>Ga0164296_1001764_pt1 | contig 22343 bp, 20 predicted proteins | sample GEODES057metaG_FD_113533 | JGI IMG/M metagenome (GOLD analysis project Ga0164296, IMG submission 113533) | Dystrophic lake water microbial communities from Trout Bog Lake, Wisconsin, USA - GEODES057 metaG | ecosystem: Environmental > Aquatic > Freshwater > Lake | place: USA: Trout Bog Lake...
GCGCAGTGCCTCAACGACCGAGGCACCGGCTTCGACACGGCGCGCCATCAGTTCGGCGACGAGGTCTGAGTCAGAAAGCATGGACGTGAACTGAATGTCGGCCGCTTCAGCCAACTCCAGCGTGTTCGTCAGATTGCCGTTGTGGGCGAGGGCGAAGACGCGTCCACCGGCCGAGCGAAAGACGGGCTGCGCGGCGGTCCAGTTGGCCGAGCCCGAGGTGGAGTAGCGGGTGTGTCCGATTACGTGCGAGCCCGCGAGCGCTCGCAGCGTCGCGTCAGTGAACACGTGAGAAACGAGACCGTTGTCCTTAACGACCGTAATCTGCTCGTTGTCGAAGGTAGCCATGCCGGCCGATTCCTGGCCACGGTGCTGCAGAGCGTAGAGCGCGTCGTAACAAAGTGGCGCCACTTCCTGGTTCGCCGCAACGATGCCAACGACCCCGCAGGCTTCCTTTAGCTTTGGATCGGCCGAGGGGTCGTGAGCAAGAGGCACTAGGTAATTCTTCCACACCACGACGGGTGTCAGTGACGGTAGGTACGCTTTGGGAGTGATCGATCTCCACACGCACTCGAACTTCTCTGACGGTTCCGACTCCCCTATGGCCCTGGCCGAAGCGGCCCACCACATCGGCCTCTCGACCATTGCGCTGACCGACCACGACACCACCACCAGCCACGACGAAATGCAAGCGGCCTGCGACCTCTTCGGTATCAATCTCGTTGTCGGGGCGGAAATTTCGCTCGTCGACAATGAATTTCCCCGCACCGACCGTGACGGTGAGACGGCCGGCCGGGGCGTGCACGTCTTGGCCTACTTCCTGTCGCTCGACCCCACTTCACCCATGCAGCAAGTGCTCACCCGCTTGCGCACCGACCGCGCCCAGCGCAATGAGGCGCTCGTGGCCATCCTCCAGGGACTGGGATTTGAAAAATTGTCGATGGAGGCCCTCACCGCCAAGGCCCGTCACGCCGAAAGTATTGGCCGGCCGCATTTTGCCGAAGCCATGTTCGAACTGCACCCAGAAATTGTCGGTGAGCGCACTCCCGAGAACTGGTCGCGACTGTTTGTGGAGTGGCTCGGCGCGTCCGGCAAGGCCTACCTGCCGAAAACCGAGCTCACTATCGAAGAGGTCGTAGCGGCCGCCCGCGGCACGGGGACCGTGTTCTCTATCGCCCACCCGCTCCTCAACTACTTGCCCAACTACACCGCCAACACCATCGAGCGAGAGATGCCCCGCGTGATCCACTCACTCAAGGAGCGTGGCTTCGTCGGCGTCGAGGCCTACTACGGCGGCACTAACGCCCCAACGCGCAGCCACATGGTGAAGCTGACCCGCGACGCCGGAATGATTCCAACCGGGGGATCCGACTACCACGGCACGTTCAAAAAGGACGTGGCCCTGGGCGTTGGCTTTAGCGGCGATCTCCACGTTCCCGACCACGTGGTCGAGGAGTTGCGCGACGCTAGTTCGCGTTGAGCTGATCTTCGAGGGCGTTACGGCGCTGGTTCGCCACGGTCGCCGTTGAGACGGCCACCTGCTCACCAATAACGAGTTGATCGCCGCCAACGCGTCCGAGCAACGTGCACGGCACGTTGGCCGCGGCGGCACGAGCGCACAGAGCGTCCACGTCGGACGTGCCCACAATGAAGCGACCGGGGAACTCCGCGAAGAATTCCCCGCGGCCCGCCAGATCACTTGTCGTGATGCCCAGTCCACTAACGGCCACCATTTCGGCGAGGGCCGTTGCCAGACCGCCACCACTCACGTCGTGCACGGCCGTGATATCCGTCGTCTCACCAGCGCACAGCGCGGCGACTTCGCCCGCGACGAAGGCGATGGTCTCACGGACGCGGCCGGCGTCGAAGGAACCAATGGAGCCGCCACGACGGCCACGCTTGGTGGCCCAGCGGGAGCCGGCCAAGGGGAAGGGCTCGTCGTTACCACTTTCGCGGTGACCCAGCAGAACCACGCTGTCACCGTCGCGCCAGTTCCAGCCGGGCGGGGGCGACACGAGTGCGTCGACGACACCGAGCAGTCCAACGACGGGCGTCGGGTCTATGTCGTTGCCACCACTCTCGTTGTAGAGCGAAACGTTGCCGCCGACCACCGGAATACCGAGTGCGAGGCAGGCTTCGGCCATCCCGTCAACGGACTCCGACAACTGCCACATCACTTCGGGGTGCGTCGGATTGCCAAAGTTCAGACAGTTGACCAGGGCTTTCGCGGTGGCGCCCACGCAGGCCAAGTTGGCGGCCGACTCGGCCACCGTCATGGCCGTACCGACGCGGGGGTCGAGTGCGCACCAGCGGGGGTTTGAGTCAGTCGAAACGGCGATGCCGCGCTGCGAGCGGGGCAGGCCCGGACCGGCGAGGCGGAGCAGGGCCGCGTCGCGACCCGGCCCCACAACAGTGTTGAGGAACAGCTGGCTGTCGTACTGACGGTAGACCCAGGCCGGGTCAATGAGCAGTTCCAGCAGTTCGGCCTCGAGGTTCCCCTCGGGCTCGGTGTGCGTCGGGTCGTCGGCGAGGATCTCGTCGAGGTTGGCCGGACGAGCCAGCGGACGGTGGTAGAGCGGCGCTTCGTCGGCCAGCGACTTGGCCGGCACTTCGGCCACCACGGGGCCACCGAATCCCTGGCGCACGCGCAGCATGCCGACCGTCGAACCGTCCTCGCGAACGTCGGGGTCGACGACGTGGCCCACCACGGTGGCGCGAACTTCCCACTTGGCGCAGAGCGCCGCGACCGCATCCCAGTTTTCGGGCGTGATGATGGCCAGCATGCGCTCTTGGCTCTCGGACGTCATGATCTCCCACGGCGCCATGCCTTCTTCACGTAGCGGGATGGCGGTGACGTCGACGTCGAGACCCACGCCGCCCTTGGCGGCCGTCTCGGAGAGCGCGCAGACAATGCCGGCCCCGCCGAGGTCCTGGATACCGACGACCAACTTGGCGTCGAGTAGTTCGAGGCAGGCCTCAATCAGTCGCTTTTCCTCGTAGGGGTCACCGACCTGGACGCTGGGACGCTTGGCATCGTCGAGCGAGGCGGCGCCATCGGCGCCATCGAAACCGGCCGAGGCCAACACCGACACGCCACCAATACCGTCACGGCCGGTGCGCGAACCAAGGAGCACGGCCAAGTTGCCGACGCCCGAGGCGACACCGAGCACCAGACGATCGGCCGGCAGGGCACCGACGGCCAACACGTTGACCAGTGGGTTCGAGGCGTAGCACTCGTCAAAAGTAAGTTCGCCGCCGATAGTGGGAACGCCGACGGAGTTGCCGTAGCCGGAGACGCCCGACACGACGCCCTCGACGAGCCAGCGCTGACGGGCGTCGTTGAGTTCGCCGAAGAAGAGGGGGTCCATTACCGCAAGGGGGCGGGCGCCCATCGAGAACACGTCGCGCAAAATGCCACCGACGCCGGTTGCCGCACCCTGGTAGGGCTCAATGGCCGAAGGGTGGTTGTGGCTCTCGATGCGAATAGCCACGCCAATGCCGTCACCGGCATCGATAACGCCGGCACCTTCACCCGGACCGACGAGGACGTGGTCGCCCTTCGAGGGCAGACGCTTTAGGTGCACGCGCGACGACTTGTAGGAGCAGTGCTCCGACCACATCACGCCGTAGAGGGCGAGCTCCACGTGGTTGGGCTCTCGCTGCAGAACGGAGCGGATGTCTTCCAGCTCCGAATCGGTCAGGCCAAGGGCGCGGTGTAGGGGCTCGGGGGCGTCACTCACCCCTACAAATCTACTTGAGCCTGCGAGGCCCTCGTGACTACGCGGAGACGCTGGCGCTGAGACCGACGAAGCCGCTCAACAACACGCGACCGTCGGCGCTGCCGAGCAACGTCGACATCGCTCGCTCGGGGTGCGGCATGAGTCCAACGACGTTGCCGGCGACGTTGCTCACGCCGGCGATGTTGTCTCGCGACCCATTGGGGTTGTCGAGGTAGCGCAGCACGATCTGGTCGTTCGCCACTAACTCGTTGTAGGTGGCATCGTCACAGGTGTACGAGCCCGAGAAGTGGTTAATCGGCACGCTGAGGTGCTGACCGACCTCGGCGTTGCGCGTCAGCACTGAACGAGTCGAGGCCACCACCAAGGTGCTGGGCTGGCACAGGAAGGTCAGGCCGCGGTTCTTCTGCAGCGCGCCGGGCAAGAGGCCGGCCTCAGTCAAGACCTGGAAACCATTGCAGATGCCGAGCACGGCACCACCGTCAGCGGCGAAGCGCTGCACGGCGTCCATCACGGGAGAGAATCGCGCCAGGGCACCGGGGCGCAGGTAGTCACCGTGGGCGAAGCCGCCGGGCAAAATGACCCCGTCGACGTCGCCAAGGTCATCGGCACTGTGCCAAATGAACACCGGAGTAGCCCCGAGATCGGCGACGGCGTTGGCCGCGTCGTACTCGCAGTTAGACCCCGGAAAGACAACGACGCCGATGCGCGACACGGGCTAGTTCTCCTGCGCGAGTCGGGCGACGGAGTCTTCCATCACCGGGTTCGACAGCAGGCGTTCGGCGAGCGACTTGGCCTTGGCCAGGGCCTCCGACTCGGAGTCAGCCTCGATGTTCATGCGAAACGACTTACCGGCGCGGACGTTACCCACACCGGAAAATCCCAGTGCGGGCAGGGCCCGTTCGATGGTGGCGCCTTCGGGATCTGCGATGCCGGCGCGGAGGGTGACGTCAACGAGTACGGAGTAGTTCACCCCACTAAGGCTACTAGCAACCCCTGCGCCCATTTCGTCAGCGTCGACGAGCGACGGTGACCTTGTCACCTACCGCGGGGTTGAGACGCTGCGCCTCATCGTGGGTCAACTGAATCCACGACGACGTGTCGTCGGCAAATCCGACCACCACTCGCACCTCGAAGCCCAGCCGAATCACATCGCGAACCTGTCCGGAGCGACCGCTTCCGTCGTCGACCAATGCGAGGTCGTGCGGTCGCACCTGCTCACCGTCGAAGGGCGTGGTCGGTCCGAGGAACGAGCGAACAAAGTCGTTCGCGGGGGCGTCGTAGACCTCCGACGGTGCGCCGGCCTGTTCAATCCGACCGCGGTTCAAAATGACGACCCGATCAGCCACTTCCATTGCTTCGGCCTGATTATGTGTCACGAGCAGGGTCGTAATGCCGAGCTCGTGCTGCAGGGAACGAACCCACTGGCGAAGTTCCCCACCAACCTGCGCATCAAGTGCGGCGAAGGGTTCGTCGAGGAGCAAGACCTCGGGCTTGATCGCGAGGGCGCGGGCCAGGGCCATGCGCTGACGCTGGCCCCCCGAGAGTTGACGAGGGTAGCGATTGGCAAAGTCTTCGAGTCGAACCAAGGCCAGCAACTCCTCCACCTCTCGACGAATCTCGGCGCTGGATTTGCGACGAACCTTGAGCCCATAGGCCACATTGTCAAAGACCGAGAGTTGGTAGAAGGGTGCGTAGTCCTGGAAGCAGAAGCCAATATTGCGCTGCCGCGCTGGCAGTTTGGTCACGTCACGACCGTGCAGCACAATCCGTCCCTGGTCAACGGTTTCGAGACCGGCAATCATCCGCAGCAAGGTTGACTTTCCCGAGCCCGACGGGCCGAGCAGGGCCGTGAGCGAACCGTCGGGAACGACATCGTTGATGTCGCTCAGTACGGCGTCCGCGCCGAAGGACTTAGAGAGGTGTTCAAGCGAGATGCTCATGGCGTTTCCTTTCACGGTGCCGAGCAACGCCCAGCACCAAGAGAATGAGTACAGAAGTGGTGGCGAGCACGCCCGCACCGACGAAGCCTTGGAAGGCGTCGTAGTTTTCAAAGTTGCTGCCGATATTGAGGGTGAGCGTTTGGGTGAGTCCCGTGATGTTGCCCGAGACAATGAGGACGGCGCCATATTCGCCCAGTACCCGAGCGGTCGTGAGTGAAACGCCGTAGGCGGTGGCCCACAGGATTGACCGCATCGTGATAGTGAGAAAAATCCGCACCGGTCCGGCCCCGAGCGACGCCGCGGTCTGTTCTTGGTGGTCACCAATTTCACGTAACAGCGGAATCAGCTGACGCGACACGAGTGGGAGCGAGACGAAGACGGAGGCCAGCACAATCCCGGGGTACGAGAAAATGATGTGCAGTCCGAGGGCCGCCTCGGGTCGCCCGAACCAACCGTTCGAGGCGTAGGCCAGCTCGAGCATGAGGCCGATGATGATTGGCGAAATGGCCAGGGGCACGTCAATCACTCGGTCAATCAGTTTCGTGCGCCACGAAGGGTGTCGGACGATCCAAATCGCGACCCCTACGCCCACCAAGGTGTTGACGGGAACGGCGACCAACACGACCCGCAGCGTTAGCCACATAGCCGAGCGCATCGAGGGGTCACCGAAGGCCGACACAAGGGCCGACCAGCCGTGGGCGAACATGCGTTGGAACACGAAGCCGAGGGGAACGCCAATGAGTCCGAGCACATAGACGATGACGAGGAGACGCAGCCAAAGCGGTGACTTTTTCATCAACGCCCCTTCACCAAACGTCGACTGGCCACACTGACCGCGGTGAGGGCGACCAGTGCCAAGACCAACATCGCCACCGCGGTGGCGGCCGCACCGACGGGGTTCTCTGACGATGCGAGGGAGTAGATATAACTACTCGCCACTTCGGTGTGGTACGGCAAGTTGTTGGAAATAAAGACCACCGAGCCGTACTCACCCATGGCTCGCGCGAATGCCAGCCCCGCTCCCGTGATGATGGCTGGCAACAGGGTAGGCAGCGTGATGGTGAAGAAGACCCGAATGCCCGACGCGCCGAGGGTTGACGCCGCGGCTTCAGCTGAGAAGGTCATGGTCTCGAGGACCGGCTGCACCGAACGAACCGTGAAGGGCAGCGTCACGAACACGATGGCCAACGTGATGCCGATCCACGTGCCGGTGAGCGTCAAGTGGATTGGCGACAGCGGGCCGTACAAGGTGTAGAAGGTGACACCGGCAACCACCGTCGGCAGAGCAAAGGGTAGGTCAATCAACGCGTTGATGATGGCCTTGCCTGGAAACTCGTCACGCACCAGCACCCAGGCCGTGCCCAGTCCGGCGACCGCGTTAATGAGTGCCCCAGCGAGCGAACACTCGAGCGTGAGGCGATACGCATCGAGCGCCTCCTTGGCCGTCGCGTCACGCCAAAAGACGCCCCACCCGTGGGTGAAGGCGCTGGAGAACATTGCGGCCAAGGGAATAAGCACCACGAGGCTATAGAAGGTAAGGGCCAAGCCCTGACTACTCGTTGACGTCACCCCAGACACACGCCAACGCAGTCGCCCCTTTCGAGGCGACTGCGTTGAGGTCGTCGGGGGGACCGTTACATCAGGCGCCACTGCCGGCGTACTGCTCGAGGCTAGTCACCAGGCCAGATGAACCAAAGAGCGAGTTATTCAGCGTGTCCCAGCCCGCCGGGTCGAAGGTCGTCACCTTATTGAGTGACGCCAAGGTGTAGAGCTGGAACTTCGACTTCACCGAGCGCCAGACTGACGAGAGCACCGGGCGGTAGCCGAGGTTGGCCAAAATGGTCTGGCCGGCCGGCGAGAAGATGTACTTGTAGAAGGCCACGGCACCGGGATTGTTAATACCCGAGTTCGTCAACGCCGCCGGGTTCTCAATCAAGATCGACTTGTTGGGGTACACGATCTGCACGGCGTCACCGGCCTTGACGGCCGCAATCGCGTCATCTTCGTAGTCAAGCAAGACATTGCCCGTACCGCCGAGGAAGGCGCTCAGCGCCGCGGAACCGCTGACCGGCTGCGCAACCGTGAGCGACAAAATCGACTTCAGGTACGCGCTCGTCTGCGCCTGGGAATAACCAGCGTCAACGGCGGCGGCGTAGGCCGATAGCAAGTTCCAACGGGCGCTTCCCGAGGTGGCCGGGTTAGGCGTCACGATCTGAATCGCGGGTTGACCCTTTCGTTGTGGCTTTACGAGGTTGAGCCAGTCGCGTCCAATGTGCAGTGGGTTGCCCTTGCGCACGATGAAGACCACGGTCGAGTCGGTCAACATGCCCGGGGTGTTGTAGACGGTCTGCTGCTTCGCCCCAGTAAGCGCGACATTCACGCCCGCGACATTGAGTTCTTGTGAGGCCCAGTTGGCGGGCACCTTGCCGGCCGACACCAGCGTTTCGATGTTCGGGAGGTACGACAGGTTCACGAGGTCGGCCGACTGACCGTTGGCGACGTTGTTCGTCTGGGTGTCTGATGCGCCGAAGGAGTTAGTAAAGCTGACGTTCGCGCCGGCGGGGGTGGCCTGGAAAGCCGTCTCGAGAGCAGCGAACGCGGGCTTGACGACCGAGTAGCCAACGATGGCGACCGTGTCGCTGCTGGCCTGCGCCGACGTGGGCAGTAGTAAGGCGGCGGGAAGTGCGGCAACGCTCAGCGCCACGGCAATTCGCTTAGCCAGTGAACGGGGGGTGTGCACGGGTGTCTCCTCTAATTTCTTGTATTTCACTATTTACTAGTGACTTAGTAGATATTAGCGACAGTGAGTAGCCCTGTCAAGTTTCAATGCCAATTTTTTATTCCTCGGTCAGGCCGTACCAGGTCGAAACGTCTCGCCCGGTAATCCGCTCGTAAGCCGACTCGTACCGGCCAGCGGTGATGGCGACGATGTCCTGGGGCACCGTCGGCGGTGGTGGCGTGCGGTCCCACGACAGGGAGCTGAGCCAGTCACGGAACGGTTGCTTGTCGAACGAAGGCGGTGTCTGACCCGACACCACCGCATCGGCCGGCCAGATGCGTGACGAGTCCGGCGTGAGCACTTCGTCGCAAACGACGAGTTCGCCGTCGACGAAACCCAGTTCAAACTTGGTGTCAGCCAGTACGAGACCCTGTGAAGCGAGTCGCTCGCTGGCCTTCGCGAAAAGATCCAGACAGAGTGCCGACGCTCGAGCGAGTAATTCGTCACCAACAATTTCGGCCGCTTGCGCCAGACTGATGTTGATGTCGTGCCCCGTCGCCGCCTTGGTGCTGGGCGTAAACAGTGGAGCTTCAAACGCGTCGGTCAAGGCGAGGCCACTCGGTACTGACATACCGTGCACCGTGCCCATCACCTGGTACTCGTCGAAGGCCTGTCCCGCGAGACGAGCGCGCACGATGCACTCCAGCGGCAGCATGTCCGCCTTGCGCACCAGCATCGATCGACCGTGCCAGTAGGTCTCCCCCGCGAAGCCGGGCACGAACGTCTCGATTACCTCGGGATCACACGACACGAGGGCCGTCGGCACTTGCTCGAATTCGTGCACCCAGAAGTTCGTGAGACCGGTAAGGACGCGCCCCTTGTTCGGGATTGTCTCGTTCATCACCACGTCGAAAGCACTCATACGATCCGAGGCCACCATCAACAAGTGGTCCTCGCCGACGGCGTAGAGGTCGCGAACCTTACCGCTGTAGAGGTGCGTAAGGTTCAGCATTAGTTTCGCCACGTCAGTGCGTCGAGGAAGCGTTGGCGGTGGGCCACCATGCGCTGGGCGTCGAAGGCCCGGTTGAGTGCGGCCTCGTCGAGTGTGACTGCGGGGTCCTCTTCGACGACGTCACGGAAGTTTCGTCGTTCCTCTACCGCGCGCCGAGCCGCGGCCTGAACAATCCGGTAGGCGTCATCTCGTGAAAGTCCGCCTTCGACCAGTGCGAGCAAGACCGACTGGGAGAAGACGAGTCCGAGCGATCCCACCTGGAGGTTTTCCAGCGCCCGCTCGGGGAAGAGGACGAGGCCGTCAGCCAGACCGGTCGCCTTACGAAGCATGTACACCGTGAGCTGTAGGGCGTCGGGCAACACCACCCGCTCAACGCTCGAGTGCGAAATATCCCGCTCGTGCCACAGGGCGACGTCTTCGAGCCCCGCCACGAGGTAGCCGCGCAAGACGCGAGCCAGTCCACAGAGGCGCTCGGACAGCACGGGGTTGCGCTTGTGCGGCATCGCCGACGAGCCCTTTTGTCCCTTGCCGAAGGGCTCCTGCGCTTCGGAAACTTCCGAACGAGCCAAGTGACGTACTTCGAGGGCGAACTGTTCCATCGAGGTACCCAACGACGCGCAGGCGTAGAGGACTTCGGCGTGACGGTCGCGAGCGATGACCTGCGTCGCCGGCACTGGAGTCAGTCCCAACCGGGCGCACACGAAGGCCTCGACGGCGGGATCAATGTTTGAGAACGTTCCGACAGCACCCGACAGCTTGCCCACGGCGATGGCGTTACGCGCGGCGGTGGCGCGCTCAATGTCACGCTGCACCTGGAGAGCGAAGAGTGAGAACTTCGCGCCGTACGTCGTGGGTTCGGCGTGCATGCCGTGGGTGCGGCCGGTAATGGGCCAGTCAATCGACTCCTCGGCCCGGCGCGTTAAGGCGTCTCGTAGCGCAGTGGCTTCGGCGATCACGATGTCCATGGCGCGGGTCAGCGTGACGCACAGCGCGGTGTCCACGACGTCCGATGACGTGAGCCCGTAGTGAATCCAGGCTCCTTCGGGCATACCGATGCGGGCCTGCACGAGGTCCACGAAGGCCGCGGTGTCGTGATTGGTGATGGCTTCGCGGTCCTCAACTTCTTGCACGAAGTCCGCATCAATAACGGGACGACGCAGGCGCAGCTGGGCGACCTCGTCTGCCGGCAAGACACCGAGCTCGGCCAGCCCTTCCGCCGCCAACAGCTCGACCTCGAGCATGGTGTCAAAACGGTGCTCGTCGCTAAAGAGCGCGGCCACGTCTTTGGGGGCATAGCGATGAATCATGCGGAACCTTTCGATGCTGCGAGGGCGATGTCACGTCGGACGACGCGACCGTCAAAGGAAATCTGGTCAACTGCGCGATAGGCCAGCGCACGAGCGCTCGTGACGTCATTCGCAATTGCGGTGACGGCGAGGACTCGCCCACCGTTGGTCACGAAGTGGCCCTGCTCGTTACGGGCGGTGCCGGCGTGAAAGACCACAACACCGCCAATCGGTGACGCCAGCTGTCCGTCATCTCCGAGTCCAGTGATGACATCCCCGGAACGCGAGCTCTCGGGGTACCCGTGCGAGGCCAGCACTACTGTCACCGCCGCGCCGGTGGCCTCGGCGTTGACGTCGTTCAACTCTCCCGCGGCCGTGGCGCGCAGCATCTCGAAAAGATTGTCGCCGTAAAGGGGGACGAGCACCTCCGTTTCGGGGTCACCGAAGCGGACGTTGTACTCGAGCAACTTCGGACCCTTGGACGTGAGCATGACCCCGGCGTAGAGCACGCCGCGATAGTCGATTCCTCGACGCGTAAGTTCGGCCAACGTCGGCACGAGAATGCTCGACATAATCACTTCAACTGTCTCGGGGGCGACGTGGGGCATCGGCGCGTACGCACCCATGCCACCGGTATTGGCACCCGTGCCGCCATCACCAACGCGCTTAAAGTCCTGCGCTGTTACGAGCGGGAAGAGGTGTTCGCCGTCGCAGAGCACAATCAGAGAGCACTCTTCACCGTCGAGCCCCTCTTCGATAACGACGGTGGAGCCGGCCGCGCCAAAGGCGTTGCCGCTCAACTTGTCCAGTACGTCGGCGCGAGCCTCATCGAGTGAGTTCGTCACCAACACACCCTTCCCGGCCGCGAGTCCGTCGGTCTTGATGACGTAGGGCGCAACCATGGTCTCTAAAAAGGCCAGGGCTGGTTCGGGCTCGGTAAAGGTCCCGTAGGCCGCCGTTGGCACGCCGGCCGCGGCGAGGAAGTCCTTCATGTAGGCCTTCGAGGCCTCGAGTTGCGCGCCGTCAACGTTCGGTCCCATGACCAAACGGCCAGTGGCGCGGAGTTGGTCACCAAGTCCTTCGACCAGCGGCAGTTCCGGACCGACAACGACGAGGTCGGCCTCGAGATCGGCAACGGGCGCCGTCGAACAGGCAATGCCGTGGGCCGCAATACCGGCGTTACCCGGTACGACGACCACGTCAGCGGACCGTGACAGTCCCCAGGCCAGCGCGTGTTCCCGCGCCCCGGACCCGACAACAACGACGCGACTCACGAGGGGCGAACGAACTGGTCGCGGCCCGGGCCCACGCCCACCACGGAAATCTTGACGCCGATGGTGTCCTGCAAGAAGTCGACGTAGTCCCGAGCGGCTTGGGGCAGCTGGTCGTAGGTCGTAAAGGCGGTGAGGTCCGACTGCCAACCGGGCAGCGTTTCGTAAATAGGGGTGACGCCGTGCAGCGTTGACTGGTGGTACGGCGGGTAGTCGTAGCGAACACCGTCGGCTTCGTAAGCCACGCAGACCTTGATCTCGTCCAAGGTGTCGAGCACGTCCAACTTGGTAAGCGCAATCTCCGTCAGCGAGTTCAGGCGGGCGGCCTGGCGGGCCATGACGGCATCGAACCAGCCGACGCGGCGACGACGACCGGTGTTCGTGCCGTACTCGTGGCCCCGGTCAACCAGCAACTCACCGAGTTCACCATCGAGCTCTGTCGGGAAGGGGCCGGCACCGACACGGGTGATGTAGGCCTTGGCGATACCGACAATGTCCGAGAGGTCACGGGGTCCGAGTCCCGAGCCGGTGCAGGCACCACCCGAAACGGGGTTCGAGGACGTGACGAAGGGGTAGGTGCCGTGGTCCAAGTCGAGGAACGTTGCCTGCGCTCCTTCGAGGAGCAACCGCTGGCCCGCGGCCAGTGCCGTGTGGACCAAGTTGACCGTATCGCCCACCATTGGCGCAATGCGCGGCGCCAATTCGTTCAGGTAGCGGTCGCAGATTGATTCGAGCGTGATGGAAGGACGGTTGTAGATCTTGTTCAAGATCAGGTTCTTCTCGTGCAAGACCACTTCGAGCTTCTGGCGGAAGATCTTGGGGTCGAGCAAGTCCTGCACGCGCAAACCCACACGAGCCGACTTGTCGGCGTAGGTCGGTCCGATGCCGCGCTTGGTGGTACCGAGGGCGTTCTTGCCGAGGAATCGTTCCGTCAGTCGGTCGATCTCCTGGTGGTAGGGCATGATGAGGTGCGCATTACCCGAAACAACGACCCGGGAAACGTCCACGCCCTTGGCGGCCAACGTGTCCAACTCGGTGAGCAGGACACCCGGGTCGACCACAACACCGTTACCGATAACGGGGGTGATGTGGGGATAGAGCACGCCCGAGGGGACGAGCTGCAGGGCAAACGCCTCGCCGTCGACGACGATGCGGTGACCGGCGTTGTGACCACCCTGGTAACGGACGACCATGTCCATGTCACGGGCGAGGAGGTCGGTAAGTTTGCCCTTACCTTCGTCGCCCCATTGCGTTCCTACTACGACTGTTGCGGGCACGGGGGCTCCTTGCGACTGGCAGATGTACGCCCCATCCTACTAAACGAGGCGTATCGGCTTTTGGTCGCCCAGAACCGATGACCACTATCGGAAGGAGAGCACGCCCTCCACGGCGTCGACGGCAATTGTGTCGCCGGGGTGGTAAACCCCTTCCAGAACCGCGAGGGCCAAGGGGTCCTCGAGGCGGCGTTGGATCACCCGCTTCAGCGGTCGACCGCCAAAATCGGGGTCGTAGCCTTCGTGGGCCAGCAAGTGAGCCGCGGCATCCGTGATCTCGAGCGTCAACTGGCGCTCGGCCAAACGAGCGGTCACCCGCTGAAGCTGGATCCGCACGATGACGGCGAGGTCATCCTCGGTGAGCGATCGGAACCGAATGATCTCATCAATGCGGTTCACGAACTCGGGACGGAAGAACGTCAGCGGGTCGCCCGGGAGATTGGACGTCATGATGAAGACCACGTTGGTGAAGTTGACCGTTCGGCCCTGGGAATCGGTGAGGCGACCGTCATCGAGGACCTGCAACAAAATGTTGTAGACGTCGGGGTGGGCCTTCTCAATTTCGTCAAGAAGCACGACGGCGTAGGGGCGGCGGCGCACCGCCTCAGTCAACTGGCCGCCTTCTTCGTAGCCGACGTAGCCCGGAGGGGCGCCGACGAGCCGAGAGACGGCGTGCTTCTCCATGTACTCACTCATGTCGAGACGCACCATGGCCTTCTCGTCATCAAAGAGGTACTCGGCCAGCGCTCGGGCCAACTCGGTTTTTCCGACGCCGGTTGGTCCTAGGAACAGAAAGGAGCCAATCGGCCGGTTGGGGTCACCGAGACCGGCCCGGCTGCGTCGGATGGCGTTCGACACGGCCGCCACCGCTTCTTCTTGACCCACGACGCGAGTGTGGAGCAGCTGTTCCATGCGGACCAACTTGTCGACTTCCCCCTCGAGCATCTTCGACACCGGCACGCCGGTCCAGCGACTGATTACTTCGGCCACGTCTTCGGCGTCGACCTCTTCCTTGAGGAAGGCCCCGTTGGCTTGCAGCGAGGAAAGTTCCTCGGTGGCCACGGTGATGGTCTTTTCCAGCTCCGGCACAGCCCCGTAGCGCAGGGCCGCAGCGCCGGCCAGGTCACCCTGGCGTTCGAGCCGTTCCGCCTCAACTCGCTTCTCTTCCAGTTCGGACTTGGCCTGCTGGATTCGTTGAATTGCGGCCTTCTCCGCCTGCCAGCCGGCAGCTAATGCGTCCGAGGTCTCGCGCAGATCGGCCATCTCCTCTTCCAACTTGGCGAGGCGATCGAGCGACACGGCGTCCGTCTCTTTGGCGAGCGCCATGTGTTCAATCTCGAGCTGGCGCAGGCGGCGAATCACGACGTCGAGTTCGGTCGGCATCGAGTCGATCTCGATGCGTAGTTTCGAAGCCGCCTCGTCCATTAAGTCAATGGCCTTGTCGGGAAGGAAGCGGTTGGGAAGGTATCGCGACGAGAGCGTGGCCGCGGCGACGAGAGCGTTGTCGTGGATGCGCACACCGTGGTGCACCTCGTAGCGCTCCTTCAGACCGCGCAGAATGGCGATGGTGTCCACGACCGAGGGCTCCCCCACAAACACCTGCTGGAAGCGGCGTTCGAGCGCGGCATCCTTTTCGATGTACTGGCGATACTCATCGAGCGTCGTCGCACCAATCAGGCGGAGTTCGCCGCGGGCGAGCAGTGGCTTAATCATGTTGCCCGCGTCCATTGCTCCTTCGGACGCACCAGCGCCGACGATGGTGTGGAGCTCGTCGATGAAGGTGACCACGTCACCTTGCGCGTCTTCGATCTCTTTCAGCACCGCCTTAAGGCGCTCCTCAAACTCACCGCGGTATTTAGCTCCGGCCACCATCGAGGCGAGGTCGAGGGCAATAATTTTGCGATTCCGCAGCGACTCGGGAACGTCACCCTCAATAATGCGCAAGGCCAGGCCTTCAACAATGGCCGTCTTACCGACGCCGGGTTCACCGATCAACACGGGGTTGTTCTTGGTGCGGCGACTCAGCACCTGGATGACGCGACGAATCTCTTCGTCGCGGCCGATAACGGGGTCCAGCTTGCCGGCCCGCGCCAACGCAGTGAGGTCACGGCCGTATTTCTCGAGGGACTGAAAAGTCTCTTCGGGGTTCTCCGTCGTGATGCGAGCCGAACCGCGGATCGAGCGCAGCGCCTGCAGGAGCGCCTCGCGCGTTGCACCGACTAGCGGCGCCCACGCGACCATCAAGTGGTCAACAGAGAGATAGTCATCGCCCAGTTCTGCTCGGAGGGCGTCAGCCGCTTCGAGTCCTTGGCGAGCTTCGGCCGAGAGACCAGGTGCGGTGCCGCCAACGGTGCGAGGCTCCTTGGCCAGCGTGTCGTTGAGGCGGGCGACAACTTGCACCGGATCGAGGCCAGCGGCGACTAGTAACGGGCGAGCGATCCCCGTCGCTTCATTTAAGAGCGCCAGGACGAGGTGCGTTGGCGTCACGTTCGGGTGGCCGGCCGCACCGGCCTGGGTCGTGGCGGTGGCGAACGCTTCTCGCGTTTTCACCGTCCACTTCTGGGGATCGAGACTCACTTAGTTACCTCCTCGCTTTCGCGCTTGGGCGTCTATAAACAATGCAATCGTGTTTTGGATGGGCACTAAGTCCCTTCGATACTGGCGGTGGGTTTCGGCCACCGTGGACTGGCTCTGGCGCTGGGTGGCGGCCAGTTCATCGCGCACTCGGGCCAGTTCAGCCTCGAGCTTCACAATGCGACGCACACCTTCGAGATTGACGCCCTCATTCGTGAGTTCTTGAATCCGACGCAACGTCGCGAGGTCGGCGTCGGAGAAGCGGCGCGAACCGCCCGACGTGCGCTGGGGGCGCAGCAGTCCGGTGCGCTCGTAGTTACGCAGCGTCTGGGGATGAACACCGGCAATCTCGGCGAAGACCGAAATGACGTAGACGGCTTGATGGTGGCGATCGCTCATTACTCCTCCTCACCGAGCGAGATGGCCAGCTTCTCAACCAGGGTGCGCTGGTCCTTCGTTAATTTCTTCGGCACGTCAACCTGCACGGTGACGAGTAAGTCGCCGGCGGCATGCTTGCCTTGCGCCGGGACACCCCGTTCGCGTACGCGCATGGTGGTGCCGGGCTGGGTGCCGGCCGGAATCTTCAAAGTGACGGGATCGCTCAGCGTGGGGACCGACACTTCGGTGCCCAGCATGGCGGCCGTTACCGGGACGTGAACGGTCGTGGTGACGTGGCGGCCACGACGATCAAACCGAGGGTCCGGCGTGACGTGGACATCGACGAACAGGTCGCCGGCGTGGCCACCGTTGACACCGGGTGAGCCCTTGCCCTTGAGACGAATTCGTTGTCCGTCGACCACACCGGCCGGAATACGCACGTTGACGCGTCGCGACGAGGGCGCTCGTCCCGTGCCGTGGCAACTCGTGCAGGCCTGGGTGATCTTGATACCGCGACCGTGACAGGACGGGCACATTGACGACATGGCGAAGGGGCCCTGATCGTCATTGATAGTGCCGCGACCGCCACACTGCTCGCAGTTGACATAGCCGCCGGCGGCCGCGCCACGGCCGTGACACGTGCGGCACTTATCGTTGCTCGGAACCGAGACGGTCGTAGTGACACCTTCGACGGCGTCGCGGAAACTCAAGTGGAGCGCGGCCTCGATGTCGGCGCCACGTTGGGCTCGGCTACGACGTTGGCCACCGAAGAGGCCACCAAAAATGTCACCAAGGTCGCCGAAGTCGCCTCCCTGGTAGGAGAAACCGGGGCCGCCGGGGCCGCCGCCGAAACCGGCCGCGGCCGGTCCGAGGCGACGGACCTCGTCGTATTCCTTGCGCTTGGCGGGGTCACCAATAACGTCGTAGGCCACCGAGATCTGCTTGAACTTCTCCTCCGACCCGGGATTCGTGTCGGGGTGGTGCTCCTTCGCCAACTTGCGATAGGCGCGCGTTATCTCTTTCTCGGTGGCGCTCTGTGAGACGCCTAGGACCTTGTAGTAGTCCGTATCGAACCACTCGCGCTCGGCCATTTAACCCTTCACTCTCACCATGGCGGGTCGCAAGACCACGCCCTTCCATCGATACCCGGCTCGCAGTACGTCGTCGACGAGCTGCTCGTCACCCTCACCTTCGACGTGCATGACGCCGTCGTGCACCTGCGGGTCGAAGGGCTCGCCCACGACACCGAGTCGCTCGAGTCCTTCCTTGGCCAACGTGTCCAGCAATAACTGGCGCGACTGCACGAGGGCCTTGGCCTCGTCGTTGACGTTCTCCGCGAAGTGGGCCACGGCGAGGTCGAAGGCGTCGAGGACCGGGAGCATGGCCGAGATAAGTCGACCGGCGCCACGGGCCGAGGCGTCTTCGATGTCGCGCGAGACGCGCTTCTTGTAGTTCTCAAAGTCGGCCTGCAGCTGCTGCGCGAGCGCCTTGAACTCGTCACGCTGCAGTTCGGCTTCCGTGAGTTCGACGATGTCCGCAGTGACGACGTCCTCCGACGCCGTCACTGCCGACTCGACTGCTTCGTTGATGATCTCGTCAGCCACGATCAGTCAACAATCTCCGCGTCGACGATGTTGTCGTCGTCATCGACCGGGGCGGTCGGGGCATCGCCCGCGTTCGCCTTCGCGGCTTCCTCGTAGAGGCGCTGGCTGAAGCTCTGGCTGGCGGTCAACAACTTCTCCGTCGCCGCGGTGATGGCCGCGTTGTCGGTGCCATTGAGGGCTTCCTTGAGTGCGGCGAGCGCCGACTCAACGTCCTCGCGCTCTGTACCCTGGAACGAGTCAGCCTGGTCCTTCAGCAACTTCTCGGTCGAGTAGACGAGTCCGTCAGCGTTGTTGCGGATCTCGGCCTCTTCACGGCGCTTGCGGTCTTCCTCGGCGTGAGCTTCGGCGTCACGCACCATGCGGTCAATCTCTTCCTTCGAGAGCGATGAGCCACCGGTGATGGTCATCGACTGCGAGGCCCCCGTAGCGGTGTCCTTCGCCGAGACGTGGACAATACCGTTGGCGTCGATGTCGAAGGTGACCTCGATCTGCGGGACGCCGCGCGGTGCCGGCGGAATACCGACCAGCTGGAACTTACCCAGCGTCTGGTTGTACGAGGCCATCTCGCGCTCACCCTGCAAGACGTGGACTTCCACGCTGGGCTGGTTGTCGTCAGCGGTGGTGAAGGTCTGCGACTTCTTGGTCGGGATGGTGGTGTTGCGCTCAATGATCTTGGTCATGACGCCACCCTTGGTCTCAATACCAAGCGAGAGCGGCGTGACGTCGAGGAGCAAGATGTCCTTCACGTCGCCCTTGAGCACACCGGCCTGCACCGCGGCACCAATGGCCACGACTTCGTCGGGGTTAACGCTCTTGTTGGGCTCCTTGCCAGTGACCTTGGCGACCAACTCCTGCACGGCGGGGATACGGGTCGAACCACCGACCATGATGACGTGGTCAATCTTGTCGAGGGTCAAGCCCGCGTCCTTGATGGCCTGGTCGAAGGGCTTGCGGCAGCGCTCGACGAGGTGCTCGGTCAGTTCGTTGAACTTGGCGCGAGTCAGCTTGAGGTCGAGGTGCTTCGGGCCGTCAGCCGTGGCGGTGATGAAGGGAAGGTTGACCTGCGTCTCCTGGACGGCCGAGAGTTCAATCTTGGCCTTCTCGGCGGCTTCCTTCAGGCGCTGGATGGCCATCTTGTCGCTCGAGAGGTCCACGCCCTCGGTGTCCTTGAAGGTCTTGATCAGCCACTGCATCACGGCGTCGTCCCAGTCGTCACCACCGAGGTGCGAGTCACCACTGGTCGACTTCACTTCGAAGACGCCATCAGCAATGTCGAGGACCGACACGTCGAACGTACCGCCACCGAGGTCGAAGACGAGGACCGTCTCCTCCTTGCCGTCCTTGTCGAGGCCGTAGGCCAGGGCGGCCGCGGTGGGCTCGTTCACGATGCGCAAGACGTTGAGGCCGGCAATGGTGCCCGCTTCCTTCGTGGCCGTGCGCTGGGCGTCGTTGAAGTAGGCCGGGACGGTGATCACGGCGTCGGTGACGGTGTCACCAAGGTAGGCCTCGGCGTCGCGCTTGAGCTTCATCAAGATGCGGGCCGAAATTTCCTGCGGGGTGTACTTCGTGCCATCGATGTCAATGGTCCAGTTCTCACCCATGTGACGCTTGACCGAACGAATAGTGCGCTCGGGGTTGGTGATGGCCTGTCGCTTGGCGACTTCACCGACGAGCACTTCGCCCGTCTTCGAGAAACCAACGACGGACGGGGTCGTGCGACCGCCCTCGGCGTTGGGAATAACAACGGGCTCGCCCGCTTCCAAGACACTGACCACCGAGTTGGTGGTACCGAGGTCGATACCGACTGCCTTAGCCATGAGATGCTCCTTCTTCTGTGCGTTCGGTGTATCGGACCTTCCGAACGCCAAACCGTATTCCTTAAGAGTACAAAGTTGAGTGCCTCCTTGTCAAGAAAAAAGATAGTGACTTTAGTAATTATTTAATTAGCCAGAAAATATAAGGAGTTCGAGCGACCTCGACGGCCTCGATTAGGTGGTATTTCAAGGAAATCACTACGATAAGAACGTGCCAGATCTCATTCTTCTCCGCCACGGCCGCTCCGAATGGAACGAGCTCAACCTCTTTACCGGTTGGCATGACGTCGACCTCAACGCCCAGGGCGAAGCCGAAGCGCTCGCCGCTGGCAAACTGCTCGCGGCCGAAGCCGACCTCGACATTCGCATGTTGCACACCTCGCTCCTCACCCGCGCCATCCGCACGGCCGAACTGGCCACCTACAGCGCCGGTCGTTCGTGGTTGCCCGTGCGACGCTCCTGGCGCCTCAATGAGCGCCATTACGGCGACCTCACGGGTAAGGACAAGAAGGAGACGGCGGAGAAGTTCGGCATGGACCAGCTCAAGCTCTGGCGCCGTTCCTACGACGTCCCGCCGCCCCCGATGCCCGAGGGCGACGAGCGCTGGGAGGGCACCGACCCGCGCTACCGCGACCTACCCATCGAGAAGATCCCGCTGACCGAATGCCTCAAGGACGTGGTTGCCCGCGTGACCCCCTACTTCTCGGAAGTAATCGCCGAGGACCTGCGCCGCGAGTCCGTTCGTGGCGGTGCGGTCCTTGTCGTTGCCCACGGAAACTCGCTGCGCGCGCTGCGCAAGATTCTGGAGAACATCGACGACGCCGATATCGCGGAGCTCGAAATTCCCACCGGTATTCCCTACCGCCTCAAGCTCGATGACAACCTCGACGTACTCGAGGGTGGCTACCTCGGTGACGCGGCAGCGGCCGCCGCAGCCGCGGAAGCGGTTGCTCGCCAAGCGGGCTGATTCCTCGTGCGTTCGGCCGGCGCAACCCGTCTGGCACTGATTCTGTCGGGCGCCGCCCTGTCGTTAACTAGCGCGGTCCCGGCAATGGCGAGCGTCATGCCGGCGGCGCCGCATGTTCTCTTCACCCACGCCACCTTGACAGCCCCCGACAGCCACGGCAACGTCGCCTTGTCCGTCGACGTACGGAATGAATCGGCTCAGTCAGTGACGTTGCTCAGTATCGCCGACACCCCGTCGCAGGGATTTATGTTCTTCACCGCCCCGTCCATCGTGACGGGAAACGGGGCAATGTCCTACGCCGCCAATGTTTCGGTGCGGGCCCACCACAACCTGCAACTGGGCTATACCCACGTTGGCGCCATGCTCTCCAGCGTCCCTAGCGTCCGCGTCGGAACAATCGTGCCGCTCACTATTCACTGGACGACACCTCGTGGCGTTGACTACACGACGGTGGTCCGCTTCCGCACTGTGGCGGCTCCTGCCCACCTCCGCTTTGTCATGCGCTAACCATTGCCCGTAACGGCAACGAGCCCCTGACCAGTGGTCAGGGGCTCGTTCCATCTGCAGGGGGGACATCAGACGGCTGAAGGACCTCGCTCGTCGGTGCGGATGCGCACCACGTGCTCGATGTCCGTGACCCAGGCCATGCCGTCACCAACGGTGTCGGTGCGGGCGGCGCTGGAGACGGCGTCGACGACGGCGTCGGCCATTTCGTCGGTCGTCACGATCTCCACCTTGAGCTTGTCGACGAAATCGAATTCGTACTCCTTGCCTCGGTAGATCTCGATGTGACCGCCGGTGCGACCAAAGCCGCGGACCTGTGAAACCGTCATGCCGGTGACGCCAACGGCGCGGGCAGCGACCTTGACTTCATCGAGCTTGAACGGCTTAATGACTGCTGAAACCAACTTCATGATCGCTCCTTACTTGTTGTCCGAGTGGGTGTGGCTGGGGGTAAGCACGGGCTCACCGAAGGTCGGCTCGGGGAAAGCCTCTTCTTCGTGGATCGCGATGTCACCGATAGCCAGGACTTCATCATCTTCTCGCAAACCGACGAGGGCCTTGACCACGAAGAAGATCAATGCGGTGCCCACCGCGGTGTAGCCAATGACCCAGAGCGCCGCCAGGAACTGCTCCCAGAGCTGGTGGAAGGAGTGACCGTTGTAGAGCCACCCACCGACCGAGAAGCTGCCGGCTGCGTCGTAGACCTTGCCGGCCACGCCGTACTCGAGCATCTTCGGGTCCGCAAAAATACCGACCATCAGACCACCCAAGAGACCGGCGATGCCGTGGGTGTAAATAACGCCCATGGCGTCGTCAACCTTGGAGAAGGGACGAACCTTCGACAGGTAGTTCCAGGCCACCCAGACCACGGCGGAGGCAATCAAGCCAACCATGATGGCACCGGTGCCATTGACCCAACCGGCCGACGGCGTAATGGCGACCAGACCACAGAGGATGCCGTTGAGGGCACCGAGGAACGTGGGCTTCTTCTGGCTCGAGAAGAACATGTCCATGAAGAGCCAGGTCAACAGACCCACGGCCGTGGCGACGTTCGTGTTGAGCACGGCGGCCGCAGCGTCGGTGCCGGCGTAGAAGGGGTCACCACCGTTAAAGCCGTTCCAGCCGAGCCAGATGATGCCGATACCAACAGCGACCATCATCAGGTTGCTCGGGAAGGCGTTCTCGCGGTCCTGCCAACGGCGAGGACCAACAATGGCGGCGCCGACGAAGGCAGCCACACCGGCGCTCAAGTGGATGACGTAC
>Ga0164296_1001766_pt1 | contig 22320 bp, 15 predicted proteins | sample GEODES057metaG_FD_113533 | JGI IMG/M metagenome (GOLD analysis project Ga0164296, IMG submission 113533) | Dystrophic lake water microbial communities from Trout Bog Lake, Wisconsin, USA - GEODES057 metaG | ecosystem: Environmental > Aquatic > Freshwater > Lake | place: USA: Trout Bog Lake...
AATAAGCGTAACACACGTTGCGATAACACATGAGTTTTACCTGACCCCGCATTTGCAGACACCCATGCCGAAACCGCTGGATTTGAAGCACTCCATTGCGTTTTTTTAACGCTCTCAAAAGCTAAGGACGACATGCTCATTCGCTCTCCTCCCCCTGCCCTATCGACCATTCTTTGACGCGCGCTAAATGATCATAATCTGAATAATCATTGACGTAATGCGGATAAGGGCGGGCAAGATAGCCCATGTTGGGATCGCGGAATTGATTGAGCAAGACCAGCAAACCGGCATAATGATCGACGATCATATCCGCTAGGGATGACTGATCTTTTGCCAAAGACTTTGCCTCGACATCATCGGCAGCACGCAATTTCACATAAACGGCCTGATCAATGGTTTGCGCGGGAACATCAGCAAAACCACCACGCTCGGCAATGGCAGCTTCCAATGTTAATTGCGGCGCAAAGCCAACTTTGACTTGCTGCTGAGTTGGCACGCGCCCCGTTTTAAAATCAACAATGCGCACACCATCTTCGCGTTGCTCAATACGATCAGCTTGTGCTGTTAAACGAAAGCGCGTGCCATCATTCAAATCAATATCAATAAAACCATTCTTCTCAAGCCAAAGCTTTTTAATCTGCGCGCGCTCTTGCGTTTCCCAGCGTTGATAGGCTTGCAATGCCTGCCAATAGCGCGGCCATTGAAATAAGCGAAAGCCTGAATTGGCTAATTGATCTCTAAAATAACTTTCTGCCAATGTGCGTAAATAAATCTCTTGCTGATCCTGTGGGACATCAGGATAAACATGCGCAAATTGCGCAATTAACCCATGCAAAAGAGTGCCAATCTCCCGTGCGCCAAATTGCACACCAATGGGATCAAGAGGGCGTAATTTCAAAATGGATTCAGCATAAATCGAATAGGGATCACGCCGCCATGTTTCAATGCGCGTCACACTGAGCTGGGTGGGGCGCAGCTCAAGCGGTGGGCATGGGCGCGGACGCACAGCCAATGTGCGCGCCTCCGCAATATCATGCGCATGAGGTGCATCAATTTGCTCTGCCCAATGCTGATATATATGCCCACGCAGACAACAGCTCTGCCATGCCTTTTGCCCCACCACCGCAATCAACCGCTGGAGAAAGCGTGAGGGCACAGTTGGCGCGCCACTGCGCTTTTGTGCGCGTGAGAGAACAATTTCAGGTGAGCCCATTAATTGCACAAAATCATGCGCTGTTTGCCCAATACGACGCTCGGGCGGGCTTAACCCAAGAGCTGCGCGCATTGGGCGATTCAAAAAGGCATCGGTACTGACATGAGGTGGCCATATCGTTTCATCAAGCCCCCCCAATAAGGCAACATCAACATGTAATAAACGCGCTTCCAACAAGCCCAATATTTTAAGGCGCGGATGCGCACGCGCAGGGCCACGCACCATTTCAGTTGCGAGAATTGATTCAAATAAAGAGAGATAATCTTGCGCACTGAGCGCAAAATGATCATGGGAGCCGAGCTTGAGTTCATCCCATACATTATGCAAGACAAGATCATCTTCACCCATTGGCTGATCTTGATCGCGTAAAGAAGTAACAACTCCTCTATGGGCGTCAACCCAAAAAGCGAGCGGGGCATGCGCGGGCACATCCGTGAGAGGCTGACAGATCTGCTCAAATTGCAGCATAAAATGCGTGAATTCATCCCATTCTAAATCCGTAATACGCTTATGCGCGGCATGGGCATGACGATCTTGGGCGCGGGCGCGCGCAAGCGTGATGCGCTCTCTGAGCGACATATGTTCAGGCATGATATTGCGCAATAAAGCCAGCTCATAAATATGCGCAAACTGCTCAACTTCAGAACGCTTATACCCACAACTCACCCATTCATGCGCAAGCAATGGCACATAGGCCAAGGCATTTTGGTTCTGCGTCGCAGAGAGTGTAAGGCGCGCCAAACGGCCCATTGATGTTAACGCAAGGGATTGACCACCGGAGTCATCAATCTCAATACCCCAACGCAATAATTCTGTTTTGACGCGCATGGAGAGGTCACGATCAGGCGTAATCAAAGCCGCTGTTTTATCTGGCGTCGTCTCTAAGACCTCACGCATTTTAAGCGCCAGACACAGAGCTTCGTCACGCTCATCGCGCGCTTCAATAAAACTGATTGCGTTGAGCGCTGCCTCAAATGTTGTGTCATCGCTCGCGCTGATAAACTTATACCAGGCATCAGTGGACTCCGCAGGCCGCAGCGCCTCATTCACACATTGCATGCGCATCTGAATATCAGATGTGGGCGCTGCAATGGCACGCACATCTGCACGCTTCATGCGTAAAAACTGCATCAGCCGATGCAAAGCTGCCTGTGGATGGGTTGCCCCCGAAATCATGCCGTCTTGCTCAGCATTGAGCATGGACCATGTGTGCTCATTCATATCAAGATCAAGGCCGGGCAAAACAATTGCGCCTTGAGGCGCATGGGCAATAACTTTAAGCAATCGTGCCGTGGAGCGATTTGTACCAGTTGATCCCAAAGCAATAAGCGGGGATGCGGGAGCATGAGCAAGACGTTTTATTTCACGCTCAACTAATTCTTTTTGCCGCGCCACACGATCAAGACATTTATGCTGCCGTAAATAATCAGGCCATGATTGAGTTGCAATTTTAAGGAAATCCAGCGTCACGCCCCAGTAATCATCAAATTGTTCGGGCACTAATGTCTCAAGCAATGACCAATCAATATCTTCAATAAGCATTTCATCCATGAGAGCGGCGAGCTCACGGGCTAGATACCAGGCCTGCGGCGGATCAATCGCAAGAAAGGTCAGGAGATCCATCGGCCCATCTGAGGCTTGCTTTAATCGTTCAGCACCCATGGATTGCGCCCATGTATAAATAAGACGCATTAATTCTAAATGCCGCTGCATAGATGAAACGCTTGGCAAAAGATCAAAATCTCTTGGCGATTCACTGGCAAATATTAAATCGGTTTCAATCTGCTCAAAATGGCCGAGCGTAACAATGTCGGGCAATAAAATTGTTTCATTGGGCATATGCCGTTGCAATTCAATGGCCAAAGCGCGTGCCGCACGGCGCGTCGGCACATAGATTTTGGCATGCGCGAGCGCGAGGGGATTATGCGGATCTGAAAAATCAGGAATCACATCGCCGCGCATGAGGGCGTGGCAAAAGGCAGATAAAAAATGCACCCCCGCTGGTATAGTCAACACACGGGGCTGTTGTGAACTTGTGCTCATAGACGCCTCAATGAAGCGATAAAATCAAAGCCTCTTCCGCCTCTTTTATAGCATCAGGCGTGCCCACATGCATCCATAATCCATCAAGCCTAAGGCCATAAAGACGCCCTTGTGCAGCTATATCAAAAAGAAGCGGGGCAAGAGGAAATATGTCACGCGGCTCATGTCTAAAAAACTCTGTTTTGATAATACCAACACCCGTATAAACAAAGGGAGCAGACTGATTTTCATTGCGCCGCGTGAGGCGACCTTGCGCGTCCATATGAAAATCACCCTTGCCTTCAACACCAATACTTGTAGCGCAAGGCGCAAGCAGCAATAATGCATCCATATCACGGGGCATCCAATGCGCTGCCAAACGTGCAATATTTGACTGCGGCCCTTCGAGCCAGAATGCATCGGTATTGCAAATAAAAAAAGCCTCGTCTTGAAGATGAGGCAGGGCTTTTTTTATTCCTCCCCCCTGATCAAGCAAACATTCACGTTCATCAGAAAAAATCAGCTGCGGGTTTTGACGCTGACACAGATGGCTTTCAATCTGATCGGCCAAATAATGCACATTGACAATGGCTGTATTTAAACCTGCCTGCGCAAATAAATCGAGCATATAGTCAATCAGCGCTTTACCGCCAACCTCTATCAATGGCTTTGGTTTTGCGAGCGTCAAGGGACGCATGCGTGTGCCAAGCCCCGCAGCAAAAATCATCGCCGTTGACGGCCTAAGTGCGTCATTGCTCATGTCGCATCCCCAGCATTGCGAGGCGGTTCATTAAAGAGTTCGGGCAGATAGGTGTTAAACCATTCACGCAATGGGACGAGTGAAATATGTTTGATGTTTTTATGTAAATAGGCCTGCACACGCGGCAGATGCGCGAGATAATGCGGCTTGTGATCGCGTTGATCAAGCCGTGCAAAAATACCCATGATTTTTGTCGCACGCTGCGCACCTAACACAGCATAGGCCACCATAAAATCAATGAAATTAAAATCGTCGCGTGTTTTAGCACTGCGCACATAATGAGCTAATAAATTTAGCTCCATATCGTCTGAAACAGACACGCGTGCATCTTGCAAAAGTGATACGACATCATAAGCGGGATGACCACGCACACAATCTTGGAAATCAATGACGCCAATGCGCTCATGACCTTGGCGCTCAGCGCACCAAATTATATTCGGCGAATGATAATCACGCAGAACCCATTGTGTAGGTTGTTTAAGCAAGGGCGTCAGGCAATTACGCCAGATATTCACAAAGGTTGCGCGTGCAGCAGAGGATAAATCTTTTTTGGCAATATGGGGCACATACCAATCAAGAAATAATTCCGCCTCAATCAAAAGCGCTTCCATATCATAGAGCGGAATCGTATAGGGCTTGCCATCAATATCAATGTGATCGGGCATTTTATGTTGATGCAAGACAAGTAAGGCATCAATGGCGACCTGATACCGATCAGCAATAGGGCCTTGATCGTCAACACATAGGCCCTCGCCCAAATCTTCAATAATGGCCAGACCCTTGTCGAGATCATATGCATGGATGTGAGGGACATTAAGGCCAATGTCTTTTAGGCCTTTATCAATTGCTATAAAGGCCGTCATATCCTCAGCCAAATGTGCAATAGCACTATAGGGCTTGCCCTGACGAATGACGGGCCCATCGGGCCGTTTGGGCGAAATCATCAAAATTGCTTTTTGCCCATCAGCCCTTATCAAACGCTCATAAGCACGAGTTGACGCATCGCCCAACATAAAATGGCGCTCGGCATCATCCCACTGTGTTGCAATCAGAAAATCTGTGACAAGGCGTGCCTGTTTCATCCGCTCAACCCATGTCCCATAGGCTGTCATGACGACAGTGCGATGCGTATCTGACACAGTAGTCTTGAGTTGAAATTCAATATTGAGGCGATTGGCGGGAATATAATCGCCCCCCTTGTCCGCCCATTCAACAATAACCGCCGCGCCATCACATGTCTCATCCCAATCGAGATTAATCAATTCGTCGGGATGAGCGATGCGATAGAGATCAGCATGAATAACGGGGAATGTCGCATTATAAACCTGCATGAGCGTGAAGGTTGGACTTGGCACATCCAACCCCTGATCATTCAGCAGATGACGAATAAGGCTGCGGGCAAAGGTTGTTTTACCAACACCCAAATCGCCCCCTAAGGTCAAGACATCATCGGCTCTGATAATATGGGCAATCTCATGCGCAAATTGATGCGTTGCAGCTTCATCCTCGAGCTCAATAATCCATTGATGTGATGCCACCATAAACGCTTGCCCAGTCTCAGTTTAGATTTTAAGCGACATCAGCCGCTTTTTGCGCTGCTTCATGTGCGGGGAATAAGCATGTCACACTTGTGCCTTCACCTGGCGCTGATTGAATTTGCACTTCACCCCCATGCAATTCCACGAGAGAGCGCACAATCGACAAACCTAAACCGACACCCCGATGCCGCGAGCCATGTGTATGTGTTTTAAAGCGATCAAACACATGCTCAATCACATCCTCAGGTATGCCGCGGCCTTGATCGGTGACTTTAAAGACAATTTGATCACCACGTCGCATGGCCGCAAGTGTAATGCTCTGTCCTGCGGACGAAAAGCCAATGGCGTTTGAAAGGAGGTTAAAAAGAACTTGGCGTATGCGCTTTTTATCGGCTCTGAATGTGCCGATATCTGATAACGCCACGATGTTGAGATGAATATCTAATTCATGCAAGCGATCTTGAAGCCCTTCGGCGGCAGCTTCAATCGTCTCATAGACGTCAATATCTTCCAATTCGAGCTGCAGGGCATCATTATCTATGGTGGCGAGATCAAGAATATCATTGATAATGGCAAGCAGCGCCGATGATGACTTCATGACATAACCGACATATTCATGCTGGCGTTCATTGAGAGAGCCAATCGACCCATTGCCGAGCAATTGAATAAAGCCAATGATATTCGTCAGCGGTGAGCGGAGCTCATAGGACACATGATGAACGAAGTCATTCTTCAACCGCTCCGCATCAAGCAAGGCTTGATTACGCTCTGTTAAGGCACGTTCTACATTTACGCCTGCTGTAACATCGGTAAAGGTGATGAGTGTTGAGCCATCGGGCAGAGGCGCTGATGTACCATCAAGAAAACGACCATCGCTGAGATGGACACGTTGCTGAAGACCCATGCGCGCATCATGAAGACCAACGATAGTGGCGCGCACATCTGCCCATACATGGGTCGTATGTTCATGCGCCTGACAAATAACCGCGATATCATCAATATGAGGTGTACTGTTTAAAATAGTGCGATCAAGCCCCCACATATCCGCAAAGGCCAGATTGAACAGGCGCAACCGCCCATCGCTGCCAAACACCGCAACGCCCTCTTTAAGCGTGTCCAATGTCTCACCTTGAACACGAATGAGCGCGTTATAGCGTGACTCCAGATGGAAGCGTTCGCTGACATCATCAAATAAATAGGTTACCCCACCCTGAGGGTTAGGGCTGACCACCATGCGTAACGTACGCCCATCTGGCAAATACCAGACTTGTTCGCTGGTCTCCACCGCGGTATAGGCCGCCAACATGCTGGCTTTCCACGACCGAAAATCTGCCTGCTCAGGCAATTTACGCTGACCACGCAAATGATCCAAAATCTCACTATCACTGGGCTTTTGATCAAGGAAGAGCGTATCCAATCCCCAGATCTGCCGATAGGCTGTGTTATAAAAGACCAAATGTTTGCTACGATCAAAAATTGCCACCGCTGTCGATAATTGATCGAGTGTGCGGGTATGCGCTTGCATTTGATGTTCAAGATCACTGCGTAAAGATTGCAATTCCGCGAGATCATAGCTCATGCCGACAGAGCCCATGGCTGTGACGATATCATGCACTTCCACCATGTGCCGCTCACCCGCAACGATAGCGGCAACGCGCCCATGCCAAACCGCGTTAACGCCGCGACTCTCATAGATGGTCTCGCGCACCGCGCGATCAAGTAATTCAAGTCCACGTGCCATCACATCTTGCTGGTCTTTCCCATCAACTGCTCTGACATAGGCATCATTCACCCAAACGAGGCGATGATCATGATCGCGCATCCATAATGGGCTCGGTATGTTCTGAGCCAACGCCATAAAGGCATCAAGCTCGCACATTGTTGCTGTATGACGCTCACGCAAGCGCATGAGCTCCAAGCGGTCCGCAACTATATTGCGCAAGCGCACAACCGCATAAGCACCAACTGTTCGCCCTTCAGCATGAAAATAGCGCCCATGTGTGGAGGCGATGTTCAAATGAAAACTCTCACCCCGTTCGCGCAATTGGGCCAAGGCATGATCAAAATCTTGCGCATCTTCAGCGCGCATCCAACTGCCAAAGGCCAGCACATAGGATGGTGTTGCACCTTCGGCCACTAATTGGGGATCACCATGCATGAGAGGCTCAGTAGTCGTGCTCCCAAAGGCAATGACAATTTGTGGCTCGCTTCCCATTAAGACAATGGCGCGATCAAGCTCAGCATTTAATTGTGCGTTTTTTTGCGCCCATTCCCGCTCACGGCGCGCCCATAAACGGCGCGCTCTCATATGAAGCAAAGCAACGCCTGCCACGCTCATCACCAAACCAGCCATAAGCGCCGAGCTTGTCATGAGGTGGAGCGTATCAGCCTGCCATAATGGGGATGTTTGCGCATAAGCATTTTGCCCCGCATATAAGCAAGCGCTCGCGGCTAACCCTGCGGGCGCGAGGTGTCGTCGACAATGCGGGCGAAAGGGCAAAGCCATTATATCTCTCTTTGGCAGCACAACAGCATGATGCTGCAGGGGGCAGCGAATCAGTTCACTTTACCTTCAGCAGCGGGGGGAGAGAAAGTACCTGCCGATATGAAAATGCCCCCGACCATGCGGGGGCATTCATTTTTTTGGCTCTTTGAGTCTTTTCGGACTCAGTAACGATAATGATCGGGCTTATAAGGGCCTTGTGAAGGCAGGCCGAGATAAGAGGCTTGCTGATCTGTGAGCGATGTCAGCTTCACGCCAATCTTTGCCAAATGCAGAGCGGCGACCTTCTCATCCAAATGCTTAGGCAGAGTATAGACTTTTTTCTGATACTGGCCTTGTTTGGTCCATAATTCGATTTGCGCCAAAGTCTGATTGGTGAAGGAAGCCGACATCACAAAAGATGGATGTCCTGTTGCATTACCAAGATTTACAAGGCGGCCTTCCGACAGCAAAATAATGCGCTTGCCATCGTTGAATTCAATTTCATCGACTTGTGGTTTCACATTATGCCATTTGAAATTGCGCAAAGACGACACTTGGATTTCGGAGTCAAAATGGCCGATATTGCAGACAATCGCGCGATCTTTCATCTCGCGCATATGATCAAGAGTGATCACATCGATATTGCCCGTCGCCGTCACAAAAATATCAGCGCGTGGCGCGGCCTCTTCCATTGTCGTGACTTCATACCCTTCCATCGCGGCTTGAAGCGCGCAGATCGGATCAATTTCAGACACGAGAACGCGACAGCCCGCATTGCGCAATGAAGCGGCTGAGCCTTTGCCCACATCACCAAAACCCGCAACCATCGCGACTTTACCAGCCATCATCACATCTGTGCCGCGGCGAATGCCATCAACCAGCGATTCTTTGCAGCCATAGAGATTGTCAAATTTTGATTTCGTAACGGAATCATTGACGTTAATTGCAGGCCACAACAAAGTGCCGTCTTTTTCCATGTTATAAAGACGATGCACGCCTGTGGTTGTCTCTTCCGACACGCCCTTAATGGCCACACCATTGCGGCCATACCAGCCGGGATTTGACTTCAAGCGCTTTTTAATTGCGGCAAAGAGAATTTCTTCTTCTTCATTGCTGGGCTTGTCCAAAAAGGCCGTGTCACCCGCCTCTGCACGCATGCCCAAATGAATGAGCATTGTTGCATCACCACCATCATCCAAAATCATATTGGGCGTGCCACCATCGGACCATTCGAAGATCTTATGCGTATAATCCCAGTAATCTTCGAGGCTTTCGCCCTTAATCGCAAACACAGGTGTGCCCGCAGCAGCAATGGCCGCAGCCGCGTGATCTTGTGTCGAATAAATATTGCATGAAGCCCAGCGCACATCTGCGCCAAGTGCTTTGAGAGTTTCAATCAACACAGCCGTTTGAATTGTCATATGCAATGAACCGGCAATGCGTGCGCCCTTCAGCGGCTGTGCCTTGCCATATTCGGCGCGCGTGGCCATCAAGCCAGGCATTTCTGTTTCAGCAATAGTAATTTCCTTGCGGCCCCATGCAGCAAGGCCCAAATCGGCGATAGCGTAATCATTAAAATGGACTGTCATGATCATCTCACTGGTTGATATGCTGCGCTCTATAGCAATAGCCGCCCGATTGATAAAGGGATATAAAGAAATCTTTATGTATTTAAGTGTAAAATAATGTGAATTATAAATCGAAATCTTAGCAATAAATGAAGAATGGACGGCTTTTAAGCTTTTAAGTGCCAAATAAGCTGCTCTTGGGTAAATTAAACGGATGATTCGACCTGCCAGCCCCCCGCGCGCGCAAAACCCTGCTGCTCAAGCCGGCCTCTTACTGATCCGCCTTGGCATTATGATTTTGGCATTTTGCACACCCATGAGCGCCATTATATCACGGCGTCTGATTTTCACCCTTGTGCCCGTTGGCGCTGTCTTGATTATTTTTGGCTCTCTTCTCGCGGGCGAAGACAATTTTCGTGCACGCATCCGCGATCAGCTCACAACACCCTTTGTCTACATCAGTTTAGCCATTATGGGCTGGACTGCCTTATCTTTGCTGTGGACCCCCATGGCGGGAGCCGCAAGTGAGCATTGGCTTAAAATGTTCGGCACTGCTGGCATAGCGGGACTTGCCTGCGCATGTTTGCCAACACATACAAAAATTTCAAATCTGAATATCCTGCCCATAAGCATCGCCATCACTGCCATTGTTATTTTAACGCTTGGTTTTGCATTGCCGCTTGAAGCACCCGATCCCGCTGGCTCGACGCTACAGCGCGCCGCCATTCTTTTAGCGCTTGCGGGATGGCCAGCCATGGCGGCTCTCGCCGTCCGTCAACGCTGGGCTTTAGTGGGTGCGCTTGCCATTGCGCTTGTCTTTGCTGTTATCGCGGTCTGGTCGGGCGTTTTGCTATTGGCGAGCGCGGGTGGCGCAGCAGCTTTTGCGTTAAGCCGTTATCGGCCATTGATTGCAGCACAGATTTTGGGCTGGGCTTTTGCAGGCTTGCTTGTTCTCGCGCCGGCCTTACCCATCTTTTTTCTCATCACGCCCTTTCAGCATGATGCCACCAATATCCTCGCGCCATTTATTTTTTGGGGCGATATCATTCAAATTGATGGGCCGCGTCTGATCACAGGGCATGGATTTGATGCGGTCATTCGTGGCCTCTCGATCGGCCTCCCACTTGATCACGCCCCCAATTCAATCATTTTTGAATTATGGTATGAGCTGGGCGTTGTCGGTGCGGTCTTAGGGGCTGTATTAATCAGATCCGCTTTTGCGCTTATTGACCGCTTCACTCATCCCTGTGCGGAGCCCTTTGCTCTGGCGTGCGTCACACATATTCTTATTTTGATGGTGCTGGGTATTACACTCGCGCAATTGTGGTTTTTAACCACACTCGCGCTCACCATCATTTTGCTCGCCGTTCTCGCAAAAGGTCAATATCAAATTGTGCGTCCGCGCTTGCCGCAACGCTAGACATCGAGATTGGCAACGCTCAGCGCATTTTCCTGAATGAATTCGCGCCGTGGCTCAACCACATCGCCCATCAGTTTAACAAAGATATTATCAGCCTCATCAACTTCACGAATACGCACTTGCAGCAGCGAGCGCACATTACGATCAAGTGTGGTTTCCCATAATTGCTCAGGATTCATTTCACCCAAGCCTTTATAACGCTGCATTTGGCTAATGCCTTTTTGCCCCGCCGCCATCACTGCTTCAACAAGCGAACTTGGTCCCGACACCAATGTTTCATCTTGCTTACGAATGAAGGTCGCGACATCGCCATAGGCCTCACCAAGCGAATGAGCATGATCAGCAAGACGACGCGCCTCAGCGGATGCTAAAAGGCCGGCATCCAAATGGCTGGCTTGGCGCACACCGCGCACATGCCGCCAGACCATATAGCCGTCATTTTCAACATTCACCTGCCAGCCGCGCTCTGTTTCATCGGCAATGGAGTCAAGACGCTGTGCCAATATGGATGCACGCTGTGCCGCCGCCTCCGGACTCAGGGTTGAGAGGGGCCGCAGCACATCCGCAATCGCGGCTTGCTCAACAATGCGCCGGTCATAGCGCATATGTAAAGAACCGAGGATCTGACGAATAAGACGCGCTTCATCAACAAGCTGACGCAAATCCTCAGCCGCCCGCTCGACACCATTCGCAACGCGCAAAACAGCGCCCTCAAGTCCATTAACAATCAGATAATCTTCTCGTGCGCGTTCATCTTTTAGATATTGCTCGGACTGCCCGCGCTTCACTTTATAGAGTGGGGGTTGCGCAATATAAATATGACCACGCTCAATCAATTGGGGCATTTGGCGGAAGAAGAAGGTCAGCAGCAAAGTGCGAATATGCGAGCCATCAACGTCCGCATCCGTCATGATGATGATTTTATGATAACGCAATTTATCAATGTTGAAATCATCGCGCCCAATGCCTGTCCCCAAAGCCGTGATGAGCGTGCCAATTTCTTGGCTTGAAAGCATTTTGTCAAACCGCGCCCGCTCAACATTCAAAATCTTACCGCGCAAAGGCAGGACGGCCTGATATTCGCGATTGCGGCCTTGCTTAGCAGAGCCACCTGCTGAGTCACCCTCGACGATGAATAATTCAGCTTTTGATGGATCACGTTCCTGACAATCAGCTAATTTGCCAGGCAAATTAGCTACATCCAAAGCGCCTTTACGACGGGTCAATTCACGCGCCTTACGCGCGGCCTCGCGCGCGAGGGCAGCTTCAACAACTTTGGTGACGATCACACGCGCTTCTTGCGGATGTTCTTCAAACCATTGTGACAGCATTTCATTGACCAAACCTTCGACCACCGGACGCACTTCGGAGGAGACAAGTTTATCTTTGGTTTGAGAGGAGAATTTGGGATCAGGTACTTTGACAGATAAAACGCAGGTGAGACCTTCACGGCAATCATCGCCGGATAAATCAACTTTTTCCTTACGTGTAATGCCTGAACTTTCTGCATAGCCCGTAACTTGACGCGTCAAAGCCGCACGGAAACCAGCCAAATGTGTGCCGCCATCGCGCTGGGGGATGTTATTGGTGAAGGGCAGAACATTTTCATGATAAGAATCATTCCACCACAGAGCCACTTCAACTGTGATGTTGTCCCGCTCACCGCGCACCAAAATAGGCGCCTGCATAAGCGGTTGTTTGGTGCGATCGAGATAACGGACAAAGGCCTCAAGCCCGCCTTCATAGTAAAGATCTTCAACCCTGACTTCGGCATGGCGCTTATCACTCAAAATAATATGCACGCCCGAATTGAGAAATGCTAATTCGCGCAAACGATGTTCAATCGTGGAATAATCAAACTCCACCATTGTAAATGTCTGAGGCGAAGGCATAAAGGTGACTTCTGTGCCGCGTTGAGGCGCACCATCAATGAGAGGCGCAGCGCCTAATGTTTTGAGGGGCGCAACAGCATCGCCATGCGCAAAGTCAATTTCATGCTCTTTACCATCGCGGAAGATGCGCAATTTGAGCCATGTGGATAAGGCATTCACAACAGACACACCCACACCATGCAGACCACCCGACACTTTATAAGAGTTTTGGTCGAACTTACCGCCTGCATGCAATTGCGTCATAATGACTTCAGCCGCCGACACACCTTCTTCCGGATGAATATCGGTTGGAATGCCGCGTCCATTATCCGTGACTGTGCATGAACCATCCGCATTTAAGGTTACAGTGACCAGCGTGGCATGGCCCGCCAAAGCCTCATCAATCGCATTATCCACGACTTCATAGACCATGTGATGGAGGCCAGAGCCATCATCTGTATCACCAATATACATGCCCGGACGTTTGCGGACGGCATCAAGACCGCGCAACACTTTGATGGACTCAGCGCCATAGGCCTGCGACACATCTTGAGGTGATGGTGTTGGCGATGCAGATTCAGTCATGAAAAACGGCCGTTCAGGTTAGGTCTTATAGGTCTGTCAACTGCCAGAGACGGCGCCTGAAGAGGGGCGTGCGGAGGGCAGGTGATTCGAAGTGTTCACTATAAGCCAAAACCATCTCGAAATGCACGAAAACACTCACGATTTTTTGATTTTTACCGCTTATTTCAAGCTTGATTTTGAAGCCTGATCTGCCCCTGCTCAACATGCAAAATATGCGCATGCGCTGTGATCTGCGCAAAGGCTTCGGGATCAGCGCCCGTGAGCCAGATTTGCGCGCCTAAAAGCTCAAGCGCATGATAAAGAGCGGCTCTGCGGCGGGGATCAAAATGGGCCGCCACTTCATCAATCAACACAAGCGGAGCCATGCCGCTCATCTGCGTGACAAGCTGCGCATGGGCTAAAAACAGACCCACAAGCAGCGCTTTTTGTTCACCCGTTGAGCATTGTGCGGCCGGCATATTTTTGGGCCCATGCGCAACCAGCAAATCGCTGGCATGGGGGCCAATCAATGTGCGCCCAGCAGCGGCATCACGGCTGCGATTATCGCGCAATAAAGCGCGATAATGATCCTCCAAACCAAGCGCGGGCTCGCTCAAGACACGCTCTTCCAATTCCCCTTGCAGATGCACATGGGCCCAAGGAAAGACATCATCATATCCTCTTGCTTGCGTCAGAGCTGCCAAACGCCCAATCGTTTCAGCGCGCGCAGCGGCAACCGCAATGGCCAATTCCGCCAATTCGCGCTCAGCCGCATCAATCCAAGGCCCTGTGCGCTGCCCATCTTCAAGCAGACGATTGCGATTGCGCAAAGCGCGCTCAAGCGAGGAGACACGCGAGCCATGATCCGCATCAAGAGCAAGCACTAAACGATCTAAAAACCGACGCCGATCACCCGCTGCGCCCATAAATAAACCATCCATCGAGGGCGTCAGCCACACAACACGCATCGACTCCGCAAAAGCGCGCACAGAGCCAACAGGCTCACGATTCAACCGATATTTTCGTGGTGGCGTGACATGGGGGTCAAAGCCCGTTCCGAGCTGGAGGGGGCCGAAAGGATGATCAATTTCAATGGAAATTGCCCATCCACCCGCCCCATTCTGACGCGCCATCGACGCAAGCTCGGCACGCCGCAACCCACGCCCTCCCGTAAAGAGCGAAAGCGCTTCAAGCATATTGGTTTTGCCCGCCCCATTCTCGCCCGTGAGCACAATGATGGGAGCTTCAATCGCAAGATCAAGCTGCGAATATGAGCGGAAATCAGTGAGATGCACACGGCGCACATGGGTGGACCGCAGGGAATGTTGAGATGAGCTATCCATCACATCACCATGAAGGCGCATGCCGCCTTAGGAGAGCGGCAGTGAGCGCCCGCATGCATATTAGACGCGCATGGGCATCAGCACATAGAGCGCTGCTGCGCCATCACGATCCTGAATAAGCGTAGGTGAGCCCGCATCGGCAAGCCTGAACAAGGCCGTATCGCTCTCCAATTGCGCGGTAATATCGAGCAAATAACGAGCATTAAAGCCTATCTCAATGGGGGCGGCATCATAATCAACTTCAATTTCTTCAACCGCCGAACCTGAGTCAGGATTGTTGACGGAGAGGGTCAATTTGCCATCGCCAAGCGCCAATTTCACGGCGCGCCCACGATCTGATGAAATAGTTGAAACGCGATCAACCGCAGCAGCAAAGGGAACGCGATCAACCGTCAATCGCTTATCATTATTGGCGGGAATAACGCGACCATAATCAGGGAATGTGCCGTCAATTAATTTTGACGTCAGCACCACATCGCCAAAGGTAAAGCGTGCTTTGGTTGTGGACATATCAATGGTGACATCGGCATTGACGTCATCAACTAATTTCTGCACTTCGCTCACGGCTTTGCGTGGAATAATCACACCAGGCATGCCAGCTGAGCCCGCTGGCGCAGGCAATTCCACACGTGCCAAACGATGCCCATCGGTCGCCACAGCACGCAACATTGTGTGTCCATCGACATCCAATGTATGCATGAAAATACCATTGAGATAATAACGCGTCTCTTCAGTTGAAATCGCAAATTGTGTTTTTTCAATCAGCTTTTTGAGGTCGCCTGCGCTGAGCACAAAACGATGACTGAGATCACCTGCGTTTAAATCAGGAAAATCGGTTTCGGGGAGAGATTGCAAATTAAAGCGTGACCGGCCTGAGCGTAATTGCAATTGGCCTGCCTCACCCGTTGTCTCTAATGAGACTTGCGCGCCATCAGGCAATTTGCGCACGATGTCGTAAAGCGTATGAGCGGGCAAGGTTGTGGCGCCGGCCTCGCCAACATCGGCGGCAACTGTCTCGGTAATATCGAGCTCGAGATCGGTGGCACGCAACTGAAGTGTCGAGCCGACGGCGCGCAAAAGAACATTGGAGAGGATTGGAATGGTATTGCGACGCTCCACCACGCGATGCACATGGCCAAGGGATTTAAGCAGCGCTGCCCGTTCAAGTGTGACTTTCATGGGAACGTCCAAGTCCTTTTCTTAAAATAAAGCTCAAGCTAATTTTGACCTGCTCTGCGCCCGCGGGCAAGCCCTTCTGAATCACTCTCTTCTTATGCCAGCGATTAGCCTTAAAATGAAGCTTAACCAGCCCTTAATTTACCTTAGTTAGGGTAAATGAGTGGAGTGTCCACAGATAGCCGTCGCGGAGCCCATGTGGGGCTCGTCTGGGGCACGCAGCGTAGGGGTTTGATGAGTAAAGACGGGCATTTTGATGATCGACGTGAGCCGACTTTTGACCCGCCACGGCATTGGCCGCGGGGGGGTGATTTGCGCGCGGGACCAGACCAAAGACCCGTCCCCCCCAGTGATTATGATGCCATGCCCTCCCGCCAGAGCAAAAAATCCACCCAAAGATCAAACTTTGAGCGGGATGATGAGACGTATGAGGAAGAGCGCCCGCGCAAAATCAAAAAACGAGCGCGCCAGCGCTATGAGGACGATGACGGGGATGACGAGCCCCCGCCACGCAAACGTGCCAAAAAGCCTGCGGCCACGCGCTCAATCCTTGGCTGGCTGGTCTATTGGTCATTGGTTCTTGGCGTATGGGGGCTGATTGCGGGTGGCGGGCTGATTATTTTTTATGCCGGCCAATTGCCGCCTATCGACCAGCTCGCAATACCCAAACGCCCGCCCAATATTGCGATTATGGCCGATGATGGCTCTTTACTTGCCAATCGCGGTGATACAGGCGGGCCCGCTCTGCATCTGAGCGATTTGCCGGCCTATGTGCCCAATGCTTTTATTGCCATTGAGGATCGGCGATTTTACTCGCATTTTGGAATTGACCCACTTGGTATTGCGCGCGCACTCCTGCGCAATCTCTTGCATCGAGGCAATGTGGAGGGAGGCTCAACACTCACCCAACAGCTCGCCAAAAATCTATTTCTAACGCAAGAGCGCACACTCTCGCGTAAAATCCAAGAAGCTATTTTGGCATTATGGCTCGAACATAAATATTCAAAAGATCAAATCCTCGAGCTTTATCTCAATCGCGTCTATTTCGGCTCAGGCGCTTATGGCATTGAAGCGGCGGCGCATAAATATTTTGGCCATAGCGCGCGGCTTGTCACTTTGCCCGAAGCGGCGGTATTGGCGGGCTTGATGAAAGCGCCTACCAAACTTGCGCCAAATCGTAACCCCGTTGCAGCAACAGATCGCGCTGCGCAAGTCATTACCGCAATGGCACAAGCCGGTCATATTACCGAAAGCATGGCGCAATTGGCGCTCTCACGCCCCGCGGTCGCTAAACGCGGTGATGGCGCGGGATCGCTCAATTATGTCGCTGATTATGTGATGGATGTGCTTGATGAAACTGTGGGCGCGATTGATGATGACATCATCGTCTCCACAACCATTAATTCGACCGCACAAATGGCAGCTGAAAAGGCCATGACTGATGTCTTGGACAAACAGGCCACACGTTTTGGTGTGACCCAAGGCGCTCTCATTTCACTGGATCCAACAGGTGAAATCAAAGCAATGGTGGGTGGGCGTAATTACGCTGACAGCCAATTTAACCGCGTTGTGGCAGCCAAACGTCAACCCGGCTCATCCTTCAAACCATTTGTCTATCTGACCGCGCTTGAACATGGGCTGACGCCAGACACAATTCGCGAAGACGGCCCCATCAATGTCAGGGGATGGCAACCTGAAAATGCCTCGCATGAATATCAGGGCATGGTGACACTGACCAAGGCATTGGCGATGTCGCTTAACACAGTGGCTGTGCGCATTGGTTTGGAAGTTGGCGCAAGAAATATTGCAGCCACCGCGCATCGTCTGGGCATTACATCGGAATTGCAAGCCAATGCCTCCATTGCCTTGGGCACATCAGAGGTCACGCCACTCGAGCTTGCGGATGCGTATGTGCCCTTTGCCAATGGGGGTATTGGTGTGCAGCCGCATATTATCTTGCGGGTGCATACGGCTGATGGGCGTTTGCTATATCAACGCAAAGGCGCGAGTTATGGACGCGTCATTGATCCACGCTATGTCGCGATGATGGATACTATGATGCAAGAAACATTGTTGACGGGTACGGCGCGCAAGGCGGATTTGCCGGGCTGGCAGGCTGCTGGCAAAACTGGCACAAGTCAGGATTATCGTGATGCCTGGTTTGTAGGATTTACCAGCCATTTGATTACGGCGGTGTGGATTGGCAATGATGATAATTCGCCCACCAAAAAAGCCTCAGGCAGCAATTTGCCCGTTGATATTTGGAGCCGCTATATGCGCGAAGCGCATAAAAATCTGTCGCCCACACCCCTGCTTGTTAAGACATGGGATGGTGTCACCCCGCTCTCAAATCTGCCTTCTGATACGCAGAACCAAAGCCCAAGTAGCAGCGATCCACAGCCTCAGGCGCCTCCATCTGTTTCTCAACCTATTCCTGCGCCTGCGCACGCGCCATCATCTGATGTTCCTATTGCCAATGCGCCCCTCAACCAAACTGCGCCATCAGCCCCTACGGCGTCAGCAGCCAAAGCAACCTCGGGCCAGCCACTTCAGCTCAATCCCGTATCGGCTCAGAGTCGTGATCCCATTGCTGATCTCATACCGCCCGAAACAATTGAAACGCCGATGCAAACACGCGCTGGAAGCCGCAGCACGCCACCACCTGAACCTCAATCCCTGCTCGATCAATTATTCGGTCGTTAGATCCTTAGTGAAGACTGACCATTTCAAGCTCATGCTCCCACGCATTTGCTACAGCCGCTTCTTTTGAATCGGTCAGCACAATGGGCGTGCCATTAGCGGAGAGAAGCGCAAATAATTGTTGATCGGGAATAACGCCATTCATCTGCGGGAACATGCGTGCCACTTCTTGCGCGCGCATCGGCTTGATATAAGCAATAGCGCCCGCTCCAAGGGATGCTAATTGCTCGGGCGTCACATTCATCGTTTCGTCTTTGACATTTATTTTTGTTCGCATCATCAACTCCTGTGGTTATCACCACGCCATGAGCGGCTTAACCGCGCACGGAAATCTCAATCTTTCGCGCCTGCCGCTCTGGCTGTGGGCGGGCCACATCAATCGCCAATAAGCCATGTTCGAGATCAGCACCTAACACCTGCATCCCCTCCGCCAGCAAAAAACTGCGCTGAAATTGTCGCGCAGCTATGCCACGATGAAGAAAGACCCGCTCTCCATCATCACGCTGACGACCGCGAATGATGAGCTGATTATCTTCCACCACAATTTCAAGCTGATCACGTGTAAAACCCGCCACAGCCAATGTAATGCGCAAGCGTTCAGGCTCATGCCCTGAAGCGGGCAGACGCTCGATATTATAGGGTGGATAGCCCTCATTGGGGGCGCGTGCGGCACGCTCTAAAGCCCGCTCAATCTCGTCAAACCCTAGCAAAAAGGGCGAATGTAAATTTGGCATACGCGACATGGTAAAGCCCCTTAGGCACTCCACACGCCAGAGCCCGAAGCACTCTGGTCTCTTATGTGATATGGAGACTCAGATTGAGGGTTCAAGAGGCCCTCAATAAAATGTTCCAGCTTTGTTCCAAATTTTGCGCGAATCTGTTAGCCTGTCTTTTCGTATGTTTCATGAGATTGTCGTACCAATGAGCCTGTGGATGTTGATTTTATGTGCCGCTCTGGGGGTGGTTGTTGTGCTGATGATGGGTTTTATGACCCATGTGTTTATGCGCAGCAATTATGAACGCAGTTTGGAAGCGGCGGCTGCGCTTGAACGGCAGCGCGAACTTGATACTAAACTCGCCGCCATGAGCCAGCGCAATGTGCAGCTCACCACACGCCTGCAAGCCATGAGCGAGCAAACCGCCACCAATCAAAGCGAAATGACCAAAATGGTCACAGAGCGTCTTGACGCCGTGAGCATGCGTATGGGGGCGGGCATTGAGCAACATACAAAAAACACACATGAGCATCTGAGCAAATTAGGCGAACGCTTAGCGGTGATTGATGCGGCGCAAAGTCAATTAGCGGGCCTTAGTCAGGAAATGATGGGGCTCAAAGATATTTTGGCCAATAAGCAAACCCGTGGCGCTTTTGGTCAGGGACGCATGGAAGCTATTGTGCGCGATGGCTTGCCTCAATCGGCCTATGATTTTCAATTCACACTCTCTAACCGCAGCCGTCCTGATTGTATCATTCGCGTTCCCGGTGATAAGCGCGTGATGGCGGTGGATGCAAAATTTCCACTCGAATCCTTTACGGCCCTGAAATCAGCCGAGACGGACGAGGCACGCAAACAGGCTGCAAGCCGTATTCGCACTGATATGAGCAAACATATTCGCGACATCAAAGACAAATATTTGATTGATGGTGAGACACAAAATATCGCGATGATGTTTGTGCCCTCCGAGTCCATCTATGCGGATTTAAACGAGTATTTCGAAGATATTGTGCAAAAAGCCCATCATGATCACATTATGATTGTCTCACCTTCCCTCCTTATGATGGCGGTGCAAGTCATTCAATCACTCGTGCGCGATGCCAAAATGCGCGAACAGGCCTCGGTCATCCAAAAAGAAGTGGGGCTCTTGCTCAAAGATGTACATCGCCTGAGAGAACGCGTGGGCAAATTAGATACGCATTTCCGACAAGCCCAAGGTGATGTCAGCGATATCATGATTTCATCTGAGAAAATTAGCCGGCGTGGCGAGTCGATGCAAAATGTTGATTTTAGCGAGCCACCTGCGCTGAGCGACATACAGAATGAGACAGCGCATTTGCTCTAAAACTCAGAATAAAGTGCGTTGGCGCAATGCTGCCGCCAATGTACCCTCATCAAGATAATCTAACTCTCCACCCACGGGCACACCATGGGCAAGGCGTGTCACTTTGACATGATAGGGTGATAAGAGGTCGGTAATATAATGGGCGGTGGTTTGCCCATCCACTGTCGCGTTAACTGCCAAAATAATTTCTTTGAACACACCTTGAGCCACACGCTCAATCAGGCTGGTGACATTGAGATCCTTGGGGCCAACACCATCAAGCGGAGATAAAGTGCCCCCCAATACATGATAATGTGTACGCATGGCGCTGGCGCGTTCCAGCGCCCACAGATCAGCAACAGTTTCAACCACAATCAGCATTGTGGGATCACGCCGCTGATCCTGACAAATGGTGCAGGGATTTGACGTATCTATATTGCCGCAGCTCTCGCACACCATAATGCGCTCATGCGCCACCCGCATGGCATCACCAAGAGGGGCTAATAATTCATCCCGTTTGCGAATGAGATGAAGAGCCGCTCTGCGGGCTGAGCGCGGACCCAAACCTGGCAAACGCGCCAAGAGCTGAATCAAACGCTCGATTTCGGGACCCGCAACACGCTCAGCCATAATTTACTTTCAAAACGGCAATTTCATACCTGGAGGTAACGGCATGCCTGAGGTGACGGCTTTCATTTTCTCTTCCATAACGCGCTCGGCCTCGGCGCGCGCTTGTTCATGTGCGCTTAAAATAAGATCCTCAATCATCTCTTTATCTTCAGCACGCAATAAAGAGGGATCGATGGCGATGGATTTGAGTGCGCCTTTGGCGCTCATCATCAGTTTAACCGCGCCCGCACCGGCTTGCCCGCTCACCAATGTCGTCTCAAGTTCGGCCTGCACATCTTTCATGCGTGACTGCATGGCTTGTGCCTGTTTCATCAAGCCCATAATATCTTTCATGTCACAATCCCCTCTTAGACATCATCATCATTGCTGGCCTGATCATTATAGCTGACATCATCAGCGCCAGCCGGAACAATGCCAAGATCATGATCAGCGGAGCGCACAGCGATAATGTCAGCTCCCGGAAATAAATCGAGTGCGGCGCGCACCAAAGGCAAGGCCCGCACGCCACTGAGTTTTTCTTGCTCGCGCGCGTCACGCATATGTTTGAGCGTTGGCGCGCCCGCTTCACGCGAGATCGCCACCATCCATCTTTGGCCCGTCCATTCCTGCAAGCGGCGCATAAGATTTTGCGCAAGCTGGGGGGATGCACCTGGCTCCAGAGAAAATTCAATTGAGCCTTGCTCAAATCGAACTATATGCACATCGCGCTCAAGCGCTGTCTTCAATTGAATGTCGCGATGGGTGTGAGCGAGAGTGACGATGTCTTCAAGACTCGACACCACCACACGCGGCTCATCTGCAATGCGCTGATCAAGCTGTGGTGCGCTGTGAACCTTTTGCGCGGCTTGGCTCGCGGCCAGTCGCATGGTCGGCGCAAATGTTGGCGTTGATGTGGGCGCTGAACCCATCAATGCGGGCGCGCTTTGCGAAGATGAGATGGAGGCCGCCGAGCCCGATGGCGGCACAGCCGATGGGCCTGAACCAGCTGAT
>Ga0164296_1001767_pt1 | contig 22318 bp, 46 predicted proteins | sample GEODES057metaG_FD_113533 | JGI IMG/M metagenome (GOLD analysis project Ga0164296, IMG submission 113533) | Dystrophic lake water microbial communities from Trout Bog Lake, Wisconsin, USA - GEODES057 metaG | ecosystem: Environmental > Aquatic > Freshwater > Lake | place: USA: Trout Bog Lake...
AATGGCCGTAAATAACTCACGTTCACTCAATGGTGGATTAGAAGAAGGCTCAACCGACGGCAAGTATCGTAAGGTTCGCCCTAACACCGAAGTTGCAACAGGTACCGGTGATGATGTTACTTTGGCTAACCGCCGTGGTCTTCACCCATATTGGAACTATGATTTTATTGACCAAGAAGCTAATACAATGGTTGCACCTACAGATACCAATGTTTCTTCAAAGCCACGTACCCCAACCCCAGTAGCAGATATCTCTAACAATCAGATGTTGGGTACCTACTAAGATAATAGGTAGGTGGTCCTCATGGACAAGATTTACACTAACTGCGGCTTTGGCTCTTGTGAACATAGGGGCACTGCCCATCATCACCCATTCTTAGATGAGGGTGATACTACCGGTTTTCCTGCCGGTGGTTGGAATGAAGAACACGATAAACCAATTAACTATCGCTTAGCTGCTTCTCCAACTCACCCTGCAGCTGTAGGACGTAACGCTAATTTAGAAGTAGGATTACAAGAAGGTAAAGTACTTCAGTTTAAACCTAGGGGGGAATAATGGCGAAGAAAAAGGGTGTTATAAATACCTCAGCCGGTTCCCTAGGAGCTGAAGAATTAGCCAATAAAGTTGGCGATGAATCTAGAAATAGCGGCTTTATTCTTGAAGGTCAAGGAACAGGCAGAAAAGAAGAAAGCTCTGTACGTGGAGACGAATTTATCGGCATTGAAGGAAATCTTGAAGCCTCAACTCTACGTGTTCAAAATGGACGACCAGCCCCATGTACATTGGTAAAGGGTAGGCGCCCACACCCTCCTGCTACCCATGAAGTAACTTTCTACAACCACCCAAAGTATGGTAATGAGACCGCTACAGTGTGTGACCAGCATCTTGACCAAGTTATGGGTGAACCCCAATACATTGATGATGTAACTAAGTTTGGCGCAACTCCGGAAGCTAACAATGAGCTTAGGAAGCGTATTTATCTTAGGGGCATAGGTAAGAGAAACGAAGCTGCCCAAGCCCAACTAAGTGCTACCGGCACCGCCCCACTACTTCAGACTTCAGGCAGGCGTAAGCGTGGCACCGACTTAGATGCTGAGCTATTAAAAGATTACGGCACAGCAGGTCTGGTTATAGACCATGTAACCCCAGCTATAGAAAAGGCTGAGGAGCAAGGTGGAAGAACCACACGCCATATCCCAGAATTTATTCCAGACTATTCAGAGGAACTATCGGCAGATTACGACTAGGATTTGGCATTAGTCGCAATATCGGCTATACTGGAGGCAGGAGAAGGAGGCGCAATGTCACTACCTATTTTGGGCGGGGGAGCCAATCCCGCTGATGAGGGCAAGACCTGGACAAATATTAAGGACGATGGTCCTAAAATCCGTCTGCTCTATTGCTACAACTGTGGCACTATTGAAGAATTACCCGACTTTGAAGGTCATCCGGATGATGATGTTCTTCTTCAGGTGCTTATTGAAAAACATGAATCCGCTGGAATTCCTCATACTGGTTTTCTATCTAAAATTGGTATCAAAACTTATTCACGTCCTGAGGTTCGCAAGCAAGTTATCAAAAACCTACGTGATAAGGTCGGTGGAGGACTTGCCGACATTGACCCAGATTACTACACCACTAAGGCTACCTTCTATGAAGATGCGATGAAGTGCTTTAATCTTCACTTGCGTCCTGTAGAGGGCTGCTATGATTGGAAGAACAAGAGCAAGCGTTTAGTTCCTAAGGGAACAGACGAGCTTCGTAAAGATATTGGCCTTGAGAGTGCAGCTAAGTCAGCAAGTACAACCGTATACCTATGTGACTTCTGCCCTGCCAAGACCTTTGTAGTTGAACAGAACCGTAAAAAAGCCGGACTATACGAATAGGAAATAAAATGACAGACGAGACAACAACCCCAGATGCAACTCCTGCCGCTGATGCTGCACCTGAGCAACCTAAGCTCAAGTTCGGTTTCGCAGTAGTTATTACAGAAGATGGCAACGTTTACGTAGAGCGCAACCCATCTATTTTCTCAGTGCCAGTAGAGCGTGAGGCAACCCTTATTGAGGTTCGCCGCTACACCTCTGAAATCCTAATGGATTTAGAGGCCCAATCTGCTGCAGAATACGTAGCTCTTAAGATGAATGCTATTAATTCGGAGAAGCCAACAGCATAATTTTTTCCTTCAAGCCGTGACGTAATGACGATGAGGGTGGAGAATACGCTTATGGACTATGGAGACTTTTTAGGAGAGGCTCCGGTGATTACACCGGGGTCTACTTCCTATTTCAGCGCTCCGTCTATAGTTCTTGACCCTAAGTTGTTTCAAGGAGAAGAGCTAAAGAACTGGGTTCGTACCGGCATTCTTTCTATGCTCTTCGACTACCTTGGTAAAAACTTCACGGCTCCTCATAAGTGGACCCGAGCCTGGCTTGCAGGCTCAGGAGTCTCTTATCAGTGGGAAGCATCAAGAGACCCGGGTGACTTAGATTGCCTAGTTGGCATTGATTATATAAAGTTCCGTGAGAATAACCCTGAGTATGTTGGCTTCTCTGACGTAGAGATTGCCAAGAACTTCAATGATGGATTTAACGCTGAGCTTATGCCTAATACAAAAAATTGGGAAGGGTACGAGCTAACTTATTATGTTAATCCTCAATCTGATATTAGGGATATCAACCCTTACGCTGCTTATGATCTGATTGCTGACCTTTGGACAGTAAAACCAGAGCGTAGCCCACAGCCTCCTTATAGCCGTGCATGGGAGCAACACGCTCAACGTGATCACGATACCGCTGTAGAGATGGTAAGGCGTTATACAGATGCTCTTAGGGAAGTTAAGGGCACAACCAACACCGCCTACAGAGTAAACGCTGAGCGTAAGCTCCGTCTAGCTATGGAGCAGGCTGCTGCCCTATACGATGAGATTCACTCTAGCCGTAAGATTGCATTTAGTAAGACTGGTGCAGGATACGCTGACTACAACAATTATCGTTGGCAGGCAGGAAAGAAGTCCGGAGCTGTACAAGCTCTTAGAACTATCAAGGATAACTTAACTGTATATAATTCCGGTAAGCAAAAAGAGCTTTATGGCATTGAACTACCAACTACAGATACATTGATTAGGAGGACCTTACGTGGCCAGTAATCAACCTATGCTTCCTGGTATGCCTAGAAATAGGGATATCATGACACCAGAAAAACGCTATCCTAAAGGTTATACTCCAGATCGCTATGCAGCTGTAGCCAGCGCTCTAAAAGATGTTGTCTTTAAGTATCATGCTGAAGATTTTATTCCAGGAAAAGGAACAGTAATACATGCTAGTTCTGATAAGCCTGCCAGAGATCCTAATCATTATGAGAAGTTAAAGACATTACAGGCACAGGCTATTGAGGCCATCGCCAATAGCTCAGTTAATCCAGAGCATTTGGCTGGAATTAATGCCATTCATTTTCATGAAAAACCTATAGAGGGAGAAAAAACAACTGCCGGTCTATATGCGAGCGGGGACATACACATTCGTGTACCCGGCTTTACTGGTAAAAACAGAAATTACGGTCTTCACACTCTATTACATGAAATAGGTCATCACGTAACTTTATCAGCCGAGATGAGCGACAAAATAAAAAGCCAGGTATCGGGAAGATCCGAGGTCTTCAAGAGAGGGATGGCAGAAGGCATTGCAGACAATTATGCTAATAAAAAAATAGGTAAGCAAAATAGGGGTGGAGTTAAGGTAGATCCTACCACTACCGACTATGGCAAGGACGCACTGTATACTTCTCCAATAGAATGGGGAAATGGATACTTGGCGGCCCATCCAAAAGCTGTAGAAGCCAAGAACGAAAGAGAAAAGGCACACGAAAAAAATATTAAGGCTATAAATAATAAAAATAGTAATATAAGGTTCAAAAATAAAGATGGGATATTAGAAAATGGCGAATAAGGAACAAAAAGGCAGCAAAAACGATAAGAAAGAGGCAAAAATGTCTCTTAAAGAAAAACGTGAAGCTAAGAAGTTGAAGAGCGAAAGTAAGTATAAGTAACTATAATTAGCGCATGGCTAAAAACCCTTGGCAGTGCGAGTTGTGTGAAAAGGTATACGTGGTAGCTTCTCTTGCAAGACATTGTGAGTGGAAGCATTTGGACGAAGAAGAGGAAAAAAATGGCAACGGCACTAGTGTCCCTAGAGGGCGTACTAATGACAGAGGTCGGGGATCCAATACCTGACGGCATACGTCTGTTTAGAGTACTGGCTGAGCATTACCGGACTGTCATTACCTCTGACATGTCAACAGAAAAGACAGACCATTGGCTTCGTAGCAATATGATTTTTGGATATGCAGAGGTCTATGATGATAGGTACTTCTTTGAGGGCCAAGATTTAAGATTACGACAGATCGATTACGCACTGAGTCAAGGACGGGTTGAGCTCATTGTAGATGCTGACTCGGATTACTGTGCCTATGCCCTATCAAAGGGAATCCCCTCCATTATGTTCGCTCATCCTAGATTTATTAGGAGCAAGCGTGCTGTTAAGCCATGGGAAGACCTACGATCTGAAGTAGAGCGTCAACGATTGGCCCTCTTAGATGCCCACCTAGGTAGCAGGATTAATAGGTTCGAATGAACATAGTCTTCATGGGCGGAGAAGTACCCAGTCATAGAACTCTCCTGACAGGTGTCGGGGTAAAACATATCAGCATTAACTATTGGCGTTTAGTCAAGCGTGGGCTGCCTAAGACCAAAGACTATATTCTGGCTGAACGCTTTCCAGAGGATGTAAAAATCTACATGGATGGTGGCGGCCATAGCCTCAATGACATGAACATGACAGAGAGGGAGCTCGAGGAGTATGCGGCTGATTACCAAGACTTCCTAGCTATTAACTCTGATAGGATCACCATGGCTACCGAGCTGGATGCGAAAGCTCTGGGGCCAAACTGGATCAACTACCAGAGGAAGACCTTTGGTGAGGAGTTTGGGCTGGATCGCTATGCTGTAATCTGGCATCCAGAAACGGCCCACACGGGCCTTTACAGCCTCGCATCTCAGTACCCTAACGTCGCACTACTAGGTGAGTCTTTAGAGGACGATACGAGCCTGTCAGCACGTTCTAGGTCCATGCTGAGCCAGTTCCCTGACCTTGAATTTCACGGCATTGCCTGTGCCAAGCCAGACAACCTGCGTCAGGTTCCTTTGGCTACCGCAAGTACTTTGTCATGGCTATCTCCCATGATGAGAGGCGAGACAATTGTCTGGGATGGCACTAGACTGGTCCGCTATCAAAAGAAGCAGAAGGATCAGGCCCGTCCCCGTTACAAGGCGATCATCGAAAAGGCTGGCCTAGACTTCGACAAGATTATGAATGATGATAGTAACGAGGTAACCCGCCTCGCTATTTGGTCCTACCTGCAGTTGGAGAAATCTTTGAACAATAAGTATGAGAAGTTATCTGATAACAAGCAGGAAATGGATGACCCAGGTTTAGCGGAAACCAGGGGTCTAGAACCTGATAACAGGGGGGTTGACATGCGGAAAGATTTCACGCCTAGAGACCCAGAAGAGACCATGACTCTGCCCGTTTTTGGGGTTACAAGCAAGACAGTTTTGGAAAAAGATGAGACCGGACGGGATGTAATTTCCGATGTTCCTATCATCAAGAGTACTCACACCTCGTTCCGTCAATGCAACACTTGCTTTGTTGCAGCAAATTGTCCGGCATTCAAACCTAATAACAGCTGTGCCTTCAACCTCCCAGTAGAGGTAAAGACCAAGGACCAGCTACGAGCTTTGCTTAACGCAATTATCGAAATGCAGGGCGCTAGAGTCGCTTTTGCACGTTTTGCTGAAGAATTGAACGGTGGCTACCCCGATCCTAACACCGGTCAAGAAATTGATCGCCTATTTAAATTGGTAGGCGAAGTCAAGAAATTGGAAGAGAACAAGGAGTTCATCCAAATCACGGCCCAGCGCCAATCCTCTGGAGGGATGCTCTCAGCTCTGTTTGGAGACAGGGCAAGCGTACTTAGAGAAATACCTGGCGGCGGCATTGATGAGGAAAATACTACCCGCATCATTGACCAAGGCCTAAATGGCTAGACCTGATAACAGTCCAAAAACTATAGAAATGGGTGAGTAATGTTTTCGTTTAAACTTGCAGACGATTTTGTAAGTTCGTACCGTTCAAAGAAGGTACCTTGGGGCTATCAGGATGCGGCCGGCAACTCGGTGGGAGAGATTACCTTTCTCCGTACATACTCCCGTCTTAAGGAGGATGGAACCAAGGAGACTTGGGTAGATACGTGCGAGCGAGTCATCAATGGCATGTACTCCCTTCAAAAGGATCACGCCAAGAGCCAGAGGCTCCCATGGTCAGATGCGAAAGCCCAGGCTTCAGCCAAGGAAGCATTTGATCGACTATTCGAATTGAAGTGGACCCCACCAGGCCGAGGCCTATGGATGATGGGAACTCCACTTGTTAACGTCCATAAGAACTCTGCAGCGTTGCAGAACTGCTCCTTTGTATCTACAAACTCTATGACCAAGATCGATCCGGCTAAGCCGTTCGCCTTCCTCATGGAAGCATCTATGTTGGGAGTAGGCGTAGGGTTTGATGACAAGGGTGCAGACAAGGACTTCACAATCTACGACTGCACAGAAGGAGACAACTATGTCATCTCAGATACCCGAGAAGGATGGGTTGAAAGTACAGCCGCCCTCATCAATAGCTACCTTAAGCCGGATACGAAGTGCCCTGTATTTGACTACTCAAAAATACGGCCAGCAGGAGAGCTCATCAAAACCTTTGGTGGCACTGCGGCTGGACCCGATCCCCTTATCAAACTCCATGACCACATCCGCAAAATCTTTGGTGGACGGGCAGGAGAAAAACTAACTCGCAGAGATATCGCAGACCTCGGTAACCTTATCGGAGTCTGCGTTGTCTCCGGAAACGTACGCCGTTCAGCTGAACTGCTGATCGGACGTATTGATGACGAAGAGTTTATTAACCTTAAGAATTATGAGAAGTACCCAGAGCGTATGGGCCATGGCTGGATGTCCAACAACTCCGTTGAGGTATCAGTAGGTCAAGACCTATCAGCAATCATTGAAGGTGTTGCCCGCAATGGTGAGCCTGGCGTTATCTGGATGGACACAACCCGTAAGTACGGCCGCCTAGCTGATCCGGAGAACAATAAGGACTGGCGTGCGGCTGGATATAACCCGTGTGCTGAACAATCATTGGAATCAATGGAGTGCTGTACATTGGTAGAAACTTATATCGGTCGCCATGACAGTCTCGAGGATTTCAAGCGTACGCTGAAGTTCGCATACCTCTACGCTAAGACCGTTACTCTCATCCCTACCCACTGGGAAGAAACCAACGCCATCATGCAACGCAACCGCCGTATCGGAACATCAATCTCCGGTATCGCTAACTTTGCTGATATCAAGGGCCTGCCGCTGCTACGTACCTGGATGGATGAAGGTTACGCTACGGTTGCTGCCTATGATAAGAGCTACTCTGAGTGGTTGGGTATTCGTGAGTCAATTAAGATGACTACAGTCAAGCCATCCGGAACAGTTTCTATCCTGGCCGGAGAATCACCTGGAGTTCACTGGACACCAGGCGGAAAGTACTTCTTGCGTACTATTCGATTTGCTAATAGTGACCCAATGCTCCCATTGTTCAAAATGGCTAACTACCGTATTGAACCTGCCGCCTCAGACCCGGACGGCACTTCAGTTGTGTACTTCCCAATCAAGTCCTCTTCTATGCGTTCTGAGAAGGAAGTCTCTATCTATGAGAAGATGGCTATTGCGGCCACAGCTCAAAGGTACTGGTCAGATAACTCTGTCTCTGTGACAGTTTCGTTTGACCCTAAGACCGAAGCAGATGCAATCGGTACCGTGCTGCATATGTACGACGGTCAACTAAAGACCGTGTCATTCCTGGCTATGGATGATACGCTCTACCCCCAGATGCCTTACACTCAGGGTGAGGAGTCTGAATACGAAGAGGCCCGCATGACACACTTCCCAATTGATTTGAGTGGCGTGTACGCAGGTATGGCGTTTGATGCAATTGGTGAGGCCTATTGCACCACAGACGCTTGTGAAGTAAAACTAATCAAAGATAATGCCTAGGGAGTAAGACATGTCAGACGATATTAACCCAGACCTTTTCGATGAGGACTTCGAAGAGGATTTTGAAGATGGTTGGGAAGACTTTGACTTTGATGACGAAGACTTTGATACCTTTGAAGATGACCTATATACAGACCCCGAATAAAAGGGCATAGGTCGCCCCAACACAAACAATTGCCCCCAACTCAATGAAGAGCTGGGGGCTTTTGCTTGCCGTTATGCTTTTATTCCCTTATTTCATCTAGAAGGTCTAGATACAGGTACAGGTCAAATACGGATTCTTCTATATCCCTAAGAGCCCTGTTGGTTTGAAACACCCACAATAGATTTGTTATTATGAATGCTATAACTACTACTTGCCACCAGCCCATGTTGCTCTCCTTAGTCTGCTAGATGCATACCAGAGTTGTCGGTCAACTCATAGTATGTTGTATCGGATACCTCTGTATCTTCATAGGCCTCAATCTCATCAGGATAAGTATCCCCAGAGATTAGACCTTCATAGATTTCTCTTGCATGGTCCGCATTATCTGCATCAAAGATGATTGTACCGCTTCGATTAGAATCGAATTGGGCTCGGAATTTGGGCATCCTTATCTCCTTTGTATAGGCATTCACATTCTTCTGTTTCAAATGTGCCCTCTTCATCAGAGAGCCAGCTAACAAGCCCAGTACCGTAGCACATGGTGCAGGTACGGGGCTTTATCGTCTCCATATCCATTAGGCATCTACCTTATAGGTAAGTGAGCCGGCGATATGGGTAGGCTTTCCGGAACCGTGCATAGCCTTGACCTCCATCTTGATTGACTTGCGTGGAGTGTTGTCTAGCACCACTTGCTTTAGATAACGCTTAGCTGCTGATGGGTTAGACCAAGCAGAGTGCGTATCCATGATGAAGGTTTGCTCACCTTCATTTTGGATAGTGATTGATAACAGCCAAGCACCGCCTTTTTCTACAGCGGTATTCTTGGTTAGCTTTGCGTTTAGCGTTTGATTTAGCTTCTTAGCCATTTGCCCTCCTAGAGCCTTATATCTTTGGTAAACCCTACCTGCTTCAGGTCACGTAGGATATTGCGTCCCGCTCTGTGGTCCCCAAGACTTTGGGCACCAAAGAATACTGTCCGCTTTGTTTTAGGATTCACAACTTTGATGTGTTGCTTACCTGTTGAGGAGACTTGTAAACCTTCGGCCTCTAGTACAGATACTAGCTTCCGTATCTCCTTTGTTCTTATATTTAGTTGTGCAAAGTACATTACATCTCACTCTCCTTAATCTAGTACTTTTACTTCGGTTATATACGCTTCCTCGCCCGGTCTATTGAGCTCGGATACATTGACCCACTTGCCTAGATTGCGGTCGTATACTTTTAGGCACCACTCTCGGTTTGCGGCTATGCGTTGGTCATCTATGCGCCACTTCTTGATACTGACCTCATAGGTGACCTGTACTTTATATGTGTCGTCATTCATTCATACCCTTTCTGATTCCAGTCTAGCCGATTTGTTTGTGTTGGTCAAACTTCCTCGCCAGACTCGTTATAGATGTCACCGACGTCTGTCCAGCACGCCATCTCATCTACTATCCAGAGATGCTTCTCATCATTGGCAGCACTTTCCTCTGCCTTTCCGATAGCTTCGTATTTAGACTCCGCCTCTACCCAATAATCATAGATAACGTGGTCATGCATAGTTACTCTGTATTTAGCCATTATTTACACCTCCCAATCTTCATAGGTTGCTTGAACTGCATCATCAAGGTCTGCAATTAACAGGTCAATCTCATCAGGAGACCAATCTGCAACCATAGCCCTAGTTAAGTTAAGTTGCCATAGTACTTCTCTACCTGGATTGGAACCTTCGTTACAACAAGGGCAGCCATTACCGCAACCACCGTAGTCTCTTGTGCCATCTGGCTTATCCTCAAGCACGATACTGCACTTGCATTCCTCGCACATAACCGGCATGTTATTCTTCCTCCCTATTTGTGATTGGTAGTTCTGACATACAGTCTACAGTTACTTTATCATCTAGTTGTTCACGCATAGTTGTTACGGTTTCTGGTGGTAACTTGGTATACATACGCTCTAATAGCTTAGCCAAAGAGTAATTGCTATTAACTTTAAGAGCATAGTCCAGCATGTTGACTGCGGCATCGATATTGCCACGCTCAAACTCAAACATAGAGTAGATTGTGACAAAGGGAACACCGTCTTGTTGAGTGGTGTGTACAGCCATATACTTTACAAATTCGATAGACTCTTCCATGGTAAACCTAGCTGGCATACCCATAACCCAGTCACGAACTTGTAGGTCATTATTGACTGCAAAGATTACCTTCTCAAGCCTCTCATCTTCAAGAGGCAAGACATTATCGATGCTCTCTTGGATAAGAGTTACAGCTTCCTTACGACTTGTTACTATCATTCTGGCTCCTTTTTGGTTGTTCGGAATGTACCTTCTGGCGTAGGCCATTGATACGGTAGGTTATCATCCACCTCAAACGGATAATGCTCTGGTAGCTTACGCTTGAGGTTTGATTGGTGGCTTTTATGGAACTTCTCAGCCCCTAACCACCACGGCTTTCGTCTAGTGTATGGGTTCAGATTGAACCGTTTAACTAGCTCGATTACCTGTTGCTTGGTGTTATCAACATACCCACGCTTTACCCACTCATCGCAGATAGTCAGGGCATATTTTGCCAAGTGTGATTCGTGACCCCGCCACATTACAGCAGCGGGGTGGTTGCGCCATCCCACAGTTAGACCCAGGTTGGCCCTCAGAATCTGCAACGCTTCTACACGTTGCTTACCGAGTCTCCTATCGTCTAGGGATTGGGCTACTTGCTTGAAGTCTGCATAAGGCAGAAACGTATTTACCATGTGTCCTCCTCATCATCTCCAAAGTAACAGTCCCAGCAGGTAACTCTTTGACTGTGTACAACATATGAATCGTCTTGACCTAGCACCTCTTTACAGAGACTACATGTAATCATTAGTCCTCCAATATCATTGGTATGAGGTCTTCTGCATGGTGTTTAATCAGCAGTTGACGTACGATTTCTTTGTTTGTGTTGAGCCTGTCCAGCTCCTCTTGCCTAAGCATTTCACTTAGCCACAGAGCTGGATTGGCATTACGTAGTTGCTCCTCGTTCATGCAAGGGCGGCTAACGTAACGTTATTGTCTTGAGCCCACTCTTGTGCTGGAGTAATAGATTCGATGGTCAGGTTTGCACCACCATCCGCTAGTTCTTCTGAGATATGAAGCAGGAACATCTGAGCTGATTCATAGTCATTGAACACTTCTATCAGTGTTTCAGTTAGGCTGTCATAGATTGTATACATTATCGTCCTCGCTTTCTGATGGCACCCGTAACCACGGCTTTGGCAAACGGGAGTAAGTCGGCACCACTATTTACACGGGCATAGACCTCAGCACCGTGGCGGAACGTGGCGTCTGTATAGTTGTAGCGTTCCTCATACCACTCTCTGTCTTTTTCTTCCATGATGAGAGTCATTGCTGTAAGCACGCCACGCTTGGCAATGCGAGCAATAATCTCATCGTTTGGGTTCTCATTGAAGACACCGTCAGTAATGATGAACAACATCTTGTTCTTCTTACGGGACGACATGAGTAGTTGTTCAGCCGCTAGTAGCGAGCTCTGTGGATTGGTACCACCGCTACCGTAGATGAACTTGTATTGCGTACGGTCAGCCGCTTGATTACGACGATAGGCTACTTCAGTCTGGTCGTCGAATGCATAGACTGTAACGAGGCCATTGATTTGCTCAATACCACGCTTGATAGTCCAGCAGGCTATAGATGCTTGTAGGTCATTGCCACCATGCATTGAACCTGAACGGTCAACCAAGATGACGGCCTCGATATCTGCACCGTCTGTGCCCTCATCCCAACGGTCAAAGGCTTGGTCAATCTCACAGCCTCTGATTGCTCGTTGGACATTGAGCTTACCGCTTGCTTCCTCCTTGTGCCATGCTGGCTCGCACTCGTCACGCAAGCGTTCTAGCTCACGTGCGAACCTACGATAGGTAGCCATGCTGTCAGCCGGTACAGTTGTAAGGTCGAATCGACCAGCTTTGACGGAGTCATTGTGCTTACCGTCACCGCCGATGATTACCTTTTGCTTTGTCTTGATATCGGATTGAACATCCTTACGAGACATGACTTCGTTGATAGTGTCTTGCAGTATTGCTTGAACACTATCTGGTATGCCACCAAGACTCTCGTGATGACCTGTTCCGGCTATTGGGTCACCGGGTACATAGTCTTTGCTTGTCTTGTCTGGCGCTGAGTTAGCGGCATCAAGAGCTTCTTGGATTGTCTTGGGTGCAGATGGTGCTGGTTTGTTTGTGTTGGTTGATTCGGCTTTACCGACTCCACCACCACGCTTTGCGTCTTTCTCCTGTGCTTTGCCAGGTTCGGGACGACCTTTGGCTACAGGGTCACGACCCGTACAGCCATTCATACCCTTAGGCGGTTGAAAGCCTAGAGGCGCCAGCACTTCATCATTCCAGCGCTTGATTAGTTCTTGTGCCTTGGCATAGTCACGTGGGAATGCCAAGAGACGATACTCATCTACGATTTCGGCAATGACAGGGATAAGCTCGGGCTTTGCGAACATATCTCTGAATGCCTCACGTACATCTAGTGGTAGATACCTACGACCACGCACCAGCATGTAGTTACCTACAGCATCGCTTGGTGTGCGGGCTAGCCATCTAGCCACTGTTGCAGTTAGGAATGGTGCAATTGATGGATAACGACCCACGAGCAGAGTCTCGATACGCTGGTCCTCCAGCATATTGGCAGACTCCATGTAGCCATTCTCTACAACCCACTTCATGAACGTAGTGCCACGACGTGGAGTATAGAGATGATGAGCTAGCTCATGGAAGTTGAGGCCATTGACTTGCGCCAAAGCCTCAAGGTCGAAGTTATCAATCTCTTGCGAGTTGATATAGATAGCGGCACCGTCAGACCATGCAGGTGCTGGGCCATCATCCATCACGTGAACCAGAACTGGGTCACCAGTGATTACTCTGTCAGTCTGTTCATAGACACGACAGAGGGAGTTAAGCTGAACGGTACGTTCCTGTTCCTCTTCGGAACGAGATTGGTAATACCGTTCATCTAGGTTATCGTCATACACTAACTACCTCCTTAGACGTTGGCTTTGGCTTGTGATACCCACGCTGTTAGTTCCTCAGCGAGAGTTAGTTCAGTCTCTGCGGTATCGTTGTTGATTTCTGGTGCGATACCGAAGTCTTCCCTGATGTTGTACTCGTGTGTCTGGAAGACCAAGCGAACTGATGCTTGCTCCTCAGCACCGAAGTGAGCGATGAAGTTCTCAACCGCAAACTCATAGCCAAGCTTGTTGACGAAGTCAACGAACTCGATAAGCATATTGGTAGAGATAGGTGTGTCGTATTGACCCTTAGCGGCTTCGGTACGAAGTTGCTTAACGAGTGTACGAAGAGACTTGCTGTCAACCAGCTTCTCCTCAACCGAGTCATCGTAATCCCACGCCAACTGAATGTCGAAGCGGTTACGCATAGCGAAGTTGAGAGGCGTGGTGCCTACATAGTCTGGGTTCATAGTCGCAAAGACTGTGACGTCGGGATGAGCTTCGATAGTCTCACCCATGTGGTCAAGCAACGTGATGGTACGACGACCATCAGTTAAGGGATACAGAGTCGTATAAATCTTGGGGCTGATGAAGTTCATCTCATCCAAGAGTAGTACGCCACCGTTACGCACAACGTCAGTTACTGGACCATCAATCCAGCCATAACCTCCGTTGCCGTCTGGGATAAAGCCACCGAACAACTGTCGGGACTCCATCGATGCATTACCTGATACTGTAGCCATACGCAAGCCACGTGAGGCGGCCCACGCTTCTACAGCGGTTGTCTTACCAGGACCGGTAGGGCCATAGATAAGAACGTTGATATGGTCAGCACGAGCACGGTCAAAGATATCGAAGTCCTCGACACCATAGACCTTGCGATGGATATATCGCTCAGCTAAGCGCATAGGTGGCACTGTAGCTAGTGAGACATTGAACGCAGGCGCACTAGCTTTTGTTGATTGCTGTGGCATGTCGTCCAGTGTTTGTGTTGGAACGGGAACAACTAGCGGGCTAGTTGTTGCTCGGTTATCTATCACGTATTCCTCCAGTTGGTCATCTCCCATCTCGACTTGAGAATAGAAGTTTGTTACGATGCCTATCACATCAGCGTTAGCCTCAGCAATAGACTTGTTGTGTGCACTAACTGCTTTGGTAGTCAGGACTGGAGAATAGCCCTTACTATCAATTGCCCTCATATCAGCGGCAGTAACATACACACCAACAGGCTTGCGAGTTGTGTTCTCGCTGTCTTTAATCTCACCCGATAGTGTGTCTAGGTTTGTTGGCTCCCACTTATTGTGAGTGCCCTTAGTCCCATCAGTCACACGTGAGTAGAGATTGACACCACCCTTGTATGGAACTACCAATACCTGACGGCGATGGTTTCCCATACTAGGCTCGTATGATTCAATGAACATTGAGATGTCCATGCATTACCTTTCTCTAGTCGTCTTCGTCTACTATGCGCTTAAGGTTATCTTGAATGCGATTCTCCATAACCGTGGCGACAGCAAACGCTAATTGTTTTTCCTTTGGCCATTCTGTAATCAACTGAATCAGGAACCCGCCCTGCTCAGCCTTATCCATAATCGTAGCAAGTTGATAGCAAGCAAAGTCAAAGAACTCTTCTCGCTCGTGCTCGGGCATGGAATTCAACATATCCATTTCATCATCGAAATGGTCATCGCCACATTTGTGACACATTTTGTTTCCTTTCTCAGAGATAATTGGTTGGCTTACCTCTGGCGCCACTCATAGACATTCGGTATGCCCGCACCTTTGGCTCAACTGTCGATACATTGCTGATACACAGCAATGCACTAGTCCTATTGCGTACTCGGGTCTTGGGGGACGGATTCTGCATGTGTGGAAGTAGGCTTAGCCAACCAATCAGTATCTATCTAACTATTCGTCAGATAGGCTCTCTCGGTCGTAATCCATTTCATTGGACATATCGCCATATAGGATTTCGTTGAGTCCACGTCTAAAACGGTTTAGAACAACACGTGGACGGCTGTTCCTCCGGTGAGTTGCATCTACGCAACCTCTGTAATCGGCATGATAGAACTCAAACATTTTAAACCTCGTGTTGAACACTTGAGTGTATTGTTGAGTCTTACCGATTGCTTGACCACAACTACCGCAACTTTGGTAGTCGTAGTGCTGTGGCTGTATGAGTGGTCTAGCAGTTGTACTGTGCGCTGCTTTATACCCTTCGTATTTAGCCATGGTTCCCTTTCTGCTTGGTTGTTTGTGTTGGTTACGACAGCAGGGATGCTGACATAGCCGTGCTACTAGTTAGTAGCTCTTTGAACGTGCTTGCTGACATGCCGTTGATTAGGCCCTCAGCAATGTTTCTGATTAGCGAGCTTCTGGTAGTTGGGGAAAGACGCAGAATAATAGCTTTCGCTAAGTCTTCTTCTCCAAAAGCATATGCTAATGAGGCACCATACTCACACCACATGGTTAGTGATGTATCTTCATCAGACGTTGCCCTGATAGCCTGAACGAAAACATTCAGTGTTTGTATGGCATCTAAGTTACTTGGGTAAGTAACAATGCCGTGCAACACAGCATCTCTGAAGCTACTATCTTTAGCAGTATTGAGCTCCAATGTAATTGGTAGCCTGTTTGATAGCAGGATAGCGATGTGTTCTTTAACGTCGGATATCTTATCTACAGTCGATGTAAGCGATGTAGTTTTACCGTCGTAAGCCACCATATCTTTATAGTTCATTAACATGGTCTGCTAGCATCCTTTCTAGTTGGGTTAGTGGTTGTTTATATATGTTGCCATTCTGTACTCTGATAGGGGAACCGTCCCAGAGCACAGAAATCTTACGCTCACCATATAGGCGTTGCTTTGTACCGTTGCAGTAATAGCATGTTTGACCACGCTTAAGGTTATGTCCTGTGGCATCACCATGTATACATGGGATTCCATGCCAATTTCTCCAGGGGGCAAGATTTGTTGCATCAGGATGTGTAGGGCAGGTGATACTGCCGTCAGGCAAGGTGATTACGTTGCCACACATTTGTGGGTTGCACCACGAGTCCATCAATCCTGATGATGAGCATTGCCTACAGCCCTGCAACTTGCCTGGCTTAATAGGTGCATCACGCTCAGTGATATAGAACTTACCTTTACGACGGTTAACTTGAATGCCAGCGTACTTCCAGATTGTATATCGTATGCTTTGGCTATCTAAGCAGTTGAATGAGCTATTCCAATAGGTAGTTATTAAGCCACCTTTGAGTGTCATAGTACTATCTGGATGAATAGTAATAAGTGGGTGCCTTTTGGTCCAAGGATTGACTATCTGGATATCACCAGAGCGTGACCACTTATTAGCGTATTGAACACGGTTACGCTGACCGTCATAGAGCGTACGCTCCCATTTGTTACGACCACGGGCTATGTATGATTGCCACACGTCGTAATCGTGTACTTCCCAACTCATTGTGCCTCCATTGTCTCGAATAAGCCTACTGGCTCTGGGTCTGACATGTCAACATACGTTAGTTCTATCAACTGCTCACGTTGGCGCTCTGTTTGTGTTGGAGCTTCTGTCCACCATGAGGATGTGAGAGATATCACAGACGACTTAGGCTTGAGCATTTGTAGGGCTAAGCCATAGCCATCAAGCAGTCCGTTAGTATATGCACGAGCATTCTGATGCTCTTCGAAGTGCAGGTCATCTTGAGCCTCAATGATTGCTTGCTCAAGTACCTTGACTATCTTCTTCCGCTTCATACTAATGACTTACCAAATACAGACGTGGCTTGAGGGTTGTATACCTTGCCAGTCTTCCAATGTGGGATTGACTTGTGGTCAGCACGACCACCCTTAGCTTTCCAAGCCTCACGCTTTTCATAGCTCTTGATAGTACGACCATTGACATGGGTGAAGTTTGTCTTCTCCATCTGCGCTGGTCCTGGGTTTTGCTTGCGAGCCTTGCCGTTTTTACGGTCACCCGCTGTGTTTATCTTTGGAGCTGGTGCTCCGCCTTTACCTTTTGCCATTGTCTGGCCCCTTTCGGAGGTTAGTTGATTGTCTCTACACTTGTGTGCAGAGTTGTAATGCCGTCATCCCATAGGGCTGACGCTTCCTTGTAGCGAAGTCCTTTGTAAGCAACTGCATCTACAATGAATTCCAGTCGTGCGAGAGAGCGTTCAAAGACTCCTTGAACAGTCTCATCAATCAGTAATATGCGTCCCTGCTTAAGGGCTTGTTCTTGTACCTCAGCAATAGTTAGCTCAGGTGAGAGGCGCATTTCAAGATATACATCGTCCATTATTTATGCCAATCTACTCGATAGGTTGTTCCCCATCTGCGATAGGGTGCATCTATGATGCGATATAACTTCCACCACCTATAACATGCTTTAGATATAGGTAGGCTATGCTGGTCAGCAAAGTCTTCGTGCTCTATTGCTTTGTGCAATGGGTATGAGGACATATGATTGCAAGCATTAGCAAACCAACGTAAGGGGAGAATGTTGGTCTTGTGTTCCGGTATGCCCGGAAACAGTTCAAAGAAACTCACGGTTACTCCTTTCTGCTGTGATTGTTTATTTTGGGCAGTTTTAATAGACATGCCCAGGTCTTCTAGTGTTGAGGGGAAAAGGGGGAATTTCGTGCCTCGGCACTCCCATACACCCACAGGTACCTCACTAGCGTGCCCTCGGCTGGAATTGAACCAGCAACACCCACCTTAGGACGATGGTGTTCTATCCATTGAACTACGAGGGCAAGTGAGCAGTTTTACCTCAGGTCATACTCAGGACCAAATCTATCTATGACAATAGACCGTGCAGTTCTTCTGAAGAAAGGATGCGGTCAGTTGGTTGAGGCCAATTAACCCAGCCCTCTGGCTGTTCCTGTCCTTCTTCAAGCCATGGGGAAATACGAACTGCGTAAGGAACCTCCATTAGTCCTACTTCTGGATTTCCTGTGCCATTTTTGAATGCTTCTAGCGTAGCCTTGTAGATATCGTCTACATTATTGGCCGCTTCTACATCCATAATGACTTGTGTAGCAACCATCATGGACACACGATGTGTGTATGTCGTTTGCTTAGTCATTTGTATCCCTTTCTGTATGTTTTGCGGATTGTTTGTGGTAATGAGCAGTTTATTGTCATACTCAGGACACGGATTAACCTCTAGCTAAAAGAACCTCAACATCAGTACCGATAGAGGCAAAGTATGCCAATGAGGGTACGTTGTGCTCTCCGGATATAGGTGCTAGTACTAGCCCATTACACGCTAGAGTCTCAAGCAGTTCACTGACACCCAAATCAAACCCATTTGATTCTAGGTCATCTATAATTGTGGATGCCATTTCTTGTTGTGCTTTGATACTTGCCTTTAGTTCATCTGTCATGGTTTCTCCTTTTTCGTTGCATGGATGAGCAGTTTTACCTCAGGTCATGCTCAGGACCAACCACATGTGGACTCTCGTCTCTTAGACCACTTAATGTGTCTCTATTAAATTGTTTAGCGGATGAACAATGCCCATTGAGTTGATGTATTAATCTTGAACTCAACATCAGTTGAGCCCTCAATTAATGCAATAGCGTTTTGGACTTGTTCGTAGTCGCTGATTTCTCCACAACCTGCATCTTTATGTTCAGGTTTGCGACTATAACTAGGACGCTCACCTAAGGTCTCAGAAGCTAACTTTATGTCAAAGCTATACGATAAATCAAAACGGTTGTTATAAACTCCTACATCCGTTTCGTATGCTTTAGCCACATTCTTCTTAGCCCATGCGATTGCCTTTTTATCCCAAGCATCTTGACGCCTATCAACAGTCGCATAGTTCTTTTCCCATTCGACTATCTCATCGTCCATACGCTTGAGAGTTGCCTGCAACTTTTTGAGCAAGTCTTTCTTAGCCCAAGTGGTTGCTATGACTTTGGTATTAGCCATTACTGGCCCTCCTTTTTGCGTGGTTTTGTTTGTGTTGGTGCATGCATGGTTTATACTCCCCATGCGCTGTGAGTTGGTTGTGCATACTATCTCTATACATGTACTCGATAAGGACAATACTGTTCCGAGCCCACGAAGTCTCGGGGAGAGTAAAGGGTCCACACCCTGGGTTCGATTCTCCTACTAGCGATGGCAAGCCAGTCGTTCGGAGTCTTAGCACCGGTCTTTCCTAACCCAACCTTTCGTGCGAGTCTGTATGACTAGGGTTACTGTGTAACCCGAAGCCAGCACAGCACAGAGATTATTCATCGGGTGTGCTGTGGAGGCATCGCATCACACAGGTAAAAGGTGGGCGGGGGAGCGTACCCTCACACGCTCAACCCCGCCCGCTTGGTGGAGTCGGCACCAAGCATCCTCACTAAATACTATTTTGCTCTCGTCTATAAGCTCGTTCTTCACGTTCCCTATCCATACGCACTCTATCTACATTAGAGTGATGAGTACAGAGTTGTGACTCACCTCTTGCTTCTCTGCGACAGCGTGTGCCTTTGTCTGTTATATGTCTACAAGACATAAGATGTGTGTGGCAGTAAAGGCATCGAATAACTATCCACATGGTATCTGTCTTGATTTGTTGTTCCTTACAGACACCATTACAACCATCTGCCCAACCTTGATGCCTATCTTCATAGTAATAGGTTGCTGTGTATTGGTGTGTGCCTGGTTCTACGGGCCACAGTATGTTTCCCATAGTTATTCAACCACCGTACTGCCAGCACCAAAGAATCTGATTACCTCAGATGATGCTTCGATAAAGGCGCATGTATTTGCCATTAAATCTTCGGGATGGTGCAAGCCTTCACTTGGCCATGTGTTATCAAGATAGGCTGATAAGCCTGATGTGATTTTCTCAACGAACTCATCCTTGGTCATGAAGCCTAATGACCGTAGGCGTAGCTCATCGGGTGTGTATTTTGGGTTATCTGATTTAGAGCCCATTACCATGTCCTTTCATCATAGGCAGCTAGTGCCTGAGCCAATTCGGGGAAGTATTTGCCACTTTGGCATTGTCCTGTTTCATGTACATAGGTCCATACGACATATGGGTCATGTGGGCTACGTGGTGCAAGGCACAGGATGATATCCGTACCGGGCGATGATTGTTTGTGTTGGAGCACAACTGCGTCAGTTGATACACCACCGTCACCCTGTAGTGCAATGCCGGGGGCGATAGTTACGAACTCATGCTCATCATGCATCGTAATTAAACCTATCAAAGTTGATTGTCAAGTCCCAGAACAACAGGTTAAACCAGAGTTCCTTGTAAAACCATGAGAATGATAGCCCCAAAGCCGCACACCCATTCTTACGTCGCAACAGTATGTTCATTATCCCTCCATCAGGTCTATGTCTACCACGGGCGTGGTAGTACGATACTTGCGTTTGCCATTCAATGACCACTCTATGATGAGAGGTCTGCCTATTTCAGCATGTGCCACTTTGATATACGGTGTCCATTCCTCATCACGGGGTAACCGCATGGGGGATGTGTCGGGGATGCGTATGAAGCGGCGGTTGTTTGTGTTGAACACATATGTACTGTGCTCAGTTATTACCTTGTACATACTTTTCCATTATCTCGGCCATAACTTTAGCCATAATAATCTCAGCCTGAATCTTGGCTAAGTTACTCTGTATCACATCAAGCTGTTTGGATATCTCTATGATGCGAGCTGTCTCTTCATCCTGCATGTTTCATTACCTCCATTACTTTATCTAACGGCCAGCAAGGGATGCCCTCACCGGTAGAGCCTCTGTCCTCAGGGCTTGTGCCACCTTGGATAGAGTGTCGGTCATCTCGCTTGACTGCATCCGTGAGGCATTGCAATTTAACGGGACAACCTTGACAGATAGCTTTTGCTTTGTTTGCTTTCGCAAGACGCTGTTGTCCTCGTTGTAAATGGTCGTAGTAGAAAAGGTTAGTGTCCATTCCACGACATGAGGCGTTGTCTTGCCATGATAAGTCTTCCCACTTAGGGAAAGTGAGTATGACTGTTCTCTCATCATTCATCTCCTTCCTCCCTGAAATCCCAATCTTCTTGGTCACTTTCATACTGCTTGTTAATGATGGTTAGGCTAAGCCAGCCTACCAGCATGACTCCGATAAACCAAAGCCACATGGTGTGACTCCTTTCTGTTGAGGGTTTGCTTGGTTGTTTAGCGTGGGTTCTTGTAGCGCCACACAGGTATAGCGAAGATAACCTTGCCCTTAAGGACAAGCTCAATCTCCATAGTCATGTACGCTTCCTTGTTGGCAGGCGTATGGACTACATATGTACGGTGTAGACCCGACTTCAGGTCTAGTTCATCAAGGTAGAACATCGGCTTGTAGCCTCTCTTATAGTAGGTAAGAGATACACAGGATTACCTTTACGTAGGCACGCTACGACCTGTGTATCCCCCATCAACTACAAGTTCAGCGGGGAAAAATTGGGCGGGGACTTACCAATCACCAAACTCAATGACTAAAGCACCACGGTCACCAATAAAGAAGTAACCATTACCATCTGCCTTATCCAACCATTCATCTAGGGCAGAGTGAAGCAGAGCCCTATCAGCGGTAGGCAAATCGCTATTGACTGGCTCATCATCAGCGTTGATGTAGCGAATCTGTGCTGACACCTCAAGGTGGCTCTCAGTACAGCGAACCCCCATGAAGCAATCCTTACAATCCTGTGACTTAATCTTCTTAGCCATTGACTTCCTCCTGTCCATACCAGTATTCATCCTTAATAGCACGACCCAGCAAAGTGCTGTGTCGCTCACAGAGATACAACTTGTTCAGCCCCATAATCTCAATAGACCACTCGGCTTTGGCATCACATAGCAAGCACTTCATAACTTATCCTTTCTTCCATAGTTTTGGACTCCAGATGAAGGACTCACAACGAGGGCAATATGGTGTGTCCTCATTGCCATCCTTCAGGTAAGCATCCAACCGCTTGTTGAGACACACCTTGTGGTGTTTCTTCTCCTTACGAATGCTCATAGCCTCTCCTTTCTAAGAGGGCGAAAAATCGGCGGGGA
>Ga0164296_1001768_pt1 | contig 22311 bp, 13 predicted proteins | sample GEODES057metaG_FD_113533 | JGI IMG/M metagenome (GOLD analysis project Ga0164296, IMG submission 113533) | Dystrophic lake water microbial communities from Trout Bog Lake, Wisconsin, USA - GEODES057 metaG | ecosystem: Environmental > Aquatic > Freshwater > Lake | place: USA: Trout Bog Lake...
AGCAACACGATGAGGAGGGGTCCCACCGATGGAGCACCTGGTTCTGCAAACTGACGAGCAAGAAGCGGCCATCGCGGCTGACACACAAGCTGGTGACGGCATCGCTCTCGGTGAGCCAGTGCTCGCGCCCGGTAGCTGGCCACCACAGACGGACGCGCTTCTCGGCGCACACAGCGGCGAGGAGGGAGCCGTCTTTGCTGGCCCCAAGGTCATTCACACGAGGAACTCGCCAGCAGGCGCGCTCAGCTGACGCGCTGGCGGGAGCATCGCCAGCTGCCGGCGCGTGCACGTCCCAAGCTACTATTTTCTTGTCGTTGCCGGCGGTGTACACGACGCTGCCGCAGGGCTCCCACACGCCTGCAGACACCACGTCCGTGTGGCGCGCCAACACACGCACACACGTCCCATCTCGCGTGTCCCAAATGCGAGCCGTGCGATCCGCGCTACAAGTGAGCAGATGCGTCTCATCAGGAGACCAGCTTACATGTGTGACCGACCCCGTGTGGCCGCGCAGCTGCAACTCGCACACCGCGCTCACGCCCTGCGCGCTGCCATGCAGCCGCCAGACGCAGGCGACGCCGTCTTTGCATGCTGTGGCCAGGCGAGAGCCAGTGAGGGGGCTGAAAGCGAGATGCCAGATCTCATCGTTGTGCTCTCTCAGCACTGCACAGCAGACGCTAGGCAAGTGCTCCCGGCCGCATGCGTAGTCACGCAGCAGGGATGGCACGACCGCGTGCACGTCTGCGTTGTGGAACACGCACGCCGCCACTTGAGCGCGCAGTGCCTGCTCCACCAGAGCCTCCAACCTGCGCTGGGGCACCACATCCACCGGAGACAGCACGCCCGCCACTCGCTCCAGCAGCTGCGCGCGTCCGGCCTCCAGGGCGGAGGCGTGCGCTGGAGTAGCTGTGCCAGACGCGGCCCAGGGCGGCACGATGGGTGGACTTAGCGAGGCCGTCACCTCCCACGTGCTGTCCGCTGCCGCCAACGCCGCGGCCATGCTCGTGCGAGTTGTGCACAACAGCAGCTGCGCTGTGGCATGCAGCACCGCAGCAGGCACAGGCAGTGGCGCGAGCTCGAAGCGCAGCACAGCTACAGCTGCTGGCAGGTCGGGGACTGGCGCCAGGAGGCACTCCACCAGCTTGTGTCGCCGCACCAGCCAGCGCGCTGCGAGCAGCGCGTCTGCGTCGCCGTCGCGGGGTGAGAGTGCGTCCAGGGCGTCGTCGGCGAGTTGCCAGTCACCAGAGAGGATGCCTGTGCGGAGCGCCGCAGCCTCGGGGCGGTGCAGCGTCACGCCCTGCGCAGCACGCACGGACGCAGTCAGTCAGCCAGTCAGTCAGTAGCTGAGACAGCGCTCCTGTCAAGGGGCACCGCGTGGGGGCGCACGCACCGACTCCGTCTCGAGGGCACTGGCCAGAGTGGAGTGACCCAAGCACTGCAGTGCGTCCACCAGCAGTCGCGTGAACTCCGTGCGGTGTATCATCTGGCTGGGTCCGAGGCGCTCAGCGACGCCGCCCGCAGGCGCATCCACCGTGCGCAGCGTCTGCACACACAGGCAGGGGCGTGCTGTGAGAGGGTGCTGCTCACAGCTGCCTGTCTTGTGCACTGCTGACGCACCTTTGAGGGAGACATTGTCGCGACAGCACTGCCGTTGTGCTCGCTCTGGCGAGCCCGCTTGTGACCACTGTGCGCTGGAGGACCAGTGCCCATTAACACATCGTCGGAGGAAGTTGAGGGTGACGCGGGCCCGGCGTGATGTCAGCATCTTATCCACTTCCAAGATGCCGCCGCATTCCGCATTGTCTCCGGGAGAGGCTTGAGGAGCACCGATGCTGCAGGTGACGCATCGCACACCAGGCCCACTGCAGAGGGGCTGCTTGCACTCTGTAGCTGTGCTGCGGGACGAAGACCGCGCAGTGTTGGCGTATGAGTCAGCCGGCACGGTGGCGGTCGTCACGCTGCAAGCCAGCGGCGCGTCGTCGGCACCGCACGTGCTGCAGACGCCACCCAACAGCAGAGCTTCAGACGTCACCTGCCTCGCGTGGGCACCCGACGCCAGCTGCATAGCTGTGGCGGCTCAGGGCCGCGTTGATTGCTTCTCTTGGCGGGGCGGCTCTCCGGGCGCAAACGGCGCGCTGCTGAGCCATGACGGGTGCTGCGACACCCAAGACCGGGCGCCTACAGGTAGGTTGCTCAGCGCCCCCGCCGTGATGTGCTATGCCCTGGCCTCGCCCACACCATTCAACTGACGCGCGCGGGGCGTGTGCAGCGGTGAGTTGGACAGGAGACGGTAGAGCGCTGTTGGTGTGCACTGACGACTGCGGCGTCGGGCTGTGGACAACACGGAGCGGCAGCGGCGCAGTGACACCCACGAGCGAAGCGTTGTATGATATTGCCATGGGACGGCGAGACGTGTTTGACCTCGCCTGGAGAACAGAGCTTGAGTCCTCTCAGGTGCGCAGTCTGGGCCCCACTCTGCAGTCGCGCCGTGATTGTCTGACACACACACACACACACACACACACACACTGCGGTGCATATGCGCAGTTCATCGCGGCTGCTGGGCGTGATGCCTCTGACTGGGTCGCATGCTGCGGTGCTGGATCAAACATAGTGCATGTGTGCCCCACCCGCTTCTCGAGTCACGCACATCGTGGCCAGCTGCAACATCCAGCACCCGTGCTGGCGGCCTCGTGGCGACCAGGTCAAGCGTCTAAGACTCGAGTGCTGCTCACGTTCTGTGCAGACCGCACAGCGCGGTTGTGGGCTAAGCCCCTGGGCTCTGACTCTGCAGCCTCGCGTATGTATGCTGTTGCGTGCATCGCCTCTCATGTTGCGTCAGCACCGATGTGGGCGCCAGTGAGCAATGCACCTGCAGCAACGCCGTGCACTCTCCTGACGGGCGCCTCATCGGATGGCAGCCTGCATGTCTGGACGGTTATGCATGTTGACCAGCCGGCGCCGAGACCCGCCGTTCGGGTGGTGCCGCTCTTCCGCACTGACACGGACCTCGTGCCAGCTACGGACGATGCTGTGACCACGCCGCCCACTGTGCAGCTGCGTGTGGCCCCTGAAGCCCGGCCGGGGGCTTTGCCCACAAGCATGCAAGCCTGGTGGCTTGACGCCGATGGCGGAGCGTCACATGTCCGCGCATCACTGGTGGCAGCAGACCAGCATAGGAGCGGAGCGCCGTCACCAGCCACTGGGGCGATGGGTGTTGTTGATGCCATTGCCGCCAAAGTGTCCCTCAACGACTCTCCCGGCACATCGACGAGGTCGCAGCGCCTATCATTTGCATTGGAGTGCCATGTGCGGCGCATCGCCTGCGTGGCAGCTCCGCCGCCCGGGTCCACAGACACAAGCACTGATGATGTGCTGATGCTCACCCTCGAGGATGGCAATGGCGCGCCGCGCATGTGGCGCACCACCTGCCGCGGCGAGCTCACGGCGGAGGGTCCCTTACCGCTCTTTCCAGACGGCGGCCACGTGCTCGCGGTGGCGGCGCCCAGCCACAGCGTGTTCGTGGTGTCCACTCACGATGGATTAGCCGCCTTCGCCTTGCGAGGCCGCAGGACGTGCACGCAGTTCGCGAGCACGCATGACACTGAGGGAGCCGTGCATGCGCTGGCAGTAGTGTCCTCACCGTTGCTAGGCAGTAGTGAAACCGATGCCGGCTTGTGCGGAGGCGTCGCGGCACTTTGCTCTGGAGGCACTGCTGTCCGCGTGTGGTCGCTGCAGCTGACGCACGCGCAGACGGTGGTGGCCTCCCTGATTGCTGCCTGGACGATCCCTTCGCCCGCCACGTGCATGTCCGCGCCGGCTGTATTGCCGCAGGAAAAGGCGGCGTTGTTGCCATACGCGCTCGCAACAGGCCATCAGGATGGTATCGTTCATTTGTGGGCGCCGCCTGAAACGAGTGAGCAGCCAAGCACGTGGCATAAAGTGGGCACGTTTCCGACGAGCGAGGCACAGACACACGCGCTCGCCTGTGCGCCGGGGGGTGCCACAATCGCCGTAGTTGCTGCCACGGGAGTGTGTCTCTGGACGGCCGAGTCCACCGCCTGTCGCTCGTGGCGCTGCGACACACGCATAACTGCAGATACGCGAGATGCCGGTGCAACCAATGTGGCGTGGTTCCACACCGGTGCGGCGCCGCCACTGCTTGCACTTGCTCGTGGCAGTGCTCTGCAAGTGCTGGTGCGCAATCGACTCGCCACCGCAGCTGTGCCGTGGTCCATTCTAGCCTCCATTCCTGCGCGGTCGAGACAGCTGCCTCTGTGCGCAGTGGCGTGGCATCCGCATGGCGCGCTGGTTGCAAGTGCAGGCCCTGAGCTGTGGGCATTGTCGCCCTTGATGAACCCGCCTTTAGCTGCAGGCTCGCTAGATGCTGACGACTACGCAGTCCCACTCGTGCGCGCTGCTGTTGACGTCGGTGGAGCGGTGCCTGCTTGGCATCCGGTGGCCCTGGGCGAGGCCATCCGTAGTGGCCACGTTGCGCATGCCGTCACAGCTGTCAGAACTCTTGTTGAGCATCTCCGCGAGGAGGACATCAGCCCGCATCCAAATGTGGCTGACCAACTCGCTGAGATGACGGGCACTGCGCCAGCGAAACGGTCTGCGACGGAGAATGACATTGGACACAACGCATTCGCCCCTGGCTCATCGCTGGTGGACAATTCCGAGCCTGGCTCCAAGACTCGTGCGCGATTTACAAGAGAAGAGGCGGAGGAGGTGGCGCATCTGGTGTCCATCGCCCCCTCGGAGCGGTTGTCGTCCATCAAACCTGAGGACATGCTCATTCTGCTGGCTTCCCTCGACGCGCTCTCCCAAGCTGACAGCACTAACATCGATGCAGCGTCACTAGACATGCCCGCCAAGCGGTGCGCAGCAGAGCTTGCGTATGCCAGACTGTGTGACCGCACTGGCGATGCACAAGGGGCAACCTCAGCCAGGGCGCGCGCCAGCTGCTGGGCTGGCCACAGCAGTACGCCGGAGCCGCTGCTTGCAGCATGCTTGACATCGCCAGCACCTGCAGGAATGACGTGGCAAGCGCTGCGCCAGAGCGGCGCTCCAACATGGCTCCCATCGCCGGCAGTTATGCGTCAAGCTCTTGAGACGGCTGCCCGCAACTTGTACATGACGCGCAAAGACCCGGGCGACGCAGCTGCGTTATATTGTGCGCTTGGCCGCATGCAGGTGCTGTCTGCGCTGTACCGAAGTGCGGGCGATAAGCAGATGCCCTCCTTCCTCAGCCGTGATTTCAGCGACCCGAAGCACCAGACAGCGGCCTCGAAGAACGCGTATGCGCTGCTGGGTATGAACAAGCACAGCCTCGCTGTGGCGTTCTTCCTCATGGCTGGCGCGCCTGCAGACGCAGCCTCCATCGCTGCCCGCCGCTTGGCGGATCCCCAGCTCGCGCTTGCCATCGCGCGTCTCGCTGACGCGATAGCGGGGAATGAGCGTGGATGGGGCGAACATGCACAAGCTGTAGCTGCGGAGCAGGTGCTGCCCACGGCGGTGGAGGCGGGCGACCTATGGACACAGCACGCGCTTCTCTGGCGCATGGGCCGCACCTCCGACGCAGTGGCTGTCTTACTCGACGCAATACATGGCACGAGACAGCCAGCGTCCGCGTTGGCGCTGCAGGAATCCTCGACGCTGGCGCAGTTGCTGGCGCATGTGGGCGACAGTGTGCGCTTTCGGATGGCCAGTCCTTTGGATGCGGCGGCGTGTGCATCTGCCGCACGGGTTGCGTCGCACATGGCTTCGCGTGCGGCACACGATGCGGGTCTCCCGCTGCTTGGCATGGCGCACTTGGCGCAAGCCACTGCAGCAGCAGCAGCAGGTCCTGAGGCCAGTGATGAGCACGTGAACAGGGCCCTTGACGCTCAGGCGTGCATGCGATACCAGCACGGTGCTGCAGTGCGTATGGCAGCTGCTGCGCTATGGCATGGCGCCGCGTACGAGTGCTCCTGGTCGCCACATTCGTGGGCAAATGCTGTGCACTCTACATGTGATGCCCTCACTTCCGCGACGGAACTGCCCTTGCGCGACATACCGCCAGACGCCGTTCTATCGCTGCTGTCACGCCAACTGCGTCTGTGGCAGCGCCCTCCGCCAGCACCGGCGCTGAAGACGCCGTCGCCACCCACGATGGTTCACTCCGCCTCCACGACGCTAACGCCGCCGCCTGCAGTGACCATCCGCAAGAGCACCACCATCCAGACGCTGACGTCGCCATTCACCGGCGGGGGACACCATCACAGCCGCACCAACTCGCTTCTTGCTGGTGCACTCCGTCTGCCCGTTGCGGGCGCGTCGCAGCTCTTCGCCTCCGTCTCCTCGCCATCCCCGCTGCATCGCAGCGTCTCTGCGCCAACTTTGCAGCGCGACGCTGTGCTCGCGGCGCCGATAGAGGTGCTGCGTGCGCCGGGGGAGCTGGTGCGCAGTGTCGCTCAGCTATGCAGCTCTCCATCCGTGTTGCTGGCAGCGACGCTTCGCAAAGGCCTCCTCGTCTCGGATGTGCGGTCTCACGACAGCGCACTGGCGGACTCGCTGGAGCATGCGTCTGGCGACACTAGGTCAGGCGACGCAGCAGCAGCATCAATTCTGTGTCCCAGCGGCTGGGCGTCGCATCCACAGCACAAAGTTCTTCTGGGCTCACACAGCGGCCATCCGACGAGCTCGGCGCAGCAGCAAGCGCAGCAGCAGGCGCTGTCTATGTCTGCCAGTGAGGCCCATGTCCGGTGCATGGCGCAGCACCCGTATGAGCCACTGCTGGCAGCAGGCAGCGCAGCGGTGGGTACTGGCGTCAGTCTCTGGCGGTGCGGAGACCCGCCCGTCCTGCGCCACGTGGCCTCCCTGCCGTGGCCTGGACACGGAGGTATCGCTGCTGCAGGCCCACCCGTGAGCGCATTGACTTGGGATGTCAGCGGTGCGCGGATGGGCGCCGCATTTGCAGACGGCACAGCTGCAGTCTGGCATGTTGCAGCTGCCGGTGGCGCCCCGTACGCGTGGCTGTCTGCCTTCCCGGGCGGCACCACGCACGGCATCACCTGCTTGTCGCCCACCGTGCTGGCTCTGTGCGGCAGTGGCGGCGACGCGTGTCTTGTGCTCTGGGACACGCTGTGCCCGCCGAAATCACAGCGCGTGGCGGCCTTCAGCGCGCACCAGGGTGCACAAGGGGCGTCGTGCATTGCGCGCGGGAGCAACTCTGTGTCCATGGTCTACACCGGCGGAGCCGCAGCGGGCGATGTGGCTGCGTTCGACCTGCGGGCAGCTGCGCAGTCCGGTGTGGCTGCCCCAGTGTGGCGCACTCAAGCTGGTGTCGCGCCTGCATCTTGCATGTCAAGCACCCCATGGGCAGGTGGAGATGGCATGCTGTTCGTGGGCGACCGCGGCGGTGACATGCGCGTGGTGGAGGCTCGCACCGGACGCGTGCTTCAATCGGTGGCTGGTGTGCATCCACGTGCAGTATTCACGCCACCGCCGCGCATTGGGGGCAGTGCAATATCTGCTGGCGTGACCACCGTGCTCCCTCTGGCCCGTGGGATCCTCACTTGCGGCGCTGATGGGGCCTTAAAACTGCACGAGCGCGAGAATTCGGGAGATGACGCGTAAACAGCGCTGTAGCAATCGCAAGTACAATCTAGACCAGTCGCACAAAAGCTCTACACGCATGTCGCCCCGATCAGTCCGTTGTGGTGGCTCCTAGCAACGGCTGCCGCAACTCACCTTCGCCGACGGCGCGTCCCGACCGCTCCCCCGCGCCAATGGCCTCTGTTGACTCGCGCTCTTCCTCGTGGCGTGCGGGCGTAGCCACCGGGGCGCGACGCTGTCCGCCATCGCCGTCAACATCCACTGTGTAAGTGACGTAGCCCGGATGCAGGAAGAGCCACGCGCCCCCGGCTCCTATGAGGGCAGCCGCGATGCCTGCCAGAGCCAGCTGCATGGGGTTGATGCCCCGCATGTTTGCGTGGTCCCCACTCGGTCCGCTTGGAATGGTCGGCGGCTCCCAGTCGGGCCCACACACTGCCGGCATCGCCCGCGTGTTAGTTGAGCCTAGCGCCGTATTCAGCGCTGCATCGTCAGCAATCGCACCCCGAGGCAGCGGCATGCTTAGGTTGGCAAGCACTAGCGCAAAGGAGGCCCACGTCTTCAGCGCCTCGTCCATCTGATCCGGGTCAAGCACGTTGGGCGTGTCTGCTACGGTATGATGGTACAGGAAGTAGTCGCCTTGGAAGCGCGCATCGCCCGGCTCAAGCACGCCTTGGTGCCGAAGCCACGTGTTCGCTTCGTTGGACAGCGACACGACTGGAACGCCCATCTGCAGCGCGTCTTCGACGTCCTGCCCGAACCCACCGGTCTCCACGGCGCCTTGTCCACCAGCCTTCACAATGAGCTGGCCAACAGCACGAGCAGTGGCATGCGCCTCCACACTTCCCGACAGCTGAATGCCCGTGGGCGCAAAGACACCCTCGTCGGACTCAAATGCCACTGTGACGTTGCCAACCTCGTGGGCATGCTCTCGCCAGTACCGGGTACTACCCAGACCGAACTCCTCACCGTTCCAGGCAATGAAGCGAATGGTCCGCCGCGGCTGGATGGCCAGTTTTTTGAGCAGCATCAGCGTGTGCAGGCTGATGGCAACGCCGCCACCGTCATCCAGGGCGCCGGTGCCGACATCCCAGCTGTCTAAATGTCCACTGACAAGGACGATCTCGTGTGCGAGGTCCGTGCCTGGAAGATCGGCCACAACGACACGCCCAGTCACTGGTGCCTCCTCGTGGGCACCGAGATGCAGGCGTACACGCGGATGATCGCCCCGGGCAGCCATTCTCGCAAGCATGTCCGCGCTTTCATGTGAGATGGCAGCTGCGGGAATGGGCGTTGGCGCATCGCCACCGACACCAGTATGCGCCAGCCCAAGTGTCATTGGCGCAATGCTGCGCACAAGGACCGCTACTGCGCCGCGCGCGGCCGCTCGAGTGGCGCCCTGTGTGCGATATTGGACAGTATTGCCATAGCCCCGGTACTCAGGAGCAAGCAAGACGATGGAGCCATTCACGCTGGCCTGCTCTAGTTCATCCCAGTCCCGGAACACAGCGACTGGCGCCTCAATACCTTCCAGCGGAGTGCCAACACTGCGTCCAAGGGCGAGAATTGTGAGTTCTGCTTGGCGGTCGCCCGCAAGCATCGGCTGCGTCACGACGGCAGACGCGTCACCGCGCAACCAGCGTGGCAGCGGGTCCGTCTCCTCCGTGTGCACTTCTAGACCCGCTTGACGAGCGAAGTTGGCCACCCACTCCACAGCAGCATCCAGCTGCGGCGACGTCGCGATGCGGTTGCCAAACTGGTCTGCAAGTGCGCACAGCCACCTATGTGTCTCGTGCCGGTGCTGCGCCGTGACGCCATCCACTAAGGAGCGCACGGCTGCAGCGTGCGAGTCGATGTCATGGCGTGTAGCCTCGTCCAAGGGCGCCCCACCCTTTTGAAGCACGCCCTTCAGTCTCGTTCCCGTCGCAACCACGGGACTCAGCGCGAGTAGCGCACAAATGATAGCCAGCGCCATGGAGCGCCAAGGCAAAGCAAAGCACGACTACACACCCTCCGGAGGGGCGCTTGTCTTGCTGACGCAGAATGAGCGAGTCGTGAACGCGTCTGCGCAGAAGTGAGTGTCTCACAGCATCTGCGGTCGGGGCCCAGAGGAGTGCAGTACTGCGTGTAGAGCCGGTCAAAGCTGCGATGAGGGAGGCCCCTTGTACGCCGCCGCCGTTCCTCTCGCGCGAGCTCTCCAGTCCAAACTCGCTGCCGAGTCGGTCGCCACTGCTGCAGGCGACGCCGTTGTCCTCCCCGCTGGATAGAGTGCAAGTCTATGCACGTTGCAGGCCACCGTCTGCTGGCCTCGAGACCGCAATACGCGTGGACGGCAACACGCTCGCCATAAATTATCGCGACCGCGGTGTAGCATTCACCTTCGACGCAGTGTTCGAGGCGTCAGCGACGCAGGAGGACGTGTACGCTGCTCTCGCACCACCGCTGCTCGTGGACGTCCTGGACGGCTACGAAGGCGCCATCCTTGCGTATGGGCAGACAGGCAGCGGCAAGACGTATAGCTTGCTTAACATGAGCAGCGCGCAGGAGGGCAGCGCTCCCGAGTCAGACGTGGGCCTGTTTCCTCGACTTGCAGCTGATATTTTCACGTCTATCGAGGCCGACTTCCGCAATCTGTACGCAGTGGAGGTTGCATTCTTCCAGGTCTATAACGAGAATGTGGACGATTTGCTGCGTCCTGCCACCAATCTGAGACTCCTTGCAGACATTGATGGTCGGGCCCAAGTCGAAAATTTGCTCTGGCTGCCCGTTCGCAGCGCCCCCGCGCTGCTGGAGGCGTTCCGAAATGGGCGCAGGCGGCTGGTGTACGCAGAGACGGTGATGAATCAGCACAGCAGTCGCAGTCACGCAGTGCTTCAACTTCGCATCACCAAGACGCCGCGGCCGCACGCAGATACTACATCTGCGGATACGGGCGAGGCCGTCACGCAGCTGATTGGTCGTCTATCAATCGTAGATTTGGCCGGCTCTGAGCGCATAAAGAAGACCAATGCCGAGGGGCAGCGTTTAAAGGAGGCCACGGGCATCAATGTGAGCCTGCTTGCGCTCGGCAACGTCGTGGCGGCACTAGCGGGGAAGCAGCGCCATATCCCGTACCGCGATTCGGTGCTCACCCGACTGCTTGAGCCGTGCCTTGGAGGCCACTCACGCACACTCCTGCTCGCGTGCGTTGCTCCAGAGGCCGAGCACGCGGGTGAGAGCATCGGGAGCTGCGAATTCGCAAGCAGAGCAATGCGCATCGCCACAGCGCCGACGCAGAACAGCTCGCAAGTGGTGCTCACACCGCAGGCATTGGCGCAAGTCCTGGGCCGTGCGGCGCAGGATACGGCGCTGGCACAGCATGGCCAACACATCCTGCGGCTTGAGGCGCAACTTACGGCTGCAGAAGAGGCTTGCACTGTGGCCACAGCCGAGGCGACCACTGCACGCGAGCGGGTTGCACAGCTGACAGCCACATTGACCTCGATGGAGGCGGAGCTGAAGGGCGCCCGCGATGAGGTGCGTCATGCCACCGCTGCACGCGAGTTCTTCGCTGCGCAGGCAGGCACAGCAGAGGCGCAGCTCCATGAAGCGAAAGCATGTGCTGCGGCCCAGTTGGCGGAGGAGCGTGAGCGCACAGCCTCAGCCGAAGCCAGCTTGGTTTCAGAAAAGCAAGCGAGACTGTTGCTTGAGCGCCAGCTTGCGGATGAACTACAGCGCGGTCGCGATGCCGCCGCGGAGGCTGCTGCTGCGGTGGCGAGAGCAGTAGCCGACGCCTCCTCAGCAAGAGCAGCCGCAGCCTCAGCACTGGATGGACTCACATCGGCGTGGGAGGACGCCACCGCGGCGCATCGCACATATCAGGAAACTTTAGCTGCGGACGCATCAACAGCTGCGGCTGCCGTGTCGCGACTGGCTTCGCAGGTGAAGGAGCTCATTCGCAGCGGGGAGGCAAACTCTCATGCGTGGCTCGCATGCGCCATTGCCTTGCCAAAGCGGGGACGCAATAAGAAGCGCTACCTGCGCCTCTTTCGCTACCTGCACGCCACCCGCCGCTTGGAGTGGTGCCCGCAGCTCAGCACAGATGGCGCCTGGAAGGGCATCACGCTACCACTCGATTGTACCGCCACGATTGATGGCGGCATCCTGACGGTGGTATGCGCTGAGCGTACCATGGATGTGCTCATTGAGAGCCCGCCGCAAGCTGCGTGGGCGGCGGCGCTGCTGGAATGTCTCACAGGGCGAATGGAGACACGTGGGGGCTCATTTGAGACCTGGGCGCCGCAAGCAGGCCCAGCGCCGCCACCACCAAGTATGCCGGACTTCACACTGCTGCGTGGGCGCGCAGATTGTGTCAATTGATCATCCCGTACAACTGCTTTGACCGCACGCTTCGCTCGCTCACGTGTCCATAGCGTCACCCTCCTCGGCAGGGCAGAGCTCTGTTCTCTGTGGCGGCCATGGTCTTCAGCCGTCGCGCGTCGTGGTTGGCGCCGCTGGCGCTGTGCCTGGCAGCCGTGCTGCTGCCCCAGGCTGTCCTTGGGGAGGACTCTGCTTCTGGACCGTACGTGACGGTGAACACGTCGCAGCCGTTCGGAGCAGGCAACACGTACTGGTGCGTCACACATTGTCTCCTCTGCAGCAGCAAATCGCCTTCGCCCGGGCGCGCTGAGTGGCCACCCTTCACCCGTGTTGTTGCCCGTGGTCTGACCTTCCTCCCCACGCACGCGCCAGGTGGAACGAGGTCACCGGCGAGCGCACGGACAAAGACCCTTTCGTCGAGGCTGCGGGCCACGCGTCCGCGACTGGTCAGCGCTACTGGGTGGATCCTGTGACTGGCGATAGCACGTGGGAACAGCCCGCCGAGTACGCGTGGAGCGAGGCCGCGAGCCCGGAGCACCCTGGACGCAGTTATTTCTTCAACTCCGTCACCAGCGAGTCGACGTGGGAGCGACCGGCGGCGCTGTCGTGGCGCGCTGCGGAGAAGGGCTGGTGGTCCAACAACGTCACCGGCGAGTCCCGCACCACGGAGCCCGAGGCGATGGGCTTCCTCAACGAGGAAGGCAAGCGCTACTGGGTCGTCAGCGGCAAGTCGACGTGGACGCCGCCCACGGAGTTTGCGTGGACGGAATACCACAGCTCGGAGAACAATGGCCGGTCCTATTTCTTCAACTCGGTGACCAACGCCACCCAGTGGGAGCGCCCTGCATCGCTGGGCTGGTCGCGGCGCAGCTACAACCGCACGCACTGGCAGAATTACATCACTGGTGAGAAGGCGCCAGAGCTGCCGAAGCATCTGGTGCACAACGGCAAGGGCGCCAAGCCCCCCAAGGCTGCGTGGGAGAAGCGTGTCGAGTCCGGCAAGGATGTATACGTGAACACCGTGACCAAGGAGAAGGCCATGGAGGTGCCGGCGGACAGCAACCTGGCGTGGCAGAAGTGCGTCTCAATCGCGCCTGTCTGGATTGCGCCCTATTTTCTGACTCCCAACTCGCGCTTCTTCAATGTAGGACGCACATGGAGCTGTGAGGGCTGTGGAAGAGACACATGTAATGTGAGCAGATGGACCGATGGTAGCTCTAGAGACTAGTGCTATGGTATTGCCATCCGAGGCATCGCGTGGCCGAGGCATCACGGCCTTGTCAAGCGTCCGATTTAGAGGTAGTCTCCTCTAAGGATCTTGGGGGTGAGCACGTTGATGAGGAGCAGCTCTGCATCGTACAGCGCTTCCAGCTCAGCCTTCTTGCCGCGTCCCTCCATGGCCTGCAGCTCATGCGCAAAAAGTGCAAAGCGGGCGTCTGCCTGCATGTTGCGCAGGAGCACCTGGTCTCGCGCACTCAGAGGCTGCATGGCATCGTCGTGGATGTGCGCCACGTCTGCGGAGCGCGCTGCAAGCCACCGGACGTTAACATTGTAGCGCTCCTCCATTGCATGGCGTCCCTTCCCGCCCTGCCGGTAGGTGGACAGAATCAAGACGCCGCTGGGATTGAAATCCACAAGCGCAAGAACTGGCGCATCGGGAAGCAATTCAGCCACACGATTGACAAAAGCGCGTGTGGCGAGGTCAGGCTGCCCGCGGGCTGTGATCATGATCAGTTGAAGCTGCTGGCAAATGCCTTCCTGCATAAGGCGGTTGAAGACGGCGTCTTTCTCAACAACCAGGACGTATCGCGCATTGGAGCGAATCACCATCTTTGCGATCCACTGAGTATCGCCAGGAATAGCGCGACCCGTTCCACCGGCCAGATCCACCCACATGCCAGAATCCTCGCGGATGGAAAGCGACCCCGTGACACAGCCACGGCTTGCACACGTGACGCCGAGGTAGGCACGCGGCACACGCAGCAAGCGAGCAGCGTCAAGAATCGCTGTGTTCACCTCCGTCGCGCTCTTCACGGATTTGCCGTCAACAATTGCGTAATACAGCTCGCGCTGTGTCGCGGTACGTCCTGCTAAAAGGTTTGCGTGCAATTCCGCGAGCACGCGCCACAGTCTTACGGTCGAGGCAGCGTCTCGTTTGCTCAACAGGTTCTTGTTTGTCACACCAGACGAGCCCGTCGCTTGCATCTCCAGCGCTGGCACTGTCGGTATCTCCGCAAGGAGCGCCGTCGCAAGCTCCGCAGTCACCGCTTCGATTCGCGCAATCACCTGCTGTGGACTACAGGCATCCGCATCCAGTGGAGCTGCCTCGCCTGCGCCTTCGGTGTCCTCGTCTTCAGAGATGACATCTTCTAGCTCATCGCGCTCGGGCTCAGGCTCGGGCTCTGCCTCGCCGCCGTCAGAAAGGTCCTCCTCCGCTGCAGCAGAGTCGGCCCACAACTTGTCCATGGAGGAGGGCTCGCTAATGAGGGTAAGGGGGAAAACCGACTGTCTCGGGAAGGAATTCGACTAGAGATGCGAGCACTGCATCCGCATCGGCGAAGCCAGGAGGCAGCGGCGTGCCCGAAGGAAAGATCCGTGCGTCAGGAGCGGCGATGACCACGCATCCAGCAGCGACGCCCGCGGCTACGCCAGCCTCCGCATCCTCAAAGACTGCACACTCAGCTGGCGGAATGCCAATCGCTGAAGCAGCAGCGAGAAAGACGTCCGGATGCGGCTTGCCTCGTGCGATGTCCTCTGAAGTGACGATTGCCCCCCCAAAGCGCGCAAACAGTGCCTCGTGCTTGCTACGCTTCGCGTTCACAGCGGCTCTGCTGCTAGATGTGGCGATGGCCATCGGGATGCCACAAGCCGCAAGATGCGTCGTCAACTTCTCAACGCCAGGGAGCACCGTCGCAAGCGGGTACAGGTCCATCAGGTGCTCCTCCCATGCCTGTCGCCTCGGATGAATCAGCACACTGGAGAAGCAGCCAGGTGACAGTGTAAGCGCACTCTCTCCAACTCCTCAGGCGTCGTTTTGCCTTGAAGCTGACACTCGTCTGAAGTGCGCTCAGAGTCAGAACTCTATGAGAACGCAGCGGGGAGCCCAGCGAACGCGCCGATAACGATGCGGCACCACTCCGCCGCTCTCTTGCCCAGGATCTTGCGCTTCAGCTGCGCGTCGCAGAAGCCTCCGAGCGGTCCAATGCTGCGTGTAGCGTGTCAGTGTTGTGTGGAAGAAACTCACTGACAGCACCGGAGGAACTCACTGCAGGTTTATGGCGTCCGTAGAGAGCGGTTCGATGTCGAGAAGAGTGCCGTCAAGGTCGAACAGAGCGCCTCGGCATACGCGTGGGTGGTGCGCTGCCGCGACCATTGCGCACAGTCTGTGATTGCGACAGCTGCGTCGTCTATGCGCAGTGTTCTCTGCGCGACTGACTGCGCGGAGTAGTAAGGAGAGCGTCATCCGCCGCAGCGCATCACTTGCATTCTGTGGAAGGCAGTGCTTTGGCGGAGCATTCAACACTTCAGTGACGTGACGCAACGGAGCTCATCGCATGGGCTAGCATTCGGAGACCCTGCTCAACGATGTAAGTGTATCGTCCACTCACACGGCGCGTCATCCCTGCTGTTGCAGCACGCGAAGCTGCTCGGTCAACCGCAAAGCTGCTCTCTCGGCTCTCAATGCCCTGCCCATGATGTCGCCATCATCTGTCACGTGACGCAGCAGCGATTGGAGCGCAGCAGAGAGGTCGTCTACGCACGCCTCACATGTTTGTGCCTCTTCCGCTGAGACTTGCCTCAACTCCCGACCACTTGTATGTAGCGCATTGAGCGACACCCCAAACTCATCCAGCGCGGCTTGCACTGCAGCTTCTGCGCTTCCGACATCGGTGTTGTTGTTGAACGGCTGCTGTTCACTAAAGGGCGGCAGGTCGGGACAGTGCTTGTCTAAGAGCTCAACGCACGACTGCATGGGGCCCACGGCTGCTGTGCTAAGCGCGAGTAGCGAGTCCATATGCAAGTCACCGGACTGTGCCGAAGCGTCACTGCGTGCAGGTTCATCATCAGCGTTGTGCCGGGGAAAAGGTGCAGAGACAGAAGCTGGTGTTTCTTCGCCTGGTGGTGACGACGGCGTCGCTGTGCCTTCGCTTCTGTTGTCTAGCGTCCCAACTGCCGAGAGCGCAGCTGCAAGCTGCTCGGCACTTTTGCGAATGCGCTCACGGGCCGCTTCAAGCCGCGCGTCAGGGGAGTGGTTTGCGAGAGACGCCCGCACGCCTGCCCGCTGAATGGCGAGCTGCTCTGCAAGGAAATGCTGCACATCCTCACCCGGCGTTCTGGATATCGGTTCTTGGATATCGGCGACTGCATGCGTGACTGCATGCACTGTTGAATGCATGCACGGTCTCTCGGGGGAGGCAATCGTCACACTTGCCGGCGCCCGTAAGCTACCCCTTGGCCAGGTCCTGAAACCACTCGCCCGGTGTATAGAGAATGAGGACGTGACGCTGCGGAAGGGGGAGACCGCAAGCATCACCCGACCATGGCGGAGTCCTTGCTTGCCGCGGCCAAGGCTGGAGACACCGCGCAAGTGCGCCAGATTCTGTCAGGTCACAGCGAGTTGGTGAACGCGCGAGATACAGCCTATGTGCGTTGCGGCTGTTCGCTTCTCCGCTCACACCTGGAGCACTCACCCGCGCAGCGCATTGCCCAACCGTGCACAGTTCGGCTCCTCAGCGCTGCACCTCGCTGCCTCTGGCGGGTTCAGGGATGTCGTGCGGCTGCTGCTACACCATGGCGCTGACGCACGCGCCACGGACGCTGGCGGGTGGAGCGCATTGCACTGGGCAGGTGCGTACAATGTGGTGCAAGTGACCCAGTGTTGCTCAACTCACCCACACGCTGTCCAAAGCGGAGCGCGGTGACGCGGAGTTGGCTTCTCTTCTATGCGACGCCGGGGCAGACCCGGGAACGTCCAACCGGGTGGGAGTCACGCCGCTGCACAGTGCGGCGGAGAAAAATGCGGCTGATGTCGCGCTGCTTCTGCTTCAGCACGGCGCTGACGTGAGTGCAGCTAATAGTGTGGGAGACACGCCGCTGCACTGGGCTGCTGAGAAGGGACACCTGGGGGTGGCAAGAGCGCTACTAGGCGCCGGCGCAGACGCGTGCCGCAGCAACAAATACGGCAGCACGCCTCTGCATGCAGCCGCCGCCGGTGGCGCTGCCGATGCCGCGCCGATGGTGGCCCTGCTTGTTCGCAATGGCGCCGTGGTTGGCGCAGTGGACAGCCACGGCAAATGTGCTGCTGATATTGCAGTCACTGACGATGTGCGCGACGCCCTCCTGTCTGGACGCGTGGATGCGCACACACCTGGTCGTGGACAGCATGTGACCACCTCTGGCGCGCCCTTTTCTCCGCCGCCGCGCATCGCTGGTCTGCCCAGTCCTCACCAATTGCAGGGTGCACAGCACTCACCAGCCTGGTCTGAGCAGCGGATGGCGCACCGTGCAGATGAATCTCTGCTCGAGTCGGTCGGCACGCCCGTACTGCGCTCTCGCCATCAGGACGAGGGCGACGATGTGACCGACAGCGTACAACAACCTTGGAGCCCACCAGCTGGGGGCGGTCGGGTGAGTGTGGCCGCATCAGAGAGCAGCAGGGCGCCGTATGAGTGGCTGCCTGACGGGACCACTGGTCCGGGAGTGGTGCATCCGCTTGTCGCGCCCACCGCATCTGCACCATCGCCGCTTATGGGTGAAGACTTTATGCTCGACCGTGTCGCCGCCCTGCAGGCGGGCTCCCAAAGCCGCAGCGGCTGTCTTGCAGAGATCCCTGCGGCGCTGGAGCAGGCTCGCACGGCGATGCCGGTGTATGCCGCCGCATGCGAGGTGGCTGAGCAACTGCGCCTCCTGCGCATGGCATCCTCTCTGCGCGCAGAGGCTGACGCCGCGGCGCATCTGGCTGCCTCTCTGGCGCATGCGCAACAACTGGCTGACGGATCAAGGACGGCGCTGGCACAGCGACGCTCTGGCGTGCGCGCTGTGATGGGATCTTCGTCCCCCGACGTTGAGCGCGCGCTGGCGAAGGCAGCCAGTGAGCGGGACCGTGCACAAGCTACCCACAAAGCTACTGTTGCGCGGGCAGCTTCACTAGCGCAGCAACTGGCGGACATGCAGCAGCAGCGCGCAGCCATCGTTGCCTCCCTGTCTCATAGCATCGGTGACGACGTGAAGCCTCAGGAGCCGGAGGACGACGGCATGGCAGACCTTGATGAGGCATCTGCTAGTGCTCGGGTGATGGTCACGAAAGCCGCACGTTCACTGGTGCCCGCATGCGAGCGCACATCTGCTGCTGCTCAGGCCCTCCTCGATGCTCTGCGTGACGAGGTGGGTGTGTGCGCCCAGGTGCATGACGCGATGACACAAGCGCTGATACACGCACGGCGTGCCAGCGCGGCGGCTGCGGGACGCGCGCGGCTGGAGACGCCTGCATTGGATGCCCAGGCTGCGCTGTCACTGGCTCGAGTTTCCCAAGTCGAGCTCTCGTGTCTGGCGGCGCTGGAGGAGCAGCGCACCGCCGCATCAACAGCTGCGATGCAGCTGCGCGGAATCGAAGAGGCGCGCTTGGAGGCGCAGCTGGCGGCCGAGGAGTTGCAGAGCGAAGCCAGAAAGGCGCGGCTTCGTGGTTCCTGGCCGCCTGGGCGCCAGGCGGCGCATGCCGCGGCGGAGCAGCAGTGCGTGGCCATGCTCGCGGCGTATGACGACGATGCAGCACGTCTGAGGGCGTCTCTCAGCGGCGGACCCCTGGACCTGGCATACCCAGAGTTAACGGGCTGGCATGCAGTGGCCATGGCCAGGGGCGGCAGCAGCAGCAGCGAACACGCGACACTCACTCGCTCCGCGGTGGAGGTACGAGAGACGCTGCGCCGAACTGAGCGCGGGTCGCTCCTGCGTGTCTCCTGGCCAGGCTCACCGCAACCGGGGGGCGATGTCGCGCTGAAGGAGTTGCCAGGCCGGGGTGGTGCCGCATTTGAAGCCCAATGTCGACGGCTGACCGCCGTCAAACACCCGCTGGTGCTGCCACTGCTCGGCGCCTTCACAGACGACTCTGGGGCGGCTTGCCTCCTGATGCCATTGCAGCGCAGGGGCAGTCTTCGCGCCGCTGCGGAGCTGCATTTCGCATGCCCACCGGCAGAGGAGCTCCCGGGTGATGCGCCTCCGTGGCCCGCCTGGCGTCGTGTCCTTAGACAGGTCATGCAGGGCCTTGCTGCGCTCCATGCCGCTGGCGTCTTGCACGGCGCAGTGCATTGGGACAACATCATGTGGGCAGACCCGCCCGCGAGTGAGAGCGACATCCAAGCACAAGCACTTTCTCACGGCTACAGCAGCAGCCCCCACATCCAGCTGGAGGGCGACGTTCTGCTTGCCGACGCTCGTGCTGCTGCGCCGCTGCCTGGACGGGAGGACCCATGGGCGGGAGACGTTGCCGCGGTTGGCACTCTGGCGAAGACGCTGTGCGCGCACCTGAAGAACACGAGCGTCATTGTTGTCAGTGGAGGCTCAACTTTGCATCACATGGCGCAGGTGTGCCACGCCCCGGGAGCGAGCGCGTCTGCCTCGCTGCTTCATCCCGGCTGTGGCGCGCTGGACCAGGTACCGACCACGCACACCGAGTGCGCACTGGCACACGCTCTGCGTGCAGTCGTAGATGCCGCGGCTTCTGTTGTCGCGTCCACAAGTGCAGCCGAGGGGCGCATGCGAGTGGAGGTGAGCGGTGACGCAACCATCCTGCGCGACCTGCTGCTTGCTCATGACACCGCCGACGTCTCTGTCCTCGGCCGGCCCTGGCATATCATCAGGGCCGGGAGCTCAGTGCCCGCGTCGGCTATCATCACGGCTGTGCTGGCGGCGATGCTGCTCCCGGACAGTGGTCTCTTTGAAGCCCCACCCGCGGCTGACGGGGGACACGATGGCATGGGCGCCGCGCTCCGACGCGTGCTCCCGTGCCGAGATGATGAACCACCGTGCCAGCAAGCGTGTGGTCTACCCCGCGCGGTCGCCCTGCGAGCCTGTGGCCGGCTGCTGGCCAAAGCCATGTTCTCTGGGATCGGCACGCTTCCCCTCGAGCTCCTGCCCGTGGGCTACGCCGCGCTGCTGGACCCTGAGACTGTGCAAACCCAGTTGCTGGCTGACGCGCAAGCTGCGGTGTTTGCTCTTGCTCAGTGGGACAAGGCGGCCAGTGCTCCACTCGCGCATCGGCTCGCGTGTCGTGCGGCTCCATCCCAAGCAAGCGCGACCGCGGACGCGACTGGGAGGGCTTTGACCGAGGCCACGAAATCCTCTGTGGTCGCCGCCGATGCAGTCGCGCAGCTGCTGGGATGCCGCTACGAGGGCATGCGCGCACTATCCCAGGGCTTCATGGAGGCTGTGGGCGCGCATCCGCGGGGAGAGGCGGTGGCCGCTGCTCTGCGAGCCCTTCCACACCCTGTGTGGCCATCGCTGGCGGCTGTGATGAATAGCACATGCTATGTGGCTCCTGCGCCTATGGTCACGGCGCTCCTTTGGGCAGACAGCTGGCCGCCAGAGGCGCAGCCGATGCGGGAGCACCTGGTCGCGTGGCTGCACTCAACCACAGATGTCATGCGAGCTCTGTTCAGCCTCCATGCCTGGGGCTCGCTGCAGCCGCCGTGCTCACTGCTGCTCGTCTTGCCCGCGCAGCAAGGCGCCCCGATGGCGGCCGTGTTCGGCGGGGATCGCACGCTCACGCTTCCGCTGAGAGTGCGAGAGCAAGAGGTGGGGCACTTGCTTCATACCGCGCTCCTTCCGTGATCGCGTGCCAATACACTAATCGTTACGAGGTCACACGCCATCAGTCTGCTCTTGCGTCCTTCCTTGGCGCCTTGTTAATCATCCCCAGGCGAAACAAGATGTCCGGGAGCTCCTCAGAGAGCCTCGCCGGCAGCAAGCGTAAAAACACCACCGTCACTAGAGTGGCAAGCAACACGTAGCGGGAGAAGAACGAGTAGAACGCGTTGGCCGGCAACGCGAGCTCGCGCACAAAGAAAGCCATCAGTCCGCCTGTGAGGAGCAGTGCCTGCTGCCACGACAGCTGCACCACTCTCTGCCGCATATACAACACGCACAGCACGCCGAGGACAAACCAAGTGCCTGGACCGGACAGAGCGCGTCAGGGTGGCTCTCGCCGCAGAGCTGCTGCCCGACATGGATGAAGGCGCACCAAACAAGAAGCTTAGCTTCGTGAAGCCTAACCTATGCGCTCCATATGCAAAAGGAAGCCACAGGACGTACTGCGCGCGCAAGTTGTGTGAGTGCACAGAGTGTCACAAGGGCTGACAAGAAGTGCAAGTGCACCTCCAACACCTCCTCCACAAGGCTCTTCTGTTGCTGCTTCTTGTGCAAATACACCTTTACGCTGCCTGCGATGTCATTCAAGCTGCCGCTCGGCTTCATGCCGTCCGCGAGCCGAGGGGAGCTTGTGATCAAATGTCGAAACTTGCGCGCATTTCCGATTCGAGTGCGCGTGCCCTTCGCAGGCCGCATGGCGGCACTCGAGCCTGCTGACGATGAGAGTGATGACGGCAAGCCCAAGCTTCCGCCGGGCAAGCTTTACCCACTTCCTCCGCCGCGGTTGCCACCGCCCGTGCTTGACTACGGCGGCCTTGCTGTGCACGACTACGAGGACGGCAGCAGATATGCGGGCGACTGGGTGCGCGGCATGCGCAGCGGCTGGGGCGTGTTCACCACGCCCGACGGGGTGCGGTACGCCGGGGAGTGGCGCACTGACCGGTATGACGGCCTCGGAATCGTGCGCTACGCGTCCGGCAACCGCTACGAGGGCGAGTTCCTGGCAAACAAGCGGCACGGCAGAGGCCTGTTCCTGTGGAAGACCACGGTGCGCGCGCAACACCACAGGCTTGTGTGGTTGGGTGTGTGCCAGTCTAAGAATTGCGCTTGTTCGCAGGGCGAGGTGTACTATGGCCTGTGGGACAACGACTTGCGCATGGGCCAGGGCTGCCACATGTGGCCCGACGGCAGCAAGTATGAGGGCGAGTGGGCTCAAGGCTTGCAGCAGGGCCGAGGTCGCTACGTGTGGGCAGACGGTGCGTGCTCTTCCAAACCCGCCTTCCGCCTGTCCGCCATGGGCACCTACCTGCTTGAGTGCTTAAGCCCACGCGTGCTGCAACTGCGCGGCGTCGTAGAAGCCTTCAACTCACTGCGCCCTGTTGCTCTCTCCTGCCGCCGTGTGCAGGTCGCAAATACGAGGGCGACTTCTCGCAAGGCAAGCGCACCGGTGACGGCATTGCTACAAGCGCGAACGGGCGCAAGTTCAAAGGTGGC
>Ga0164296_1001770_pt1 | contig 22308 bp, 28 predicted proteins | sample GEODES057metaG_FD_113533 | JGI IMG/M metagenome (GOLD analysis project Ga0164296, IMG submission 113533) | Dystrophic lake water microbial communities from Trout Bog Lake, Wisconsin, USA - GEODES057 metaG | ecosystem: Environmental > Aquatic > Freshwater > Lake | place: USA: Trout Bog Lake...
CCAAGCTGAATACGCGGGTTCGATTCCCGTCGCCCGCTCCAATAGGTTTGGGCACAAAATTGAGGATTTCTTAGAAGTATTGGCAACTGCCCGAGGAAGAATTGAACCCGGGCCTATCGTCCGAGAACTAGTACGACAAGGGAGCAGTGGCCATGATGCATCATCCTGCAGCGAAAGTGCTTTATCTACTTCTCATGATCACGATCGTCGTGGCCGTCGACCTTGCATTCTTTAAGGGCCCAAGCCAAACCCTCGAACGCTTACTCGCCAACATCGCAATCGTTGGCGTCTTCTTGGGTGGGTACTTCGTGTTGTTGAAATAGTTCTCACGACGCTCAGCGCTCAAGAGCTGGCTTGCCCGGGGATGAGATGGGAAGACCTCTCTCTGTGAGGTCTCCTTTCCAAGAACGGTCCGTTATGACGAACAAGCCCAGCGAATTCCGACAAATTTCCGAAATCATTACGGCATGAAAACACTGAAGAGTTCAATCCTGAGTTCCTTCACTCTTGGAGAGCGGGCTGCCGAGTTGGGCGCATCACATCAAGGCACGTTTTCTTGTGGGACAAAGAGCCCACACGTCCCTCAGCCACAGCCGCTCATCAGTGAGAAGCGCTCGACGCAAGAGTTGAAGCAAAGATCTGCCATGCCAAGACACTTTTCGCGACCAGCGACAACGTGACGTAGACGCGCTCTCCAAAGAGATAGTCCGACCAACGACCAATCTTTTTGTATTGCAGCCATTGGTTGATTGCAAAACAATTGAAGAACACAAATATCGAAAAGAAGATTCCGTAGACGAAACCAGGCGCATGTTGATGAGCTCCGGGTCCGATCAAGTAAATCCCGATTGCAGCCCAAGGAATGATGCCTGCGAGGCAGCCAATCCAGAAGGGGCCAAGGCCAGCCCCGGGGCGCTCATAGCGCTCCTGCATCCAGCCGAAGCCGATCATCGATGCGTTCACGCCAAGTAATGCCAGGAGCGCGGCGATGTCACTAATGCCAACCAGCATGGCAATGAGCACGATCATGATCGACGAACTCATCGAATACTCAATCCAACGATAGGGATTGCGTTCTTGGAGAAGTTGCCCCTTGTAGCGATTCCAACCCGGCCCAGAAACGAAGAAGTGTGCCAGGGCTGATAGCAGGAAGAATGTAGCAATTGCCGCAGCAAAGTTGAGATGGAATAAGACAACTTGCTGACGACCCACCGTCGCTCCGGGTGGTCCAGTCATGTACGTTGCCCACACTGGCAACGCAAAACTATTGGCCAAAACAACAATGAGCACTGCCTGAATCAGATGGAGGAAGCCTGCCGTTGCGTTATACGGCCGCAGACGTTCGAGAGAAGTTTTTTGATCGTTCATGCTCGCAGGCTACCGGTCGCCCCCGAGAGTGGGCGGCTTTTCCCCAAACCACTCCAGCTCCATTCGCCAAGATGACGGTACAAACTGCCCGAGGTGCACATTGGCCACTTCTGAGAGCGGAGCAGAGCCTCGGTATGCTGCAGTGCATGACGGAGCAGTCGAAAAACGCCACCAATGTAGAAGTTCGAGGAAGTGCGGGAGTCGCCATTGCGAACCCAGGTCGGGACGTCCAGCGCGTCGGCACAGCTCGTTTCTTGGGCCAAGACGTCACCAAAATCCACGATCCGGTCTGGGCCGTTCTCGGAAATCTTGGTGACAGCCAGTGTTATCTCGGCGTCCAGAGCAAGGTTGCAGCGGTGCAAGAGGCAATGTCACGTCGTATCTCCGACGATGACCGCGCCAATCGTCTCATTGCTCCCGCCTTTACGGTCGGTGTTTCTGATGGTCAACTCAACGGCACACCACAAATGCGCTTCTCGCTTATTGGTCGAGAACTCGTCAATGACGCCGCCGCGACACATCTTGCAGCAAACCAAGTACAGGGCTTCGTTGCCGTAGTTGCCTGCGACAAACCCCCGGTGGGCACCGTCGCTGCGCTCCTCGAACACAATGTGCCAGGTGTGATCCTCTCTGACGGATCAATTCGGCCAGGAATCGATCCAAAGACTGGGGAACGTATTGACCTGGTGACGGCGTTTCAGTTCGCCACGAATCCAGACGAGGAAGCACGAGCCGAGATCACCCTTCATGCGTGCCCAGGACAGGGTAGTTGCGGTGGCATGTTTACCTACAACACCATGCAGACCTTTATTGGCGTACTTGGCCTCGAACCGCTTCACATGGTGGCACCACCGTCCGACGACCCACGTCGTATCGAACAATTCCCTGATGAACTGATCGACTGCCTCATCACGATGAGTGAACGTGGTATTCGACCCCGAGACATTGTGACGCCGACGTCCCTGCGAAACGCACTCATCGTTGCCATGGCAATGGGAGGTTCAACAAATGTGATGCTCCACAGCGTCGAGATTGCACGAGCAGCGGGAATTGACCTCTGGACTGAAGTCCTCAGTCAAGATGAATTCAATGCCCTGTCGCACCGCTTGCCAGTTATTGTCAATATGCGACCATTCGGCGACTATTCAATGGTGGACGTCGACCTCGCTGGTGGTCTTCCCGCAATTGTGAAAGAGCTCCTCGAGGCGGGGTACCTCGATGGCAGTTCGATGACCTGCACCGGTGAGACGCTGGCCGAACAGGTCGCTCGTTTGAACCCGCCCGCTCCTGATCACGAAGTGATTTTCTCTGTTGCGAGACCATTTAAGGACACGGGTGGACTTCGCCTCCTGCGTGGAAACCTTGCGCCTGACGGAGGCGCCATCTTGAAACTTGCCGGCGTGGAAAGTGGCATCGTTGATGGTGTCTTCACTGGTTCAGCCCGGGTGTTCAACAGTGAAGCATCACTGATTGCTGCTCTTGACGACAATGCCGATTCCTTTGCCGACAACGACATGGTGGTCATTCGTTATGAAGGACCTCGCGGGGCACCAGGAATGCCAGAGATGCTGGATCCCACGTCAAAGATCACCTCGCTGTGTCGCAAACGCGGCATCACGATCGCGTTGATGACCGATGCGCGTTTTTCCGGCGGATCGGTCGGCCTTGTCATTGGTCACGTCGCCCCCGAAGCGCTCCTTGGTGGACCCATTGCACTCGTTGAAGATGGTGACACCATCAGCGTGGACATCAACGAGGACCGCCTCGAGTGCGCGCAACTCGCTGATCCCAAGATCCGTGCTGAACGAATCCACGCGTGGGAGCAAGCTGTTGTGTCGAACGGTGGGATCCATCCTGCAGCAACGCCCGTAACGCATCGCGTTTTGAAGCGCATGCGCGCCACGGGGCTCCCCGCTCTCCTTGGAGGAGGCATGTCCTCCGACTAAGAAGGTCTGATCACCTTAAGACTGCAACGTGGGTCCTAATCTTGGTGCAGTGCTCACTGTTCTTGGCGTTCTCGTTCTCACCTTCATGATGGTGATGTACGCCTTTGAACGACGTGGCTCTCGATTCGTCCTTGCCTTCGCTCTTGGCTGTGCACTCTCAAGTGGCTACGGCTTCCTTTCAGGGGCGTGGCCCTTTGGTGTGGTTGAGGCCATCTGGTGTGTGATTGCAGTTCGACGGTGGTGGACGCTGGCGTCTGACACCAGTTCCACGAACTAGATACTGAACGCACTCGCCACGCCACAACTCGAAGCAGCCTCGAACCGCTCAACGGATCCCTGTGAGTTGTTCCACGGCAAATCTGCTGTTGTCGGCTTGACGTTCGGACGGAGCAATCGTGGCGACAAGATCCGGGTTCTTGGCGTTTCCGAGAGGAGGCCTTTCTCAATGGGCATTTGAGAACTTGCAGAGAACCCCTAGAGATGACCGAGATGCCATTGCAGAGGTGACGAGGTACTCACAGCTGCAGGTGATGGCGTCATTGCCGCGACAATCCAATATTGGTTCTTGAGAGACGTCGGCGTAAACGGAGGGGCATAGAGCGTGACGCTCTTCGTCTGATGTGGCGCAAGGACGAGGGGTGCACCTGTTGCAGTTGTCCAGTAGCCAGACGAATGCGTGTTGTTTTCAAGAACCATGACTGACGGCATCACCACCTTTGAGGTGTTGTTGGTGAGGCGCACGACCATGGTGCCGTAGAAGGACGTTCCTCGCTGAAGCGTTACCGCGCCAACTGAGACGGTGAGTACAGGTCGCGTGAACGACAACACGAGACACAACAACACACCAAGGACCGGTGAGCAGATCGCCGTGCGGCGCATCCAGTGAGGAAGCGTGGGAACCCAAGCAAAGGTGCTTGTTTCCACGCTGAACGCTGCCACGATCGCTGCGGGTACGAAATCTAAGGCGTATTCGGACAAGCTTCGTGCCGGAATCAACAGCGCGAGAGGCAGGAGGAAGAGCCATGATCGCTTGAAGGTGGCGTAGTGAAAAATAAAGACAAGTAACACAAACACCACAGCGAGCGCACCCGCGATGGCCAACCAAGTAAGGCGAGCCCCGTGCAGTGATCCGTGGAGAGCGAATGAAACGACTCCTTGTCCATCCGGAACGAGAGGATCAACGAGTGGCAAGAAGGTGCCGTGCAGCCATCCACTGGGGTTCCCCGCAAAGAACGCGATATTGAGCACTGCAAAGACACCAAGAACAGTGCCCGCGTAGGACGCCGTCAGTTTCAGCACAGAGCGATGATGTGCTCGTGCCTCGGTGGCTATTCCGACAACAAGGAAAAGTGCAGCAAACCAGGGTGTTTGTTTGACGGAACATGCCAATCCAAGAGCGATGGGCCCTGCATATCGAGTCCACTTCGATACTGCGGGATCCACAAAGCGATCCCACCTCCAGACCGCAAGCAGGAGGAAGGGAAGAAAGAGTGCGTCGGTTCCACCATTGGCAAAAATCCCAATGTAAAAACCACCCAACAACAAGACGGGCGCCAACCACCGAACAATTTGGGGCAGCATTTTGTAGAACAGCAACATGGCCGCTACGCCAAAAACTAGGTCAGTCCAGTCAGAGGGGAGGTGGTGAATTCCTAAGAACTGAAATGGGACCTGAAAGAGAAATGATCCCGCCGGATACGAGACTTGGGAGACGTGTCCCCCGTCCAGGGTGTAAGTCCAATACAGCGCCGGATTTTGAACAAGTTGTGACGCATCCTTAGCTAGTGACCACGAATACGGATTGTGACCATGCAGCAGAAGCTTTGTGGCGACGTCATTGAAGGCCGCGGAGTCAGTCGAGTAGTAGGCGCGACCTCTGATTTGAATGCCTTGGTAGTACACCGTGGTCAGCACAGCCGTCGCGAGTGAGAGTCGGGTAAACCACCGCTTCTCCGGAATCTTGAGTGTCCACACCGCAGTGAGCCCAATGATGGCGAGCATCGTGATGAGTGGGGAGCACACGGCATTTGGCGGCCACGTTGACCACCATCCCCACGCTCCGAGACCAGTCGTCAAGACGCCAATCCATACCAAAGTCCAGCCGCAGCGATACACGAGTCGACGCAACTGAGGTTGATCGAGATCAACTCGCTCAGCAAGAGGAGAGGCGTGGAAGAGTTGTCGCATAGGGAACTTCGACCTTCAGTCTCTCACTCCTTACGGACGATGAGCGGCTATGGATTCTGGGTTGCCCATGCCTCCGCAACGAGCTCGAGTGACGCCGCTCGCTGCACCACGTCAAAAATTCGTGTGCTCAACATAATTTCTGTCGCACCCGTGCGGTTGACGAGTTCGTGGAGCTGGCGTGTGACCTGGTGAGGATCGCCCACAATGTGACTCGCACACGCCTCCTCGAGAACCATTCGCTCGAGGTCGCTATAGGGATATGCCGCTGCCTCTTCGGGACTCGACAGAACAGACGGCCTTCCCTGGCGCAAGTGCAGCATTGCTAAGCGAGACGAACCCGCGAGCCAATACGCCTCGTCACTTCTGGGGGCACACACAACCGCCGCAGCGACCATGATCCGAGGTTCGCTCAGAATTCCGGAGGGTCGAAACGTCGTTCGGTATGCATCGAGCGCTGCATCGAGAAGTTGTGGACTGAAGTGGTAGGCGAAGCTGAAGGGGAGCCCAAGCATTCCTGCGAGTTGTGCCGAATACGTACTCGATCCCAACAACCAGACCTCGGGAAGTCGCCCACGCCCGGGCATAGCCAGTTGCTCGGAGGCACCAGTGAAGTAGCCAATCAATTCAATGACGTCATCTGGAAAACGATTCGCATCGCCTCTTCCAAGTGCTGCAGCCGTTTTCGGGTCAGTCCCGGGTGCTCGGCCGAGTCCAAGATCAATACGTCCTGGATGGAGCGCTTCAAGGGTGCCGAATTGTTCGGCGACTACAAGGGGTGCGTGATTCGGCAACATGACGCCACCAGAACCAATTCGGATCGAAGAGGTACGCGCTCCAAGATGTGCCAGCAAAACTGCAGGAGCTGAACTTGCGACCCCTGGCATGCCATGGTGCTCCGCCACCCAGACGCGATGAAATCCATTCGCCTCAGCAACCTGCGCCATGTGCGTCGATTCAGCAAGTGCCTGCTCGGCCGTGCCGCCGGCTACCACCGACGCCAACTCAAGAAGAGAAAGTGAGGTCACCTCGTGCACCCTACCGGCGCACAGGGTGAATCCGTCAGTGCGACACGATCTCAAGCGCCTTCGTGAGAAGCACCTCAAGACCAGGCAGCATCTTCAAGATGGCTGGGCTTGGCCCCTCCCCCGTGTCGGCCTTTTGTGCTCGTTTAATCAAGAGGGCCGAAGCTGCTGCCTCTTTGTAATAGGTCAAGGCGTTGAACCATTGCATATCTGGAAAGTCTTGTCCTCCGGCGGCAACGTACGCCTCAAGGAGCTCAGATCCATTGGGCATGCCAGAAGGTGCTTCGTTTGTCTGGCTTGGATGCTTTGCGTCGTCACAGAAGAAGGTCAGCCACGTGAGATCGACGCGAGGGTCTCCTACTGACCAAATCTCCCAGTCGATAATCGCAGTGAGATGGTCCCCGACGCACAAGGTATTTCCGAGGCGATAGTCACCATGATTAATCACAGGCGCGACCGCCGGAGGAATCGACGCGTGCAACGCTGCGGCAACCTCTCGATAGTTATGTTGGAGATGTTCAGGACAGGTGTCGTAGGCCCGTGTCCATCGATCGATTTCTTCGGTGATCGGTACGACTGGTTCACTACCCAATCCGATCGAGGCTGGTTCGAGTTGGTGCATGGCAGCCAAGACTCGGGCCGCATCAAATGCTCTCGCCCGAATTTCACCAAACCGCTCAGGGAACCGCTCGTCAAGCAGACAAGGCTCCATGCATTCACCGGCAACGAGATTCATTGCCAGAAACGGTGGCACCTCAGGCGGTGCCCCTTCATCTTCAAACAGAACATCGGGAACGACGACACCGGGACGACCGGCAAGGGCCCGCATCACTGTTCCCTGGCGCAACACGTCTCGGTTTCGCACTGGCGCAAGCCCGGGGGGAGCCAACTTGAGCACAACGACACGATCTTCGTCTCGCTCCACCCCATCAAAGGTGGCGGTAAAGGTGAGACTCGATGCTCCGCCGGTCAGCGGCTCTATCCCGAGAAGCGTTGCGCCGGGGCGCCATTCTTGGGCTGCCCGTTGGGCGCGTTGGCCGAGATCTTCTAGAAATTCTTCCTCACTTGTCATCGTGTCCTCATTCTCCTTTGTCCTGACGGCATTGGCGCCACGCTCAGTTACCCGATCAAACAACCACCGTCGATAGGAAGCGCAGTTCCGGTGATCCACTTTGCTTCATCTGACGCCAGAAATGCCACAGCATCACTCACGTCTTCTGGCTCAACCATCCGAACTGGCATTTTGTTGTTCATCGCTTGGCGCATTTTTGGATGAGCTGCATGCATTGCGCTCATCGCTTCATTTCCGACCACCATCTTGGTTGCGACACCAGTCGGGACCACGGCATTTACTCGCACGTTGTGTGGGGCGAGGTGCACTGCATAGGACTGCATGAGATTGAGCACACCAGATTTTGAAGCAGCATACCCATCGAGTCCGCCGTTTCCATCTGTGTAGTGCTTAAACGCAGTTGTCGAAGCGGTGATGATGACACAGCCGCTTTGCCGTTCAATGAGGTGATTTTGCACGGTCTGCAACGTGTTCCACACGCCCGTCAAGAGCACATCAACGCTAAGGCGAAAAATTGCTTCTTGGTCTCCTTCATCAACACCCATCAAGATGATGCCGGCATTCGCCACCACAATGTCAACGTGACCAAATGCATCGAGTCCTTCTTGGAAGACTGCTCGTTGCTGGGCCCCAGAACGCACGTCAGCTTTTCTTAAAAGAGCTTTTCGCCCACGTGCTTCGATACCCGCTTGCGTCTCTGCCAGATCAACTTCTGTGGCGAGAGAATAGGGAACTGGTTCGATGTCTTCACAAATGTCGAGTCCAATGATGTCGCAACCCTCAGCAGCGAGACGGAGGGCATGGCTCCGACCCTGTCCGCGCGCCACCCCAGTTATAAATGCAACCTGACCTTCGAGCTTGCCCATCAGAACCCCCCTCCATGAATGCTCTTCCGGGACGCTACGACCCCGTTGCCACATGGTCAAGATGACCTGGCAGCGCTGTTGCACTCCGTCGGGCATCATTGAGACATGACGAGTACAGCAACGACGTCGAGAAGTGATGAAATGCTTGCTGCCGCTGCACGACTTTTCGCGACACACGGTTACCACAATGTGACGGTCGATGACATTGGCGCCGAACTTGGGATTTCCGGCCCCGCGCTGTATCACCACTTCAAATCCAAAGAAGAGTTGCTGAGTACCACTTTGCTCTCTGTCAACCAAGGCCTCGTTCGCGACGCAGCCGCTGCTCAGGACGTCGACCCGCGCCAGACGTTGCGGAATCTCGTTGAGGGTTTAGTCACCTTCTCTCTCGATCGGCCAGAACTCATTGAGATTCACAAGCGAGAGCTCATTCATGCTCCTCAAGACGTACAGCGTCAGATCCGCTCATTAAAGGCAAGTTACGTTGACGCTTGGGTGGAGCCGCTTATTTCGTTGGGTGCGGTCGACGACAGAACCGTGAGAGCAGCCGCACAAGCAGTGATTAGTTTGATCATCTCGACACCGTTATCTCGAGATGTCCAACGATCTGAACTCGCTTCGTTACTTCGCGACATGGCCTATGGCGCACTTGGGGCATCGGTACATGACCCCGAGCTGTTTTCAGGAGTGTCGCATCTCTGACGGCATCGTTGCCGATTCCAAAAGGGGGGAATATGGATTTAGGCCTCAGCGGTAAGGCAATTCTTGTGATCGCAGCTGACGAACGCGACCGCGAGTCTTGCTCAGCGTCGTTGACTGACGAAGGTGCACTCGTTCTTGCGGCACAAGGTCCTGAGGGGGCATTGGAGCAGATTCGCACACGATATGGACAGGTCGACGGTGTCGTGTTTTATCTCAGCGTTCATGGCGATCACTCGGTGCTCACTGCGACAACCCAAACACTGCTCACTGCGTGGGAGGAGGTCGTCGGGGTGATTGATACCCTCCGCTTGGCGGCAGAAGAGATGGCAACACGGCAGTGGGGCCGACTCGTAACGGTACTCCCGAGCGAAGTGAAGTCACTCCATGAGGATGATGATGACGTTGCCTCCATTGCGGGACTTGGACTTTTAGGTCTCCAGAAGGCAGCAGTAGCGGATGTGGCGAGTTCAGGGATTTGCGCCAATGCAATTTTGCGCACCACACAATCATCTCCGAGCGAAGTGGCTGACGCAGTTGCTTTTCTCTTGTCTGATGGCGCTGGCTACCTGCACGGCGTCACCCTTTCCTTCGACGGGGCGCAAAGCGCCTCGATGTTCTAGGAGTCATCGTGGATCTTTCACTTGATGGTCGGGTTGCGATTGTTTCAGGAGGCAGTCGGGGCATCGGCCGAGCAATCGCACAGGCCTTGGCGGATGAAGGAGTTCGGGTCGTCCTCGCAGCACGGACCCAAGACGACCTCGACGCAGCGGCTCATGAAATTGATCGCACGCATCCTGGACACGTCCTTGCTGTAAGTACTGACCTGCGAGACGCCAGCGCAGTGACACAACTCGTCACTCGGGCTACCGATCACTTTGGATCCGTCGACATTGCAGTTTCCAATGTCATCGGTCACGTCATCGATGCCAACAAGGAGGGATCTGGACCTGGTGCAGGAACCTTTCTCGGCACTCCTTCCGCCTCATACCGCGAGGAGTTTGAACACCTCTTTCTTTCTGCTTGGTTTCTCGCCGATGCAGTCATTCCCCAAATGAAGCACCGCCGGTGGGGTCGGCTCCTCAATATCGGCTCCGGTGTGGCTCGAGAACCGATGAAGGAACTGCCCCACGTCTTACCTAATACTGTGCGGCCTGCAGTGGCAGGGCTCTACAGGATGTTGGCCAAGGAACTTGCACCCTGGAACATCACAGTGAACAACTTGCTGACAGGCTCAATCTTGACGGAGAGAAATCGCAGTTACTGGGAATGGCTCGCCGCGGAGCGGTCATTGCCCGTTGCCGAGGTACAGCGTGTCATGACTGATGTAATTCCGGCAGGTCGCATGGGAGAACCCACTGAAATGGCGGCGGTCGCCACATTCCTCGCTTCCGAACAGGCAGCACACCTCACCGGACAGTCGATCCCTATTGATGGTGGAATCAATCGCCATCTGTAAGAAATTGACAAAAACTCTGGCAGCATCACTTCTCGTGGCGCCTAAGTTAGTCGCCTATGTCGTCCGAATCTCCCCGGCCCACAGGTGCCACGATCTGGTTTACCGGCCTACCTGCCTCAGGAAAATCTGCAACGGCGGGAGCAACTGCGCAGTTGCTGGTAGCGAAAGGGTTTGCAATTGCGTTGCTTGATGGTGACGAGCTTCGCGCCGCAATGACCACGCCACTTGGTTTTTCACGCGACGACAGAGCGATCGCAGTGCGACGTGCTGGGGAACTCGCACTCTCACACGCGAAGCGGGGAGCAGTTGCAGTAACGGCCCTCGTGAGTCCTTATGAAGCAGATCGGCGCGAGCTGCGTCGTGTCCATGAGCGTCAAGGGGTTCGGTTCCTCGAAATCTTTATTGACACACCACTTGAGACATGCATCGCTCGCGACCCCAAAGGTCTCTACGCCAAGGCCCTCGCTGGAGAACTGCCAATGATGACAGGGATTGATGACCCCTACGAAGTGCCCTCACATCCGGATCTTCGGCTCACTCCAGAGCAAAGCCCTGAAGACAACGCACAAGAAATCTTTCATCTCTTATTCGAGAGCGAGCGCTAGAACTTAGAGCGACGGCTCCGGTCCAAGCGTTCGTAAGTGCGTAATGACATCGCCATAGAGACGCTGCTTAATCGTTCCCATGGAGGGACCCGCCTTGACTGCCAGTGGGCGGGCGAGTTCACAACTCACTTCAAGAACTCGCGCAAGTTCCACCGCGTGATCGATCATGCGGACACTCAATGCGTCAGTGGCTCCGTAGCGTCGACCAGTGACCATTGCCTCGTGAGCGACTTGGGGCTCCAGGCGCGCTGCCAAGAGCGCACTCATGCCGTAGGTGAATGGAATGCCAAGATCAACTTCGGGAACACAGAGGTAACCCCGGTCAACCCGCATCACTCGAAAATCGTGGCACAGGGCCATCATCATTCCTGCGGCGAAAGCATGACCACCGACAGCGGCGACACTTGGAACAGGTAGTGTCAAAAATTTCACGAAGATCTCTTGCACACTCAAGATGTACTCGCGCGCCTCATCTGGCCGAGGCAGGAGCCAGTCGAGATCAAGACCATTCGACCAGATCTTGCCTGACGCAGTTGTCACCAAGGCTCTCGGGCCTTCAGCGGACGCAATTTCATCTAAAGCACTTGCTATTGCGCGATTGTTTTCAAGGGTGAAGCGATTTTCATCATCGCCGAGGTCAAGGACAAAAAGTTCACCGTCGCGTTCGAGCCGTACCATGTCACCCTTTCATTGCGCTTCGTTTGTCCTGTGTTGTGAAACAACAGTTACTTCATTTGTTGGCAAAACGCACCGAGCGCTTCAGCCTCGGCACTCAAGTGCCGAAGGAGTCCGTCGACAATGACGCGCTCAGCTGTCGCCCCGAGAAGCGGGATCTTGACTTCAAGTGATCCCGTAATCGTTTCAGCTGTTTCAACTCCACGATCGACGAAATCCACTTCAGCTTCGGCGACAACAAGGTCGCCGTAGTGATCAGGAATGATGTCGAGGACCGCATGTGACGTTGCCTTTTCGAGGCGGGTTTCAATGACCCAGGTCAATTTCGACGCATCGATCACCATCTTCGCTGGGCCCGAAAGTTCCCCAGCAAAGGCATACCGGACGCGTAGCGAAATGTGGCCATCTGATGTCTCCACACTCAGGAGTTCGGGTTGTTCAATCGTTGACACTTTGGTTGCAAGAAACTCGTAGTACTCCCGAGTTCCCAGGGCATCAAGTACCAACTCTCGCGGAGCGGGAATCACTTCGGTGGCGGTGAACTCCATGAACTACTTGCCCCCCAATTTTCGATGGTCCCAGGAGACCACTCGATCAACGTGAAGTACTACCACGATGCGCTTGTGCAACATTGCCTCAACGACGCTCCGCTTGTCGTCGCTGTACTCACCGAAGTAGCGGCCGTAATGACTCACACCGAGCTCAAACATTTTCTCCGGATCGTCAATGATCTCCGCATGGCCAACGAGTTCGACGCCTCTGAGTTCTTCGTAGGTGTCACCGGCTTCAAAGAGGCAGGTCATCATGGGATTGCGGCGGAGGTTTTGCGCCTTTTGAGATTTCGCTTTGGTTTCAATAGCGATCTTTCCATCGAGAAATCCGTACCACATTGCGACCGCGTGGATGGTGCCGTCCACATTGAGTGTGCACATGGACATCACCCGACTTGAGGCCAAAAAAGCATCAACTTCTTCGGGCGTCATCGTGATCAGGCCTCGCTGATTCACACCAGCACCTGTTGGAAGCAAAGGTTCCGCCATGGGCTAACCCTCCTTATTGGGTCCATGTGCACCGACTGAATCGTAGACCGAGTCCCCGAAGAAGGTTCCCCAATTGTTCACGAAGGAATCATCTTGCTGCTACCTACTTATCCACCCTCGTTCACCTGACCTCCATACGGTGAGGTCATGGCGTCATGGCCCACATTTGAAGACCTTTCGACGCCACCTTGGCGCAGCCGAACCGCGGAGCGGTTCGATTGCCCGGCAGCTCGGCATTCCGCCCGTCGTAGCTGCCCCTCTGCGACAGTTCTGCGCGGTCGCCCCCCGACCGGCGCAGAACTGTCCCAATTCTGGCATCCCTCCACTGACACTTCGGCGTCACAAGTTCCCACCGGCAATGACTGAACTCATGGAAGCTTCCATTTCACTTTCTGGTGCCGCTTCTCCAATGATTCTCATCGTTGACGATGAGGTCTCCTACCGCGATGCCTTGAGTTCTGGCCTCAGTGCTGAAGGTTTTCGCACGACCGTTGCTGCGGATGGCGCCGAGGCACTAGAACTGTTCCACAAAGTTCGACCGGATCTCGTTTTGCTTGACGTCATGCTGCCGGATCGCCCTGGGACCGAAATTTGTCGGGAGATGCGAGAGATCTCCAACACGCCCGTGATCATGGTCTCTGCACGAGACACTGAGCTCGACGTCGTGTTGGGACTCGAACTTGGCGCCACTGACTATGTCGCCAAGCCCTATCGAATGCGCGAACTGGTCGCTCGAATTCGATCCGTCCTTCGACGCCAGAACAGCGAGGTCGACGTGGTCGACGTCATTGCAGTGGGCTCCGTCACCATGGACTCCTCTCGCAGGGACGTCTTTGTCAATGGGGCTCGCGTCGAATTCTCTCGCAAGGAATTCGACCTTCTGTGGCTTCTCGTCTCGAACGCCGGGAAAGTGGTGACCCGAGAAACCTGCATTGACACCCTCTGGTGGGGTCAAGACCTCCTTGACACAAGGACTTTGGATACCCACATCAAACGACTCCGGCGGAAAATCGAGGATGATCCGGCAAACCCCCAGCACCTCCTTACGGTCCGTGGTGTGGGCTTTCGTTTCGACGGTTGATCGCGTCGAACTTCTCACCTAGCCTCGCTTGTGATGAAGCCAGGAGACAAGGTTGAAGATTTCACGCTTCCCGATGAGACTGGCACGCCCCGGCGACTCTCGGAATTCGCCGCTCTCGGACCCGTCGTTCTTTTCTTCTACCCTGCAGCCATGACAACTGGTTGCACGAAAGAAAGTTGTCATTTCCGAGACCTTGGTGCCGAATTCACGGCCGTCGGAGGTGTGCGCGTCGGCATCTCGATGGATTCAGTAGAAAAGCAAGCTGAGTTCTCCGACAAACACGGATTTGATTATCCGCTGCTGTCAGACGTCGACGGCGTCGTCGCTCGTCAATTCGGCGTGAAACGTCGCTTTGATCTCTTGCGGACAAAGCGGGTGACCTTCATTATTGCCCCCGATCTCACCCTCAAGCGCATCATCAGTTCTGAAATGTCTATGGACAAGCATGCTGACGAAGCGCTCGACTACCTGCGCACTATCGGCGTTTAGATTTCTTTCTGAGTTCAAGCGAAGAACGATTTAGTGCTCTTCGTCATGGGGCGCGTCGTTATAGGAAATTGCCACCGAACCTTCGCTGCTGCCTCCCTCGGTCAAGGTAACTTCGTACCCATCAACAGCGCTGAGTTGTGTCAACGCATCTACGTGGGGCCGGCCGAGACCTTGCCACTTGCGTTTTGCAGCTTTCTTGGCGTCACGCTCATCTCCTGCAACAACAAAGACCGTTTCGTGATCCTCCATGAGCCGACCTGGAGCACCACTCCCTCCGAGGACGACCGCCCACAAACTCATCATGCGTCAGATTCCTTTCTTGTCAGCTCCACCGCACTTCTTGCTGCCAATTGGCCACAGGCTGCATCTATTTCTCGACCACGTGTATTGCGGATCGTCGCCACAATGCCATGCGAGCGCAATTCATCCGTAAAAGCAGTAACTCGTTCTGCTGAGGAACCACGCACGAGGTAGCCCGGTGTGGGGTTGAGGGGAATCAAATTCACGTGAGCACGGAGAGGGCGTGCGTAGGCGGCCAATTCAGCTACATCGCGCGACGAATCATTTACGCCATCAATTAACGCCCACTCAAACGTCAAACGGCGTCGTGTTTTACTCACATAGTCTTCGCACGCGTCAGCGAGCATGCCAAGGGGATAGCGCTTGTTCATTGGAACAAGCTCGTCCCGCGTTCGATCGTTGGCTGCGTGAAGAGAGACCGCCAAACTCACTTCAAGGTGTTCCTCGGCGAGGCGGCGGATGCCCGGCACAATCCCGACGGTCGAAATAGTCATTTTCCTGGCACCGATACCAAGTGGGCCGTTGATGCGACGAATTGCGGCAAGGACTCGGTCGTAATTGGCCATGGGCTCTCCCATGCCCATGAAGACGATGTTGGAAAGGCGGCGAGGCAATGCGGCTCGTGCCGCCAACACCACTTGCTCCACGATTTCGCCCGTTGTGAGTTGGCGGCCAAAACCGGACTGGCCCGTCGCGCAAAACGTACAGCCCATCGCACAGCCCGCTTGAGAGGACACACAGGCAGTGACTCGGTCTTTGTAATTCATCAAGACGGTCTCGATCAGCGCGCCGTCATCCAAAGAAAAGGCCCATTTAATGGTTTCGCCGTCATCGGATCGTGATTCAGTGGCGATCTGCAACGCCGGGGGGAGAAGCTCGGCCACCTTCTGACGGAGAGCGAGCGGAAGATCAGTCATCTCCTCGGGTGTTCGGAGCCCGTGGTGCAGGCCTGTGAAGACTTGTCGGGATCGAAAGGCGGATTCGCCCTCGAGTAGGGCTGCAATCTCCTCGGCCTCAAGTTCATAACGGGTTGCCACGCCTCCACGCTAGGTCCCCGATGCCGTGTAGCCGTCACCTTTGATTCGGGGCAGACTGTAGAGAGTCCTGTGCCACCATTGGCCGGGAAGAAATTATCTCTACGTGAAGGAAGGCGTTAGAACTCATGGAACTCAAGGGAACCTCCGCAGTCGTTACCGGTGGGGCGTCGGGTCTTGGCGAAGCCACTGCCCGTCTGCTCGCGCATCGCGGCGTCCACGTTGTTATCGCCGATCTCAACGAAGAAGGCGGTACTGCCCTCGCCAAGGAACTCGGTGGCAGTTTTTCGAAGTGCAACGTGGCCAGTGAAGAAGACGCCATTGCGGCCGTCACGGCTGCAACTGCTGCGGCACCACTGTGGAGCCTTGTGAACTGCGCCGGCATTGGCTGGGCAGCACGCACCATTGGCAAGGATGGCGAATTCGCTTCTGCTCACCCGTTGGCTGACTATCGCAAGGTTTTGGAAGTCAACCTCGTTGGTACCTTCAACATGGCACGCATCGCCGCCACGGCGATGAGCCACAACACGCCCGATGAGGATGGCTGTCGTGGTGCCATCGTGAACGTTGCCTCTCTGGCTGCAGAGGATGGCCAGATTGGCCAAGCGGCGTACTCTTCGTCAAAGGGTGGTGTCGTTGGGCTCACTCTGCCGCTGGCACGTGATCTTTCTGCGGTGGGTGTTCGCGCCAACACGATTCTGCCGGGACTCATTGACACCCCCATCTATGGCCAAGGACAGGGCGCCGAGGAATTTAAGGCCAAGTTGGCTCGTGATGTTCTCTTTCCCAAGCGCCTCGGTCGTGGTGAAGAATTTGCGACCTTGTGTGTTGAGTTGCTCTCAAACAACTACATGAACGCCGAGTGCATTCGACTTGACGCAGGAGCCCGCCTCCAGCCCAAGTGAGTCATAAGGAAGTCGAGAAACACCGGGGATCTTCTCTCTGAAGATCCCCGGTGTTTTCGCGTTCGAAGCCAAGGCGCTGACTCCTAATCTAAAGACCCCCTCAACAAAGGAATTGTTCTCATGGCCGATGCCCCTGTCCTTCAAATCATCCTCGGTTCGACTCGTCCGGGTCGAGTCAGCCCGGCTATCGGTGAGTGGTTCGCCGCAATTGCTCGCGAACACGGTGGTTTCACTGTTGAAGTTGTTGACCTCAAGGAAGTAAATCTTCCGTTCTTCGATGAACCGGGACACCCCATGCTGGGCAAGTACGAACATGAACACACCAAACGTTGGTCAGAGATCGTCAAGCGAGCTGACGCATTTGTCTTCGTGATGCCCGAATACAACCATGGCTATAGCGCTGTCATCAAGAACGCAATCGACTTCCTTCACCACGAGTGGTCGAATAAGCCAATTGGCTTCGTTTCCTACGGTGGTGTTTCAGCGGGAACCCGTGGCGTGCAACTGCTCAAGCCCACGCTGACTGCGCTCAAGATGGTCCCAATTCCCGAATCCATCAACATTCCTGGTTTCCAGGCGCACTTTGATGACAACGGTTCCTTCACTGGCGCTGAGGGTCTTCCTGCTGCCTGCAACGCCATGCTGGATTCTCTACAGAGCTGGACCGAAACTCTGGCAAGCCGTCGAAGCTAACCGTCTGCGCCGGCTGACTGGCGACGTTCAGTTCGAGGACGAGGCTCGACGTTCCAGTTCCGCACTACACGGTGCTGCGGCCTTGAACCATCGACCCGACGTATCTTCTATAAACGCCATCATCTCTGCTCGGCCCAAAAAGGGCGCTTCGATGCGGCTGACAAAGAGTTCGAAGCCGTGAGACGTGCGGATGGTGTCACCGACACACACCTCAGTTGCGGGGACGAGTTCCCAGTCTTCGCTCATTGCTGCCAGCGTATCTGAACCATCCTCATCTCTCGCTCAGGCGAATGAATTTGGCCTTGCGAGGAAACGCACCAAGCCACGACTCGGGTCTCACGCGCGATGAACTATTGCAACCCTTGACCCATGTTGTCGAAACGCGCGTACTGGCCAAGGAAAGCCAAGTTAATGGTTCCTGTTGGGCCGTTTCGATGCTTCGCAACAATTACTTCTGCCGTGCCACGCCGCTCCGGCGATCCATCGGGGTCATAAACCTCATCTCGGTAGAGAAAGGCGACGACGTCGGCATCTTGTTCTAGAGATCCCGATTCACGAAGGTCAGAGAGCATCGGACGCTTGTCCTGTCGAGCCTCGAGGCCACGAGACAGCTGTGACAATGCAACCACAGGGCAATTGAGTTCACGAGCCAAGATTTTGAGTCCTCGTGACATTTCTGCGACTTCAACCTGGCGGTTCTCTGCGGAACCACGAGACGTCATGAGTTGGAGATAGTCAATAACGATGATGCCCAGATCACCGTGCTGCTTCTTAATTCGTCGAGCACGAGCACGGATATCCATCACAGTGAGCCGAGGATTGTCGTCAATAAAGATCGGTGAGTCTGAAAGGCGCGTCATCGCACGCGTGACCCGCTCCCAGTCGCTGTCGGAAAGACGTCCGGTCTTCATCTTCTGTGCATCAACTCGAGCTTCCGAGGCAAGCATTCGCTGCGTCAGTTCAAGGTGGCTCATCTCAAGGCTGAACAACAACGAGGGCTTTTGATTCACTGCCCCCGCGTGAGTCAGCATGCCGAGCGCAAACGCCGTCTTACCCATGGCAGGGCGAGCTCCCACGATGGTGAGCGATTGAGGCTGCAATCCGGCCAACAATTTATCGAGGTCCGTATAGCCCGTCGCTGTTCCCGTGATGGTCTCTGAGCGGTTCGCCAATTCTTCGATGCGAGCGAAGCTCTTCAACAACAAGTCGTCAAGTGCCGCGAGGGTGTCTGCACTTCGCGCATCAGAAATCTCGAGCATTTTTTGCTCTGCTTCATCGACTGCGCCAATGACGTCAGAAGGTTTTGAATAGGCAAGGTCTGATATCTCGCCGGCCACTGCCACCATGCGACGAAGGAGTGAGTGCTCAAAAACGATGTCGGCGTAGTAGCCCGCATTCGCCACCGAAGGTGTTCCACCCTGCAAGGCCACAAGTTCGGCAGGGTCGCCGACAAGATCTGGATCAAGAGTGCGTCGAAGTTCATCCGTGACCGTAATTGCGTCGACGGGTTCTCCGCGTTCATAGAGTTTGGCGATCGCCGAAAAAAGATTGCCGTGCGTGGGCTTATAAAAGTCCTCCGCAGAACACTTCTCAAGCGCGACCGAGATCGCGTCGGTACTCAGCAACATGGCGCCGAGCAGCGATTCCTCGGCGTCGAGGTCATGAGGGGGCACCTTAGGTCCCGAAGAAACTGCGGGTCGAAGTTGCCGGGGTCGCGAACTGTCAAAAGCTTGAACCATGAGACCTCAACTGTCGTCGAAAGTGGCTGGGGAGTGATAGCAGGCAAACCCGTGAATTTTGGGGTTTTTACGGGGGAAAGCCTGTGGAGAAGTCAGCGAGTCTTCCACAGGCACATCTTGCCCGATCGCTATGACAAAGAGCGCAACACGCGAGACCGGGGCACCCTTCAGAAAGGATGCCCCGGTCTCGTAATTAAAAATGACGGTGTTTCCGAGCAACTAGCCCTTGGCAATGACCTCAACAGTCAGAGCAACGACCACGTCATGGAAAAGTTCGATGGAAACGTCAGCTGAGCCAACTTCCTTCAAGTGCTCCGCCAAAATCACCTTGTGGTGATCAACTTCAATGCCCTTCTGATCAAGAACTGCAGCAACAATCTCTACAGGTCCGACCGAACCAAAGAGCCGTCCACCAGCAGCTGCCCGAGCAGGAATACCGATCACGGATCCTGCGAGTACCGCCGCCTGGGCGAGTGCAGCCTCACGGTCCTTCGCGTCACGATTGTCGCGAGCCTTCTTCATGGACGCGCTCTGGAGCTCCATCGCATCCGAAGCCTCAAGTGCCTTGCCCTGAGGAAACAGGAAGTTACGTGCATAGCCACCTGACACTTTGACGATGTCGCCACGGCGACCAACGCCCTTGATGTCTTCACGTAGCAGAACCTTCATTTACGCCTCCTCTGCTTCGAGAACCTCAACGGCCTCAATCTCTTCGACAAACTCTTCTACATCGATCGCGTCGTCAATGTCCTCGGCTGATGCGGCCTGATCACCAAATTCTTCACGCTCACCACGATCGGGACGGTCACCCCGGTCAGGGCGATCCCCACGCTCACCACGACGACCCGAAGGACGCTCAGTAACGGTGCGTTGCGTGTACGGAAGCAGAACGAGTTCACGTGCGGTCTTGATTGCTTCAGCGATGTCGTGCTGGTGCTGCTCGCAGGTACCAGTGACTCGACGCGCACGGATCTTGCCGCGGTCGGACATGAACTTTCGGAGCGTGTTGAGATCTTTGTAATCAATCCACGCTGAGTTGTCACGGCAGAACTGACACGGCTTCTTTTTGAATTTCCTGTTCAGATCTTTCGGTGAACGCTTTTGGTTTCGGGGGTTTGCGGGACGGGCCATTAGAAGGGCTCCTCATTGTCGTAAGCGGGTGCTTCATTTGGAATGGATCGGGGTGCTGCGGCTTGGGGGCGAGAGGTGCCACCGGGAGCGCCGCCACGCTCGTTGCGAGTTACCTGTGCGGTGGCCCAACGGAGCGAAGGGGCGACTTCGTCAGCAACAACTTCGATTTTGGATCGCTTGTCGCCGTCTTGGGTTTCCCAAGTGCGCTGTTCAAGTCGGCCTGTGACCATGACGCGAGTGCCGCGAGTCAATGACTCTGCGACATTTTCGGCCATCTCACGCCAGCACACGATGTCGAAGAAGGAAACTTGTTCCTCCCACTCTTGGGTTTGGCGGTTTTGCCAGCGCCGGTTCACCGCAAGACCAAAGCTGGCAGTTGCTTGACCGTTATTGGTAAAGCGCAGCTCGGGGTCTCGGGTGATGTTCCCGACCAAAGTGATGGTGTTGTCTGCCATGGTCGTGTCCTAGACAGCAGCAGCGCGCTGTGCGACGACTTTTTCAGGCAAACGAATCAGCTTGTGACGCAGGACTTCATCTGCGAGACCAAGCATGCGGTCAAGCGCTGCAAGCCCTTCTGGATCAACAGCAAAATTCACGATGACGTAGTAGCCCTCGTTCTTGTGCTTGACCTCATAGGCAAAAGGACGACGTCCCCAGCGATCAATCGGTCCGACCGAACCGCCGCTTGACGTCACGACGCCAAGAGCCTTGTCGAGCTGCGCCTGAATAGCCTGGGGCTCAAAACTCAGGTCGTAAATGATGACGGCTTCATAGTGCCGCATGTGCATACCTCCCTCCGGACCGGTTCATCGGTTGATGAGCCGGGCTCCACGGATCTCGTGGAGCAGGGTGTCATTTGGTTGTGACCCCTCCTCTGTTTCGAGGAGGGACGACAAGTGTACTCCGAACGCAGTTGCCGCCCAAAAAAGGGTCTTAGGACTTCCCGAGATGGTCCCGCAATTCTTCAGACGCGACATACGACTCATCGGGCCCGGGAAAGGATGCTTCTCGAACATCCTTGGAAAACTCGCTAATTGCTTGGGTAATCACGGTACCAAGATCGGCATATTTCCTCACAAACTTCGGAGGTATGCCTTTGCCAAGGCCCAGCAGATCATGAAAGACCAACACCTGACCATCGGTGTCTGGCCCAGCGCCAATACCAATCGTGGGGAGAGGGCTCTCTTGGGTAATTTTGCTCCCCAAGGCGTCTGGAACGCCTTCAAGTACCACGGCAAAGCAACCTGCTTCCTCGAGCGCATGCACGTCGCGAATCAGCGCGTCAGCAGCGTCGAGTGACCGTCCTTGCACTCGGTACCCTCCCATCGCGTGCACTGACTGAGGCGTGAGGCCGACGTGCGCCATCACCGGTATTTCTGCGCGCACAATGGCTTGTACGGCTTCGACCCGAAGTGCGCCACCTTCGAGTTTCACACTCGTGGCACCAGCTCGGATGAGTTCCGCAGCGTTCTGCACCGCGTCTTCTGCAGAGACGTGGTAACTCATCCACGGCAAATCCCCAACGATCATGGCTTCGGGATTTGCTCGTCGTACTGCCTTGATGTGGTGAACCATCATGGGCACCGTCACGTGCAAGGTGTCGGCGTAGCCAAGGACGGCATTGCCGACGGAATCGCCCACCAAAATCATGTCGACGCCACCTGCGTCCACAAGGCGCGCACTTGGTTCGTCGTAGGCAGTGACCATGACCAGTGGTGCCGCACCGTTTCGTCGCTTGGCCGCTCGAATCGCGGGAACTGTTGTTCTGCGCTCACTCATGAGGTCGACCTCTTTCTCCGGGGAGCCTCGCCGCCACCGGGATAGCGACGAATTAAGTGATGGAACTTACAGCTCGTGCACACCTCGACGCTGTAGGCCTGTACTGCTTCCTCTCGTCGCAAGAGACGGTTCAATTCCGCTTTTGTTCCTGGGCAGGTGCCTCCCGGAGGGAGCTTGGCGCCAAACACATAGGTCACTTCTTTTGTGGGCTCCGCGTC
>Ga0164296_1001771_pt1 | contig 22299 bp, 20 predicted proteins | sample GEODES057metaG_FD_113533 | JGI IMG/M metagenome (GOLD analysis project Ga0164296, IMG submission 113533) | Dystrophic lake water microbial communities from Trout Bog Lake, Wisconsin, USA - GEODES057 metaG | ecosystem: Environmental > Aquatic > Freshwater > Lake | place: USA: Trout Bog Lake...
GGGATGGACCACTTCATGGGCAAGACCCCGTCGGTGAATTGGTATGACCAATTCGTTCGTAACATCACCATTAGCGGAGGCCTGGTGCCGACCGGTTTGTATATCCCTCGTTTGCTGGAGCTCTTGGCGGCAGGGGCGATTGATCCCAGCCCCTTGCTCACCGATGTCATGTCACTCGATCAGGCCGTCGATGGATATGCACGGATGGCAGAGCGGCGCGAAGGGGCGTTGAAGGTCGCACTCCAGGTCGCCTAACCGATGGAGATTCCTGCCGCGCTTCGAGAGCAACTTATTGGTGCACGGCAAGGACACCTCGTCGAGATTCTTGCCACTGCCATTCCCGAAGATGCGGCGTCGCTCGGCGCGCAGATCACCGAGATTGATTTTGCGCTGATCCGCAATTTGATCGACCGCTTTATTGGCAGTGAGTACGCGGATGCGGTCGGTGGCAGCTTGAGCCCATGCGCGGCGATTCCCCTCCCGCGTACCGAGCAGGAGCACGCCGCCCGCGATCGGGCCCGTTCCTTGGGTGAGGATGCATTGCGCGCCGGTCGCGTCGCGGTCATCCTGCTTGCGGGAGGCCAAGGGACGCGCCTTGGCTTTGATGGCCCCAAGGGGAATTTCCCATTTGGGGCGATAACTGGGCGCACCCTGTTCGCCCATCACGCAGCCAAGATTGCCGCACTGCGTTCCCGCTACGGGTGCGCATTGCCGTGGGTTGTCTTGACCTCACCGGTCAATGATGCGGCGACCCGTACGGCATTTGCGGACGCCAATTGGTTCGGACTCGATCGGGATTCGATTGAGTTTGTGGTGCAGGGGACGCTGCCCGCAGTCGATGCGGTGACGGGGGAGATATTGCGTGCGAGCGCAGGAGAGATTGCGCGCTCCCCTGATGGCCATGGCGGGATGCTGCTGGCCCTTGCCCGTGCGGGAACCTTTGCACGCCTGCGCGCAGAAGGGATCACAACCCTGTTTACCTTCCAAGTGGATAACCCCTTGACGCGCATCGCGGACCCGGTGTTTTTGGGTCACCACATCGAGGCGGGTGCGGAGATGTCCAATCTTGCGGTGCGCAAACGCACTGCAGATGAGCCAGTCGGTGTGATTGCCACGCGAGATGCAGCGACCGTGGTGGTCGAGTATTCCGATCTGCCCGCTGACCTGGCGAGCGCGCGTGAGGGCGATGGGCATCTCGTGCTGTGGGCGGGAAATGTCGCAACGCACTACATCGAGCTGCCATTCGCCGACGCCCTTACTGCCAATGGTTTTGCCCTCCCCTATCACCGTGCACTCAAGATCGTTCCCTATGTCAATGATGCGGGCGTGCGGGTTGCACCGACCACGCCGAATGCGATCAAGTTCGAGACCTTTCTCTTTGATGCGCTGCCGATGGCCCGTGCCACCATCACGGTGGAGGTCGCCCGCGAGGAACAGTTCAGCCCGATCAAAAATGCCGATGGTGCCGACTCGCCAACAACCTGTCGTCGCGATGTCAATCGGCTCTATGCCAGCTGGCTTCGTGCGGCTGGGGTCGAGGTTGCCAATGGGGATGACGGTGAGCCGGTCGATCTCGAAATTGATCCACGCATTGCTCTCGATGCAACCGATGTCGCCGTACGCCTTGCACATCTCGCGCCGATTTCTACACCGACGGTGCTCGCCCCGTCATAGTGGCACCACCGTCGGTGCCGCGGGTTACTCGGCGGTACGTAGCTCGCGAGGAAGCGCGAAGACAACGCCTTCGGCACTCGGTGCATCCGAGCCGGTGCGGTCGTAGCCGTGACCTTGCAAGAGCTCAGCAACCTCGCGTACTAAGACCTCGGGAGCAGATGCCCCGGCGGTCAGGGCGATTCGGTTTTTCCCCGCAAACCAGGCATCGTCAATACTCGATGCATTTTCAATCAGGTACGCATCCGCTCCGGCGGCCCGGCCAACCTCAACCATGCGATTGGAGTTTGAGGAGTTCTCTGAACCCACAACCAATAAGAGATCTGCTCCGGCGGCAACCGCCTGCTTCACTGCATCCTGGCGGTTCTGGGTTGCGTAACAAATATCCCCATTCGGGGCCATTTGGATTGCGGGAAAGCGCTCCCGAAGCACCCGCACAATCTCGGCCGTGTCATCGATCGAAAGTGTTGTCTGGGTCGTGAGTGCGACATTTGTCGGGTCTGGCACGGCGACCGTGTGCGCCTGTGCGACATCCTCAACAATGATCACATGCTCCGGTGCCTCGCCGGAGGTGCCAATCACTTCATCGTGGTCGTTGTGGCCGACGAGAAGGACCGTCGCGCCACGACCTGCGTAGCGACGCACCTCGGCATGCACCTTGGACACCAGTGGGCAGGTGGCATCGATCACATTCAAATTGCGCGCAGCACAGTTCTCATGTACCTCGGGAGCAACCCCGTGCGCAGAGAGAATGATCGTTGCCCCTTGGGGTACATCGTGCTCTGTCGCAACGAAGATGGCGCCCTTTTGGGCAAGCGTGTTGACGACGTGGCGGTTGTGGACGATCTCACCGCGGACATAGACCGGTGCGCCGAGCTCTTGGAGCGCGCGCTCGACGGTTTCAATTGCCCGATCGACCCCAGCGCAGTAGCCACGCGGGGCAACCAGATCTATCTGGAGTGTGGATACATCACTCATCTCCCTCGGGACGTTAGCGCACCACGATGGTGTGAGTCGGTGGATTGGGGCATCGCAGCGACAAAAATCGGGCAGGATGTAGCGAATGACCAATCCTGATGAGCTCCGTGAGATTGCGCTTCGTGCTGCCCAGGCGGGGGCGGTCGAATTGATTGCGCGCGCGGGGCGTCCATGGAGCGGGGTGCAGCACAAAAGCTCCGCAGTGGACCTGGTCAGCGATGCAGATCATGCTGCCGAAGCAGCGATCACCGATGTACTTGATCGGGCACGACCTCATGATGGGCGCATTGCTGAAGAAGGGGGTGAGCGGACAGGAACGTCGGGGGTGTGGTGGGTGATTGACCCGCTTGATGGCACGACGAACTACCTCTGGGGACTGCCACATTGGGCGGTGAGTGTGGCGGCATGTGACGAGCAAGGTCCAATCGTGGGCGTTGTCATCGATCCTTCGCGCAATGAGACCTACGTTGCAGTGCGTGGTGGCGGGGCCTGGTGCGGAACGACCCATCTGAGAATTGGCGATCCGCCACCCGTGAGCGAGGCCCTAGTGGGGACGGGCTTTAACTACTCATCCGCCGAGCGTGCTCATCAGGCGCAGGTTCTCATGCAGGTGCTCCCGCACGTGCGAGATATCCGCAGAATGGGGGCTGCGGCAATCGATCTGGCATGGGTTGCCACTGGGCGCCTGAATGCCTTTCTCGAGCGCGGACTCCACGTGTGGGATTGGGCTGCCGCCCAGATCATTGTCACCGAAGCGGGTGGCGTGGTGCGTGAGCTCACTCCCACAGACGATCGGCCAGGCGGGATCGTCGCTGCACACCCCGCGCTCGTGGACCCGGTCTGTGCGCTCTTTGGGGAGGACGCCTCCGCGTCGAGGTGATCGCCCCGGGGGTCATCCCCGGGGCGGGGCACTTACTTGGCTGCGGGCTTCTTTGCTGGCGGCCAGTGGATGGGGCGATCGAGGCTGACCAGGGCAGCCTCTTTGAGTGCCTCTGCAAGGGTCGGGTGCGCCGCAATTGAGTCGGCGATGGTGTCGATCCGTGCCTCAGAATCGATTCCTACGACACCCGCATTGATGATCTCGGTCGCCGAGATCCCGACGACCACAACCCCCAAGAGCTCATCGAGCGAGGTCTCGTGGATGGTTTTCACAAAGCCGGTACGGTCCGCGAACATCGCTGCGCGGGCAAGCGCTGAGAAGGGAAACTTGCCGACGCGAATGTTGTCATTGCCATACTGCGCGCGCGCCTGGGCTTCGGTGAGACCGACTCCGGCAATTTCCGGGTCGGTGTAGATGCACCGCGGGACGGCACCCTGCACGGTGATTGCGTGACCGGCGATGTTTTCTGCGGCAACCTCGCCTTCACGAAATGCGGTGTGGGCGAGCTGCCAGTAGCCGGCGACATCACCGACGGCGTAGATGTGGGGCACATTGGTGCGTCGGTACTCATCGGCCGGAATCCGGTTGCGCTCCGCGGTCACACCGGCTGCCTCGAGGCCAAGCCCCTCGACATTGGCGCGACGACCGGTGGCGACGAGGACCAGATCGCCGTCGACCGATTGCGCGGCGCCGGTTGCATCGGTGAAGTGCAGGGTGACGCCGTCAGCGGTCTCCTCGATCGTGGTGGCGACTGCACCGAGGTGTTGCACAATCTTTTGCTTTTTGAAGGCACGCTCCAGCTCGACACAGGCGTCGATGTCCTCGGCGGCAATCAGGTGATCGAGCATCTCGACAATGGTGACCTCGCTGCCAAAGTGGGAAAACGCCGATGCGAACTCCACACCGATGACCCCTCCTCCCAACACGATCAAACGCGGCGGCACCGCATCGATTGCGAGGAGGCCGGTTGAATCGACACAGCGTGCGCTATCGATCCCCTCGACCGGCGGACGTGCAGGGCTCGAGCCTGTTGCGATGACGGCATGGGTGAAGGTGATCGTTTCACCGGTGTCGGTAGTGATCGTATGTGGGTCGGTGAATGCCCCGCGCCCTTCGACGACCGTCACCCCATTGGCCTTCAAGAGCCCCGCGACCCCTGAGACCATACGATCGACGATGTCGGTTTTGTTGGCTTGCACCTGGGTGAAATCGAGTTCCACCGATGGCACATTGACGCCGAGCTTGGCAAAGGTTTCCTGGGCATCCTTCATTGCGTGGGCACTTTGTATCCACGCCTTTGTGGGGATGCAGCCGACATTTAGACACGTACCGCCAAGGCGGCCTTGCTCAATGACCGCGACGCGCAAGCCCAATTGCGCTGCGCGGATTGCGGCGGGATATCCGCCGGGACCACCACCAAGAACTGCGACATCGACCTCGATCACCAATGATCTCCTCTAGATCGCGACTATGAGTGCATGTGGCGCCCGGACGGGTGCGACACATGGGTGTCTCGTGTGTACAGGCTATCGCGCAGGCATTCAGATCGCTGATGTTTCGTGTGACGAACACGCCATGACATGACACTTCCTACGACGGATGCGCCGATGGACACCATGCATGCCGACCCGGTGCACGAAACTCCCATTCAGCGCGACGAGTGGGCATGGCGCAACCCGCCGAGCGCACAAGTAGTTTTACGGACATTCCTTCACCTCGAAACAAGGGTTGTCATGCCGTTCACACTCCATATCCGTGCTGCTGCTGCTGCAATCGTGATCGGTGCCGCCGGTCTGACCGCGGTTGGATGTGGTTCGAGCGGGGGTTCCACCACCACATTGAATCTGGTGACCTCGGCCCCGAAGCTCACCGATGTCAATTACGGTTCTACGACGGGTTCGAGTATTGGTGATTACGTCATCTTCCAGGCGACCGCGACCAAAGATGGGGCGCCATTCGGGTACGAAGTCGGCGAGAAGCTTTTGGTGGCTGTGCCGGGAACCTTCGGCACTGCTGCCGGGAAAGGTCTCTACCAAAACCAATTCACCTTCGTTCTGCCTGCTGGTGAGATCATCTGTCAAGGAACGCAGGTGCGCGCCATCGCCGGCGGTGAAGCCGGTGAAGTCGACGTGCGCGCGATTGTTGGTGGCACAGGCACGTATGCGAATGCCCGCGGTACGGTGACCTCGACGACACTCCCCAATGGCAGCCGAACACAGAAACTGGTCTTTTCGAACTAGTTGATGGCGCCGAGAACCTCTGTGACCGTCTCGGCATGAACAAGGTGGGCCTCCTTGGTGCACGGCGCAATGCGATTCGATGCGCCAAGGGGGCCATCTAGCCCGCGATGAAGTACCACAGGGTGATTGCGCACCCAAACCCGACAACGATGCGGTGCAGCAGCGTCTGGGGAAACAGATGCACATTGCGGGAGGCGAAAATCCCTCCGACGAGTGCACCAATTCCGAGAACAACCGCCGCATCCCACGCCACGAAGCCGGTGAGCGCAAACAGCAGGGCGGCGCAGCCGTTCGCGAGCACCTCGGTGAGTTGTTTCAATGCATTAATGCGCAGCAGTGTGTCCGGAATCACGAGCCCGTACAGCGCCATCAAAATAATGCCCAGAGCTGCACCAAAAAATCCCCCATAGACGGCACCGATGAATGCGACGATCGGCGTGAGGATGGGGTGCTGAGTGATGTGATGATGCGCCACAAAACCAAGTTCCCAACGGCGCAGGTAGGGTCGTACGGCAAAGAGCGCGGTCGCAACGAGAATGAGCCACGGAACCAGCGTGCGAAAGACGTCGTTGCCAACAACAAGCAGTAGTACCCCGCCGACAACGCCACCCGCGATCGCGGGGATCGCAAGGTTGCGCGCGCGGCTGCGCTGCCCCTCAAGGTCCTGTCGTTGGGCGATGGTGCCACCGAGATACCCCGGCGTGAGTGCAACGGTATTGGTGACATTTGCCGAGGTCGGCGAGAGCCCCGCGCCCATCAAGATCGGAAACGTGAGCAGCGTCCCACCACCGGCAATCGCGTTGATCGCACCTGCCACCACACCGGCGCCACCAACCACCGCTAACTGGAGAAGGGAAAGGCTCACCGCTGAGCGTCAGTGATCGGAACAGGTTGGATGCGCGAACGCACTGCGGGACAAATATTCGATGCACGATTGCTGAGATGAGGTGGGCAACAAGAGGGAATCAGCAGTGATCGAGGGGGGTGTCGCAGATACCCCCCTCGGCCCAAATCGGCCCAGAGGGGGGTATGCGGGTTCTTACTTGGATTCTGCGTGCAGACGACGCAGCACGGCAGGCAAGATGCCGCCGTTTTTCAAGTACGACAGCTCGGTGGGGCCATCGATACGTGCCTGCGCCTGGAAGGAGCCGGTCGCGCCATCCTCGCGGGTGTAGTTCACCGTCAACTTCTGACGTGGGGCCATGGTGACAAGACCCGGAATAGAGAAGGTCTCGGTACCGGTCAAGCCCAATTCCTCGATCCCTTCACCGGGCAAGAATTGCAGCGGAAGGACACCCATGCCCACCAGATTGCCACGATGGATGCGCTCAAAGGACTTGGCAATCACCGCTTTCACGCCCAAGAGCAATGTTCCCTTGGCTGCCCAGTCACGCGATGAACCGGTGCCGTATTCGGCGCCTGCCAGCACGATCAGCGGCGTACCAGATGCCTGGTAGGCCATCGACGCGTCGTAGATGCTGGTGATCTCGCCGGTTGGCAGATACGTCGTCCAGTTACCCTCTTTGCCGTCGGCCAGGATGTTGCGCAACCGAATGTTGCCGAAGGTCCCACGCATCATGACCTCGTGGTTTCCTCGGCGGGAGCCGAAGCTGTTGAAATCGCGCGGGTGGACCCCGTGCCCCTGCAGGTACGTCCCTGCCGGTGAGCTCGCGGGGATCACACCTGCGGGTGAGATGTGGTCGGTGGTGATCGAGTCACCAAGTGCGGCGAGTACGCGGGCGCCCTCGATGTCGGTGAGCTCGCCAACCTCGGTGCCCAAGTTCTCAAAGAATGGGGGACGCTGCACATAGGTGGAGTTGCCGTCCCACACGTAGGTGTCACCGGCCGGCACGGGCAGTGACTGCCAGCGCTCATCACCATCAAAGACCGTCGCGTAGCTTGCGGAGAACAACTCCGCCGAGATCGATTGCTCGGTCGCTTCCTTGATCTCTTCCGGAGTTGGCCAGATGTCAGAAAGAAAAACCTCTTTGCCATCGCTGCCGATACCGATCGGCTCGGTCTCAAGGTCAATGTCGACGCGACCGGCCAGGGCGTAGGCGACCACCAGGGGTGGTGAGGCCAGGTAGGCGGCACGCACCAATGGGTGGACGCGACCCTCAAAGTTTCGGTTGCCCGACAGCACCGCTGCAGCAACGAGGCCGTTGTCCTCGATGGCCTTGTTGATCGGCTCAGCGAGCGGTCCGGAGTTTCCGATGCACGTGGTGCAGCCGTAGCCGACCAAGTCAAAGCGCAATGTATCGAGGTACTCCTGCAAGCCGGCCTTCTCGAGGTATCCGGTGACTGCACGGGATCCCGGTGCAAGTGAGGTCTTGACCCATGGCGGGACACTCAGGCCGCGCTCGACCGCCTTCTTGGCGACAAGCCCTGCGCCCAACATCACCGATGGGTTGGAGGTGTTGGTGCAGCTGGTGATCGCGGCGATGGCCACGGCGCCACTTGCCAATTCAAAGCTCTGGCCATCGTGTTCGACGCTCACCCCGGTGTAGTGGGCGGGGCGACCATTGGCCGGAACGAGCCCGTCAGGGTAGTTCTCACGGAATTCCTTACCGACCTGACCAAGTACGACACGGTCTTGTGGGCGGCGCGGGCCGGCAAGGCTCGGCACGACCGTCGAGAGATCCAATTCGACGTTCTCGTCGTAGACCGGGTCCGGCGTTTGGTCGGTACGAAACAGACCCTGGAGCTTGGCGTAGGCCTCGGTGCGCGCAATGACATCTGCCGAACGACCGGTGATGGTCATGTAGCGCAAGGTCTCTTCATCGACAGGGAAGAGGGTGCCCGTTGCACCAAATTCCGGCGACATGTTGGCGATGGTGGCGCGGTCGGCAAGCGACAGCGACGACAGGCCTGCGCCATATGCCTCGACGAACTTGCCGACCACACCCTGCTTGCGCAGCAATTCGGTGACGGTCAACACGAGGTCGGTGGCGGTTGAGCCTGCCGGCAATGCACCGGTGAGCTTGAGCCCCACGACGATTGGCATCGGCAAGGAGAGTGGCTGGCCAAGCATGACGGCCTCAGCCTCGATCCCACCGACGCCGAATCCGATCACGCCGATACCGTTAATCATGGTGGTGTGTGAGTCGGTACCGACCAAGGTGTCTGGGAATGCGACGAGCTCGCCCTCGATCTCGCGGGCATCGACGACCGGTGCCAAGTGCTCGAGGTTGACCTGGTGGACGATTCCCATGCCCGGAGGTACGACGCGGAAGTTGTCAAACGCCTGCTGTGCCCAGCGCAAAAGCGCGTAGCGCTCACCATTGCGTGCATACTCAATTGCGACATTCTCGCCATATGACGCGTGGTCGCCCGCGTGGTCGACCTGCACCGAGTGGTCAATGACCATGTCGGCTGGGACCAGCGGGTTGATCCGCGATGGGTCTCCACCCATCTCGGTCATGGCGTCGCGCATTGCTGCCAAGTCGACGACACACGGCACACCGGTGAAGTCCTGAAGCACCACGCGGCCCGGCATAAATGGCACCTCGAGGGCGTCGCCTGAGTTCGGTGTCCACGAGATGAGCGCCCTGACGTCGTCCTCAGTGACGAAGCCGCGTCCGGCATTACGCAACACATTTTCAAGGAGGATCTTGACCGTCACAGGAAGCCGGGCGAGGTCAGCCCCCGTGGCATCGAGGCGGTAGACGACATAGCTCGCATCACCGACACGCAGCGTGTCGCGGGCGGCAAATGGGTCAGGAATCGCAGACAACGGCAACTCTCCTTGAAGCGTGACTGAATCGGCTCTGCTGTTGTGCAGGGTACCGGAGTGGATGGCATTGGGGCGGGTTGCGCCGAATCACATCTGCACGAGTGACATTTCGACCCGCCGCGACCCTCGTGGTCGCGGCGGGGACAGGTGCGTTAGTGACTCAAACGACGGTAGGTGATCCGCCGCGGCTGGGTCGCCTCCGCACCCAACTCGCGCTTACGAAACTCCTCGTACTCCTGGTAATTACCCTCAAACCACCGCACCTGGCTGTCGCCTTCAAAGGCCAGGATGTGCGTTGCCAAGCGGTCGATAAACCACCGGTCATGGCTGGTGACCATGACGCATCCAGAAAAGGAGGCGAGTGCATCCTCGAGCGCGCGCAACGTGTCGACATCAAGGTCGTTGGTGGGCTCATCAAGCAGCAACAGATTGCCGCCCCCAGCAAGGAGTTTGGCCAGGTGGAGCCGGTTGCGCTCACCACCCGAGAGCTGACCGACCAATTTTTGCTGATCGGTGCCACGGAAGTTGAATTGAGCGAGGTAGGCGCGTGAGTTGATTTCCTCGCGCCCGCCGAGCTGAATCAGATCGAGGCCCCCAGAGGCCTCCTTCCACACTGTGTTGTCACCCTCAAGGGCATCGCGTGATTGATCGACGTAGGCGATCTGCACGGTTTCCCCGACCTTGAGCTCGCCGGAATCCGGTGTCTCGAGCCCGGCGATCATGCGAAACAGGGTGGTTTTACCGGCGCCGTTGGCGCCAATCACACCGACGATGCCGCCTTGCGGGAGCGAGAAGGAGAGATCATCAATCAGGAGACGATCGCCATAGCCCTTCTGCAGCCCTTGGGCAATGATGACCTGCTCGGAGAGTCGCGGCGCAGCGGGGATACGAATTTCTGCGGTGCGTACCGCCTCAGACCCCTGCTCCTCGACGAGTCGCTGATAGTTGGTCAGACGCGCCTTGCTTTTGGCCTGGCGCGCGCGCGGTGAGGAGCGCACCCATTCGAGCTCACGGGCAAGCGTGCGCTGGCGAGCGCTCTCTTTTTTCTCCTCATGTTCGAGGCGAATGCGCTTTTGATCGAGCCACTCGGTGTAGTTGCCCTTATAGGGGATGCCGCGACCGCGATCGAGCTCCAGAATCCACTCGGCGGCATTGTCGAGGAAGTAGCGATCGTGGGTGACGGCGACCACTGTGCCGGGGTATTCGGCCAGGTGGCGCTCCAACCATGCGACCGATTCGGCGTCGAGGTGGTTGGTGGGCTCATCGAGCAGCAAGAGATCGGGCGCAGAGAGCAAAAGACGCGCAAGTGCAACTCGGCGACGCTCACCACCCGATAATTTGGTGACATCCGCGTCGCCCGGTGGCACGCGTAATGCATCCATCGCAATTTCGACCTTGCGTTCGATATCCCAGGCGTTGACTCGGTCGATCTCATCTTGGATGCGCTGGAATTCATCAAGGAGCACCTGCATCGCATCGGGCTCCATCGGCTCGGCAAGTTGGGCGCTGATCTCGGTGTAACGGGCCACAAGTGCAAGCTGATCGGCCAGCCCCTGCTCCACATTCCCGCGTACATCGAGTGCGGGATCGAGTTGTGGCTCTTGTGCGAGCAGGCCAACCGTTGCCCCGGGCGCCAGCTGCGCGGTACCCGAGGAGGACTGCTCGAGCCCAGCCATGATGTGCAGCAGGGTGCTTTTGCCTGCGCCATTTGCACCAAGGACACCAATTTTTGCCCCAAACATGAAGGACAGTGATATGTCTTTGAGAATGACCTTGTCGGGAGGGTGCACCTTGTCGAGCCGGTGCATCGTAAATATGTATTGGGGTTCGCTCATGACACGGGAGCGTAACTAACCACATGGTCGGGCGACAGTCCCGTCGACATACGCTAACGTCAAAGAACAACGGAAACGACATATGTGACATGTGGGAGTAGACCGAGATTCCCACAAGCCCCCAAGGAGGGGTGTGATGAGTACGACAAATTTTGCGCCACGCGATCGCGATATCGCACTTGAAGGAGTCGTTGCGCGTTTGAGCGACGACGGTTGGGGGACCTATCACCGCCTTGATTGCGCCTATGCTCCAGTACGTGGTGCAGAGGGCGTTCGCGCGGTGTTGCACGGGCCATGGCGGTATCTGTCTCGACATTGGGAGCCCTGCCCCCTCTGTCAGCCACCGATCTCCTAACCTTTGCCCTGGCGCTTCGCTAACTTGCGTGGCGAATGCGAGTGAGAAAGGGGTAGCGGTGGAGAGCAGCGACGCAACATTTGACTTTGACGTCCTTGAGCGGTCCCGCGAGGTGCCAGTTGTCGTCGATTTTTGGGCGCCGTGGTGTGCGCCGTGTCGTCAACTCGCCCCACTGCTCGAATCGGCTGTTGGGCGGCATGAAGATGAGGTTGTTTTGGCAACGGTCAATATCGACGAGAACCCCCTTCTTGCCCAGCGCTTTCGGGTTATGAGCATCCCGTATGTGAAGGTTTTTCGCGACGGTGAGGTCACCGCTGAGTTCACCGGTCTGCAGTCGGCGCACACAATCGATGCATTCGTCAATCGCCTGGTGCCATCCAAGGCCGATCGCCTGATTGAAATTGGGGATGAGTTCTCACTGCGTGAAGCGCTTGAATTGGACCCGACCAACACCGGTGCTCGATTGGCGCTCGCCCGGCTACTGATCGCCGACGGCGCGCACTCTGAAGTGGTCCCGGTGTTGACACCGGTGTCATTTGATGTGCAGGCAGCAGGACTGCTCGCCCGCATTCAGCTTGCCGATGTCGATCACCCCGATATTCAGGCCGGATTAAGCGCCTGGGAGGCGGGCTTGAATGAGCAGGCGCTCTCACACATGCTCGATGCGGTACGCGGCGCGAGCGATCCCGCCCAGCGCGACACGGTGCGTGCGGCGATCGTTGGGATGTTCACCGAGCTCGGTGAACACCACCCACTTACGGCGCGCTTTCGTAAGCGCCTCGCCCAAGCGCTGTACTAGATCAGATCTGGGGTGTGGTCGGCGATGCCGACCACACCGCCCAACTATTTTTCGCGATAGACGATGCGCCCACGAGTGAGATCGTAGGGCGAGAGTTCAACCCGTACGCGGTCGCCGGGGTTGATGCGGATGCGGAATCGTCGCATACGTCCCGCCATATGGGCGAGGACCTCATGATCGTTATCTAAGACCACACGAAACATCGTGTTGGGGAGGGCTTCGGTCACTTCGCCCTCGACCTCAATGGCCTCTTCTTTTTCGTGTGACGTGGGATCGTCTCCTTGGACATACACCGCGCGCGAGTGGCGCAGTTCCAGCATTTCGGGCATAAGGGTACCGCGCAGCCCCGACGAGTGCACCCCGAGCGGGATGAGGTGTGTCATCCCATCAGACCTGGTGGCGGAGTTGCCCGAGAGATCCGGCACAATGGGTGTCATCGCGGAGGACCCATCCGCGCTCATCCTCGTGGTCCATCAGCAAGGACAACCCATGCGCAGCACAGGGGTACATCACATCACTGCAATGGCCAGTGATGCCCAGCAAAATCGGGATTTTTATGAGGGCCTGCTGGGCCTTCGATTGGTCAAGATCACGGTAAATTTCGATGACCCCGGGATGTATCACCTCTACTACGGCGATGGAATGGGCTCACCGGGCACCATCTTGACCTTCTTCCCGATCCCGGGGTTACCCAAAGGTGCCCCGGGATCGGGCGCGGTGACCTCAATCGCGCTGGCGATTCCTCAAGGTGCAACACCCTTTTGGCAGGCGCGGTGCACCGCACGAGGGCTCGCCGTCGCACCGTTGGTGCGTGATGGTGCCCAGAGTGGAATCGCGATCCGTGACCCCGACGGCTTGACACTCACACTTGTGGAAACCGAAGCGGTTGTCGCCGCCGCTGTCTGGGAGCAACGCGTTCCGTCGTCGGTCGCGATTCAGGGGGTCGAAGGGATTGACATCGCCAGCCGCGCACTCACCGCAAGCGTTGCGGCATTCGATGCCTGGCTGGGGTATGCGGGAGCAGATGGGGAATGTGTGGGCGCACGCGGTACCGCCGGTGGGGTCGTGCGGCTCCATGATGGGGCAGATCTGCCGCGGGCGCGGATGGGTGCCGGGACGGTGCATCACATCGCATTTCGTACCGCGGATGCCCAGGAGCAAATTGCATGGCACACCCATGTGACCATGGCGGGCGGGTATCCGACCCCCGTCCAGGATCGCGACTATTTCACCTCGATTTATTTTCGCGAGCCCGGTGGAGTGCTCCTTGAGATTGCCACCGACCCGCCAGGATTTGCGCGCGATGAATCCCCGGAACATCTTGGCGAAGCGCTGCGAGTTCCCGAGTGGCTTGCGCCGCATCTTGCACAGATCGAGGAGCATTTGACGCCCCTGCATCCCGCGCCAATGATTGGCGGCGAGTGATGGGTGCTGCGCCAGTGCATGTGTGGATGCCACCTGCGCCGGGGGCACCGACGTTGTTGTGTTTGCATGGCCGCGGGGGCAATGAGCATGACCTTGTCGATATTGCGCGCATGATTGTTCCCGGGGCGGGTGTCCTGGCACCACGCGGTCCGGAGCCACAGGGGCCCGGTGGCTGGGCGTGGTTTGTCCATCAGGGGATTGGGGTACCTGTTGCGGAGTCGTTTTTGGAGTGTCGTGATGCGCTGATTGAGTGGCTTGTTGCGGCACTTCTTGAGTACGCAATCACCGGACCCATGACGGGACTCGGATTTAGCAATGGGGGCATGATGGCCGGGGCCCTTGTCGCTGCCCGTCCCGATCTGGTCGATGCGGCGATCCTGATGTCATCGGGGTATGCCCTCTCAGATCAGATCATGGCGCCAGGTGGCCTGACGGGCCGACGCGTGTTGATCTGTGGCGGGGAAGAGGATCCCTTCCATTCGGTCGAGACGGCAACCGCTGGCGCAACGCGCTATCGCAGTGCGGGTGCCGAAGTGGAGCTGATTCTCGAGCCCGGGGTCGGCCACACGATCACGCGCGCACAGGTGCAGGCCGCCACATCGTGGATGCAGCACAGATAGGAAGCCCCAGGCGGTGCGTGCACAATCACACGCACCGCCGGTTCCTGATTAGGCGTTCGGCATGATCCGCTCGCCCAGGCCATGTGGCATGACCTGTGCGTGCAAGCCGTAGAGCTCTGCCGGGTACGGGCTTGCACCGACCGATGCGGTCATTCCACCATCGACGTAGATGGTTTGGCCGGTGATGTAGCTCGATGCATCCGATGAGAGCAGGAGCAGTGTGCCCAACAGCTCCTGCGGGTCGCCGATGCGGCCCATGGTGGTTTGCTCCTCGATACGTGCTTTAAAGATCGGGGCAGCGAGGACCTGGTCGGTCATCTCCGATGGGAACCAGCCTGGGCCGATTGCATTGACGCGCACACCGCGGTCTGCCCAGTGGGTGCCGAGGTACTTTGCCAAGTGCACGGTGCCGGCCTTCGAGGTTGAGTACCCGGCTGGGATATTGAAGTGGCCACCATTGCCACCCACTGAGGCGATCAACACGATCGAGCCACCGCCATTGGCGAGCATGTGACGCCCTGCGGCAGTGGCGGTTAAAAATGTTCCGGTGAGGTTGATGTCGATCGATTGGCGAAACATATCGGCAGTCATCTTCTCGGGCATTGATCCGCCCTCGGGAACCGAACCCGCGTTGGCGATCGCGATATCCAAACCACCAAAGGTCTCAACCGCGGCGGTGACCGCAGCAGCGAGTTGGGCCTCATCGGTGACATCGCATGCCACAGCCAGTGCTCCGGCACCGGCGGCGGTGAGCTCTTGCGCAAGTGCGTCAAGGCGATCGACGCGTCGTGCGGCGAGGACAACATTTGCTCCGGCACCAGCGAGGGCACGGGCAAACTCAACGCCCAGGCCAGATGACGCACCGGTGACAAGTGCCGTTTTACCGGTCAGATCAAATTGGGGAAATGCAGCAGACATGTGAACGCTCCGGGGGTTATCTCGGGGATCCGTGTGGGTGACATGAACCCACATAGCTTGCCTGTCAACTCGGGTCGGTGCCCCTGACATCGGGGTGTCGTGCCCCGATCAGTCGTTGCGTGAGGCGCCGCGTGCCCGTTGCATCAATGCGAGTTGGCTGTTGAGGGGGGTGTCTCCGGGTGCTGGCTGGACGCGGCTCCAGGTGCCATCGGCAGCGAGCTCCCACGCGAGGGCGGTATCCGAGCGCATGATCTCCAGTACTGAGAGCAGCTCGTCTTTACAGGCAGGGTCCTCTACTGGTGCCAGGACTTCGACGCGGTGATCAAGGTTGCGCACCATCAAATCCGATGATCCGATCAGCACGCGCGTGTCATCACCGGATTGAAAGCAAAAAATGCGCGCGTGCTCCAAGAAGCGGCCCACAATGGAGGTGACATGCACGTTGTCGCTGACCCCAGGGATCCCAGCGCGCAGACCACAGATACTGCGGACAATCAGATGCACCTGAACCCCGGCTTGGGATGCGCGATAGATGGCCTCGATGAGCGGCCCATCGAGACAGGCATTGAGCTTCATCACGACCGATCCCAGCGTTCCCTGCGCGTGGGCGGCCGTCACACGATCGATTTCCGCAATCAGGCCGTTGCGCAGGTGGTTTGGCGCCACGAGGATCTTTTCGTACTCGGGCGGTCGTCCAAAACCGGTGAGGTAGTTAAAGAGGTTTGCGACATCCCGGGTGATCGCGTCGTCACAGGTAAAGATCCCGACATCGGTGTAATGGCGCGCCGTCGAGGGGTTGTAGTTCCCAGTACCAATATGGACATATCTGCGGACCTCGTCGCCCTCTTGTCGCACCACGAGACACAACTTGCCATGTGTTTTGAGCCCTGGGATTCCATAGACCACATGCACTCCCGCGCGCTCCATGGCGCGGGCCCAGCGAATATTGCGCTCCTCATCAAAGCGCGCTTTGACCTCCACCAAACACACCGTTTGGATCCCGCGTTCTGCCGCGCGAATCAGTGCTGGCACGATTGGCGAGTCACCACTGGTGCGGTACATCGTTTGCTTGATTGCAAGCACCGATGGATCATCGACCGCGTTGGTGACAAAGCGTTCCACCGAGGCAGAAAAGTCGTCGTATGGGTGATGGACCAAGAGATCGCCGTGGCGGATCACTTCAAACATGTCGATTGATGCATCGCTATCGGTACTGCGTAAGCGCGCCGGGACCAACGGCTTCCATGGACGATCGCGCAAATCGGGCCGCGGCAGTTGAGAGATCTTTCCCAGACATGTCATGTCGATGAGCCCTGGGACTGAGTAGGTCTCACTGGGGCCGACCTCAAGTGCGCGTGAGAGCTCCTCAAGCATTCCCCGCGATGCGCCCTCCTCGATCTCGAGGCGCACCACGTGCCCGAAACGACGCTGGCGCAATTGATCCTCAACGGCACCGAGCAGATCATCTGCATCTTCAGAGATATCGAAGTCGGCATCGCGCGTGACGCGAAACACCACACACTCAACGACCTGCATCCCCGGAAAGAGACGATCGATATGTGCAGCCATGATCTGTTCGAGTGGCACGAGGTGGCCGTCGACCGGGAGAAGTCTCGGCAATCCGGGCGGTACCTTGACGCGGGCAAAGCGCTGTTCGCGCGTTTCGGGATCGCGCACGAGAAGCCCGAGGTTCAACGAGAGCCCTGAGATATAGGGAAAAGGTAGCCCCGGCCCGACCGCAAGTGGCGTCAAGGTCGGTGCGATCTGTCGGTCATACATCTCGGTGATGGCGGCGCGCTGTGCATCACTGAGCTCATCAAGGTCACTGATCAGCACCGATTCGGTGGCGAGTGTCGGACGCAGACGATCGGTCCACATCTCTGCCTGCAGGGCAATGAGTTCGCGTACCTGAGAAACGACGGCATCAACAACGTCATCTCTGGGCATTGCATCGGGTGTTGAGGGCTGACGCTGCGCGGCGGCTGCTTCTTGAACCGCGGCGACCCGCACCATAAAAAACTCATCCAAAATCCCCGCGCAAATCGAGAGGAACTTGCAACGCTCGAGCAGCGGCGTGAGCGGATCGTCCGCGAGCGCAAGCACCCGCCCATAGAAATCCAACCAGCTGAGCTCGCGGTTGGTGTAGAGCGACGGGTCGTGTAGGTCGATTGGCAACGGTGGGCCCTGAGAGTGCATACCGGACAGTCTGCCGGGTTCTGGGGCGTGAAGAAAGGATGCGCACACCCGAATTGGTGTCACATCACCCCGCCATGGGTCCCGCACCGGACTGCGGTACTAGGCGCGCATCCGAAATGCGGCAACGACCACGCCGATCATCGCGAAGACTGCGAGCACAATCACCAGCGCGAAGGAGGCGATGATCGCAATGGGAATCAACGCCAGTCCTTGGGCGATTGCAATTACGATGAGTGCATCACGCGCGACACCATTTCGCACCCGACGAATCCCGGCGACGGCCGCAACAAGCAGCAATACCGCAACAAGTGCGGCCACAATCCAGCCTGAGTGCCAGATGGCGATGTAGAGGAACTCGACAAGCGCGAGCACCGCCGCGATGGAGAAACGGCGCGTCTTCAAGAGTCCCTGCGGGCTATTGCCCGAGCCCCCAGTGCCGTGGGCGTGGTGCTCGATGATGATGGGTTGTTGCTTACTCATTGTTGGATGAGTCTATCGCGAGGCCCGCCAAAGATTCCAAGAACATCGGATTTGGTGATTCGCCATTACGTCGTTGCGACTGGCGCAACGGGCGCTATCGTGGCCGCTGGACTTGTCGGTGCAGCTGGTACGACCGGCGCAACCGGAGCGCTAGGTCCGCAAGGCTCTGCTCGGACCACGGGCGTAACCGGGGCGATAGGGCCACAAGGATGTGTTGGTCCCCAGGGTCCTGCGGAGGCATCCGGCCCTCAAGGTACGACCGGACCAACCGGACCGACAGGGCCGAGCGGCGTGTCGGCCCTTGTTCGCGGTACCGTCACGTCGGGTGGGGTGACCGGGGTTACCGGACCTTCAGGTGCCACCGGCAGTATTCACACCTACTCCGGCACCGTCTCGGTCGCGAGTACGGTCACGAGTACATCGACAGTGATGATCACGGTAAATGCAGCGGCCGCCGCGGCCGGGTGGAGCTGTGGTGCAACTGCCGGGCTACATAACTTCTCCTTCACCTGCATCGAGGCTCCGACAGGCACCACCCTATTGCAGCCTGTGTTGAGCTACTGGGCGGTTCCCTGCAGCAGCTCAGACCTTTTGAGTCGGTCACTGCGTACGAGCGCCTACGGCGCGATGACGGCAGGTTTTCAGAGTCACGCGTCGGTGCTGATCTCTGCAGTCCGAGGATGAAAAGAGCGCACACGCCGTCAAAAGATTGGGTTGATCCGCGACTTCTCACGAAGTGATCGGGGGGCGCAATCTCCCGCTATGAGGTCGAATGCACAGGGGTCATCGACAATGGCAGTGGCGGCAGAGCGGGTACCTTCACCGGGTGAGCGAGATGTCCTTATCCATGTGATGAGGTGGAAATGGCCGCGCCACTGCGCGCCCTGAGGGAATTGTTGACACCGCCTCACGCGCGGTGCGTTCCTCGGTGTAGAGCCCCGCGATTGCGCCACCGCTTCCACACAGCACCACCTGATGCGCACCGTGCGCCATGAGGTGTTCGCAAACGTCGGCAAGCTCGGGAGCAAGTGAAATTGCCGCGGCGGTGAGATCGTTGCGCACCCAATCACCGCTCCTCCAGTGACCCGATGGAAGTGACTCATCCAGCTGATGATCAGGATTGGCGCGATCGAATTCTCGATAGACCTCGGCGGTTGAGAGCGGCGCAACAGGGCCGCAGATCGCCACCCAAAGATCTTCGGGCGGATGTACCGGAGTGAGAATTTCGCCCCGTCCGGTGGCCCACTGGGTGCCGCCGCGAATAAAGAAGGGCACATCGGAGCCGAGTTCCGCTGCGATTTGCTCAAGCACCGGAGGTCCATATCCAAGCTCGTAGAGTCGATTGACCGCGACAAGCACCGCGGCTGCATCACTCGAGCCACCCCCAAGGCCGGCCTGCATCGGGATCTGTTTCCGAACGTTGATGGCAACTGGAAGCGGCGTGCCAACCTGAGCCTCAAGAAGGTCAACTGCGCGCCAGGCGAGATTCTCCTGCCCCTCAGGGCCTCCAGAGCACCTGAGTGATCTGTCGATGGCTCGGGTGACCGTGATGTCATCACCGAGGCCGTCAAGCGCCACCATCATGCTCGCAATCGGGTGATAGCCGTCGGGGCGTCGCGCCCCAACCCGCAGACACAAATTGATTTTTGCCGGGGCATGAATGTCAATGGATGCGTTCACTCGAGGCTCATGGCAAGTGCGCGGTAGTGGTCCGGGGAGAGGTGTTCTGGGCGCGCCGTTGCGGGAAGCCCGAGCTCAGTGAGGATTGCAACGACCCGTTCGCGCGCGATCCCTTGGGTGGTGAGGTTGTTGGCGAGGGTTTTGCGGCGTTGGGCAAATGACGCGCGTACGAGTTCACGCAGACGCCGCGATGCTCCCGGGCCAGTGCGCCGGAACACCACGAGCGCCGAGTCCACGCGGGGTCGCGGGATAAACACCTCGCGGCCGACATTACGGCGAAATGTGACCTCGGTCGCCAGTTGCATCAATACCGATGGCCCACCGTAGGTCGGGTCGCCGGGACGTGCCATCCAGCGATCGGCGACCTCGCGTTGTGTCATCACCGCCCAGCCACGCAGGGTGGGGAGTTGCCAGGTGCTCTCGACCATGATCGGCGTCGCGATCGAATACGGCAAATTACTCACCAGCACCGTCGGAAGGGGATCGAGGGTCGCCATCTCCAGACGCATCGCATCGGTCCAGTGCACGGTGACATTTGCCGCTGTATCAATGACTTCGGCGAGCAGTGGCGCAAGGCGCGTATCGATTTCTGCCGCATGGACCCATCGGGCGGTATGGGCAAGTGCACGGGTGAGTACCCCAACCCCTGCACCCACCTCGAAGGCGACATCGTCGGGGGTGAGCCCGACCTCTCGTAACGAGAGATCAACGAGGTTCTCATCGGCCAAGAAATGTTGGCCGAGATCGGTGTTCGGTGAGAGCCCGTGTGACTCAAGCAACCGGATGACCCGCACCCGCTCACTCGAGGATGGGTTACCAGCCGAAGACGCGGGCGGCGTTGGTGGTGGTGAGCTCATCACAGGTGGCGACATCAATTCCCCGTACCGATGCAAGCGTGGCAAGGGTGTGGGCGACATAGGCGGGTTGATTCGGTTTTCCGCGCAAGGGAACTGGCGAAAGATACGGGCTATCGGTTTCGACAAGTATGCGATCGGCGGGCATCCGTGCAGCTGCCTCGCGCAAACGCTCATTGGGCTTGTAGGTCAGGGGCCCCGCGAAGCTCGCATACCACCCGGCATCGATCACCTCATCGACGTGATCGACGAGGGAGAAGCAGTGCAGGATCACCTCAAGCCCTTGTGCATCCTCGTGCAGGATGGCAAGGGTTGCCTCGGTGGCATCGCGGGTGTGAATCGTCACGGGAAGCCCGAGCTCTCGAGCGATGGCAATCTGGGCCCTGAATGCCCGCTCCTGCTGTGCGGGGGTAGCGGCGTCGCGGTAGAAGTCCATGCCGCACTCTCCGATCGCCACGACCCGTGGGTGTTGTGCGAGCTCGCGAATCCAGAGTGCATCCTCATCACTCCACAGGTGTGCGTGGTTGGGGTGCATGCCAATCGCCGCCCAGACCTCCGGGTGCGCCTCGGCATAGGCGATGGTTCGCAGGCTTGAGGCATGTCCCATCCCAATGCCGACGATCCTCTGAACGTCATGTGCCGCGGCGGCGGCGAGGACCGCGTCAATCCCATCCTCGCAGGACTCTAAATGCGCGTGGGTATCGACTACTCTGGGCGCCCTTCCACTCGCGGAAACAATGGCGGAATCACCGTGACCGTCGCCCCTGCGATCGCGTCGCCCCACACAGCATCAGTGAGGGTGATGTCTGTGGGCTGTTGCCCGAGCGAGAGAAGCGCCCGCTCCACGCTTGTCGGGATGATTGGCCACAACAGCACCAACACCGATTTGAGTCCCGCGGCAAGTGAGAACAAGACCTGATCGAGCGCATCTGCCTGATCGGGATCCTTGGCGAGGGTCCATGGCGCGCGTTGTTCAACCAGGCGATTGAGATCCCGGACGATGACCCATGCCGCTTCCACGGCGCGGGTGATATCGGCAGCGTCAAAGGCAGCGATGATCTCATCGGTGCGCGTGGCGATCTCGGCGCCGAGCGCTGTGTCCTGGCCGTGATCGGCAGGGACGATGCCATCGCGGTAGCGACCGATCATGCTAACCGTGCGGTTCAACAGGTTTCCAAGCTCATTTGCGAGTTCGCCGGTGTAGCGGGCATCAAAGCCTTCGGCGCTGAAGGTGCCGTCATCGCCAAAACGGATTTCCCGCGCCAGGTAATACCTCAGCGCATCGAGGCCGTAGTCGTGAATAAAGGGAAAGGGGTCGACCAGGTTGCCGGTTGTCTTACTCATCTTCTCGCCCCCTTTGAGCACATAGCCGTGAATGGCCAAGCGCTCAGGGAGCTCAATCTCTGCCGCCAATAAGAGGGCGGGCCAAATGACTGCGTGAAATTTGAGGATGTCTTTGGCCATGAGCTGCAGGGTCGGTGGCCAGTACTTCGTGCCATCGTCCCCTGCGCCGTAGCCGAGGGCGGTCCAGTAGTTAAAGAGGGCATCAACCCAGACATAGATGACCTGATCGGGGTCCCATGGCACCGGAACACCCCAAGAGATTTGCGACCGGGAGATGGAGAGGTCCTCCAA
>Ga0164296_1001773_pt1 | contig 22269 bp, 17 predicted proteins | sample GEODES057metaG_FD_113533 | JGI IMG/M metagenome (GOLD analysis project Ga0164296, IMG submission 113533) | Dystrophic lake water microbial communities from Trout Bog Lake, Wisconsin, USA - GEODES057 metaG | ecosystem: Environmental > Aquatic > Freshwater > Lake | place: USA: Trout Bog Lake...
TCGAGGGATTAACAGACTTGGTCAATACGATTAAGCAAGTACATGCTAATTTAAACCCTGATCTACAAATCATAGGCTTACTACGTGTGATGTTTGATCCAAGAGTGACGCTACAACAGCAAGTCAGTGATCAGTTGAAGTCCCACTTCGGCGACAAAGTCTTTAATGCTGTGATTCCGCGTAATGTTCGCCTCGCTGAGGCGCCGAGTTACGGCTTGCCCGGCGTTGTCTTTGATCCGTTGGCCAAAGGCAGTCAAGCTTTCATCGAGTTTGCCCAGGAAATGGTAGACAGACTGAGTTCGGTTAAATAATAAAAGAGAGTAAAGAATATTTATGGTTACAAAAAAACCAAAAGGACTTGGGCGTGGTTTAGAGGCCTTACTGGGTCCGGCTGCTAAAGAGCCTGCTTTAGAGGGCGGCGGCGAGGGGTTAATCGGTCCCTCTACGCTTTTACTTTCGCAGATGGTTGCAGGCATGTACCAACCCAGAACTCGGATGGATGAGGGGGCTTTGTACGAGCTGGCTGAGAGCATTAAAGCGCAGGGCATTATGCAGCCTATTTTGGTTCGACTTTTAAAAGACGGACCACACCGCGACAAGTACGAAATTATCGCTGGAGAAAGACGCTTTAGGGCGGCTAAGTTAGCGGGGCTGCAGTCTGTACCGGTGCTTGTGCGGGACGTACCCAATGAGGCCGCGGCCGCGATGGCCTTGATTGAGAATATTCAGCGAGAGGATTTGAATCCACTCGAGGAAGCGCACGGATTGGATCGCTTGGTAAGAGAGTTTGGTCTCAGTCACGAACAAGCCGCGCAGGCGGTTGGCCGATCAAGGAGTGCCGCCTCCAACTTGCTTCGCTTGCTCAATTTAACGCCGCCTGTGCAAACCATGCTGATGGCAGGGGACTTGGATATGGGGCACGCCAGAGCATTGCTCAGCTTGGAGCAGGGCGAGCAAGTTGGCGCAGCGCATGAGATGACCGCTAAAAAAATGTCTGTCAGAGAAGCGGAGCAACTGGTCAAAAGACTGAAGTCGAATCTCACAACCAGTCCCTCTAAAAAGGGTGGGCGAGAAAAGTCAAGAGACGTGCTGCGTATTGAAGAGGAGCTCTCAGATCTCTTAACCACAACGGTCCAAGTGCTCATTAAAAAGAGCGTAAAGCGCCACGGCAAGACCCAAGAGATGGGAGAGATCGTTATCCAGTTTAGCTCGCTTGACGAGCTAAACGGACTGATTGACAAGTTGCGGGTGACGGGCAGAGATTAAAAATATTAAATTGTAAAATCAAAAAGAAAAGATTTTCCCTGGATTCATAATATTTTGTGGGTCCAGTGCTTTCTTGATTGTGCGCATCATTTGTACCGCTCCTTGACCCGCCTCGTCGATCAAAAAGCCCATCTTGTGAAGTCCAATGCCGTGCTCTCCTGAGCAAGTCCCGCCCATGCTGAGTGCGCGGGCAACCAGTTTGTGGTTTAACTCCTCTGCGGTGGCTCGTTCTTGTTCATTGTTGGGATCAATTAAATAGCCAAAGTGAAAGTTTCCGTCCCCCACATGGCCGACCAAGAAATAAGAGAGCCCCGAAGCTTCTGTTTCCTCAACCGACTCGAGTAAACAGTCCGCTAAGCGACTGATAGGGACACACGTGTCGGTAGAGATCGCTCGACAACCCGGTTTAGACTGGATCGCTGCGAAATAAGTGTTGTGCCTTGCACTCCAAAGGCGGGTGCGCTCCTCGGGTGTACTGGCCCATTCAAACTCTTCACCGCCGAACTCTTTTGCAATCTCTTGAACACTGGTGGCTTGCTCTTTAACGCCCTCTGGGGAGCCGTGAAACTCCATCAGCAACAAAGGCTGCTCAGACAAGCTCAGTTTAGAGTGTGCATTCACCATACGAACAGAGTGTTTATCGATGAGCTCAACTCGGGCGATAGGGATGCCCATTTGAATGATTTGAATGGTCGTGCGCACAGCTGACTCAATGGAGGGGAAAGAGCAAATGGCAGCAGAAATCGCCTCAGGAAGGGGATAGATTTTTAGCGTGATTTCGCTAATCACGCCCAGCGTCCCCTCGCTGCCGATCATGAGCCGGGTGAGGTCGTAGCCGGCGCTGGATTTTTTGGCGCGCGTGCCTGTTCTAATCACCTCACCTGAGGCACTCACCACCTCAAGAGCCAACACATTCTCACGCATAGTGCCGTAGCGAACTGCATTGGTTCCACTTGCGCGAGTAGCGCACATCCCGCCGATGGAGGCGTTTGCGCCGGGATCGATTGGAAAGAAAAGCCCCGTGCTCTTGAGCTCTTGGTTAAGCTGCATACGGGTGACACCGGGTTGAACGGTAACGGTTAAGTCCTCGGCGTTGATGGAGAGAACTTTGTTCATTTTGCTTACGTCTAAGCTCATGCCGCCTTGAACAGCAAGCAAATGACCCTCAAGCGATGAGCCCACGCCAAAAGGAATGACAGGCACATTGTGCGCCCCCGCAAGTGCAATTGCGTCACTGATGTCTTGGGTACTTTGCGCAAACACAACCACCGAGGGCGGGGGCACAGAGACAAAAGCAGACTCATCACGACCGTGCTGCTCACGAACGGCCAGGGCTGTTGAACACTCAGAGCCAAAGCGAGCTTTAAGGGCGTCAAGGAATGCGGTTGGAATAGCGCGCAGGTTGATCTCTGGGGCAAGGTGGCTGATGGGGGTTGGAGCGTTCATTGGCGTGAAAGGGGTTGTGGTTCTGTGAGACGTTAAGGGTGTTAAGTGTACGACGGGCAAGGAAAGTAAGAAAGTAAAAAATCAAGAAATCGGGACGTTCTCAGGGAAAGCACGTGTGTAGCGCATTGAGGAATCAAACCGCAAAGGATCGCAGGCAATTGAAAAGAGCTTAATAAGCGGCATCAACCCCCAGGGCCAATACAGATGGGCAGCGTGGGTTTATCTGCAGAGTGGGTGCGCAAAGAGCAATGGTTTTGCCATAATAGAACAAGTAAATAATTTGGAGAATAAATTGACTAAAGTTGCATTTCAGTGGAACGACCCATTCTTAATGGATCAGCAGTTAACGGCTGATGAGCGCATGGTCTCTGAGGCGGTTCGTGATTATTGCCAACACAATTTACAAACCAGAATTGTGGATGCCTTTCGCAATGAGAAAACTGATGTAGCAATCTTTAAAGAGATGGGCGAGCTGGGAATGCTCGGACCTACCATTCCAACGCAGTACGGTGGACCAGGGCTGAATTACGTAGCTTACGGGTTGATTGCAAAAGAGGTCGAGCGCGTCGACTCTGGCTACCGTTCCATGATGAGCGTTCAGTCCTCACTCGTGATGGTTCCTATTTATGAATTCGGCTCTGAAGCGCAAAAGCAAAAATATTTACCCAAATTAGCCAAGGGTGAGTGGATAGGCTGTTTTGGATTAACAGAGCCAGATCATGGCTCCGATCCAGCCTGCATGCTCACAAGAGCCAAAGTCGTCAAAGGTGGCTACAGTTTGTCGGGCAGCAAAATGTGGATCAGCAACAGCCCCATAGCAGACGTCTTTGTCGTGTGGGCAAAAGAGGTCAGCGAATCGGGTCAAGTCGGTCCCATTCGGGGCTTCATTTTGGACAAGGGTATGAAGGGCTTGAGCGCCCCGGCCATACACGGCAAGGTGGGTTTAAAAGCCTCCATTACAGGTGAAATTGTAATGGACGGTGTGTTTGTGCCTGAGGAAAACGTGCTGCCTGGGGTACAGGGCTTGAAGGGTCCTTTTACTTGTTTGAACAGCGCAAGGTACGGCATTGCTTGGGGTGCGCTTGGCGCTGCCGAGGACTGCTGGTTCAGAGCGCGCGAGTACACCTTGCAGCGCAAGCAATTTGGTCGCCCACTGGCTGCCAATCAATTGATACAAAAGAAATTGGTTGATATGCAAACGGAGATCACGCTTGGTTTGCAAGGCTGTCTAAGACTGGGAAGAATGAAAGATGAGGGTATTGATAGCGTTGAGATCACCTCTATTTTGAAGCGCAACTCTTGCGGTAAAGCCTTAGACATTGCCAGAATGGCGCGTGACATGATGGGTGGAAACGGCATCAGTGATGAATTCGGCGTAGCGCGTCACTTGGTCAACTTAGAGGTCGTAAACACCTATGAGGGTACGCATGACATCCATGCATTAATTTTGGGCCGCGCACAGACGGGCATCGCTGCGTTTGCAAACTAAGCTACATCCTTAAATACCTACAGAGCTATAAAGCTCCTCATTACCTCTAAAACCTTGAGCGCCAAGCAAAGAATTGTTGTGGGTCTAAGCGGCGGTGTTGACTCCGCAGTGAGTGCTTGGCTTTTAAAGCAGCAAGGTCACGAGGTGGTCGGCATTTTCATGAAAAATTGGGAAGATGACGACAACGATGAGTACTGCTCAACCAAACAAGACTTTATCGACGCAGCAGCCGTAGCCGATGTGATCGGTATAGAGCTGGAGCATGTCAATTTCGCAAGCGACTATAAGGACCGAGTGTTTGATGAATTTGTGCGTGAATACAAGGCCGGGAGAACGCCCAATCCAGATGTGCTGTGTAATGCAGAGATCAAATTTAAAGCGTTTTTAGATCACGCCATTCGCTTAGGCGCGCAAAAAATAGCCACCGGGCATTACGCCAGGGTTCGAGATGTGGGGGGGACCTTTGAGCTTTTAAAGGGTCTAGATCCGACCAAAGACCAGAGTTATTTCCTCCACCGTCTGAGTCAAGCGCAACTCTCGAAAACAATTTTTCCTATTGGAGAAATACACAAAACCGAGATTAGGAAAATGGCCCTTGAGATAGGTTTGCCGAATGCAAAAAAGAAAGACTCAACGGGCATTTGTTTTATTGGTGAGAGACCCTTCAGAGCGTTTTTAAACAAATACATTGACTCCCAACCGGGGCCGATTAAAGATGACAAAGGGCGTGTGATTGGGGAGCACATGGGGCTTAGTTTTTACACGCTCGGACAACGACAGGGATTGAAAATCGGGGGTTTAAAGGAGGCGGGCGCTCAGCGCGGGGGAGGGGACCATGAGCCGTGGTTTGTGGCTAAAAAAGAGGTTGCAACTAAAACGCTGTATGTGGTTCGCGGCCACGACCATCCTTGGCTTTTCTCAAAGGCGTTGCGTGCGCTGGATCCAAGCTGGATAAATCCAGACCAGATAAAAGCGCTAGGAGCTTGCAAGCTTGCAGCAAAAACCAGATACAGACAAGCAGACTCCCTTTGTCATTGGACGCCGATGCAAAATGAATACGAGATTAGCATCGGCTTTGATCAACCGCAGTGGGCCGTAACGCCTGGTCAATCGGTTGTTTTATATGATGGGGAGATTTGTTTAGGGGGTGCCATTATCAATAGCGCCTCACAGGATACAGAACCTGCTGCAGCGTGAGTTAGCATGTCGTCACAGTGTCACATGGTTTTTTCAAACTATAGCTTGTTCACAAAAACGAAATGCCTATGGTCACGACAAAAAAGAGTACACGCCGCGAAGTCAATATAGCAATCAAAAACGCTGCGATTGGGTTGGCGCTCGCGCCCTGGGGTTGGGGCGCGGGCAAGCTCCGAGCCCAGACGACAGCGCCCGTGACAACAAGGCGGACTTGGACAGAGCAGCCCTTTAGACTGGGCGTAGCCAGTGGCGTGCCCCGACACGACAGCGTTGTACTTTGGACAAAACTGAGTGTTGGTGACAATGATTTAAAACAGAGTCAACGTTGCTGTGAGCCCTTAAGCGTTGAGTGGGAGTTGTACGCTGATGAGCAACTCAAGCAATTGATCCAAAAGGGCAATACAACGACCGACCAAGAGCGTGGACACTCGGTGCGCGTTTTGCTGCAGGGTTTGCAGCCCAGCACAAGCTACTGGTACCGCTTCCTATCGGGTGATGCAACAAGCCCCGTGGGTAAAACCAAAACAGCGCCTTTGCCAACCGACAAGATTGCAACGCTTAGATTTGCGCTAGCCTCTTGTCAGCACTATGAGGCTGGGCAATACACGGCTTACAAAGATATTGCAAACCAAGATCTCGATTTTGTTTTGTTTGTGGGGGACTACATCTACGAAACCAACCTAAGCGCTCAACTTGCTGTAAGAAGACACACGGGAGTATTGCCGAGCACTTTGGAGCAGTACAGAGCCAGGTACGAGCAGTACAAATCGGATCCCCTCTTACAGGCTGCGCACGCGGCGCACCCATGGATATTGATGTGGGATGACCATGAAGTGGTCAATGACTATGCGAATGATTTGGATCCCGCTTACACAGATCCAGCGTTATTTTTGCAGCGCCGAGCCGCAGCGTACAGGGCTTATTTTGAGCATCAACCGCTTTGGTTGGGTCCAGATCCAAGGAGTGCGTACGGTGCCTCTATGGAGCTCAATAATTGTTTCCAATGGGGTCAGCTCGCGCAGTTGTGGACCCTAGACTGCAGGCAGTATCGAAGTCACCACGCTTGCTCAAAGCCGTCCAATGGAGGTGGTCGGATGGTTTTAAGTTGCGATGCGTTGACCGATGAGAGCCGAACGATGCTTGGGTTTGAGAAAGAGGCCTCGCTTGAGAAGGAATTGGTCAGTGCCACCAGTCAATGGAAGCTCTTGGCGCAGGGCACGCAGATTAGCTCTACACGCATTCAAACACCTGTTGGCGTTGCCACATACACCGAGGCATGGGATGGGTATGCACCTGCAAGAGAGCGACTGTTAAAGAGCATCGAGCGCAACAAAATAGCGAACGTTGTAACCCTTGGTGGTGATGTCCACATGAACGTTGCGGCCAATTTGAGATTAGAGGCAAAGTCTGAGTCACAAGCAGTCCTGGCCAGTGAGTTTGTTACAACCTCAATTAGCTCTCGCGGTCTGAGCGACAGCGCGGTAGCTTTAATTAAATCAAACAATCCAGATATTTTGCATATGCGAGCCGATGAGCGCGGGTATGCATTGTTGAGTGTGGATCCAACGCGCGTGAGCTGTGAATTTAGAACGACACCTACCCCTGCAGGCACACTAGATCGGTTGTCGATACAGTCTATTTATTACGTTGACACAGATCAGCCTGGTCCTAAGAAGTTGGTTTGATTGGGGGGTACAACCCCGCCCCGGTGCGCGTGCACAGCCTTAAACCCGATAATCTTAAACGAGAAAAAATTAAGACGAAGCGCTCAGGTGCGCGCGCATAGAGAGCTCTGCAGCGCGCGCTACACAAGAGCGCAACCACATCTGGGCCTTAGGGGTGAAGGTGTGGTGTTGCCAGAGCATGTCCACATGCACGACGGGGGAGATAAAGGGCAGCTTTTTGATGGTGAGTTGACTCTGTATTCCCGCAACGCTCACAAAGTGGCGAGGCAGTACGGTCAATAAGTTGGTCTGCATGACCACACGCCCTGCGGTGGAGAATTGGTTGACCGTTCCAACAACACGGCGTGTTTTACCAATGGCAGCCAAGGCCTCATCAATAAATCCAAACGGACGTCCCGAGAAGCTCACCAGCAAATGGCGACACGCACAGTACTCATCTAGGGATAGCTCTTTGTTGGCAAGGGGATGATCTTTGCGCATAACGCAAACATATTCGCCGTCAAAGAGCCGCTCGTGTTCAAAACTAATGATGTCCCCGGATTGAGCCCTGCTCGTTAAATCAGCGATTACGGCGGGGAAGTAACCTACCGCTAGATCAGCCTTCTCTTGGCGCAAGAGCTCACGCGGATCGCGTGTGGTCAGCGGAACCACTCTTAAGGTGACGCCGGGGGCTTCGTGCTCAAGAATTTCCAACAAAGCGGGAATGACCTCGGCGGCAGTTGCATCAGCCATCGCGAGAATAAATGTGGTGACTGCGCTGAGCGGGTCGAACTGGTCCGGTGCAAGGGATTCTTGAAGCTGTTTGAGGGATTCACGAACGACGAGCCAAAGAGACTGTGCCCTGGGTGTTGGTTCAAGCACTTGACCATTGCGTTTGAGTAACTCATCCCCCAAGGTTTCTCTTAGCCGGCGCATCGCATTACTGATAGCAGGTTGGGTGAGCGATAGTTTATGTGCCGCGCGGGTTAGGCTGCGCTCGGTCATCACCTCATCAAAGACCCGCAATAAGTTGAGGTCTAGGGTGCGAAAGTTAATCGTTTTGGACTTGTCCATCATTCCTGTGAATGTAGCACATCATCAATATAAAGTTGAATCGTGCTAGCGTTAACCCTATACTTGTTGTATTAGAAATTAAATCTCACCCAAGAGGAACCAAAAATGACTTCATTTGCACATACTTCATACCCAAGTGTACATCCTGGCGTTCAAAGAGCAACAAGGGTCCTAGGCAGCCTCAAAAACCTAGTGATTCGCGCCGACAGCGCTCGCAGTGTTGCTTTCGTATTGCTATCAGCGATCGTCTCTACAGTGCTCGTCATTGTCAACCAAGTCATTGATACTTACACTGACGGTCACTTGATGGCTGCTTGGATGTTTTTGTGGGTGGTTGCGTTTTCAACACTCGCGCTATTTGCATCCCCCATTCGTCGCGCAGTAACTGGTTTTAAGCCAGAAGTTCAGAGCTGGTTGCTGGCGCGTCGCGAGCGAGCCAATGATGACAAAATGTGGGAAATTGCTTTGCAAGACCCACGCGTTATGGCTGAGATTCAAAGAGCACTTTCATCAAGAGCTTAAAGCAAATTGAGCCAAAAGAAAAGCCCGCAGCAGCGGGCTTTTTTAATGCTTAAAGGAGTCTATGATTAACGGTTTTGGGTAGCCTTAACGGTTAGGCAACGGATAACCAGTATCCTGCGTTAAAGGGACTACTCATTCTAAGGGCAAGGGGTGAGATATCTACCAATTTATCAGTAGGCATTTTCTCACCCTCTTCTGGCAGGCTGATACCGTCGGCTTCCGGAGGATTTGTTAAGCGATCTCCTGCCATTACTGGCGCAATAGCGACGGAGAAAGAATAAAAACATCTGAAACAAATCTTACGGTCTGACCAATAATCTGCGGCCTCGCGGAAAATGTCTAAGAGTTGTTCGCGCGCTTCTTTGTCAAATTTGGCATGCGCAGGGATGTGCTCAAGAACTAAAACAAAGCCAGGCTGTGGTCCTGATTTATAAAGGGGGTCAGTCATGCAATCGTACAAAGAGTCAAAGCTCTTGCTGGTTTGCATAGGAAATGTAAATTGGTGAGCAATCATGTCAAGGACATCTTGCTTGCTTTGTGCTGCAGCCAAGGTAGCGTACAAAAAGTGATGCCCCATTTGTTGAGCAGAATTCTGTAAATCAGCGACTCTGAAGGCGCGAATTGACTGGACAATATTGTTTTTTACATTCCGAAGTGGCATTTCCATCTCCGTTCTACTTCCTAAAAAATAGCACAAAGTACCGTTAAAAGTGAAAGAAACTTGACCCATTGCTTTATTTTTAAGCAAAGAGTCAAACGCAGTTACTGGTAATTTCCAGCAACTGCGTAGTGTGTCTTAATTAATTCAAAAACGCAAGTGAATATGTTCATGAAAGGGTCATAAACCCCTTAAAGAATACTAAATAATTAACTACTTGACTTGCCTATGAGCGCTTGCATCTGCAACGGTAAGTGCCGTCATATTAACGATTCTTCTGACTGTAGAGCTTGCCGTGAGGATGTGAACGGGCTTGGCCGCTCCAAGCAAAATAGGACCAATGGCAATGTTGCCACCGGCCGCAACTTTTAATAAGTTGTAGGATATGTTGGCCGCGTCTAGATTGGGCATTACCAACAAGTTTGCATCGCCCATCAAGGTGCTGTTTGGCATTGAAGTTTTTCTTGCATTCGAGTCAAGGGCCAAATCACCATGCATTTCACCGTCCACCTCCAACCAGGGTGCGCGGCTGTGAAGCAGCGAGAGTGTGTCTCTCATCTTCACAGCAGATGCGTCATTGCTGGAGCCAAAAGTAGAGTGCGATAAAAGAGCAACCTTGGGTTGTATGCCAAAGCGCAGCATCTCCTGGGCCGCCATGATCGTGATTTCACAGAGCTGTTCGGCGCTTGGATTAACGTTGATGTGGGTGTCGACGATGAAGACTTGGCGTTCAGGTAAGAGTAACAAATTCATACACGCGTAAGTGCTAACACCGACCCGGTTACCAATCACCTCATCAATATAGCGAAGGTGAACATTGGGCGTGCTCCAGGTACCGCAAATCAGCCCATCCACTTCGTTTTTATGCAAAAGCATGGCGCCAATTAAGGACAGGCGTCTGCGCATCTCGATTTTTGCAAGTTGAATCGTAACGCCCTTTCGCTCAGTCAAACTGAAGTATGTTTGCCAAAAATCTTTGTATCTGTGGTCTTGTTCAACATTGACCACCTTGTAGTCAACACCTTCAACCAGTCGGAGTCCAAATTGTTTGATGCGCTGAGCGATGATCGCAGGCCGTCCAATAAGGGTTGGAATAGCAAGACCTTCGTCAATCACAATTTGAACGGCGCGCAAAACGCGCTCATCCTCGCCCTCAGCAAATGCAACGCGCTTTTTACTGGCACTCTTGGCCGCCTCGTAAATAGGCTTCATCGCTGAACCTGAGGCGTACACGAAGCTTTGAAGCTTTTCGCGGTAAGCGTCAAAATCTAGAATTGGGCGCAGAGCCACGCCGCTTTCATGGGCCGCCTTTGCAACGGCTGGAGCAATTTTGATCATCAAGCGGGGGTCAAAGGGCTTGGGAATCAAGTACTCTGGACCAAATGCAAGCACTTCGCCGGAGTAAGCCGCTGCGACCACCTCGCTTTGCTCGGCTTGGGCGAGATCAGCAATAGCGTAGACCGCAGCAATCTCCATCTCGGAGGTGATCGTGGAGGCGCCAGCGTCCAAGGCACCTCTGAAAATGTAGGGAAAGCACAGAACGTTGTTGACTTGGTTTGGAAAGTCTGAGCGACCCGTCGCAATCACTGCGTCAGAGCGAACCAAGGCGACTTCATCAGGCAAGATCTCTGGAGTCGGGTTGGCAAGCGCAAGAATGAGGGGCTTGGCAGCCATCTTAGCAACCATCTCAGGCTTGAGGACCCCGCCTGCAGAAAGACCCAAGAATACATCTGCACCTTGGATCACATCCGTGAGGGTTCGAGCAGAAGTGTCTTGTGCAAACTGAATCTTATCCTCGTCCATTAACTCAGTGCGACCCTTGTAGACGACGCCAGCAAGATCGGTTACAAAGATGTTTTCTCTGGGAAGGCCTAGTTTTAAGAGCAAATTCAAACAAGCCAGGGCTGCTGCACCAGCACCTGATGTCACGAATTTAACCTTTGAGATATCTTTGCCGACGACTTTTAAACCACTGATGATGGCTGCGCCCACAACGATAGCGGTTCCGTGTTGGTCGTCGTGAAAGACTGGGATTTTCATGCGTTCACGCAGCTTGCGCTCAACGTAAAAGCAGTCTGGTGCTTTAATGTCCTCTAAATTAATGCCCCCAAAGGTTGGCTCCAGTGAAGCAATCGTATCTACGAGCTTGTCTAAATTTTTCTCATTGATTTCAATGTCAAAAACATCGATGCCTGCGAATTTTTTAAACAAAACACCCTTGCCCTCCATCACGGGTTTGGAGGCCAGTGGGCCAATATCACCCAAGCCAAGCACTGCTGTGCCGTTGGTGATGACGGCAACCAAATTGCCTCGGCTTGTGTAGCGGTAGGCAGCGTTGGGGTCTTTAACAATCTCCTCGCAGGGCGCGGCCACACCAGGCGTGTACGCAAGCGCCAAATCGTGCTGATTGATCAGTTGTTTGGTTGCTTGTATGGAGATTTTTCCTGGGGTTGGAAACTCGTGGTACTCAAGAGCTGCACGGCGCAGCTCAAGTCTGGCTGCCTGGTGCGCGTCAGCAGGAGTTGTGTTTGAATTGGTGGGCTGGGATTGGGGTTTTCTATCGCTGTCCATAATCACTCCGGTATCCGATAAAGGTGCTTGAAACAAAATAATAAATCAAGCAAAGGCGTAGATTGTAGGCTTACAAAAACGCAAAGTACTGAATTCAGCAATAATAAGTTCAGGCAACTAGGGTGCCAAGAAAGGGGCAGATATTTGGGCACACGAGCATTTTGCGAAGCTTTAAAAAAAATCAAGCTGCCCAGGTTTTTAGGAGTTCGGCGAAGCTCCCGAATGCATCAAAAATTAAACAGCCATGAGCTGTTCGATCTCGGTTGGGTCAACGGGCACGCCCCTGGAGAGCAACTCACAACCCGCCTCAGTGACCCAGGCGTCGTCTTCTATGCGAATCCCCATATTATGGAATTCGGGGGGAACGGAGTCTGAGGCGCGGATGTATAAACCCGGCTCAATGGTTAGCACCATTCCAGGCTTTAGTATCCTAGGGGAGGGGCTATGAGCAGTATGCCCATCCAGCGTTTGAGCCGGTTCGGTGTAAGAGCCGCAATCATGCACGTCCATTCCAAGCCAGTGACTGGTGCGGTGCATAAAGAAGGGGAAATAGTGCTTGTTCGCAATGACGTCCTCTGCATGCCCGTGTTGATTGGTATTCAAAATACCCAGATCAAGCAAACCTTTTGCAAGCACTTTAAGCGCAGCTTGGTGAGGAGCCGTAAACGCAGCGCCGGGGCACGTTGCAGCCACAGCGGCGTACTGACTCTCCAAGACCACCTCGTAGAGTGCCCGCTGGGCTTTGGTAAAGCGCCCATTGGCAGGAAAAGTTCGCGTTATGTCGCCTGCGTAACTTGCAAACTCACAACCCGCATCGATTAAAACCAGGTCACCATCGTTAATCGGCGCCTTATCAGCTCGGTAGTGCAGTACGCATGCGTTAGCGCCAGAAGCAACAATGGAGGAGTAGGCTGTGTATTCAGAGCCTTGTTTTCTAAATTCATAGAGCAACTCAGCATCTAAATGGTACTCAAACAAAGGGCGGTTTTCTTTCACAGCCTTTGAGCAAAACTGCATGGCTTTGATGTGTCCTTGAGCGCTAATTTGAGCGGCAGTTCGCATCAGGTCAATCTCATGTGCATCTTTAATTAAACGCATTTCATCAAGCAAGGCGCATACATCTTTGAGTTGTTGTGGGGCGCTGATACCCGCTCTTGCTTTGGATTGAACCGCACGCAACCAACCCTCCACACGCTTTGTGAGCCCTTTGTGTGTTGAGAAGGGATACCAAAGCACATTGGTGTTTTCAAGTAAAACAGGTAACTCTCGCTCCAGATCGGCGACGGAGTGGGCGATGCTGACACCTAGCTTGGAGGGAGCAGCGCTTGGGCCTAATCGGTATCCGTCCCAAATTTCTTTGTCTGGATCTTTGGGTTGGCAAAAAAGCACGCTATCCCCGTTAGCGAACAAAACCAAATATGCATTGGGCTCAGTAAAGCCCGTTAGGTAGTAAAAATAACTGTCATGGCGATACAAAAAATCACTGTCTCGGTTTCTTTGCTGCTCAGCAGCGGTGGGGATCACTGCAACTGCGTTTGCTCCCAATTGAGCGGCTAATTTTTTTCGACGCGAGCTATAAAGGGTGCTGTCAAAGGGGGGGTGCATAAGAATGAACAGGTTATAGATGGGGCCAGGGTTGGGCGAAGGTAAAAACCAATCTTAAAACGAAAAATCAAATAATACTGAATTAGCAAGAGTTTAAAGTTTTGAGTCGCTCAGGGGTACCTACATCAGTCCAAGCCCCTTTTAAAAGCTCTGCGCTTACCAGACCTTGGACCATCGCGCTTCTTAGTAAAGGGGCTAGAGCGGCTTGTGTACCGAGCACATTTCCAGGCTCAACTTCAAAGAAAGGGGCATGGAAAAGGGGTTTCTTGAAAAGACCAATCGATGAGTAAGTGTATCTCGCACGTGGGTCTGTGGGCTCTAGATCAAGGGCCTCTGCGTTCTCGCTCATACCAAAGTCTCCTTTGGTATTGTGAGCGGGATTGGGAACGAGGAATAGATGAGCCAAGTACTTGGAGCGTTCGAAGCGGTCCAAGATGGTTGACGAAAACTCAAAACCTGGGATAAAAATATCCCCTGCAAGAACCCAAAAGGCAGAATCTAGATAAGGCAAAAGCCTGGCGATCCCCCCCGCTGTCTCCAGCGCGTATCCAAAATCACGTCCCTCACGGGAGTAATGAATACGCAGCGCAGGCATGGCAGCGTCTTCGCAAAAGTGGTCCCCGTAATGCTGCGTAATCTTCTCCTCCAACCACGCCGTATTGATCGCCACATCCGTATGACCGGCCAACTGAAGTGCTCTCAAATGATAGGAGAGTAGGGGTACCCCTTTTACACATAACAAGGGTTTTGGGGTCGTATCTGTGAGCGGGCGCATACGCTCGCCCCTGCCTGCGGCGAGCACAAGAGCCTTTGATAGGGCGGGTGTAGGGTTAGACAAAATAGCTCAGGTCTTTAAAAATGCACAGTGTAATTTAATGGGGAGCTAAAATAAAGGTTTTGCATCAAAAGAGCATAAAGCTTTGTGTGCTTGAGTCGGTGTCGCACCCTAGAGAGAGCGCATAAGCGTCGGGTGGTGTTCAATAGTTTCAAAGTTAATATTTCAAAGGGTCTAGTATGTCAATTAAGTTAGGTATCAATGGTTTTGGTCGTATCGGTCGCATGGTGTTTCGCGCTGCAATTGAAAACTTCAGCGACATTCAAATTGTTGGTATCAATGACTTGCTAGAGCCAGATTATCTGGCTTATATGCTCAAATACGACAGCGTACACGGACGCTTCAAAGGGGATATCTCGGTCAGTGGAAATACACTTATTGTGAATGGGCAAAAAATTCGTCTAACCGCAGAAAAAGACCCCACTGCACTCAAGTGGGGAGAGGTGGGAGCAGATACTGTGTTGGAGGCAACGGGACTATTTTTAACACACGAGACAGCAGCTAAGCACTTGGCTGCAGGGGCAAAAAAAGTAATCATGTCGGCGCCCTCCAAGGACGACACCCCTATGTTTGTATACGGCGTGAACCACAAAACGTATGCCGGCCAAACCGTTATCTCAAATGCATCTTGCACCACAAACTGTTTGGCCCCAGTTGCGAAGGTCTTGAACGATAAGTGGGGCATCAAAAGAGGCTTGATGACAACGGTTCACGCAGCAACGGCAACTCAAAAAACCGTGGACGGACCCAGCAACAAAGATTGGCGTGGTGGGCGTGGGATTTTAGAAAACATTATCCCCAGCTCCACTGGCGCCGCTAAAGCGGTTGGCGTTGTGATCCCAGAGCTCAACAAAAAACTAACGGGCATGTCCTTTCGTGTACCCACCTCAGACGTCTCTGTTGTTGATCTGACCGTAGAGTTAATCAAGGAAGCGTCTTACGAGGAGATTTGTGCCGAAATGAAAGCCCAAAGTCAAGGCGCTTTAAAAGGCGTTCTTGGTTATACAGAAGACAAAGTCGTGGCTACTGACTTTAGGGGCGAGAGTTGTACCAGCGTCTTTGACGCAGAGGCCGGTATTGCCCTAGACAAAACCTTCCTAAAGGTTGTGAGTTGGTATGACAATGAGTGGGGATACTCCAATAAATGCTTGGAGATGGCAAGGGTTATCAACGGGCAAAGTAAACTGTAACCCAATGTCCCTTTTGTTTTGCACACCAAGGTCGTGGTTCTTGTCCGTTAAGGTCAGCTCTGCGCCTTTGGGTTTGAGAACTGGTGAGGACCAAAAGAGCCGATGACCACTAATTACAAGCGGGGCTAAAAACACAGCATGCACCCTAACGAAAATGAGTTGTTGGATCAAATTAAAGAGGCCGCTCACAAAGCGACTCGGCTGAGTCAACGCCCAAACACAGTCGACCAGCCCGTTCGCGAGCGCGCAGACGGCGGAGTTGATGTACTGAGGATTGTTGGGGGGGGGAGTAAGAATTTTTACGGCGCCCCGCTGTTGGGAGCGCCACTTTTTACCCAGGGTCTCAACGCCGTCGTGAGTTATGAGCCCAGTGAGTTGTACATAACAGCCAAGGCCGGAACGCCTTTAAAAGATATTGAGGACGCGCTTGCTGAGAAAGGGCAATACTTACCGTTTGAGGCGCCTAACTTTAATGGCTCATCAACCCTTGGAGGCGTCATCTCCAGTGGTTTAAGTGGTCCTGCACGTGCCTCCAGTGGGAGCGCGCGTGATTATGTCCTCGGTATAAAAATGATCAACGGACGAGGCGAGCAATTGGTCTTTGGTGGTCAAGTGATGAAAAATGTAGCGGGGTATGATGTCTCGCGAGTGCTGTGTGGTGCCTGGGGCACCCTCGGTTTGTTAACCGAAGTCTCATTAAAAGTACTTCCTCAGGCATTGGCAGAAAAAACAATTCTCTTAAAGCTCTCGCAGCAACGCGCAATTGAGCTCTTGAACACATGGGGTGCGACTGCACTTGCTTTGAATGCAAGTGTTTGGCACAGTCAAGCTTTAAGTGCCTTTTCAGACTCATTCTCCGCGGATCTGAATAAAAACGAAGGTATCTTGGCGATAAGACTGCGAGGCGCTTTAGCCGCTGTTCACTCAGGAGAGCAAAGTGTGCTGAGTCAATGTGCAAAACTAGGGATTGCCGCTCAAACGCAAGAGGGCGCTGAGACCCAAGATTTTTGGAATGCACACAAAAACCAAACACATCCATTTTTTAAAGAACCAAGATCTCCCCAGGATTGTTTGTGGCGCCTCTCCGTGCCCCAAAAAGCGCCTGTACTTGAGATTGAAGGCGTTGATGCCGCTACTGGACAGTGCACCGAGTGGAACGCTGCGCAGCGCTGGCTTTGGGCCCCCAGTGAGCGCAGTGCACAGATTAAAGCTTGTGCACTGGCAGCAGGAGGTCACGCAACCTTGTGGAGAGTCAGTTCCGCGCACGGCGAGAAAGACAAAAGCGTTGGCGTATTTACAAAGCTATCCGACGTACAACGCAAAATACAAAAAGCGCTTCAACAGCAATTCGACCCTTGGGGTTTGTTTGATAGCGGACGACTCGAAATTTAAAGTGTTTTTTCATTTGTAAGAAACCAAAGCCCCAAAAGTGCACCGAATATGCAAACCACACTAGCCCCAGAATTTAAAAATACTCGCCAAGGGCAAGAAGCAGAGTCAATACTGCGTAAATGCGTGCACTGCGGATTTTGTACCGCGACTTGTCCCACTTATCAATTGCTAGGCGACGAGTTAGATGGGCCCAGGGGAAGAATTTATCTCATTAAACAAACGCTTGAGGGGGAGACACCTACTGAGAAAACGCAGCTCCACTTGGATCGCTGCTTGACGTGTCGCAACTGTGAAACCACCTGCCCTAGCGGTGTGCAGTATGGTCGGTTGATAGATATTGGACGAGAGATTGTTGAGCAAAAAGTAAAACGATCGCCCTTGCAGCAACTCCTGCGCTGGCTGCTCAAAACGGGTCTGACTTCGCCCGTTTTTGGTTATGCAATGAGATTAGGACAATGGCTCAGACCTTTTTTGCCCCGCGTTTTAAAAGCAAAAGTTCCCAAACGCGTTACTTCCGTAAGATCAGCGCAAATCCCTTGTGTCTCTAGCCGTGAGGACTTGCAACGAATCGAGTTAAACCCACCCACCCAAACAAGCCAATTCACGCCCTCACACGCACCTTCTTTTAAAGCCAATCCCAGTCGTCAAGTGCTTTTTCTTGCCGGCTGCGTACAGCCCGCAATGGCGCCCAACATCAACAAGGCCGCGGCCAATGTCTTGGAGGCCATGGGTGTGCAGGTTTTGTACGCAAAAGGCGCTGGTTGTTGCGGTGCTTTGTCTCACCATTTGAACGACCAAGCACAAGCGCTCAATCAAATGCGCAGCAATATCGATGCTTGGTGGCCTTTGCTTGAGGCGGGCGTAGAGGCGTTGGTGATGACGGCCTCAGGGTGCGGCGTGAGCGTTAAGGAGTACGCACATTTGCTCGCGCATGATGAGCGCTACGCCGCGAAAGCGCGCGCAGTGTCTGGTGCGACGCTAGATTTATCTGAATGGATGCTCGCCCAGTCAAGTGAGCTCTCAACGCTTAAGCAAAAGCTCAGTGCCTCCAAAGTCTCAGGGCAAGGACTTCAGGCTTATCACCCACCTTGCACTCTTCAGCACGGTCAAGGGCTCAAAGAGGGCGTTCCAAAACTACTCAAAAGCCTCGGATTTGAGGTCGCAATGAGCACTCAAGAGTCACATCTGTGCTGCGGATCAGCGGGTACGTATTCTGTTTTAAATCCATCGATAGGCAACGCCCTTAAAGAGCGTAAATTAGCACACCTAGAGGCCTTAAATCCAAAGGGCATATTGAGTGCTAATGTGGGTTGTATCTCACACCTGCAAAGTGGTACCGAGCAAAGTGTGCAGCACTGGATTGAGATGGTGAGCGCCTGTCTGGCTTGATGCTTGGTCAATACCGGCTTGTCTCGGCGCAGAGCTAGTCGTCGTGACGGGTGCTGACAATTAAGGTTGCCAACTCATGACGAAAGTGCGCATGGTTGTAAGCGTGCCAGCGGTAGATCAGCCACATCATTACTGTTACGAAAAATCCAAAACAGCTGATGGCTCCAAAAGCGCTTAAACCCAAACTGGTCGAGAAGGCATATAACCCGCCCAAGGTCAGGATGCAGACTTGTTCATTAAAGTTTTGCACCGCAATCGATCTCCCCGCCCCCATGAGGTGGTGACCGCGGTGCTGCAAAAGGGCGTTCATAGGCACAACCATATACCCGCCGAGTCCCCCTAGAAAAATGAGAAAGGGGATGGCGATCCATACATTTGTAATAAAGTTCATGCCGAGCACCAAAATGCCCATGCCAATTCCCAGCGGGATTACTTTTGTTGCGTGGTCAAGCCGGGCTTGCATAGAGGCCACCAAAGCGCCAACAGCAGTGCCAATGGCAACGACGCCCACCAGTGAGGCGGCTTTTACGGTGGTGTAGCTTAGCGCAACGGCACTCCAAGCGAGCACAATGTAGCGCAGGTTGCCGCTGACGCCCCAAAAAAGCGTCGTTGTTGCAAGTGAGATTTGACCCAGTTTGTCTCTCCATAGACGAGAGTTACAGAACCAAAAATCATTCACAAGTTCAACCAAATTCGTAAGATGGCTGTGGTTTGGGTTTTGTTTGAATGGTCGCATCACCGCCAAGGTAAGAGGGATGCGACGATTAAACCAAGCGGCTAAACCGTAGATAAAAATCAAAACACAAATCGCAGCCTCGGGCGGTGTATCGATCGTGCTGAGACCCGGCATATCAAAGGAGAGCAAAAAAGTAGAGACCGAGCTGCCGACCAGTTGCCCCCCCAGCACCACGCCCAAGATGATGGAGGCAATGGTCAGACCCTCAATCCAGCCGTTGGCTTTGACCAACTGTGAGGTCGGCAACAGCTCAGTTAAGAGACCGTATTTGGCTGGAGAATAAGCGGCTGCGCCCAGCCCAACAATGGCGTACGCAGCGAGCGGATTTGCACCCAGCAACATCATTAAACAACCCAGCACTTTAACCGCGTTGCTTGCAAACATAACTTGCCCCTTGGGTCTAGAGTCTGCAAGAGCCCCTACAAAAGGGGCCAAGATAACGTAGAACAGTGCAAACATAGGCACCAAAGCTGCACGAGTCCATTCGGGTCCGTTGTTCGCTTTTAGCAACTCTACTGCAACAACAAATAGGGCATTATCAGCAAGTGAGCTGAAAAATTGAGCCAACATAATTGTATAAAAACCGCGCTTCATAACATGTAAATCATTACGTTCAAGATTGCGTGGCAATAAGGCGCACAATATTTATTTAGGAGGGCGGGCAACATTTAGCTGTTAAAGATTCTAAAATTTAAATACCACAGGTTATAACACGGCGGCCACACAATTTCGTATGTCAAGACCTATTCGCTCAATCATCCATTATGCTGCTTTACAGCATAATTTGCGAAGACTTCAAATAAAAGCAAGAAATGCAAAGGTTTGGGCCGTTGTGAAAGCCAACGCTTATGGGCATGGGATTGAACATGTTTTTGAGCCCTTTCGCGCAGCCGATGGCTTTGCGCTTTTAGAGTTGCGCGAAGCCCAGCAACTCCGAGAGATGGGGTGGAGAGGTCCTATCTTACTGCTTGAAGGCATTTTTGACCCTAGGGATTTGGAGCTATGCTCGCGCCTGGGTTTGTGGCACACCGTGCACAATGAGGCTCAAATACAGATGCTTGCTGCACATAAAACGCAGCAAGGGCACCGCATTTTTTTAAAACTCAATTCGGGGATGAACAGACTGGGATTTGAGCCCCGTCAGTTCAGATCTGCCTGGGCGCGGTTAAATGCCATGCACCAAGTAGAGGAGATCTCTTTGCTGACCCATTTTGCGAGAACAGAGAGCGCGCAGGGGGTGCTGGAGAGTTTAAAAATCTTCAACGAAGTCAGCTTGGATCTCCCCGGCGAACGCTCTTTAAGCAACAGCGCTGCAATCTTGGCCCATCAAGATACCCTCTCGGGTGCTGGTCCAAGCGATGACTGGGTGAGACCCGGTGTTGCGCTTTACGGCGCCAGCCCAGACGCTCAAATCTGCACCGCGCAGGACTGGGGTCTGATGGCTGCGCAAAGTTTAAGGAGCCAAATTATCGCCCTGCAACAGGTCAGAGCGGGGGATAAAGTAGGTTACGGATCAGAGCACACGGCCGATCAAGATATGCTCATCGGTGTTGTGGCTTGTGGCTACGCCGATGGCTATCCAAGAGCGATCAGCCAAAGCGCAGAGGTCATGTTTGAGGGCGGTATTAGGTGCAGGCTCTTTGGGCGCGTGAGTATGGATATGCTGACGGTCAATTTAAATCCCGCGTTGGCCCAGGGTCTTGCCCCGCGCGTGGGATCTGAGATCACACTGTGGGGCAACACCTCACAGGGTCAGCACTTGCCCATTGATGAGGTCGCACTGCACGCTTGAACCATTGGCTATGAGTTGATGTGTGCAGTAGCCCCGCGGGTTCAAGTAGAGAAGGACTTGAGCGGGTTTAATTAGCTTAGGCTTTTGTTGTGTACAGCCCAAGCGTTTGTGCTTTGACTCTTGTTAGCCCAAGCAGCGCGCTTGTGAGCGGGCTGGGCGCGTGGGTCCACCCTGCGAGCTCGAGCACCGCGCTTAACAGCACATCCAACTCCAGCGGTCTGAAGGACTCAAGGTCTTGCAGCATGGAAGTTTTAACCGCCCCTAGCTTAGCTGTTAGTGCGTGACGGTCCTCAGGTGTTTGTAGGATGGGAAGACCAATACGCGCACCTATTTCTTTTGCCTCAATCATCACCCCAGAGACAAATGCCCTGAGCAAAGGATCTTCAAGAATTTTGTCTATGGTTGCGCCCGTCAGTGCGCTGATGGGGTTCATCGTCATATTGCCCCACAATTTATACCAAATGTCTTTTTGTATATGTGTGCTTGCACTTGCATCAAAACCGGCCTGTGTTAAGAGCTCAGTAAAGGCCTGAACTCTTGGGCTGAGTCCTTGATCGGGACCCCCAGTTGGCTCGCCAACCAAAAGACCTTTACCAAAATGGTTCATCGCGTGACCTTTTCCGAGCAAAGAGCAGCTTGCATGCACAACACCGCCCACCCAGTGATGAAGGGGGATGTGATGAGGGACCAAATTCTCAGGGTCGATCGTTGTAAAGTGTTTGCCCTTTAAGGGACCTTCTAAGCCGTGCATGAACCACCAAGGCACACCGTTCATTGCGGTCCAAATAGCCGTGTCAGCACTTAACATGGGGGTGAGTTGCGGGATCAACTCCGTGAGTGAAGTTGCTTTGACGGACAAAATAATCCAGTCCTGAATACCTAATTCTTGTGCACTCTCACTCACCTGTGTAGGGTGAAGGGTGAGCGTGGCGTGCGTTGGTGCATCCACTCTCAAGCCATTTGTGCGTATTTCATTAACGGACGAAGAGCGCACCAAGCAACTCACCTCAACTTGGGGGCATTGACCCAGGTGCACACCCAGCCAAGAGCCTATTGCGCCGCAACCAACAATACAGATTTTGATTTTTTTCACTCTGGCGCATCCTTTCTAGAGCACATGGGGTTGATTTTTAGACTCAGCGGGAACAGATTATCAACATATTTTTAGAAAAATGAGTGAACAAATTTGGCCCCCTTGTGACAACTGCTTAAAAAGAGAACACAAAGCGACGGGATGCGGCAAAAAAAATCATACTTAAGCATGAATCTGACAAGGAAAAGGGGAATAGATAAAAATTTGTTGTTGCAAGAGCTTCTAAAACACCAAGACCTTCGATATGATCGAAGGTTGCCCAGCCAGGGCTTAATTTATTTTTTAACAAAGAAGCCATTTCGCAGTGAACGCACCCAACGACGGCGCATACCTTGCGCAAAATTTAGGAA
>Ga0164296_1001774_pt1 | contig 22265 bp, 18 predicted proteins | sample GEODES057metaG_FD_113533 | JGI IMG/M metagenome (GOLD analysis project Ga0164296, IMG submission 113533) | Dystrophic lake water microbial communities from Trout Bog Lake, Wisconsin, USA - GEODES057 metaG | ecosystem: Environmental > Aquatic > Freshwater > Lake | place: USA: Trout Bog Lake...
AATTCATAGATGGCAGCAAATTTATTTGCTTAATCATTGCAAAATTCACCTCCGCAGCAGCCACATTCTTTTGATTTCTGAATGTTGGTTTGGTTAAACCGAAATGCACATCAGATGTAAAAACAAATTGAATAATTGGTTGAACTGAATCAATGCCAATTATGCCTGTATTACTAAAAGAGTGGATGCTTATTACTAAAAGAAATAATGAGACGAAAAGATGCTTTGGCTTTTTTAGAAACTTCATTTTAATATTTTAAATAGTAAAGATGATAAAGGTTTAATTTATAAGGTTACCAAATTATTAATTGATTGTGAACTTAACATTAACTTTAATCAACTTAAATATATTATCGACTGCATATAGGAATATTTGCAAAACTTTATAAAAGCAACCTCTATGCAACCGAAGACTACTTATCCATTTAAAGGTTTTTTATTTTTTATCTTCTTTGCTACTATTACCTCTTTATCGTATTCACAAAACATCAAAGGAAAAGTATTTGATGCTAAAACAGGTGAGCCGTTAACAGGTGCAATAGTGCATTTAAAAGATACAAAATATTCAACTGCCGTAAACTTAGACGGAACATATTTATTCAAAAATATTAAACCCGGAAAATACGATGTACAAGTTACATCGGTAGGTTACCGCAAAATAAAAGCGGAAGGAATTGTTGTAGCTGCTACAGGAACAACAATTGTTGGCGATTTACAAATGCCTGTTGAAACCAACGATCTTACTGAAGTTATTGTAACAGGAATGTCGGATAAACGATCTGATGCATCAGCCAGAAATATTGAAAAAAATTCAGACATCGTTCAAAACATCTTATCTGAAAAAACGATTCAATTACTTCCTGATGTTACTGTTGCAAATGCATTGCAACGTGTTAGTGGTGTAACCATTCAAAAAGACAATAACGGAGAGGGTAGGTATGCGATCATCCGCGGTATGGACCAACGTTATAATAATACTTTGGTAAATGGAATTAAAATTCCAAGCCCTGATGATAAATTTCGCTTTGTACCGATGGATGTATTCCCTTCTGAAATGTTAGAGCGATTAGAAGTAATTAAAGCTTTGACACCGGATATGGAAGCTGATGCTATTGGAGGTTCAATGAATTTAGTCATGAAAAGCGCACCGGACAGATTCTTATTTTCAGCAAATGTGGCTGGCGGTTATTCAGAATTATTTTCTCAACGACCATTCAGTTCATTTTATCATAATACCATCAATAAGCAATCGCCTGCTGAGATAAACGGTAATAGTTATCAGGCCACTGCTGCCGATTTTCCTTTAAGTAACCTTCATTATTATAATCAATCTTCTCCGATCAATGGGACTTTAGGAGCAACAATCGGCGACCGTTTTTTAAATAAAAAATTAGGTGTCATTGTTTCAGCCTCTTTTCAGAGTTTCTATAGAGGTTCAAACTCCCAACGTTTGGTACAGGATGCACAACCGGCCTATATCCCTGCAGGAAATACACCTTCTTTTTCAGATGCATATGAAAGACAGTATTCCACTCAGACAAACAGAGTTGGATTGCAAAATAAGATCGATTACGTATTCAATGAAAAAAATAAGATCTCTTTGTTTAACTTATACGTTCATCAAAATGAATGGCAAACCAGATATACACCTGATACTACTGTAGGAACCAATTCTTCTGCCACCAGCAGATCAGTAAGTGTAGAATACAGAAGCAGATGGCAAATACAAGATATTTACAATGCCACATTACAGGGAGACCATGAGCTTAGTAAAAAAGTAAAGTTAAACTGGAGTGGTGTTTATTCAATAGCCAAAAATCAGGTTCCTGATATGGCCAATTACAGTTTCAATGCAAACGTATTATTTGATGCTAGCGGTCATCTTACTGCTGTTGATTCATCTACTTACGGAACTCATATGTCCCGCATCTGGCAGCACAATTCAGATCAGGATTGGGCAGGATATTTGAATTTGACTTACACGCCAACTATCTTTAATAAATTCTTTGAATTTAAAACAGGGGGTTTATACAGGGCTAAAACAAGAACCAATTATTACAATGCTTATGATCTAAAAGCCATTTATACAACGGCACAGCCTTTCCATACCATTGATGGTGTTTCTTTGGCTTTCAGTCCTGCGGCAGATGGAACAGGAAATGTTACAGCAGTGAACTCCAATTCGTATACTGCACACGAAGATTTAGCTTCAGTATATATCCAGACCAAATTCATGGCAACAAAATATTTACAGGTATTGGGTGGCGTAAGGGCTGAGAATACTCAACAAGATTATACAACTGTAATGCCCTTAACCTTCAATGCTAGAAGCGGGGTGATCAGTTATGTTGATATATTACCAAGTATCCATTTCAAGTATTTATTAAAACCAAATCAAAATATTCGACTTTCTTATTTTAAATCAGTAAGCAGACCAGGATTTGGTGAAGTAGTGCCTTACAATGTACCTGGAGAACAGTTTACAGAGATCGGTAATCCTTATTTGAAACATGTACAGGCGGATAATTTAGACTTACGTTATGAATTATTTCCCGGTCATGCTGACCAATTATTACTGGGAACTTTCTATAAGAAATTACAAAACCCTATTGAGTATTTTGTAACTAGAAATGGCGGCCCTAGTGCATTATTCATTCAACCTGGCAATGCCAATCAGGCTACGAACTACGGATTTGAAGCCGTGTTTACCAAATACTTTGGTATGTTCGGCGTATCAGCAAATTATACCTATACCCATTCAGAAGTTACTACGCCTAAATTATTATATCATTATGTTACGGGTGTTGGGGTAAGAACAGATAGCGTATCTCAAACTAGACCATTACAGGGACAGGCCAATAATGTTGGGAATTTATCATTATTGTATAAAAATCCAAAAATTGGTTTAGAAGCGCAATTAGCTTTCACTTATACAGGGGATAGAATTGCTCAAGTATCTCAATATTATAATTTAGATACCTGGCAAAAGCCTTTCTCACAATTGGATCTTTCTTTAGAGAAAAAATTGGACAAACATTTTTCATTTTATGCTAAGATCAATAACCTTACCAATGCAGCCAATCAATTGTATTTGAAAGCGCCGGCTTCTTTGGTGAATCAACAATTCTCCGGAGGATATAAGATTCCATATCAGTCTGATGCAAATAATACTATTGTTCAAAATGACCTGTATAAAATAAATTTCTTAGGAGGTTTCAGATATAAATTCTAATTAATCAATTGAATAAATAATATATAATTATGAAAAAGATATTCATACCAATATTGATCATTCTTACAGGTCTTGGTTTGTCGGGATGTAAGAAACTGGCCACAGACGATTCAAATATCTATCAATATGTTTTACCTGCCGGTTCAACCGTAAGTGATGCCACTCCTTTATGTGGATCAATCAAGGGAACCATGTTAACAGGTAAAACATATACCATTGGCTGTGATGTATATATTAACAGAGGTGATACCCTGATTATTCAGCCGGGTGTTACCATTAATGTAACCAACAGTTCAGGTATCATTGTACGTGGCTCATTGATCAGTTTAGGCACACAAGCTCAACCCAATTATTTTACGGTGCCCGGCTTGAGAAAAAATACAACTCCTGGTATACCGCTTGCACAGGATTCAGCACATACCGGATGGTGGAAGGGGATCATCGGCGATACTTCTTGCAAGATGATGATACTGAAATGGACGCATATTGATTTTGCCGGTGCAGCATATGGAAATGTTGCCGGACCTGCTGTAGGTCAAAGTGCTACCACATCCTTCGATATTTTGTTTCAGAATCCGAATGGCTATTTTATCTTAGAAGACAGTTGGTTATATGGAGGTACAGATGATTGTATTAGGGTTTCTAGCGGTAAAATACATGTGTTCAGAAACACATTTGAAAAATGCGGCGGTACAGGTGGTGACATTGTAAATGTTAAAGGAGGTACGGTGGGTACTATGGCTTATAACTTCTTTATCGGTACCGCATATAATGGACAGAAAGCTTCTAATAAAGGCCAGGCCACGGGTTCTCCTCAAACCAATATAGTCATGTATAACAGTACTTTTATCAATGGTGGTTTGCAGGTAATCCCAGGACAAAGAGGTTCTACCATCGATTTTGAGCAGGGTGCAGAAGGGGCCTATTATAATAATATAGCAGTTAATTGCCGTGTAGGATATCGTGTGGTAAACAACCCTGTAGCAGATACTGCACATCTTACTTATGGTTATAATTATCAGTATGCTGATTCATTAAGTATTGCTGATCAGTTCTTCACATTCGGTCCGGTTTGTACAAAACCTCAAACCACTGACCTGCCAAACCCATCTACTTATTTACCAGCTAACTGGAATTATAATACTGCCCCACCATATGATGGTACACCGGCTGTACAAAAAATGGCACCACAATTTGTAAATTTCCCATTGCCAAGTCCATATTCACCATGGAGTGTTTCGTCTATCGGTTCTTATAATTTCCATTTACAACCTACTTCCCCTTTGATCGGAAAAGGATATACCGGTATTCAACCATTGGTAGTCGTTCCAATTGACCCGGTTTATGGTGCAACAGAGGTAACACCTCCGGGTGCAGATTTAGGTTGCTATCAAACAAATGGTAGAGGTAATCAACACTAATTAATAATACAATAAAACAAAAACATCGAAAGAATTTTCTTTCGATGTTTTTGTTTTAAAAATGTAACAAGATGAAGTTTTTTTATCCATTGTTTTTTCTGATTTCTATTTTTTTGATGGTCACTTGCTCTAAGAAATCTCAATCCGGAACAAGCAATACACCTGTTGATACTATGCCTATCTCAGGAACGGTTGCTAAAACGGATACGTTAAAAGTAATGGCTTATAATATCTTGAATTATGGAGATGGTTGTCAGGGTACCACTCAATCTTTAGATATTTATTTTAAAACTATTATTCAATACACAGCACCTGATCTTTTGAGTTGCGAAAAAATTAATGCTTTTAATTTAACGCCCGGTGTAAACGGGAATCTGGCAGATGAATTACTGAACAATGGGCTTAATGCGGCTTTTCCTGCACAATATGCTTATGCCACACCTACCAATAAAACAGGGGGTAAAATGTCGGTATTGTTTTATAACAAACAAAAATTAAGCTATTTGAAAACGGAAGTACTGGAAGCAAATATTACAGATATTGATCTTTACAAATTATACTATAATGATATCAACCTTTCCCTTACTCACGATACTACTTTTATTTATGTGGTGGTGAATCATACACAGTCTGGTTCTCCAAGTACACAGCGAGACCAACAGGTAACACAGGAAATGACCACACTGAGGGGGAAATTTGCTTATTTTCCTAATTTGATTAATATGGGTGATTTTAATACATCAGGAAGTTTTGAAGCGGGTTATCAATCTATTGTTGACAGCACAGTAGGCTATACCAGATTAAGCGATCCGCCATATAATCCGGATAGAGTTCTTCAATATCCGGGTAATTGGGATGTAACACCATATACAGTTTCATCCTATTTAACTACATCAACAAGACTTTCAGCAAGTATTCCAAACACATGCGGAACAAGTGGTGGGGCAAAATCCTGGTTCGATCATATATTTATATCGCCATGGATTGTGAATGGATCTAATTACATTAGTTATGTTCCAAACTCCTTTCAGGTTGTAGGAAATGATGGCAATCGATTAGGTGTTGATATAAATAGTACCAGTCCTGTTACCAATAATGCTGCCCCCGCTGCCATTATAAATGCATTGTTTCAATTTTCTAATAAATATCCTGTGATGCTGAAGCTTTTAGTGAAAGCAAATAGAAATGCAGTTAGTCCAATTGATCCGGCAGAAGCAAATTAGGAACAAGTTCATTCACTTTACAATTCCTTAATCTCACCATAACATCCGGATAATACTATGTTGTGAATTTTGGAAAACACAATGTATGGAAAAACGCCCTGTTGAAGTTGTGGTGATGAGTGATTTGCATTTAGGTACTTATGGTTGTCATGCTACAGAGATCGTCAACTATCTTAAAAGTATCTCTCCTCAAATTTTAATTTTGAATGGTGATGTCATCGATGGATGGCAATTCAGTAAAAGATATTTTCCTGTCAGCCATATGCAAGTGATCAAAGAGATCATGAGCTTACTCAGTAAAGGCACCCGCGTTATTTATATTACAGGCAATCATGATGAAATGATGCGCCGTTACAGTGATATCCAAATAGGTAATTTTCAACTAACCGATAAAATAGTAATGGAGATCAATGGAAAAATGACATGGATCTTTCATGGAGATGTATTCGATGCTACTACAAAAGGCAGCGCTAAATTATTGGCAAAGCTTGGCGGACACGGTTATGATCTTTTAATCTTGTTAAACAGATTTATCAATGCCTGTTTGAAAATATTCGGCAAAGAGAAAATGAGTTTAAGCAAGAAAGTAAAGAATGGTGTAAAACAAGCAGTATCCTGGATTGGCAATTTTGAACAAACTGCTGCAGAATTAGCCATTGCAAAAAAATATGATTATGTGATTTGCGGCCATATTCATCAACCACAAAAAAGAGTGGTAGAAACAAAAAATGGAAGTGTAATATATATGAATAGTGGTGATTGGATTGAAAATTTAACGGCATTAGAATATCAAAATAATGAATGGAATATTTATCAGTATGATGAGAAAGAGTTTGTAAAACAAACTTCTCAGGTGATTACTATGCAGAAAAAAAGACCGCAATTGAATGTCGTAACAGATGAAGTTTCCTTTTTTCTTAACTCTTTAGCTGTTCAATCATGAAAATATTTTACGCAATACAAGCTACCGGTAACGGACATATTGCAAGAGCAATGGAGTTGATGCCCTATTTGCAACAATACGGCGAGGTAGATATTTTTTTAAGCGGCAGTAACAGTAATTTAAATTTTTCTTTACCCATAAAATATAGAAGCAAAGGAGTGAGTTTATTTTATGGAAACCGCGGCGGGTTAGATTATTTAAAAATGGTGAAAGCCTTTTCGCCTGTTCGAATTTATAAAGAAGCCAAAGAATTACCTGTTGAAAAATATGATATCGTGATCAACGATTTTGAATGTATTACTTCCTTGGCTTGTAAAATGAAACATATTCACTCCGTTAATTTTGGTCACCAGGCAAGTTTTGTAAGTAAGAATACACCTCGGCCTGATAAAAAAGATATTGCCGGCGAATGGGTGTTGCAGAAATATGCAACCGCTGAAAAGTATATCGGGCTTCACTTTCAGCAATATGATGATTTTATTTTTTCTCCCATCATCAAAGATCAAATATTAAAAGCTGACCCCAAAAATGCAGGTCATGTTTCGGTGTATCTTTCTCATTACAGCGATGAAGTTGTGGCAACTCATTTAAAAAAAATAAAAGACATTTCTTTCGAAGTATTCAGCAAAAAAGTGAAACAAAAAATAATAGATGGTAACATCACTTTCATTCCAATTGACGGAAATGCGTTTAATGAAAGTATGATCAATGCCTGCGGAATTATTACCGGTGCCGGTTTTGAAACCCCGGCTGAAGCTTTATATCTTGGTAAAAAATTAATGTGTTTACCAATCAAAGGACAATATGAACAATTATGTAATGCTGAAGCCTTGAAAGCGTTTAATGTGCCCATTATTCATAAAATGGATGAAAATTTTTCTTTAGCTATTACAGATTGGTTAAATCATAGTACATCAAAACAATTGGTGCTGACTGATTCTACAGAAAATATTGTTTCAAGAGTTATAAAAACTGCATTATCTTTTGATGAGCATATTACCTTGCAAAAGCAAACACCATTTATTTACCCAACATTCAATTATCAATAATTGATCAGCAACCATCACGAAATCTCAGCAAAACAATTTGGTAATAATTTTCTTTGGGGCGTTGCAATGTCAGCCGCACAAAATGAAGGGGCATACAATATTGATGGCAGGGGTTTATCTATCTGGGATGTATTTTCTAAGCGTGCAGGGAAAGTTAAAGGCAATGCAAAACCTTTTGAGGCCTGCGATTTTTATCATCGTTATAAAGACGATCTATTATTGGTAAAAGCATTGGGGTTTCAGGTATTTAGATTTTCTATTTCCTGGAGCAGAATTTTACCTGAAGGAACCGGCAGAGTAAATAAAGAAGGAATTGCATTTTATCATGCATTGATCGATGAATGTTTGAAATTAGGATTAATCCCATTTGTTACTTTATATCATTGGGATTTACCATATGCATTAGAGAAAGAAGGTGGCTGGTCTTCTCATTTTTTATTAAAATGGTTTAATCGTTTTGTTACTGTTTGTGCAGAAGAATTTGGCGATAAAGTTAAGAACTGGATCATCTTAAATGAACCGATGGGTTTTACTTCATTGGGTTATATGTTAGGAAAGCATGCACCGGGTAAAACAGGATTGAATTATTTTTTACCTGCTGTACACAATGCTGCAATGGCTCAGGCAGAGGGCGGACGCATCATCAGAAGCCTTGTAAAAAAATCGTATATCGGTACTTCATTTTCATGCAGTGAAGTAGTGCCTTTTTCATCAAATCAAAAAGATATTGATGCGGCCAATCGGTTGGATATTTTATTGAATCGGTTATTTATTGAACCCTCATTGGGATTGGGTTATCCGGATGATAATTTTTTATTAATGGAAAAATTGCATCTGTTCAATAAAGCATGGAAATATACAGAGCGGATGAAATTTGATTTTGATTTTATCGGCATACAAAATTATTTCCCTGTCACTGTAAAATACAATCCTGTTATTCCCATTATTCAGGCATCTGATGTGAAAGCTGCTACCAGAAAAGTCCCGCATACAGATATGGGTTGGGAGATCAATGCAGATAGTTTTTATAACATGATCAAACGATTTGCCTCTTATGAAAACGTAAAAGAAATCCTTGTTACAGAAAATGGCGCTTTTTTTAAAGATAAATTAGTGAACGGTGTGGTGAAAGATGAACAACGAATTGATTATTTTAAACAATATCTGACGGCTTTATTAAAAGCAAAGAATGAAGGCATTAAAGTGAATGGGTATTTTGCATGGACTTTGACTGATAATTTTGAGTGGACAGAAGGTTTTTATGCAAGGTTTGGTTTGGTGTATGTTGATTTTGAAACACAATTACGCACGGTAAAACAATCCGGGCATTGGTTCAGAGAATTTATGCATTTAAACAAATGACATACGTAGCATAAATTTAGTCGGAGATATTTTTAATTCAATTCTACTTCCCCGAAAATATCTATTTGTTTTACAGCTTACTTATTCATCCGCTACAAAACTGTACTTTTGCCGACTGAAAATATTTAGCGGATATGATTGATAAGTTAGAAGCAATTAAAGCAAGGTTTGATCAAGTGGGTGTGGCACTCACCAATCCGGAGATCATCAATAATCAAAAAGAATTCGGGAAACTGAGTAAGGAATATCGTTCCTTAGAAAAAATTGTGCAGCCATTTGAAGAATATAAAAAAGTTTTGAACGATTTTAATTATGCCAAAGAAGGGTTGAACAGTAATGATGAAGAGATGAAAGAATTGGCGAAAATGGAGTTGCCTGAATTGGAAGCTAAAAAAGATCAGTTAGAAAAATATTTGACTAAATTATTAATTCCAAAAGATCCACAGGATGATAAAAATGCGATATTGGAAATTCGTGCAGGTACAGGTGGCGATGAAGCCAGTTTATTTGCAGGTGATTTATTAGGCATGTATTTGCGTTATTGCAACAGGAAGGGATGGAAGACTACTATTGTTAGCGAAAGTGAAGGTACTGTTGGTGGTTATAAAGAAGCAATTATTGAAGTTACCGGAGAAGATGTATATGGAACTTTAAAGTTTGAAAGTGGTGTGCATCGTGTTCAACGTGTACCCAACACAGAAACACAGGGACGGGTACATACATCAGCAGCAACAGTGGCCGTAATGCCTGAAGCAGAAGAAGTAGATTTTGAATTGAAAGAAAGCGATGTGAAAATGGAAACAGCCAGAAGTGGTGGTGCAGGCGGACAAAATGTAAATAAAGTAGAAACAAAAGTTTTCTTAACGCATATCCCAACAGGTGTTGTAGTGATGTGCCAAACAGAACGTTCGCAATTAGGCAACAGAGAAAAAGCTATGCAAATGTTGCGTACTAAATTATATGAAGAGCAAGTACGTAAACAGGAAGAAGAAATTGCACGTCAACGTAAAACATTGGTGAGCACGGGTGACAGAAGTGCCAAGATAAGAACCTACAACTGGCCACAGGGAAGGGTTACAGACCATCGGATTGGGCTAACTTCTTATAATTTGAATGCAGTGATCAACGGAGAGATCGATGAATTCATTGAAGCATTGCAGATGGCTGAGAATACAGAGAAAATGGCAAATCAAGTATAGAAGCAAAAAAAAAAATAGTGAATGAGCAATTTTAAAAAAAAGAAAAAAAATTATTATATAATTTCTCCGCTTACTATTGACCTTTCACTCATTAATTCAAAGATGCTTTTTGCTTTTCTATGTCTTCGTGTTGTTTGATTTTTTGTTCCCAAGCCCAGGCAGTGCGCATCATTTCAGTAAGATCATATTTTATATTCCATCCGAGTGAGGCAACAGCCAGATCATTGTTTGCATAAATGGCGATCACATCTCCCGAACGGCGCGGACCGATTTCATAATTTAATTTAATACCACTAACGGCTTCAAAAGTTTTGATGGCTTCCAGAACTGTTACTCCATTGCCTGTTCCTAAGTTAAAAATATCGCAATTGGTTTTGTTCTGTTCATTCAATAAATATTGTAATGCCAATGTATGTGCATGCGCAATATCACAAACATGAATATAGTCACGCATACAAGAACCATCTCTGGTAGCATAATCATTTCCCCAAACAAACATTTTCGGTAATTTACCGATAGCAGTTTGTGTAATGACAGGCACTAAATTCATAGGCTTACCTAAAGGCAATTCGCCGATCAATCCGGAAGGATGTGCACCTACGGGATTAAAATATCTTAATAAAACAGAAGATACATTTTCACTGTTTGAAAAATCCTGTATCATCACTTCACCCATTTGTTTGGTAGCACCATAAGGACTTTCTGCTTTTTTAACCGGGAAGGATTCTGTAACCGGAATAGAATCGGGGTTACCATAAACAGTGCAGGAAGAAGAAAAAACAAAATGCGGCACATTAAATTCTTTCACGCATTTTAATAAATTAATTAACGAGAAAATATTGTTCTCAAAATACAACAACGGTTGTTCAACCGATTCACCCACGGCTTTATAAGCTGCAAAGTGAATAACACCGACAATATCAATATTCTCCTGAAACACAGCTTGTGTTTCATCGAAATTTTTTAAATCAACTTTATAATTTTTTATTTTTTTTCCGGTGATCTTTTCTATGCCAATTAATCCATGGAGCGTAGAGCGGGAGTTATCATCTATGGATATCACGTCAAATCCATGTTCAATCAAATCCACTATGGTATGAGAACCGATATAACCGCAACCACCAGTAACCAATATTTTTTGCATAACATTATTTTGTTATTGTAAGTTAAGCAAATCAGTGAAACAAATAGCTAATGATTTATCTAGATAAAAAGCTGTATTACAAAATAAAAACCGGCAGCAATTAATGCAGAAACAGGAATAGTTAATATCCAAGCCCATAAAATATTCACTGTAACACCCCAACGAACAGCACTCAAGCGCTTGGTAGCACCTACACCAATGATTGAACCGGTGATCGTATGGGTAGTAGAAACAGGAATTTTAAAATGTTCTGTAAGGAATAAAGTAATGGCACCTGCCGTTTCTGCCGCAACACCTTCTAATGGAGAAACCTTAGTGATACGTGTACCCATTGTTTTAACAATCTTCCATCCGCCACTTAATGTGCCTAAGCCAATAAATAAGAAACTGGTAAAAGGCACCCAAGGATATTGATCTGCAAATTGATTGAAGGAAAGTTTATGGCCTAATGTACTTTCATAATAAATAATCGCTGCACCAATTAAGCCCATTACTTTTTGCGCATCATTGCCGCCATGACCAATGCTAAATGCTGCAGAAGAAACCAATTGCATTTTTTTAAACCATCCTTCCGCTTTGTATGGATTAGATTTTTTAAATAAATGAACAATCAAAATTGTAATAAAAAAAGCAATGACCATTCCTATCAACGGTGCTAAGAAAATGAATAGGAAAGTAGGAATTACTTTAACATAATTGATTACATCAGTATGTCCGTTACTAAAACCATGTGCATGTGCCAAAGCTGCCCCGATAAATCCACCCATTAAAGTATGCGAAGAACTGGAAGGAATGCCAAACCACCAGGTAATTAAATTCCATGTTATAGCTGCCAGTATACCGGCCAAAATAACATAGAGTGTAATGAATTCACCATTTACCCATTTGGCTACGGTATTACCGATCCCGAATTCTTTGAATACATATTTAGAAATAAAATATGCTATAAAGTTAAACATTGCTGCCCACAATACTGCCTGAAATGGGGTTAATACTTTGGTTGAAACAATGGTGGCAATAGAATTGGCAGAATCATGAAAACCATTGATGAAATCAAAAACGAATGCAAGTATGATGATGAAGATAAGTAAAGTGAGCATAATTTAATATAAGTTATAAATTATTGAGTGATAAGTTATGAATTGAATTGCAATTTTATGCAACACCTCATTCATAATTCATAACTAATTAAGCATATTTTATTATGATGGATTCGATCACATTGGCAGCATCTTCACATTTATCTGTGGCGATTTCCATAACCTGATAGATTTCTCTTTTCTTAATCACTTCTTTAAAATCATTTTCCTGTTGAAACAACATTTCAATACTCATATCAAATACGTCATCCGCCTGATTTTCCAAACTGTTAACTCTAACCAAAGCTTCTGTCATTTTGCGCAGATTCTTCATGTCTCTCAAGCCATGCACAGCTATATTGATCTCATTGCAACCCTGACTAATCAGATCTGCCATTTTCTGTATACCACTATCATTGGGGTTTACATGATAAAAATTTATCTTCTTGGAAGAAGCATAAATAAAATCAGCAATATCATCCAATGAAGTAGCTAAATAATGGATGTCTTCTCTGTCAAAAGGAGTAATGAAATTCCTGCCTAATTCAGTAAATAATCTATGTGTATGATCATCATTCTTGTGTTCCAGATCTTCAATTTGTTTAATCAATGGAAGTCTTTTATCATGATCAGGCTCTGCCACCACTTTTTTTAGCATGCTTCCCATTTCTTCTACAGTTTCGCCAACTTGCTCAAAAAGATCATAGAAAACTTTGTTCTTCGGCATAAATATCCTGCCAAATGTATTGATACCCATAATTGAAATTTTGACAAAAGTAAAGCTATACCACTAAAAGAGCATCATTCAGTAAAAATTTAGTCTTAAGCATTCAATAACCTCTTAGATGCTTTAATTAATTGTGTGGTAACACGCGGGTAACAATTTGGTAACATACTAAATAGTCCTTTGCAGCAAGAAAATTAAAACTTATGAGACAGAAATCCTTGAAACGTTTAGTCAACGTTATTTTTATTGCAGTATTATTTATTTTTTGTGCTAAAACAACCGAGGCACAATATGTGTTAAATTCTGATTCAGCTTTTAAATCAGGGAGTGCCAATTCCGGAAGACTTTGGGGCTATATGTTTGGTGATTATTATTATAAAGCGCATGCTGATACTTTAGCTAGAGGCGGTAGTAACCAATATTCAGGTATCCCTCAAAATAGAAATGCGTTTCAATTTCGTCGTATTTATTTAGGTTATGATTACAATATATCCAAGAAATTTTCAGCAGAATTATTGTTAGCTGCAGAAGATAATTTTCCGGCTTTCAATGCTCCGTCTTCTACTGCAGCAAGCGGTGACCAATTATTAAACAATAAACTTAGTTTCTATATAAAATTAGCCAATATTCGCTGGAAGAATATCTGGAAAGGAACTGATTTTGTTTTTGGACAGGCAGCTACTCCTGCTTTCCCATTATTAGCAGAAAAAATTTGGAACTACCGTTCTATTGAAAGAACTATTTCGGATATCAGACGTACACCATCTTATGATTTTGGTGGTTCCTTACAGGGAACATTTGACCCTGAAACAAAAGATTTCGGATACGATTTAATGTTAGGTAATGGTACCAGTGCAAAACCTGCAAGCACCAGTTACAAATGGTTGTACGGTGATATTTATGCTTATTTATTTGAGAAGCATATCGTATTGGATTTGTATGCTGATTATTTAAGGACCAACTGGTCTCCTGTAGCAAGTTTACAACGTGCTCGCTCTATGGTAAAGGGTTATGTTGCTTATAATAGTTCCGCTACAGAAAAAGGAGGTATGAATCCTGGTACTGGTTTTACAGTAGGTGCTGAATTCTTTGTTAATAATTTAAAAAATGATCTTGTTGCAACAAAAATATCCGGCGGTAATGATACTTTAAATGATGCTGCTTCTGGTGTTTCATTCTATGTTCACGGGGATATTATCAAAAATCAGTTAAGATTCTTTGCACGTGTAGATGCTTATAACCCGATGACTAAAATAAATAATAGCATTTATAATAAATATGTAGGCAATACAGGTAATTATAACGATAACTCTTATGTAATGACCTATAATTCAAATGGAACTCCTACTGCAGCCACTGCAACCGGTGATCAGACTTACAAGCAAACTTTTGTAACAGTAGGGTTAGATTATATGCCGGCTAAGAATGTGCATTTAATGCCGAATATTTGGTACAATCATTATGCTTCTCAAATGCCAGGAGTAACAGGTAAAGTTGCAGGCGATAATGACACTGTATTAAGACTTACTTTTTATTATGTTTTCGGTAAATAAAATCATAAAATAATTCAACTTTTTTAAAAAAAACTGTATGAAAAAATTAAATCAATTATTGTTCATCCTGCTGATTGCTGCAGGAATGATCTCAAGGGTACATGCACAGGATGATAAAACATTATTAGGCGCCGGTGCTACTTTTCCATATCCCTTATATTCTAAAATGTTCTCTGAATATAACATGAAAAAGGGGATTCAGATTAATTATCAGTCAATTGGTTCAGGTGGCGGCATTCTCCAGTTAACAAATAAAACCGTTGATTTTGGTGCTTCTGATGGCCCGATGAATGATGATCAGACAAAAAAAATTGGAGCCGATGTATTGCATGTTCCAATGGTTTCAGGTGCAGTTGTAATAACTTATAACTTACCAGGCGATAACAATGGTATTGTTCTTACTCCGGATGTGATTGCAGATATATTTTTAGGTAAAATAACTAAATGGAATGATCCGAGAATTATATCTAAAAACAAAGGTGTAAATATTCCGGGATTACCCATTTTAGTGGCTCATCGTTCTGATGGTAGCGGAACTACTAATATTTTCACAAATTATTTGTCTAAAGTTAGTCCTGAGTGGACTTCAAAAGTGGGCAGTGGCAGTGCGGTTAACTGGCCAGTTGGTTTAGGTGGTAAAGGAAATGAAGGTGTTTCCGGTTTGGTGAAACAAACACCAGGTGCAATTGGTTATGTTGAACTGATTTATGCTTTACAGAATAAAATGGATTATGCTAAGGTTGTAAATAAAAAGGGAAAAACCATATTACCTTCTTTGGCTTCTGTAACTGCAGCGGGTAATGTTAAAATGCCTGATGATTCTAAAATATTCCTTACAGATACGGATGCACCTGATGGTTATCCTATCAGCGGTTTAACATGGATTATTATTTATAAAGAACAAAACTATAACGGACGTTCATTAGACAGAGCTAAAAAATTATTGGATTTGTTATGGTGGAATATTCATGACGGACAACAATATGCTGCACCGTTAAATTATGCGCCCTTATCTAAGGAAGCATTGAAGATTGCAGAAAAAATATTAAAATCTGCTACTTTCAATGGTAAGCCGATTTTGAAATAAGGCTCCAATATTAACAGTTAATGAATTTGCCTGTATGATTTTTCTCATACAGGTATTTTCGTAATATTCGCATTATGGAATTTAGTATTAAAAAGAGAGCGAGGCATTCCTATCAGCAGATTAAGGCTGAAAATTTTTTCAGGCGTGCATTAATCATCATTGCTTTGGTAATGGTGGTGTTGGTACTGGGCATATTCTTAACCTTGATTATTGAATCAATACCTTCTCTAAAATCTTTGGGCATTAAATATTTATGGGGTAAAACATGGGACCCTGTAAATAATGTATACGGAGCATACCCTTTTTTAGTGGGAACTTTGCTAACTTCTTTTTTAGCATTGATCATTTCTATTCCATTTTCTTTTGCTATTGCCATATATCTGGGAGAATACAATCCAAAAGGCTGGTTATCAAATTTTCTTAAAAATACAGTAGAGCTGATTGCAGCAGTGCCTTCAGTAATCTATGGCTTTTGGGGTGTTATGGTTTTAGTGCCTATTGTGAGAGAAATAGAGATTAAAATGGAAATTTTGCCCTACGGAATCGGGATTTTTACATCAGCTTTAATTCTTGCTGTAATGATTATTCCTTATGCGGCTTCTTTAGGAAGAGAAATGATAAAAATGGTTCCATCACCATTAAAAGAAGGTGCATATTCATTGGGAGCCACTCGATATGAAGTAATCAAAAACATCATTCTTCCTTATAGCAAGTCAGGATTATTGGCCGGTGTCCTCTTGTCATTAGGAAGAGCTTTAGGAGAAACGATGGCTGTTACCATGGTAATCGGTAACACCAGCTTAATGCCAACGAGTATTTTTTCTCCGGGTAATACTATGGCAAGTGTTATCGCTAATGAATTCACAGAAGCAGATCATACAGTTTATTTATCAGCATTAATAGAATTAGGTTTAGTGCTCTTTTTGGTTACTGTTGTGATTAATATTATTGGTAAAAGTATTATTAAGCGTTTTACTAAAGAATAAGTATGAACCCTAAAGTAAAATATCGTGTAGGAAAAAGCAAGATGGTACAGGCTTTCATTGTTATGCTTGCATTTTTGATAACACTGCCTTTATTGGCCATTATTTTATATATTTTTAAAGAAGGAATTACAAAGATCAACTGGACTTTCTTAACACATTTGCCTAAACCGGTGGGTGAATCGGGAGGTGGTATAGCAAATGCATTGATAGGTAGTATTATTTTAGTTTTTGTTGCCGCGGTTATTGCTATTCCGATTGCTATTTTATGTGGCATATATTTAAGTGAACATAAGCATGGTAAATTGGCTTACTGGAGCAGGTTATGTGTAGATGTTTTGCAGGGGGTCCCTTCTATAGTAACCGGTATCGTAGTTTATTTCTGGATAGTAAAACCGTTAGGAACTTTTTCAGCATTGTCAGGAAGTATTGCCTTAGCAATTATGATGCTCCCCATTATGATTCGTTCCACGGAAGAAACACTCAAAATGATTCCATTCTCACTGCAGGAAGCAGGTTTGGCACTTGGATTACCTTATCATAAAGTAATTCTTCGCATTGTGTTACCATGCGGTGTAAGTGGTATTCTTTCAGGTATTATGCTTTCCATCGCCAGGGTTGCCGGGGAAACAGCTCCTTTGCTATTCACTGCTTTTGGGAATCCGTTTTTAAATACTAATATAAGAAAGCCGATGCAAAGCCTGCCTTTACTGATTTATAATTATGCGACCAGCCCTTACGACGACTGGCATGACCTGGCATGGGGTGCTGCATTGATATTATTGTTCACTGTACTATTATTAAATATCATTACAAAGATCACAACAAGAAAATGGAACATACAATTATAAAAAGTGTAAATTTTAATGCCTCTTTTGGGACCAATCATGTTGTAAAGAACGTGAATATAGAAATCCCAAAAAACAATGTCATAGCTGTAATGGGACCTTCAGGTTGCGGTAAAACAACTTATTTAAGATGTATTAACCGTATGCATGAACTTACTCCGGGCGCAACAAGCAGCGGCAAGATGCTTCTCAACGGAGAAGATGTATATGACATGCATCCCATTTTTACCAGATTAAAAATTGGCATGGTATTTCAAAGGCCTAATCCATTTCCTAACCTCAGTATTTATGACAATGTAATTGCCGGTTATAAATTAAATGGGCTTAAGCTCCCCAAATCCGAAAAAGATAAAATTGTAGAAGAATCATTATTGAAATCGGCTTTATGGAATGAGGTTAAAGATTCCCTGCACAAGAAAGGTACTTTTTTATCAGGTGGTCAACAACAGCGCTTGTGTATAGCCCGTGCAATTGCAATGCAACCTGAGGTTTTATTATTAGATGAACCTACCTCAGCATTAGACCCAATATCTACTTCCAGTATTGAAGAATTACTTCACGAACTGAAGAAAAATTTTACACTGATCATTGTCACTCATAATATGCAACAGGCTGCAAGGGTGAGTGATAAAACAGCATTTTTTTATGTTGGTGAATTAGTAGAATATGATGAAACTAAAATCATGTTTACCAATCCAAAAGATGTTAGAACTCAGAATTATATTACGGGAAGATTCAGTTAAGAATGTAATAACTTTATATAATCTAATTATATTAATATGACACAATTAGAAACAGAATTACAGCAATTGAAAGAAGAGGTAAAGAATATGTGGAGCCTTGTTCAATCGCAGATGATGAAAGCAAGAAGATCATTACAGCACTTTGATAAAGACCTTGCCAGGGAAGTAGTCATCAGAGAAAAAAGAGTCAATGGTGCGGAGTTAAAGATTGACAGGGATTGTGAGAACTTATTCGCCTTATATACACCTGTTGCAATTGACCTTCGCTTTCTATTGGCAGTTCTAAAGATCAATTCAAATTTGGAAAGGATCGGGGATATCGCAGAAGGTATTGCTAAATATATCATTAGTGCAAGTGGCCCATTAACACAAGAATTATTAACGGCAACCCAGATAATGGAAATGTTTGAAGAATCTATTTCTATGCTTAATGATACCTTGACCGCATTTGAAACAGAAGATACTATTTTGGCCAGAAGCATTTTTAAGAAAGACGATTTTCTGGATAAAATCAATTTAACTGCAAACGAGAATATTCAGGCTTATTTAAAAACCAAACCAGATGATCTTGATCAGGCATTGTACGCATTATCCATTATCCGTAAACTTGAAAGGGTTGGGGATCAATCAAAGAATATTGCCGAAGAGATTATTTTTTACTTAGAAGCCAAAGTATTAAAACACAGCAATAAGAAAAATTTGTAGTATTTAAAAAACTTAACATTGCTTTTTACTGCAATCCAAAATTATTCCATACTTTAAATTACTAAGCGTGATTTTCAGTTAGTTTTTTTGTAACTCCCCGCATAAAAAGCGGGGTTTTTTAATATAAGCATTGCAAACTGTTCATATTCCGGTAATATTGATTTAGCACATTTGTATAGCAGCTTATTTCATAGCAAACGGAACAGTTAGGTTTTTTCTCAAAGTAATCCGGCCTCCATTTTTATGGGGGCTTTTTTGTTAGCAATACACTAAAATGCAAACGGAATAATTCTTGTTATTCATAATATCTTACATTTATCTTCTATGAGAAAAACTGCATTACTTGTTTGCATGCTATGTTTGTCAATTTTAGCCACTACACAAACAAGCTCCATTCTTGCCAAAGCAAAAAAAGCCTATTCATCAGAACAAGTATATGTACATACCGATAAAGGCAGTTATATATCCGGTGAAACCATTTGGCTGAAAGCCTATGTTATGAATGATGATATACCTTCTGCTGAAAATGGCAGCATTAAAATTCAATTGATGGATAATGATGGATTGATGATCGCAGAAAAAGTATATCCCATCATTAACAGCATTGCAACAGGCAATATCAGTTTACCGGTAACGGTTAAAGAAGGCAGGTATTTTTTACGTGCCTTTACCAATACCGCCGCACAAAAAAAATATGCAAAAGATTTTATTGCACCGGTGCTTATTTATAATCCTGCTTCCATTCAAAAAATCGGTGATGCTTCTTTTAATTATAAGCCTGTTGCACAGATACAATTTTTTCCATGCAATATACTGGTTAATGGATTGGCAGCAGAAACCTATGTTGCTGTTACCGATCAATTGCATCAACCCATTCAAACAAATGGTTGGTTGGTGAATGCAGAGAATGATACCCTTGCTGCATTTAAAACAGATTATACCGGGGTGGCTGAAATAAAATTTGTTCCGAATAATACCGAAAACTATTTCATCAAATTAGCCGATCGTCAAACCGAACAAAAAATCGGCAATGCCATTCAATCAGAAGGAACGGTATTGTTATCGAATTATCAGGACAACAATTATTTCATCACCATTTTATCCAATCAGCAAAACAATACAGCCTTTCATGTAATAGGTGAAGCCAATGATCATTTATTGTTTGAAGTGAATGCAGCGAACGGACAAAGAATAAAAATTCCGATGGATGAATTATCAACCGGTATTTTCAGAATTGTATTAACCGATGCAAACAAAAATATCATTACCGAACGTTTTTTGTTTTCCAATAATGATAGAAATATAATCACTGCAAAAGATATTGCAGCAACTGTCAGCACAAATGATACCATTCTCAATACCATTCATTTACAAACATTGGATACTGCCAATGCAACTTTATCGGTTGTGTTAACCGATAAAGCATTCGAATACGAATCGAACATTAAACAGGAAAACATTATCAATCGTTTTTTATTAACAGCACATTTGCAGGAAGAACATCCTTTCTTGTATGGATGGATAACCGACTTATCAAAAGCAGATGTTCATGCAGTAAATAAAATTTTGGCTACGCAAAAAATATTAAAACCCGGTTGGAATGAAATTGTATCGGCAACAGAAAATAACAATAGTAGTGATACAATAGATTATATAAAAATTGAAGGGAAGGTAAAACCGGAAGGCTTTAAAAAATTTCCGAAAGATGCTACATTGAATTTGGTATTTGAATCAAAGAAATCGGTAAAAGATTTTTTAAATACCCCCATCATCCTTAATAATAAAGAAGCAAGTATTGCAGAACACGGATTGATATTTTATGATACTTTGTCGATGCATTATAAACTGAACGACAAAACTTATCAAACTGTAAAATTAGAATTGGCCCCTACCAATCCGGATAGTTATTTTTCTAAAGAGAAAAAGAAGGATATCGGTTTTATGCAATTCTATGCACCCCAACAATTAGTGCAACCAACTAAAGCAGCGGTGGCGATTGATGATAAAAAACAAATGGTGTATAAAAATTTATCGGACGAAGTATTGGCTGCACAAAAAGATTTGCCCAATGTTACGGTTACTTCTTATAAAACCTGGCGACAAAAAGCAATGGATGTAAGTGACAGATATGGAGATGACATTTTTAGAAGAGAAGCAGAACAGATGTTTGATTTTATTAACTCGCCGTATATTAACGGAACGAAAAGTGTTTCACAATATTTAAAATTATATGGCAGAAGAATGCGTGTGATGGGTGATGATATAACCACTACTGCCATTATTCAATGGCCGGTATTGTGGACACAAAAACCCTATACTGTTTTCATTGATGGTGCCAGAGTTGATTTTGCCGATCTGGATGTGTTAACCATAGATAATGTGGCATTGATAAAAGTATATCATACATTGGTGTTGGCAGACGAAAATGGTCCGGCTATTGCTGTGTTTACCAAACATCCCGAAGACAGAGACAAAGGAGCTACCAGTTTACAAACCATTGATATTGCAGGATACAGTGCAGGATTAATATTTATGAACCCGGAGAAAAAATATTTATCCTACATCCATAAAAAAAACCTGCTCGGTACTTTTTACTGGAATCCATTCTTGTTCTGGAACAATGAACAAAAAGATATTCAGGTAGAGTTCTATAATATCAATCAGGTAACAGAATCTACATTGATCATTCAGGGAATGAATGCCGATGGAAAATTATTGTATGTAAACAAAACCGTGCAATCGAAATAATTTTTTCAAAAAAGTAAAAAAATATATTTCTGTTTCTGCTGCTTCTGCAATTGCAGCTTTTAAATGGCATATTTGTATTCTTTTACCGGATTTTTTACCATTACTGTTTCTTGTTTCAATCGGGTCTTTTTCCTGACTTGTTCGGAGTAAGTCCACTAATTAGTGGACTTACTCCGAACAAGGTACGGATAAGGCAATAAGAAATTCCCGTTCCGGGAA
>Ga0164296_1001775_pt1 | contig 22252 bp, 26 predicted proteins | sample GEODES057metaG_FD_113533 | JGI IMG/M metagenome (GOLD analysis project Ga0164296, IMG submission 113533) | Dystrophic lake water microbial communities from Trout Bog Lake, Wisconsin, USA - GEODES057 metaG | ecosystem: Environmental > Aquatic > Freshwater > Lake | place: USA: Trout Bog Lake...
GAGTGAAGCCGAACACTCATCGACTCGGGCGGAAATCGACCAGATGAAGAGAATGATCGAACAACTGAAAGAAGCCAAACCAACGCGTTCGAACGCCGAACCGCAAGACAAAGAAGACATGCTCTTCCCACCCGAGCGTCGAGAGGCCAACACTCAAATCCCCGATAGTGTGAATTTCGATCAACTTTTTGATGCAAAATCATCAAAACCTTTATACGGTGCAACACGATCAACGGCAAACGGAACAGCGCTCGAGATCACCTTGATCCGTGCCAAGGAAACATCCGGGACCGGACAGATCCAGAATAAGGATCAAGCATCACCACATAAAAGTCATGAAGAGGCCCAGAACGAATCTGTGTTTATCCCTGCTGGGACTATTTTGGCGGGTCATCTCTTGAATGGCCTCGATGCGCCCACAGGTAAAGGCGCCCGGAAAGAACCCTTCCCTGTATTGGCTCGCATCAAACAAGAAGCCATCCTGCCGAACCGTTTTAAAGCGGATTTAAGGGAGTGCTTTCTCATTGCTTCGGGTTATGGGGATTTAAGCTCTGAACGCGCATACCTTCGAGCGGAGACACTTTCTTGTATCAGAACGGATGCCAAAGTGATCGAGGTCCCAATTGATGCATATGCCGTAGGGGAAGATGGGAAACTCGGCCTTAGGGGTGCCATCGTAAGCAAACAAGGTCAACTGATGGCTAATGCCTTATTGGCCGGATTTTCAAAAGGATTTTCAGATGCCTTCGGCCGAACACAAATACCCACGCTCATGACCGGCGGTTCGGGGTCTCTTGGCCACACACTCCCTTTTCAGAGTAACTTCAGTGAAGCCGCTATGGAAGGTGGTGCACTGAAAGGCGTTGGCTACTCGATGGACCGGCTCGCGCACTACTATATGGATATGGCAGAGAATATCTTTCCTGTGGTTGAAGTCGATGCAACACGGGCCATTGAATTTGTGGTGCAGCGAGGGGTTGATCTCCAACTATCAAGTACCACTGATGTTCAACACTCAAAACGTTCTGACAAGCGCTCCTAAATGACTCAGTGAGCGGTCAAACTGAGCATGTGTCTCACTAAACACATTGAACTTTCTCGCCAAAAGTACTGTCCTAAGTTAAGACCAGTGAAGAGAAAGGTTCTATCAGAATTGAATCGATAGAGTCAGTTGTGACAATTACGCAACTTTATGATGTTTTTTTTACAAAAAACATGTTGTATGCTTCTAATTATTAGGTACACTCTCAATGTCCGGTCTCGCTCCTTGTTGCTATGGATCCCCCCATCCATTCCGACACCCCCCCTTGGAGCGGGATTGGGCTCCCTAAATCCCTAAGTGTTTGCTGACTATAGACGCAGGATCCTTTAGAATCTGAACCATGAGTGATTCACATACGCTTACGAATGCCGCTATGCGCGCACAATCCAGCCTAAAGCATCTGGAATCTGTCCGAAACTGTCACATCGACATGGACGAAGTGGTTCTGAGATCCATCATGAATGGGTTTCGAGATGCTGCAGAGCTGATCCAAATTGAAATAGACCGCTACATCAAGAATAAACCCGGTAGTGATCTAACGCTGACGGATGAACTCCATCTCGAAGAAGATTAAACTTGCAGTGCATCGCGCTGCTGAGGAAAAGTGCTCTTTAATGGGTGTGTTTTAACGCTTAGCCCACACAAGGCTTCACCCTAATGTTGCCTGACCGGTACTGGAAATTAAAGAGGTCTTCTGGCTTCAACTTCGCTAGAGCCCTTGGTCACTCACGTTGATTCTAAATAAAGTCCTTACAAACAAGGATTTCTAAGTACTCATCGATAAAGGCACAACGTATTAAGCCTTCCCGTCGATATCAAATCCCTCGAAGAACGGAGCGATCCTCATTTCTAAGCATGTGAAAACCCTACCGCGCTCACGTCTTAGTTGAAGACACGACCCAAACCCCAAGTACGATCTATCCATGGGCTTTATTACTAAACCCCTCGACGGTTTATAAACGTCCTGTTAGAAATAGAGCACTCTGTAGGTCGCTCTCTAACAGTTGTCACTCATCATCTCTATTAGTCTATCCCTCATACCTCATGACGGCGATGACCATAAATGAACCTTTATTTTTTCAACCGATCACAGTCTTCAGACACGCTGAAGTGGACGCTATTAAGCTTGGCCTTTGTAACACTCTTCACAGGCTGCACAAGCTATGGGTGTAAAGGCTTCCCTAATAATCCGATCTGTAAATCGGCTGTTGCCGCTTATAAGGCAACCGATGGTTCGCCGATTGAGCCTACGGGGATCGAGCACCAAATCGGCGATGAAAGCCAACCCGATCAAAAGACAGCGTTTATTGAGCCAAACCCTACAGTCGATCACACCGTGCCGATTCGCACTCCGCCTAAGATCATGCGGGTTTGGATTGCGCCTTGGGAGGATAACGATGGGGATCTCCAGGTCTCCGGCTATCTCTTCACAGAACTCGAACCTAGACGATGGATGATTGGGCGGACTCCAAGTAATAAAACACAAAACCTCCGCCCTCTTCAGGTAAGCAATCGACAAGAACCATCCAGCCCAATACCTCAAAAGGAGGCGATGGCTCAAATCGACCGAGACACGCAAAGCCCACCCTAATCAGCCTCAAGACCACTCATGTTTACACCGGAGCGTCGGCTCTGAGAAACGACGGGAGACCGTCTCTTCTATCAAAGAACACAGCCCATGAAACAACAACGACCTAAACCCCGAACCGTCATGCCTATGATCGGAATCGGTCTTGGCCTTTTGCTGATCACCCACGGTGCGGAAGCAGGCACCGGAGGATCGAGTGAATTCGGCAATATTTACGCCTTACTCACAGGATGGCTTCAAGGCATGCTCGGCAGAATTCTAGCCGTGACCTTCGTCACTGTAGGGCTTGTCTCAGGAATCATGCGCGGCAGCATGATGGGGCTTGTCCTTGGTATCGCGTGTGGTCTCGGTGTCTACACCGCTCCAACCGTTATCGACAACATTGTAACCGCCACGATTATGTAATGCCCCTTGTTTGGTCCGATCACGATTGAGTCGATCGAGATACGGCTGGAAACAGCCGACCTTTGAAGGATCCAAGATGATTAAATACATGGTACTAAGCCCAAAGGGCGAACTTATATCGCATTGCCATCCGGCGCGTGCCCGTCAGCTGATTAAAAACGGCAGGGCCGAAATCATAAAAGCCCTTCCACATACGATCCGTCTTTATACAGATCCAAGACAGACGATCTATCCCTACCGATGATACCGTCGATGTTAGAAGGACAACGAGCCGCGAATTTATTTTCAACTCTCGCCTACGATGACGAGAACGGCCTTTTTCTATGTGAAGATCCGGCACTGGGTTTTGGATTTATCTGCTCGCCCTTATCCGGGAGTGATGAGGCTACATCGGATCGCCTGAATGTCTTTTTGAGTCAGGCCTTTCCTGTCGATACCTTGATCACGTTCAACCTTTGGACCTCACCTGATCTAGAAAGCACGTGGGCCAAATGGTCCATGAGGCGAACGAAAGCAGCTTTAACATCGACACACGCCTTCACCGAAGCGACACTCGACTTCCTGAAGGCTGGCACCGTGAAGCCTATAGAAGGATTGCAAGGACAAATCATCCGAAGAACTGAAGTCTTGATCTCTGTGAAACTCCCCATAAAGGACGCCCAACCGAGTACAAAAGAACTCAAAGCGTCACAACGTTTACGTTTATCGACCCTTCAATCACTGGTTACGATTGGATTACATCCCATCACAATGACCCGTCATCATTATCTTCGCCGTCTATCCGTCATGCTGAACTGGGCTGAGACCAGTAGCTGGAGGGAAAGCCTCACGAGTACACCCGATGATGGCTTATTACTCAGGGATCAACTGCTCGATTACAACACTCGGATCAGCATTGATGATCAGAGCGTTTCAATGGGACCTAAACGCGTGAGCACCCTCTCCGTGAAACGTTATCCAGATCATCTCAACTTTGGATCGGCCCTGAGTTATCTGGGTGATTTAGCAACCGGGGCGCGAGGGCTCAGAGAACATGCGCTCATCACCTTAACACTTCATTACCCCGACGCTGAAACCACGAAAGCTAAACTCGATACGGTGAGACAGTGGGTGACCACTCAAGCACACGGACCCATTTTGAAATTTGTGCCGCATCTAGGAATCAGAAAAGCGGCCTTTGATGACCTCTACCAATCATTCCTTGAGGGAGATCGTCCAATCAAAGCCTATTTCGGCCTCTGCCTCTTTACTGATCCAGAATTCGCGACTGAAGCCGTATCCAACGCCAAAGTCTATTTCAGAGAACTGGGATTTCAGATGATGGAAGATCGATTTCTCACGCTGCCGATCTTCCTGAATGCCCTGCCCTTAGGTGCTGAGCGAACATTTATTCAGGCGAGTCATCGCTATAGAACTTTTGGCACCCGCCATGTCATCCCGATCATACCGCTGTTCGCAGATTGGGCAGGGACACAGAGCCAGAGCTTATCACTCATCTCTAGATCAGGGGAGTTGATGGGTTTTTCACTGTTCGATTCTGGCACCAACTACAACGCTTGTATTGCGGCTCAATCCGGTTCTGGTAAATCGTTTCTGACGAATGAATTAGTCGTCAACGCCCTCGCTGAAGGTGCGCGGGTATGGGTCATTGATGTCGGTCGATCCTATATGAATCTTGCCGAGGCCTTGGGTGGTGAGTTTATGTCCTTTTCTCCTGAATCCAGGATTTCATTAAACCCATTTAATCTCATAAAGAACTGGAACGATGAAGCCGATGTCCTAGCAGGGCTTGTGGCTTCCATGGCGGCCCCCAATGAAACACTTTCTGATTTCCAAACCGCTTCATTGAAGCGGATATTGCGGAGTGTCTATGAGCAGAATGGATCCGAAATGACTGTAGATGATCTTGCTCAAGCGCTGTTAGACGCATCAGATCGGAGAATTCAGGATCTAGGGGAGCAATTGTATGCCTTTACGCGATTAGGTGAATACGGCCGCTACTTCAATGGCAAGAATACCGTCTGCTTCAATAATGATTTTACCGTCCTTGAACTTGAAGAACTAAAAGGCCGTAAACACCTGCAACAGGTGGTGTTGTTACAGCTTATTTATCAAATACAACAGGCCATGTATCTCGGCGAACGAGATCGGCCGAAGATCGTCATCATTGATGAGGCTTGGGATCTATTAACGCTTGGTGATGCGGCGACCTTTATGGAACATGGCTATCGTCGATTTCGTAAATATGGCGGATCTGCGATCACCATCACACAGTCGGTGAATGACCTCTACAGAACCACAACGGGTCGCGCTATTGTTGAAAATTCGGCGCATATGTTGCTACTGGGTCAAAAGAGTGAATCCATTGAAGCACTGAGGACCGAGAAGAAACTCTCACTGTCAGATGCCGGCTATCAATTACTCAAAACAGTTCATACAGAACCGGGACTCTACTCAGAAATATTCCTCCTTACTGAGAGAGGATCCGGGATCGGCCGTCTCGTGGTCGACCCCTTTAAGCGACTGCTCTACTCAACTAAACCCAACGATGTCCAAGCCATTCGTACACTGCGACAACAAGGAATGAGCCTCATCGATGCCATTCAACACCTTATTAGAAACCATGAGCGAACCCATGCCTAAGCCTCCTTTATTGAACCATCGCCTGATCAGCGCACTGAGTCTCATCGGTCTGGTCTTAGCGCTCAGTTCACTGTGTCTATCCTACCGACTATCTAGGCACCTAGATCGATACACACCCATTGCTATTCTAGATCGCTCGAATATTTTAAGGAGTCTCCCGGTTGATCTTTCAAACCATGACCGTGAGGCCATCATTCAACAACTTGTTTCGACAGCAGCATCATTAAGTGACGACGGTTATCTCGTCCTGGACCGAGGACTGGTGATGGCCGCACCCCAAGATCGATATGTCGAAATACCTCATTGACTCACGGTTGATCTCGACACGAGTGACGGACATTGTGATGACGTTACCCATACTGTGTCTCATCGTGATTCTGGGGGCGTATTTGAAAGATCGCTACTCCATTGGCATTGATGACCAGGTGATTCAATGTCTTTCAGGACATCACCGATTTTTTCTGATTGATCATTGGGCTCGAGACTTTAAACGCGATGACCTCATTGCCTTTCGTGCAGATTGGAGGATGTCGCCACATTTTAAGGAAGGAACCTACGTGATCAAAAAGGTCAAAGGCCTTGCTGAAGACCTTATCGATAGGGATGGCGATCAGATCTTGATTAATCGGTCTTTAATCGCAGAAGGCCGGCCACTCATGGATAAAATCACTGCGAATGGACTTATGACCCAAGAGACCATCAGGCTGGGATCGAATCAATTCTGGGTGATGGGAGACCATCGCTTATCTTTTGATTCACGATATTGGGGGCCTGTCTATCCACAGCAGATCGTTGGAAAAGCCTATGTCCTCCCGATTTGAGTCTTGGCTGACCAAGCTCTGGGCCGCTCTTCTTCTCTGTTGCTCGAGTGTACAAGAAGGCCATTGTGAGGACGCCTGGCTCCATAAATCCCAGGCGATGAAAGCATGGGCATCTAAAGCCCCGCCCCCCGGATGGCTCAGAAGACCCGAAACGGCCCAGGGAACCCTCGAGACCCATCGAAGACAACCTTCCTCCGCCCTGTCCATTCGATCTAAAGAAACACCATATTCTTATGTCATCTTTGTATCACTATCGATGGGACATCAAGCACTAAAGGACATCGTACAGAGCCACATGAACCGTAAAGACACGGTCATCGTCTTCAGAGGCCTACCAAACGTCGGCGGTTTTAGGGGGCTGACATCGGCCATCAGAACCCTAACCAAAACTCAAGATCCCAAGGCGCTACCGGCCATCACTATAGATCCCATCGCTTTCACACGCGCGCACGTAACCAAGGTCCCTGCCATAACCTACAGCGTCGGAACACTGATCCAACTGAAAGTCGCAGGCATCCGTGAAGTTGAGTGGATGAATAGTCACATCAAAGCCCTGCCTAGAGAAGGACTCAAAGAACTCGATGACTTAGGCACTCAGGGACCCACCGTCGAGATCCTGGAACCTGATGCACGGGACATCCTTAAAACCCGTGTCAGAAACTTCAACTGGGACGATTATCAAGCCCAACAGATCCGTGCCTTCTGGGACAGTCAACATCATGATTCACTGCCTGACGCCATCGTGAAAAAACAGTACACCATCGACCCGTCGATTGAAGTACCGCGAACCATCGCATCCTCAACTGGCCATACGATCATTTTTAAAGGGCAACGACTAAACCCCCTCTCCCTGCTACCCATGAATGAGCGCATTCTATTGTTTGATGCCCGACGTGAAAGCCATCTTCTGTGGGTCGAACACATCGTGAACACATCACCACACCCATCCAATCTTCTCATCACGACCTCGGTTCATCCGGATCATGGGTTTGAACATCTTGAAGCACTTATGAAGAGACTCAACACAAGGATCTATCTTGCGCCTAGAAGGATGGTTCAACGCTTCAAGATCAAAGCCCTCCCGGCCATGATTCAAAACGTGGACAATATCCTACGATTGACGGAATATCCCCCAATCAATCTGGATGGTTCATGAGATCGATCGCGCTGATCATGATCGTGACACTACTGGGTGTTCGCTTTCAAACTGCAGAAGGGTCAGAGCTCTGTGAAGACCCCGACCTATTCGCAAGCGCTCTTAGCGATGCCTTCTGTTTTGATTGTTATTTTCCGATTCGGATCGCTGGGGTGCCGATGGGGGAAGGTGTAATCCCTAATGGCGTCACCGAAGAAGTCATCTGTGATTGTGGCGGGCCCTTTGAAGTTGGCGTGACGGTCGGTTCATGGCATCCAACGAAAGTCATCGAAGTCACTACCACGCCAGCGTGCTCATCGAATACGCCATTACTCGGCAGTTTAGGGATGAGCGATCAGGATACATCGCATCCCGCCTTTTTTAATGTACACATTTTTCCATTTCCGAACCCACTCGCAGACCCATTCGGAGCCACGCCCTGTGCAGGAATCGATAATCCACCCGTGATGTATCTATCAGAATGGGATCCTACCTGGAATCATGAGAATCTCGCTTTACTGTTAGCGCCTGAGGGTGGCGTGGTGGGCCTTCCTGGCGCACTTGAAACCTGCAGTGCGGACATCGTGGCGGCCAATCGGGGAGAAGCGCTGGACTCACTCTTCTGGTGTGCAGGCAGTTGGGGTAGCCTCTATCCCTTTTCTGGAATGATGCGCTCAGCCTCCACCCTGGATCCAATGCTCACCAGCTTAAGTGCCATCAGATCCATAGCCCTACTTCATCGCTTAGGCCTTTCGATGAGGACTGTGGGTGATGATGTCCTATGTGGTGGGGTGCCCGACCCTTTTATCCAGAAAAGCCAATACCGCATGAGTCTTGTATATCCAAAAACTGAAACCAATAGTCATCATGCGGTAGGTGAAAGCTCACTTCAATGGGTGAAAGGACGGATGCCTACAGCACCTGAAGGACGTCATGTCTATCAGCTATGGCAATGGGAAGACTGCTGCTTACCGATCGAATAGACCCTGTGCAACAAAATAATAAAGGCCAATGAACTTCCTTATAAGGTCGTTGGTCTGAATTTGGTCAGTGTTTTGCTGACACGTTGAACTCTCTCTTCGACGCTTTGGCCTGCCCTTTACGGGCAGGCTCTTTTTAAACCACCTAAAGAGAATTGGATCCTATGAGCGCTCAGGGACCCATTTAAGAGTTACCATCAGTCGTCCAGAACCGTCGGGCGACGAGGAATCATGAGTCGCATGAGTTTGCGGTTTTTCCACCAAGCCGCTACACGAAAAAGCAGAAGCATCAAAAGGAGCACCCCGTAGAGGAAAGGCTCGGCTAGATTACCCTTGAGTTGCATCACCCAATGCAAGATCACCGCGACTGAAGCGGGATAGACCCAGCGATGGAGTTTCTTCCAGGATTTCCCCATCATTTTTTTGGCGAATTTCGGAGTGGTGATCGCTAAGAGAAACACCACCACAAAACCGAAGATGCCATACCAGATATAGCTGGTTTCAATCACATCCCGGACAATCGCCGTCCACATCCAACCCTGATCTATCGATAGATAGCCGTAGACGTGTAAGGTCCCATAAAAAAAAGCCATGAGGCCGAACATTTGTCGGTACGAAGCCATCCCTCGCCATTGGGTCAAGGTTTGAATGGGTGTAATACAGAGGCTCACCAATAAAAATCTTAAGGTCCAAATCCCTGTGTACAGATGGAATTCTCCGATGGGGTTGGGGCCTAAACCATCGAAAAGCATCAAGAGGAGGAGCCAAACGAGCGGCCAAAAGGAAATCACACACAGGAAAGTCCAGGTATCAGCGAGCTTGTGTACCAGGAATACCCAATGAGGTGATGTGATGCCGAAGTCCAGCGGATCAATTGTCTTCTGTTCTTTTCGAATCACGCGAACGAAAGCGGAAATGAAGTCGACCGTCTGTTGTAGCGTCATCAATAGAACCGCCTAAGATCCATGCCGGAATAAAGCGATCCGACTTCCTCTTGATAGCCATTGAATAACTGGGTCACGCGTCTTGGTGTAAAAAAACGACTCCCTAGGGGTCGTTCACTCGCTTGGCTCCATCGAGGGTGCGGGACTTCAGGATTGACGTTGGCATAAAAGCCATAATCTTCAGGTGCAGCTTGATTCCATGTAGTAACGGGTGGTTCTGCTACGAGCTCAATCTTGACCAGCGACTTAATGCTCTTAAATCCGTATTTCCAGGGTACGACAAGCCGAATAGGCGCACCATTTTGTTTCATCAGGGGTTTACCGTACATACCCAACGAAAGGAGCGTCAATGGATGCACGGCTTCATCAAGCCTGAGCGCTTCAACGTAGGGCCAAGCGAGGACTCGATTGTCACGCTGATTTACCATGGCCTCTGGTTGCATCACCGATGTAAATTTTACGTATTTGGCCGAAGATAAAGGGCTCACGCGACTCAACAGATCTTTGAGAGGAAAACCCAACCAGGGAATCACGGCTGACCACGCTTCAACACAACGAAGCCTGTAAATTCTATCCTGTAGCGGAAACAATCGTTGCAAATCTTCAAGTGCGAAGGTCGTGGGATGTTCTACGAGTCCTGATACCTCTACAGACCAAGGGTCAATGATCAACGCTTGAGCAAGCGATGCGGGCTCTTCTTTGTAATATGAAAACTCGTAGAAATTATTGTAGTGAGTGACGTTTTTTTCTTTTGTGACATCACGACTGGATAAAATGAGAGAACTTGACGTTTCGGCATGGACATCCTTAGATTCGAAGGCTGTTTTGGTGGCTAAGCCCGTTAAGAGCAATACCCCCATTGAACGAACAGCCTCACGACGACCCAGCCAGATCTTTTCATCGGTTATCTCAGACGATGGAATGTCTTTTGATGTCTTGAAAGTCATGCTTTTTTTTGGATAAAAACGGCTCTTAACCGAGCCAATTCGATCAATCATGACCGTGAAAAAGCCTTTAAAAAAGGCGCTAAAACGGTTGATCAGGATTTAAGCATTTCAGTCAGTTTCTTGATTTCAGAATCGGCATCAATCTTATACGTGATGTCATACTGAACACCTAGGTAATATAGCAAGCCGCCCTTTTTATCAAACAGCGGTGTGATGGAAAGATAATTATGAAAAAGCGTGCCGTCCTTACGGTAGTTTTTTAAGGTCACAGAGATAGGCTCATGGTTTTTTATGGCCGTTCTCAACTTATCTAGATCGGGCTGATCCTTATTGTTACCTTGAAGGAAACGACAATTCCTGCCGATGATTTCTTCCTGACCGTACCCTGAAAGTTCCTCAAAAGCCTTATTCGCATAAACAATGGGACAATCTTCAAGATCAGGATCTGCAAGCGTTACACCATTAACGCAATGATCCAGTATGGCTGTTAGTACCTGAGGGATGATTCCAGAATCTTGTTTGACGAAAAGTGGCATAGTTGGCGCTCCTTAAACAGTAATTATTATTTATTAGCTTTATGGTTCAAAAGTGCATAGAGCGCTTCAGTAGTACTCTCTACTCCCTCTAAAATGGATGCACGAATGAGCTTTACAAAGGGCCTCATGAACAGGTCCACTTCTAGTAACTCGAATCGGAAAGATAAAGATGTTTTCTTTGGTCCTAAGGGGGCAATACTGTAAATTTGCCGGTAGGGTGAATCTCGACCTTCGAAACTGAATTTATCGGCTTTTGAAAACTCCGTGATTTCGAACGTTGAAGTCACGTTTTCATCGTTCTCAGATTTCACCTGTTTAACTCGACTCCCCTTGTGAACGGGGACTCCGTCAAGGAATTCCACATTAACCACATCAGGCATCCACTTCTGGTAATTCTGATGGAAATTGGTAGCTATAAAATCAAAAACCTTATCGTGCTGAAGATCAACCACGGTTTCAGCTTCTCCCGTCACGGGCTCTTGGAGATTCATTTTGCCTTTAAGATCCATAATGCAATCGCCTCTCTTTCTCTTGGTTTATTCGTAAAAGTGGCATAAAACAGGTAAGCATTTACTTTATTTTGCTACTCCCGAAATGGGGAATAAGCTTAAGAATTTTCTTCATTTGCCGTTCAGTAATAAAGGCTAAACAAAACAACTGAAAGAAGTTATCTGCAATTATGATGTCGAGACCGATTTTTTGAGGGACACATTCTTTTCGGGTACCGAAGAACCGATCCCAAAAAGCAAAAACGATTCCGTAGTTACTATCGTGCTCTTGCCGACTAGCAGAATGATGCGTACGGTGCAGCGATGGGGTGATGATGGCCCTCGATAAAGACTCTTCGTTAGGAAGTCGGATATTCGAGTGGTGAAATAGAATGAAAACCACTTGGATAGCCTCCATCGCCAACACAATGTGCGCGTCAACACCGATCAATATGACAAAGAAACATTTGTAGGGGATCTCAATGAAGAGGTCAAACACATGAAATCGAAAGCCAGTAGTCAAATTGAATGCCTTATCACTGTGATGAATTTTGTGGAAACGCCACAACCACTCGTATTTGTGACTGATGACATGCCAGAAATAAATAGCGAAATCATAGAGCAGAAAAGTAATCATCCACTTAAAGGGACCTTCCTGCATCCCACGCAGTAACCCGAATCCGGAAAACTTTTGCGCAATGAAAAATAGAGATGTCGCTCTAATGAGCGTTAGGACAACGTTATTAAAGAAAAAAGCAGACAGATTGGTCAGGATCGATTCTTTACTGGTGGCTTTGGGAAATTCGACATAGGGTCGCTTTTTTTCTATCGTCAATAAGGTGAAGAAGGAAAGCAAGGCCAACACCATGAAAACATTACTGACAATTTCCGCTATTTCTTGGGTATTCATTGTTCACGTCTTTAGTTTTTGTTATGGCGACATTGATCGAAGGCTTTTCAGACATCTCCGTATTAAGTGATGTGTTCATCGTTTAAATTAACATCTACATAACACCCAAACCTAGGACCTTTGATCTCAGTAAAAGTTCGCTTGCGATTAAGGGTCATCTCGATGAAGCGTTGCACCCTGAGGTAAGTGGCCGTACAAAGAGGTTTGGCGGCTTACATTCATCGAAAGAATCGCCTCTGGAGAGGTCCTTATTGGGCGCCCGCTTGGCAATAACTGAATGAAAACAGTGGATATAAAAATGCCGGCGGGCCAATTGAACAGGACCGCCGGCATTCATATGATGCGTTGGGCAATTATTTACAGAGGTAAGCCGCACCTACCACCGTTGAATTCACCGTACCGCCCGCTCTGAACAAAGCTGGATCAGCTTGGTGCTGGATGAAGACTGCATTTGCACCGAGCTTTAGGGCTTTGTTCTTGATGTCATTACGAGCCCCTACGATGAGGTTTTCATTGCTGGTGTAAGGACCTGAGAAGACCGATCCTTGAGTCCCAGTGACTTCCCCCACATACGCACACGACGCTTTACTGACATCAGGAGAGACATCCAGTATACGGACCTTTTCAGCGCCGGGCGTTAAAGGGTTGGCCGCACAAGCCCATAAAGTAGATCCCATCAGCATAGTGATTGCGAAACGATGAATGTTCATGCAGGTAAACTCGAAATATCTATAAAACCTGTAGCGTAGAGCACCCAAAGGATGATTACAACCAATGGTTCCTAAATAGGGTCCTCACGCCATCAAAAGCTCAGACCAAAACTTAAAAACCAGGGTCTTAATAACGTGAGACCTAAACCTAAACAACCGCTCACCAGAATCACAGGGATAGCGCCTACTTTAAATCGAATGAAGGCAAAGGCCGCCACAAGAAAAACCGCCAAAGCCAAAAGATCTGGAGGTACGGAGCCCCCCTTAGGCCAAAGGATGTGATAGCCCAAAAACAAAGCTAGATTCAGGATCACGCCGACGACCGCAGCCGTCACGCCGGTTAGAAGCGCCGTGAGCTTTAGGTTGCCGTGAGTGGATTCCACCAAAGGACCGCCCATGAGAATGAAAAAGAAGCTGGGGAGAAACGTGTAATACGTCACAACGGCTGCAGCCAGTGATGCGGCGAACAATAAACGGTCCGGACCAAAGAGTTCATGGGTCCAGCCAACGATAAAACCCACGAAGCTTAAGACCATAATTAAGGGACCCGGCGTGGTTTCGCCAAGCGCCAGTGCATCCATCATCTGTGGTGCACTAAGCCAGTGATAGTGTTCAACTGCACTTTGATAAACATAGGGGAGGACTGCGTAGGCACCACCAAAGGTAACCAGTGCTGATTTGGTGAAGAACCAGCTCATCTGGGTCAGGATATGATCTTTACCTAGCTCTCCGTTTAGTACGATCATTGGAATGGTCCAACAGGCCATACTGAACAGAAAGACACCCAATAAAGACATCCACTTGAATCGAGCGTGAGGAGGCGTTGGCGTCCCATCATGAATGAAAGCATCTGTATCTTGGCGCTTTTCGGTCTTATGCCCAACATGCATTTTATAGACTCTTGGAAACAGTCGCCCACCGACGGCTCCGAGCATGGCCGCAACCATAATGATGATGGGAAAAGGTAGATTGAAGAGGGATAGCGCGACAAAGGCCAAAGCGGAGATGAACCACAATGACCAATGCTTTAAGGTTTTGTGACCGATGCGATAGCTCGCAGAGAGCACAATGGCGGCAATGGTCGGCTTCAATCCATATAGAAACCCTGACACCGCCGGCACTTCGCCATAAGCCATGTATACCCAACCTAGGCCAAGTAGGATGAAGAAAGACGGCAACACGAAGAGCCCACCCGCGACAAGGCCGCCAAGATTTCGATGCATCAGCCAACCCAGGTAGGTGGCCAGCTGTTGCGCTTCTGGTCCGGGCAAAATCATGCAGTAATTAAGTGCATGCATGAAGCGGCCATCTGAAATCCAGCGCTTCCTTTCAACGAGCTCCTGGTGCATGATCGAAATCTGCCCTGCTGGGCCGCCAAAACTGATGAATCCGAGTTTCAGCCAAAAGAGAAACGCTTCCCTAAAGGAAATCGAAGATTGAGGTTTGGTTTGAGAGATCGGTTTAGGAGAAGTCATGGGTGAAGAATAGTAGAACCCTTGTGGTGGCGAGCCATTTCAGAAGGAGTGCGCACTGAACGTTCTTAGTGTATCAACAGCGGCTCGAAAAATTTCACATTGTTCTGTATTCTAAACTCCAGATGATCCTAAAAAGCGCCCATGCCCCCTCTTGATAACCTACAGCATGAGATTGACCAGCGGGTGAACGACATCCAGTCGAATCATCCTAACTGGCTTTGCCGGAAAGGGTGTGACGGTTGCTGTAAGCGTCTGGCCGATATTCCTAAGATCACATCTGCCGAGTGGCAACGCCTTGAACAAGGCCTTGCAAGGCTACCAAAACCCATTCTCACCATGATTAAGTCGCGTTTTGATGTCATGGCACTCGACACTGACCGACCACTGACCTGCCCTATGCTCGATCGGTCTATCGGTGCTTGCCGTGTCTATAATTATCGACCCATTGCTTGCAGAACCTATGGATTCTATGTGCAACGCGATAAAGGACTCTATTGCCATGACATCGAGGTTGAAGTGAGTGAAGGTCGACTCGACCAGGTACTCTGGGGCCATCAGGATTCGGTCGAACGACGATTGAAGGCCTTGGGCGACTCATTAGAGATGACCGAATGGTTCAGCCAATCCAAAACGCTGCACGACTTAATCGATTTCAACCCCAGATGACTGAACTCTATGACCGCCCTCTTGCCTTCGTAGATCTCGAAACCACTGGCGCAACCGCAAACATCGATCGAATCACCGAGATCGCCATCATCACCTACAATGGTCGTGAGACTTCAGCTTGGAGCCATTTGGTAAATCCTGAAACGCGTATTCCTGCTTTCATCGAAGGCCTGACCGGGATCCGCAACGAGATGGTTGCCGATGCCCCAGTGTTTAAAGAACTCGCCTTTGAGATCCAACAGCGTCTAAAAGGACATATATTCATCGCTCATAACGCCCGATTTGATTATGGGTTTTTGAAAAATGAATTCAAACGACTCGGACAAGACTTTAGGACATCCGTCCTCTGTACGGTCAAGCTTTCAAGAAAACTCTACCCACAGTACAAACGGCATAGTCTCGATAGTTTGATTGAACGCCATGAACTCTCAGTAAAAGAACGCCATCGAGCACTGGGTGATGCCGAAGTGTTGGTTCAATTCTGGAAGCTGTTGGAACAATCCTTCGATCAATCAGTACTGCAAGCAACGATCAAAGAACTGAGTGCCCGTCCGAGCCTCCCACCGCATATTGATTCAGAGCGGATTGACGAGATTCCAGAGGGACATGGCGTCTATCTTTTCTATGGTGAAAACGATTTACCGCTCTATATCGGCAAGAGCAATCATCTAAAACAACGGGTCCTGTCCCATTTTTCGTCCGATCATCTGGCCTCACGGGAAATGAGCCTTTCTCAGCAACTAAGGCGCATTGATTGGATCGAATGTGCGGGTGAGATCCAAGCGCTCATCACAGAGGCAAGGCTCATTAAAGCGCTGCAGCCAACCTTAAACATTCAATTGCGGCCCAGTAAGGCGTTCTGTTCCTGGTTCTGGAATGATGAGCAAGAGAGGGCGCCCCTACTCCGCTTAGTCTATGCCAGAGATCTTCATTTTGGCCGTCAGGACCATCTCTATGGCCTCTTTAAAAATCAGAAAGAAGCCAAGAACACCTTAAGCACGCTCGCCAAAGAGATGAAGCTTTGCCCCGTTGTCTTAGGCCTTGAAAAAGGCACTTTGGGTAAACCGTGTTTTGCCTATCAGATCAAACGCTGTAAAGGGGTCTGTTGCGGAGAAGAGTCCTGGTTACAGCACGCGATTCGATTGAAGTTGGCACTGAGTCGATTAAAGCTAAAATCTTGGCCCTATGATGGACCTGCCGTTCTGAGTGAAGGCGCGGTCAAACACGTCATTGATGCTTGGTGTTATCTAGGTGCCGCCACCAATGATGAAGAGATTGAAACACTATTACAAGAAGGAACACCAAGCTTCGACAAGGATACTTTCAGAATCTTGGTGAAACACATGCATCACCTACAGCCGTTAAAACGCTCAGCGGTCGAAGAGTGATCCGCCTATAATGGCTTTAACTCAGAAAAAAAGTGAACTCATGAAACCTCTTTGCTTAATCCCACTGCTGAGCGCCCTCCTCCTAGGCTGTGATCTCTACCTTCCTGGGTGTGGCAGTTCTGACACCGTAAAAGAACTCCAAGGGGCGACCCTCGTTCAAACCGGACTCTTGGAATTTATGCAGATCGGGACCATTCTTGAAACGTCGAGTGATTGGAAATCCAGAACCAGAGCGTGTAATGTCATGCTGGTTCCCAGAGATGATTTTGCGGCACGCTATGAGGAGGCCAAAGGCACGCTCACGCAATCAAAAGGTAATAACCTGATGGAGTTTCTTGGAAAGGCGATTGCCTCTGCCGTCTTACCTCCGAAATTGGAATCGCCACAAATACCCTTTGGTGTGGCCAAAGATGCCTTGACGGGCGCATTTAGAATTACTGTGGATCCCGATGATTTGAAAGAGCTACAAAGTCTTTCTGCAGGTTATCAATTACTGGGTCTGACGATGAAGCAACTGGAGTCTCAAAAAGAGCCCCCTCAGCCTCAAAGTGCTCCTAATCAACCCATTTAGTCACTTTTGACCCCCATATCCGCTTAAGAGGGTGAATCGAAGGGGAATCCAGACTTTGGAAGGATCCTTTCATAAAAATAAGTCGCGCAGGCCGTCTTTTCAGATCGCGGTATCTCATCTTTTGCAAAAACCCCGAGTTGAATCGAGCGCTCGGATAAATCGCCCTTCGTAAGGACAAGATAGTGAACAGCTTCGCCACAGAGCCGATTTCCTCTAAGGAGTTTAGGATCAGCCGGCCGTTGCACCTGATAGATCCAGGCCAAAACCGTTCCAACATCGGTATCAAAATCTGACACTGTCCGATCGAAGCTAATATCAAGATAGGCCTTGTTCTCGAATTGAATACGATTCGATGAAAAAAGCACTTTCCCAGTAATCGACTGTGCAGTCGTGCTGATGGGCCCCCAATGCTCAGATTGGCCATCGGCCGAGACTAAGGAAGGCCACATAAGCATCCATGCCATTGAGCCGAGTAACTTAAGGATGATGTTGTGATGCATGGTTAAGAAAAAAAACGAGTGAGGAACCTCAATGAAAATGTTTGCCTTTCAATTTCTCTGGATCATAAAGCTCGAGACTGTTAAGCACATTGACATAAGGCTGCGCCGTCACGCTGACATCACCACGAAATGGATTATCCAAAGAAGCCACCAGAAATATCATCAAGCCAAGACTCAAGGCATAGAGCCCTGTTAGCACAATATGGGACATCATCGTAGGTAGGTGATAAAAGTAGGTCATCACGATGGTGATGAGACTGCCGGCTAAAATCACACACCAAAACACATCGGGGAGACCCCCATCTTCTACGGCATCTAAACGCATGCGTCTGACTTCAGCCAGTTGATTGAAGGAATCGAGGGCTTTAGAGATAAAAAGCTTTTGTTCATCCGTCGCAGCATGGTATTGAGCAAGACGCCCCATAAACACCGTCACAATTTCGGTAGCACCCAGTCGAACCTCACCCTTGAACTGAGCCGGCCAGGAGATTTCGACGATATAATGAAGATAATCTTTGAGATCTTGTTGAAGCTCGTGTTTTGCCGGTTCATTTAGAGTACTGACGTCTCGATATAGGGTTGAAACACAGGCTGCTTCTCGACTGACAAGGCGCCCAACTTCGTCGTAATTCTGCCAAGCAGCAACCGCAACCAGCCCCAATAGTAAGCCCGCAAGCACACCCACGCCCGAAAAGAAACCATTGACGGACTCATCGGTTGCTCTGGAGATGCGGAAAAAATTGTAAATAGGCCGCCTTAATAAAAGTAAACCACCGATCGATATAGCGAGCGTCCCACCCAGAATCAACAGCGCGAGCATATGATTTGAAAGTGAATAGGTCCAATTCATCATCTCTATCTGCCTCCAACAGGCGAATATGTAAAGGTACTCAAACTATACCTTGAATGTTAGGAAGGCCCATGTCAAAGGCCTTTACGAGTATAGCGGTGCTTGACGCCTAGGGGGAAATCCTTAGGGTCACCAAAGGGTTTAACTATGATCTTGGGTAAGTGCCTTTCGCGAGGCACATAGTGCGCAAACTCACTATTGAGCCTAAGGAGTTCTTCCTTGATCGATGCGGCGATGAGGTCGATCTTTGCTTCATCTTCGATAGCCCCCTTACGGAGTTCCACCGTAACTACGAGCTCTGGGTTGCCGTCACCCTGCTCTAAAATCTCAAGCACAAATTTGCCTGTCACAAAAGTCTGTATGTCCGGATGCTCTAGTCCCACTGAGACATTTTCAGGATAGACATTGGCGCCATAATAAGACACAGTAAAATCAGCGCGCCCAAAGACATAGACAAAAGGGAGGGGTCGAATGGGGCGGCTCGAAGCCACCGTTCCTCTTATGCTCTCAAGGACACCGAGCTTTTCAAGTGTGGCTTCCATTGCATCAAAAGGGATGACACCACCTTTGTCCGCGATGTGATAACGTACGAGCGGCACGCCATTTTCACCTGAGACCACCAAGGTCCCTTCAAACTCCTCGAAATATCGATCTCTCGGATCGTATTGAACCAGGGTAGGTAAACGAGACTCACCAAAAAGAGCTTTAGCCGTTTCGGGATGTTTAGAAAAATAAGAACGGATGGCGATGGAATAAGGCGTTTCATTACCTAAGACGCCCCCATCGGCGGTACCGTAGAGTGAAGCAGTTTCCTCATGGGGTTGATGACCACCAGCGTTTCTGACGAGTGCAGACCGCCACTCTTCACTGAAGACTTCACCTGCAAAGACCATCCGTGTGTTGATCGAACCCCAATCGATGTCTTCGGCTTTGCCGGCATCAACCACATCACGCACGAAGGGTGGATAACCTAAAAGGACGGTTTGGTCGTAAGAGGGAGCCAACTCACGAACGATACGGAGAATCTCTCCGATGTTATTACCTGGCGTTGCCACCGTGATGGGATAACCCTTACGGGCAAGATGCCAACAACAGGAAGTCGTAAAAATCCCGCCAACCCAGTTGCCCAGAGCAAAACACACCACCGCCAGAGTTTTTTTATTCTGTAACTCAAAACCATCACAGAATACCTGCTCAAACCGAATGGCTATGGCGTACTCATGAACAATAGCTCGAGGCCAAAATGTTGGGGTACCGGTTGAACCTGAAGACACAGCAACACGATCTAACTGGGAGAGGTCACCATTGTGTACTCGCCGATCTAGAGCATACGCCTGCATGTACTCTTTTTTGGTCATTAGAGGAAGCTTTTTAAAGTCTTCTAATGACTGTATGGAATCCCCCGTGTAGCCCATTGGGGAGAGGTAGTTATGGTAGGCCGGAACTTTTTCAAACGTATCTCTATAGAGATCGAGCATCGGAACGGTTGGGTCCAATGATCCATGACCTAAATGATTAGGTAGTTTGAGCTTTAGGAATTCATCTAACTGCATGACCATACTCTGATCCAAAAAGTAATGGAACGTCTTTTGGGATTATGGACGAAATAACTGATAGTTATTAGTGTTTACCCTGGATTCAGGATGACCGAATTTTGCGAATAAGAAAGGTCTCTGAGCCGAAGCGGCGTTTGCCTTCTGCATTCGCTTCATCGATGGTGGAAAAGATACCCTGTAATTCAGCTGCTTTAATGAGCACCGCTTTTCCGGCGTGTTCTTCGACCAGACTTTCTTCGATTGCATCGAAGGCCCTGATGTCTTTTAGGAGATGATTAGGGATTGCGGATGCGCATCTCATGATTATGCGTAATTATTTAGGTTTGACAGTTATCTAGATCAGGAACAGATGTGTGACTTTCGGCCGTTAAGCAAGCTTAATACATCGATTAATATGAATGATAACGTCCTTTATCATACATAGAAAGGGGGCCTAAATTAGGCCTCTAAGTGCCGGTGATGGGCAAACCTTTGATTCAACCGAATGCGAATGTTTTCTTTCATTACGACACCGATCGCTGCAAGATTAAACTTCTGACCATACCTTCATCCATTTCTTTCGCCAGATAAAACTAGGTGGCGGCGCTCACATATTTTTTGAGGTAGAAATTGTTTCTTGTGCATCCTTGAGCAAAAGCAGATAACGATTCTAGGGATCCAAAATAAGGCCCTAGGTATCTTAGGAAGCTTCTTTGAACACTGTGTGCTAAACGCCTCAGACACCTTATCGGGACTTTTCTTCGCAGTGGAGGATCAAATCTCGACCAATATGTCTATTGAATCTTGATAAACAACGGCTTATTCCACTGGGTAACGGATAAAGCAGTCTTATATCACTGGAACCATAAGTGCAGGCTGCTATGACCTTCTTCTGATTCTCTAAGCCACTCCAACGGTAATTCTTGCTAGCGCCTGCGCCCTCTCCGTAACCACCGTCAGGCGGGAGATCGTCTGTGTTCGATGGCCCCGGATCATTGATATAGAGCTCCAAATGACTGACCGGTATTTTCGCAATCACATCAGCTTGGTCGGGCGTACCGGTTTCAGCCCACGCATTTCTAAACCATGATGTCCAACCAGTCGGGGGGTGGATCGATATGCTGTGTAACGCTTAGGGTCTCTGGGCATTTAAGTTCAAACGCATTTGCGTCACACCAAGCCGAAAACAAGAGTAATAAAATTTGAAAATAGCTGAAATGACGGATTGTCTTCATCTTAGGCCCCTGTGTGAAAGGCACGTGAATTGAGTAACTTGGAGAAGTGAGTCGCAGATAGCTTAATCATCCGCGTGAGGAGTCTTCTTATTCTTTCTGCCATACCTGATTGCTCATACTTCCCTACCAATGTCCCCAGCGTCAACAGTCATCATTCATTGACTAGTTTCTGAGACAATGATCTTTCCCCCACTTTGAATCTTGATCATTACTAAAGGTTGGATGGATAGTAGCCTTGACGGGGAAGTCTACGCCATCACCCGGCATAACATGGATACCGGGTAGACCTTCATCCTCCTGCTGTATCTCTTTTCGGATATCCGAAGGCTTTTCAGAACGAAATACCTCAGGAAACGTTACGGCTCGCGAGAGAGCCAACTGGCCCACTACGTATAAGGAGATCCATATGCGCCCAAAACCCCAAAGCTTAAGACATCTTCTATTTCTTGCGTTATGTAGCACTTCTTCGCTGGTCATCGTTCACGCCGACACCACGAACTGGGCCAATAGTCCTAATAACTTTGAAAACAGCCAGCTGAATTTCCAGAACTCGTCCAACAACTTCGACAACAGCCCCATGAACTTCCAAAACAATCCGATGAATCTGAATTCGGGCCGGATCATTCGGGACAATTCTGGACATGCTCGAGGCTATGCCGTACCCAAAAGTGACGGCGGCGTAAACTACTTCGATCTGCAAGGCCACAGGGAGGGGTATGAGGCAGGAGAGGAATGATAATCGGGGAACTCTAAACTAAGCCACCATCGGCATTAGACAGACACCAAAAGGCCCACGTTGAGTGGGCCTTTTGTGCTTGTGATAGCCGGCTTTCGCCAGCTTCTTTCTATCTTTGTACACTACGGCCTTATTGAAGGTCCGTGC
>Ga0164296_1001776_pt1 | contig 22250 bp, 26 predicted proteins | sample GEODES057metaG_FD_113533 | JGI IMG/M metagenome (GOLD analysis project Ga0164296, IMG submission 113533) | Dystrophic lake water microbial communities from Trout Bog Lake, Wisconsin, USA - GEODES057 metaG | ecosystem: Environmental > Aquatic > Freshwater > Lake | place: USA: Trout Bog Lake...
ACTTCTACCTCTACATCAAGGAGTGCGAGTGGCGCTTCAACTACCGACCTGTTAGCAAACTCCTCCAGTGCCTCAGGGCATGGACGAAGGCGGAATGAACACCGCTTAGCTATCTCAGCCCCATCCTTAAACGGTCGCCGGGTGCAGGGGGCGCCGCCCCCTGCCGGGTCCAGGGCAGAGCCCTGGCCTTACTCGCCTCTGCGCCGCACTCCGCGTACCCCGGGATCGGGGCCGCCGGTCAGGCGGCGTGTTTGGCGGCGGCGGCGCGTTGGATACCGCGGCGGATTTTGAAGGCGATGACAGTGACGACGATGATGCCGACGCCGGCCATCATCCAGTAGACGCCGTCGGGGCCGAGCCATTCGGCGAGGAACCAGCCGCCGGCGACGAAGCTGCCGGCCCACATTCCCGCGGCGATGAAGTTCCAGAAGGCGAAGACGCCCCAGTTCATGCCGGCGATGCCGCAGGCGGCCGAGGCGACGTTGCGCACGCCGTAGACGAAGCGGAAGCACAGGACGAAGGCGATGCCGAAGCGGTCTAGGAAGCGCATGGCCTGGTCGAGCTTGCCGCTGGCGCCCGGGATTTTGCGCAGGGCCTTGGCGCCATAGAGGCGGCCTAGGGTGAACCACAGCTGGTCGCCGGCATAGGAGCCGATCCAGACGCTGACCATCAGGATCCACGGGTTGATCATTCCGGTCGCCCGGCCCGCCGCGGAGGCTAGCAGGACGAAGGTCTCACCCTCGAAAAAGGCCCACATTGCGGCGCCGACATAGGCCAGCATACCCCACTCGGCCCAGAACTCTGCCACGCCGTGAACGTCTCCTAGACTGCTTCCGCTACTACTGTGACGCGGGCACGCGTCAGAGCAAGCTCAAAATGGTGCCGCGTGATATATTCACGCGGCCGCGTCGGCGCCATGCTCGGGAAACAGGCCGCGCAGCCCTTCGGCGGTCGCCGCGCAGCGGCCGCGTTCGGTGATCAGGCCAGTGACCAGGCGGGCCGGCGTCACGTCGAAGGCGGGATTGGCGCCCGGGCTGGCCGAGGGCGCGATGCGCACGGTGGCGATGCTGCCGTCCATGGCGCGGCCGGTGATGGTGGTCACTTCGGTGGCGGCGCGTTCCTCGATCGGGATTTCCTTCACCCCGTCGGCGACCGACCAGTCGATGGTGGACGACGGCACGGCGACCCAGAAGGGCACGTTGTTGTCGTGCGCGGCCAGGGCCTTGAGGTAGGTGCCGATCTTGTTGGCGACGTCGCCGGTGCGCGTGGTGCGATCGGTGCCGACGATGACCAGGTCGACATCGCCGTGCTGCATCAGGTGTCCGCCGGCGTTGTCGGCGATGACGGTATGTGGCACGCCGTGGCTGCCGAGTTCGAAGGCGGTGAGCAGGGCGCCCTGGTTGCGCGGCCGGGTTTCATCGACCCAGACGTGCAGGTCGATGCCCTGGTCGTGGGCCATGTAGATCGGCGCGAGTGCCGTGCCCCAGTCGACGGTGGCGAGCCAGCCGGCGTTGCAGTGGGTGAGGACGTTGACGCGGCGGCCGAGGCGGACGAGGTCGGCGATCAGGCCGACGCCGTGCTGGCCGATGGCGGCGCACATGGCGACGTCCTCATCGGCGATGGCGGCGGCTTCGGCGTAGGCGAGGGCGACGCGGCTGGCGGGATTGGCCGGGCGGAGGCGGGCCAGCATGCGGTTGAGCGCCCAGGCCAGGTTCACCGCCGTCGGCCGGGTGGCGCCGAGCAGGGCGGCGTCGCGTTCCATCGCCGTGGTCGTGGGATCGGCGCGCAGCGCGAGGCACAGGCCGTAGGCGGCCACCGCGCCGATCAGGGGCGCGCCGCGCACCTGCATCGACTTGATCGCGTGCCCCGCGGCGGCGACGTCGGTGAGGCGGAGGATGTCGACCTTCCACGGCAGCTTGGTCTGGTCGAGGATGCGCACCGACCAGCCGTCCTGCTCGTCCACCCACACGCTGCGATAGGGGGTGCCGTCGATCTTCATGGTTTTTCTCGGTTGTCAGACGCGTTGATGGAGGACGCAGACGAGGGTGAACAGCCGCCGCGCGGTGGGGAAATCGATGGCGATCTTGCCGGCGAGGCGCTGGCGGAGCAACTCGGCCCCCTCGTTGTGCAGGCCGCGGCGGCCCATGTCGATCGCCTGGATGCGCGCCTCGCGGCCCTCGGCCACCGCCGTCGCGTGGCTGTCGACCAGCATGCGGTAGTCCTTGATCAGCCCGCGGAAGGGCCCAAGCGCCAACAGCACGGCCTTGAGCGGCGTGTCGTCCCCGGCTGTCAGCAGGAAGACCAGCCGCCCATCCTGGATCGACAGGCTGAGCCCGAAGGGGCCGCGGCTTTCCGCCCCTGATGGGCAGAACCGGTTCTCTGCCTCAAGATCGGCCACCGCCTGGGCGCGGTCGGCCTCCAGCATGGGCGAGAGGCGGGTCAGCGACTCGCCCTCCAACACGATCCGCGCCAGCCGCGCCCCGGGGCCGGCGAGCGCGCGGTCGGCGCCGCCCGGTTCGGTCAGTCCTTCACTCACGGCCGTCCGGCTTGAGCATACCGCAGGCGGTCAGCACGCCGACGGTGGCGCCCTTGATCGGCCGTAGCAGCGCCAGGGCCAGGGCGAGCGTCATCGGCACCCATATCGCTGTGTGCACCCAGATCGGCGGCGCCCAGGCACGTTCGACCAGCAGCATCGCCGGCACGATGAGGTGGCCGACGATCAGGATGGTGAAATAGGGCGGCGCATCGTCGGCGCGCGCCAGCCCGAGCGGGGCCGAGCAGGCGGAACAGTGCTCGGTGACCTTGAGGAAGCCGCGGAACAGGTTGGTCTTGCCGCAGGCCGGGCAGTGACCACAGGCGCCGCGCCACATCGCTTCGATCGCCCGCGGCACCGGCCAGGCGGGTTTCGACTGCTCACGGGCGGGTTGCCAACGCACGGGTGCGATCTCGGTCACCGGAGAACTCTCCTCAACGGCCGCAAAATCGCTTGCCGCGATGCAGCATTACTTGCTCCCGGCGGCGTTGGCGATCAAGAGTTTCCGTATGGCCCGTATTCTCGTCATCAATCCGAACTGCAGCCGCCACTGCTCGGACGGCATTTCCGCCGCGATCGCGCCGTTCCGCCTGCCCGGTGGCCCGGAGTTCGACGTTGCCACGCTCGCGGAGGGGCCGAAGGGCATCTACTCCTGGCGAGACTGGCATGGGGTCGTCGAGCCCTTGTGCCATCTCGTCGAGCGCGAGCGGGCCGATGTGTTCGTGGTCGCCTGTGCCTCCGATCCCGGGATCGAGGCCGTGCGGGCGGCGACGACCGCGCCGGTGCTGGGCGTCTTCCGCTGCGCGGTCACGGCGGCGGCGGCGCGGGCCGAGCGGTTCGGGGTGATCGCTTTGGTCAACGCCTCGAAGGCGCGCCATCTGACGGCGCTGCGGGCGCTGGGGATGGAGGGGCGTCTGGCCGGCGAGGTGGCGATGAATGTCACGATCGAGGCGCTGCTCGATCCCTATGCGGCGCGGGCACGGCTGATCGAGGCGGGGCGGGCGCTGGTGACGCAAGGATCTGATGCCGTGATCCTCGGCTGCACCGGAATGGCGCATCACCGGGCGGCGATCGAGTCCGCCCTCGGGGTTCCCGTCATCGAGCCCTGCCAGGCGGCGGCGGGACAGGCGCTGGCGATTGCCCTTGCGGTTTAGCGAAGCTGCGCGCCGCCGCCGGGGCAGCGGCGCGCGATCCGTTGGTCAGGCCTTGATGTCGACGAGGCCCTTGCTGCCGGCAGCGCCGGGGCCGGACACGCCGTCGTCCGCGTCATGGTCGTTGGCACGCGCCGGCGGCGCCGGCGGCTGGGACTGCTGCGTGGTCTGGACGGGCGACTTCGGGGCGGCGGAGGAAATGCCGGAGACGTTCATGGGGATTGTCCTTGAGCTGGGTCGATGATTCGGAAGATCCGAATGCCAAGCGCTCGTTTTGACCGCCAATGACACGCATCCTGCGCGCTAAATGCTAACCGATCGCTAACGGCTATCCGGGCCTCCGCCACACCGGCGGATCGACCGCGCCGACCTGATCGGTGATGCGGCCATAGGCCTCCGGCCGGCGGTGCTTGTCGAAGGCGAAGATGGTGGTGCGGCCGAGGCGGCACACGTCGAGATCGCAGTCGGCGACAATGACTTCGTCATCCCACGACGTCGCCTGCGCCAGGATCTCGCCCTGCGGATTGACGATGATGGAGTGGCCGAACAGCTCGCAGCCATCCTCGGTGCCCGCCTTGGCGACGGCCACCGCGAAGGTCGCGTTCTGGTAGGCGCCGGCCTGCACCGAGAGATGCGAGTGGAACACCCGCAAATGATGCGCCTCGAATCCGGCGGCGGCCTGGTTCAGCGAGGGCGTATTATAGCCGACCATGACCAATTCGACGCTCTGCAGTCCCAGCACGCGCCAGGCCTCCGGCCAGCGGCGGTCGTTGCAGATCATCATCCCCATGTTGACGCCGTCGAGCCCGCCCATGGGGGCACGGATGACGGGGAAGCCGAGGTCGCCGACTTCGAAATAGCGTTTTTCGAGATGCTGTACGGCGCGCTTGGGATCGAACGCGGCATGCCCTGGCAGGTGGACCTTGCGGTATTTCAGCAGGATGTCGCCGTCGGGGCTGACGAGGATGGCGGTGTTGAAGTGCCGGCCTTCCGGCGTGCGCTCGGCATAGCCGAGATGGAAGCCCATGTTCAGCCGCTTCGCCGCGGCGAACAGCGGCGCGGTCTCGTTCGAGGGCATGGCGCTTTCGAACCAATGGTCCGCCTCCGCCAGGTTCTCATGGTAATGGCGCGGGAAGAAAGTGGTGAGTGCCAGTTCGGGGAACACCACAAGCTCGGCGCCGCGCTGATGCGCCCGCTCCATCAGCCGCACCATGCGGGCGACGGCGACGTCGCGGCCTTCGGCCTTCTGGATCGGCCCAAGCTGGGCGGCGGCAACGGTCAGAATGCGTGACATGTAAAATCCATCAAAGCTTCGCCATGGGCGAAGGCGTCATTGTGGGCCAGGAGAACGAAACCCTCCGGGAGCATCGGCACGACAACCAGCGTCCAATCGCCCAGCGGCCCGCCGACATGCTCGGCGAGCAGGCGGAACGGGTTGACGCCGGCCAGCGTGTCGCCGGGGATGCGGAGCGCGAGGGTGCGATGGCCGTCAAGCGGCGCGGGCAGGGCGGTCCAGCGCGCGCTGACCGGTCCCGCGTCCACGGCCGCGCGCACCTCGGGGCGGACGCAGTCGATGTGGATATGGAGCTGGCGCTGCGAGCGGCCGTTGCGCGAGTTGATCGCCAGCGCATAGGCGATGCGGGGCAGGGGATGACCGAGCTTCCTGGCCACGAGATCGCGGTTGTCCCACGCCACCTCGAAGCTGCGGTCGGCCAGCACACCGTCGTCCTCGATCCCGCTCACCCGCACGGTGGGAATGGCGAGATAGTGGTAGGGCTTGTCGGCGGAGTTGTCCTTCAGCAGCGCCACCCCGCGGGCGAGATCCACGGCCGCGCAGGGCTTCGGATCCTGACCGCCCCGCGCGGCCGGCGCGCATTTGCCATCGACGATCTTCCACAGCGCATCGGGGTCGGCGGCCAGCGAACCCGTCGCGATCAGCAGCAGCAGACCGGCGGCGGCCTTACGCATCGGGCGGCGTCGCCCCCACCTGTCCGGTAATCGGCTCATACCACTGCGGCCGGCGGTGCTGGGCGAAGTTGAACATCTTCTCCTTGCCCTGCTTGCAGGCATCGAGATCGCAGTCGGCGATGATGATCTCGTCGCCGAGCCCCTTGGCCTGCGCGACGATCACCCCGTTGGGATCGACGATGCAGGACCCACCGATCAGCCCGCTGCCATCCTCGTCGCCGGCCTTCGCCACCGCCACCGCCCAGGTTGCGTTCATGTAGGCGTTCGCCTGCGCCGCCATCTGCGAGTGGAAGGTGCGCAACGACGCATCCTCCGTCGTGCCGCCATTCGGATCATAGGCCGCCGAATTATAGCCGACGCACACCAACTCGGCCCCGCGCAGCCCCAGCACACGCCACCCCTCGGGCCAGCGCCGGTCGTTACAGATCAGCATCCCCAGCACGCCGCCCGCCAGCGACGCCGGCGCGCGAAACGTCGGAAAACCGAGATCGCCATATTCGAAATAGCGCTTCTCCAGCTGCTGGAACCGAGCCCCCTCCCGCGGCTCGACGCTCCCCGGCAGATGGATCTTCCGGTATTTCCCGATCACCGCCCCATCCGGCCCGACCAGCAGCGCGCTGTTGAACCGCTTCCCTTCCGGCGTCAGCTCCGCGTAGCCGATGTAGAACCCGACCCCGAGTTCCCGCGCCCGATCGAACAGCGCCTGCGTCTGCGGCCCCGGCATCGCCCGCTCGAAATACGTATCCAGCTCCTGCGTGCTCTCGAAGAACCAGCGCGGAAAGAACGTCGTGAAGGCCAGCTCGGGAAACACCACCAGCTTCGCCCCGTCCGCCGACGCCTGCTCCAGCAGCGCGATCAGCCGGTCCATCGTCTGTGCCCGGCTGTCGGCCCGCTGGATCGGGCCAAGCTGCGCGCCGGCGACGCGAATGATGCGGGCCATGCTCAATGCGCCTGCCGCTTCACGAACGTCCCATCACCCGGCTTGGCATGAACTTCCTTGCCGTCCCAGATCGTCCGCCCGCGCAGCACCGTCGTCACCACCCGCCCGCGCATCCGCCGCCCATGATACGGCGACCAGCGCATTTCCGGCCGATCGGTGATGATCGCCTCGTCGAAGGCGTAGTCAGCGCGCTCCATCACCAGCAGGTCGGCGTCCGAACCGAGCCGGATCGCCCCCTTCTTCGGATAAATCCCATGCAGTTTCGCGGACCGCTCGGCGCAATAGGTCGCCATCAAGGTCGGCGACAGCCCGCGCTCATCGAGCAGCGTGAACATCAGCGGCGCGTAGCTCTGCAGCCCCGTCAGCCCCGCGCCATTGGCAAAAATGTCCGGAGAGCCCTTGCGATCCGCCGGCCACGGCGCGTGATCGGTGGACACATACGAAATCTTGCCCGCCACCAGGCATGCCCACATCCGCTCCACCTCCTCCTTGGTGCGGAAGGGCGGATTGCACTTCCCCCGCCCGCCGAGGCGCACGATGTCCTCTTCGGTCATGCAGAGATACTGGATGCAGGCCTCACCGGTCGCCTGCGCGCCCATGCCGCGGAACGCCTCGGCGATCTCGAAGCCGCGCGCCAGTGACGAGTGCGCGATATGCACATGCGCCCCGGTCTCCAGCCCGATCTCGAAAATCTCCAGATCCGCCATCGTCTCCGCCAGCGGCGGCCGCGTGCGGCAATGCCAGATCGCCGAGGTGTTCCCCGCCGCCTTGGCCTCCGCCGTCAGCCGCTCGACCAGCTCCTGGTCCTCGTTATGCACCGCCACCGGCAGCCCGGTCTTGGCGATCTCCTTGAACGCCGCGACCATCGTCGGGTGATCGATGCGCGGAAACCGCACCGCGTCGTATTCGTAGGTCGACAGCTTGAAGGCCGAGATCCCCGCCGCCGCCAGTTCCGCGATCGCCTCGACGCCGCCGGTCTTCTTGATCGTGCCGTAGAGCGCGACGTCGACATGCGCGAGCCGCTCCACCCAGCCGATCTTGTCCGCCAGCACCGACGCCGACGTCACCGCCTGCGGCACGTCATAGGGCATGTCGACGCAGGTGGTCACACCGCCGGCGGCCGCACTGCGCGTCGCCCCCTCGATGCCCGCCCAGCCAATCGCCGAGGAGGTGTGCATGTGCCCATCAACGAGGCCAGGCATGATGAAGCGCCCACGATGATCGACGATCTCGCCTGCCGGCGGCGGCGCGCCGGTGCCGATGGCGGCGATCGTCTCGCCGCGAATGGCGACGTAGCCGTCGCGGATGATCTCCGAGGAGGTGACGATATCGCCGAGAAACACGCGATCGAATGGTTGCGACACTTATATATGTATCCTGTGCATCAGTGGTCCGGGACGGTCGCGCTTGCCGTTGCGCCCGCGCGACCTTAGGAAGTCTCGTTTCCAACGCTAGACGGCAAGAGGCGCGGCGCCAATCCCGCGCGATAACGCCCCGGAGGAGTTTCGCATGAAGTTGCATGACGTGAAGGTTTATCCGTCGAAGGTTCCGCTGAAGCGCGAGGACCAGTTCGCCTGGAAGATCGCCGGGGTCGCCGCCGACAAGGTCGCGGTTCCGAAGGACACGCAGGAGATGATCATCAACCGGATCATCGACAACGCCTCGGTCGCCATCGCCGCCATCAACCGCCGCCCGGTGGTCTCGGCCCGCGACATGGCGCTCGGCCACTCCCGCAAGGGCGCCGCCACCGTATTCGGCGCGCCGGCCGGCAAGACCGCCAGCCCCGAATGGGCCGCCTGGGCCAACGGCACCGCCGTGCGCGAGCTCGACATGCACGACACCTTCCTCGCCGCCGACTATTCGCATCCCGGCGACAACATCCCGCCGATCCTCGCCGTCGCCCAGACCATGGGCAAGTCCGGCAAGGATCTCATCCGCGGCCTCGCCACCGGCTACGAGATCCACATCGATCTCGTTCGCGCCATCTGCCTGCACGAGCACAAGATCGACCACATCGCCCATCTCTGCCCCGCCCAGGCGGCCGGCATCGGCACCCTGCTCGGCCTCAAGCAGGAGGTGATCTACCAGGCCGTCCAGCAGGCCGTGCATGTCAGCTTCACCACGCGCCAGTCGCGCAAGGGCGAGATCAGCTCGTGGAAGGCCTATGCCCCCGCGCACGCCGGCAAGCTCGCCGTCGAGGCGGTCGATCGCGTGATGCGCGGCGAGGGCGCGCCGAGCCCGATCTATGAGGGCGAGGACAGCGTCATGGCCTGGATGCTCTCCGGCCGCACCGCGCGCGACAAGGGCCTGCCGGCGGCGGTCTACCAGGTGCCGCTGCCCGAAGCCGGCGAAGGCAAGCGCAGCATCCTCGACAGCTACACCAAGGAGCACAGCGCCGAATACCAGAGCCAGGCGCTGATCGATCTCGCCTTCAAGATGCGCGAGAAAATCGCGGACACGTCGCAGATCGCCAAGATCATCCTGCACACCAGCCACCATACGCACTATGTGATCGGCACCGGCGCCAACGATCCGCAGAAGATGGATCCCAAAGCCAGCCGCGAGACGCTCGATCATTCGATCATGTACATCTTCGCCGTCGCCCTGCAGGATGGGCGCTGGCACCATGTCGACAGCTACGCGCCCAAGCGCGCCGGCCGCAAGGACACGGTCGAGCTCTGGCACAAGATCGAAACCAAGGAAGATGCCGAGTGGACGCGCCGCTACCACTCGCGCGATCCCAACGAGCTCGCTTTCGGCGGCCGCGTCGAAGTGATCATGAAGGACGGCAGCAAGCTGGTCGACGAACTCGCGGTGGCCAACGCCCATCCGCTGGGCGCGAAACCCTTCGCGCGACCGGACTATATCAAGAAGTTCCAGACCCTGACGGACGGCATCATCACCGCCCGTGAATCCAATCGCTTCCTCGAAGCGGTGCAGGATCTCGCGAAACTTCCCGCCGGCGACCTGCATCGCCTGCATGTCGCACTTCCCGCCAGCACGCTGGCCGTCGGCAAGCCTGGCATTTTCTGAGGAGGAAACAATGAGCGAACAAACGCCATCCAACTTCAAGCCGAAGAAATCGGTCGCTCTCTCCGGCATCACCGCGGGCAACACCGCGCTCTGCACGGTGGGCCGCAGCGGCAACGACCTGCACTATCGCGGCTACGACATTCTCGACGTCGCCGATGTCTGCGAGTTCGAGGAGCTCGCCCATCTCCTCGTGCACGGCACACTGCCGAACAAGGCCCAGCTCGCCGCCTACAAGGCAAAGTTGAAGGCCCTGCGTGGACTTCCCGCCGTCGTGCGCACTGTCCTCGAAGCCACGCCGGCGGCAGCGCATCCGATGGATGTGATGCGCACCGGCGTCTCCGCCCTCGGCGCGGCGCTGCCGGAGAAGGACGATCACAACCACGCCGGCGCGCGCGACATCGCCGATCGGCTGATGGCCTCGCTCGGCTCGATGCTGCTCTACTGGCACCACTATTCGCAGAACGGCCGCCGCATCGAGGTCGAGACCGACGATGACAGCATTGCCGGTCATTTCCTGCATCTTCTGCATGGCCGCGCGCCGAGCGCGTCGTGGGAACGGGCGATGCAGACCTCGCTCAACCTCTACGCGGAGCATGAATTCAATGCCTCGACCTTTGCCTGCCGCGTCGTGGCCGGCACGGGATCGGACTTGTATTCGTCGATCACGGCGGGCATCGGCGCGCTGCGCGGGCCGAAACATGGTGGTGCCAACGAGGTTTCTTTCGAAATCCAGAAGCGCTACGCGACGCCGGACGAGGCCGAGGGCGACATCCGCGCCCGCGTCGCTGCCAAGGAAGTCGTCATCGGCTTCGGCCATCCCGTCTACACGATCGCTGATCCGCGCAACACGATCATCAAGGAAGTGGCGCGCCGGCTTTCGAAAGAGGCAGGTGACCTCAGGATGTTCGACATCGCCGACCGCATCGAGGGGGTGATGATGGAAACCAAGCGCATGTTCGCCAATCTCGATTGGTTCAGCGCCGTTTCCTATCACATGATGGGCGTGCCCACCGCGATGTTCACGCCGCTCTTCGTCATCTCCCGCACGTCGGGCTGGAGCGCGCACGTGATCGAGCAGCGCATCGACGGAAAGATCATTCGCCCGACTGCAAACTATGTGGGCCCGGAGAATCTCTCCTTCGTTCCGCTCGCCGCCCGCGCCTGACGCAGTGGGTGCCGATCCGCACTGAACCGGATCGTCCCCATCGCATTGCGAGACTCGTATGTGCCGTGATCGAATGATCACGGCACACTTTTTTTGCAAAAATTCGTTCCTCACGTCGTCTTTTCATTGACACGCGCACGCGCGACGGCTGATAGCGAAATCAGCATGCACCTATGCAAGTTCCGATTCGCGATCCGGTTCTCGCGAAATGCATGCACAGGGAAGGGTAAGGTCAACGGGCCGCATCATCGTTGGGTGACTACGCTCACCGCGTCAACAACCTGAACGATGTTTGCTCAGCGTCACGATCGCCGATCCTGTTTCGTAATGCGTGCTCGCCATGTCTCCGGCACTACAGCACTTGCGACCGGATCGGGCGATTTCAATACGGCAATTGAGGAGATCAACGCCATGACCACCGACGACACCAAACTGCGGGCCCAGCCGCTCGCCATGAAGGCCGCTGCCAAGAAGGCCGCGCCGAAAGCCGCCGCCAAGCCGGCCGCGAAGAAGGCCGCCAAGCCGGCGGCGACGCCGAAGCCGGCGGTGAAGAAGGCCGCTGCCCCCAAGGCCGCGCCGAAGAAGGCCGCTGCTCCGAAGGCCGCCGCCAAGCCGGCCGCCAAGGCCGCTGCGCCGAAGAAGGCCGCTGCTCCGAAGGCAGCTCCGAAAGCCGCTGCCAAGCCGGCTGCCAAGGCCGCCGCGCCGAAGAAGGCCGCTGCTCCGAAGGCCGCCCCGAAGGCCGCTGCCAAGCCGGCCGCTAAGGCTGCCGCGCCGAAGAAGGCCGCTGCCCCGAAGGCCGCCGCCTCGAAGCCGGCTGCCAAGAAGGCCGCGCCGAAGAAGGCCGCCGCGAAGGCCTGATCCACAGAGGATCGGTCGACTTGAGAAAAGGCGCCCGCAGGGGCGCCTTTTTTCGTGCTGCCGCTTGGCCTCAGCCGAAGGTCGTCAACAGGTCGTCCACCTGCGCCGGCGTCAGCAGCCGCGGATTGGTCCCTCGCAGCATGAGGAACAGCTTCGCCGCCTCCTCCAACTCCTCGGCGGCATAGACGGCATCCGTCAGCGTCTTCCCGCTCACCACCGGCCCATGATTGGCCAGCAGCACCGCCCGCGCATCCCGTGCCGCCTCATGGATCGCCGGCTCCATCGCCGCATCCCCCGGCCGGTAATACCGCACGATCGGCATCCGCCGCCCGACCCGCATGACGAAATACGGCGTCAGCGGCGGGATCGGATTCTCCGCATCCACATCCGGCAGGCACGCCACCGCCGTCGCCATCGTCGAATGCAGATGCACCACCGCCCCCGCATCCGCCCGCGCAGTATAGAAAGCGCGATGCATGAACACTTCCTTCGACGGCTTGTCGCCACCGACATGCGCAAAATCCCGATCGAGCTTCGAAATCCGCGCCGCCTCCAGCCGCCCCAGCGACGAATTCGTCGGTGTGATCAGGAAACCATCCTCGAGCCGCACGCTGATATTCCCCGCGCTGCCCACCGAGAATCCGCGGCGGAACAGGCTGCCGGCCAGCTCGACCAGCAGCTCCCGCGTCGCCTGCTCGCTCACGACACCGCCTGTCCGGCAAACGCCTTGGTGAAGAAATCGGGCGCACCAAAATTCCCGCTCTTCAGCGCCAGCAGCAGCGGCGCCCCGCTGCCCTCCGCATAGGTCCAGGGCACGCCTGGATCGATCTCGGCGCCAATCCGCAGCGACCGCACGCCGAGCCGCGTCACCACCGCGCCCGACGTCTCGCCGCCGGCCACCACCAGCCGCCGCACGCCGCGCGCCACCACCCCCTCGGCGATATCCGCCAGCGCCTGCTCCACCAGCGCGCCCGCCGCCTCGCGGCCAAGTTTGCTCTGCAGCGCTGCAACCTTGTCCGGCGGCGCGCTCGCCGCGATCACCACCGGCGTCCCGCCAAGCTTGTCCGCGCACCACTCCAGCGCCTGCGCCGCCAGCGCCGCCGCATCCGGCGTCGCCAGCGCGTCGAGCTCCAGCGTCGGCACATGCGCCCGCGCGTTGCCGATCTGAAACAGCGTCGCCCGCGAGCAGGATCCCGCCAGCACCGCCGCATGCCCGCCCACCGCCGGCAGCGCGCTCGCGTTCCCTTCCGAAGTCAGCAGCCCCGCACTGCGGAAATTGTCAGGCAGTCCGAGCGCCACGCCCGAACCGCCGGTGATCAGCGCATGCCCCGCCGCCGCCGCCCCGATCGCCCGCAGATGCGCATCCGTCACCGCATCGACGATCGCATAGCGCCGCCCCTGCTCCTTCAGCCCCGTCATCGCCTTGCGGATCGCGGCCGCCCCTTCGTCGACGGCGCTGAACCCCACCAGCCCCACCGTCCCCGTCGTCTGCCGCGACAGCACACGCACCAGGTTCGCATCCGTCATCGGTGTCAGCGGGTGCTTTTCCATCCCGCTCTCGTTCAACGGCGCGCCGCCGACGAACAGATGCCCCTGATAGACCGTCCGCCCATTGGTCGGAAACGCCGGACAGGCCAGCGCGAACCCGCAGCCCAGCGCCTCGATCAGCGCATCCGCCACCGGCCCGATATTGCCCTCGTCGGTGGAATCGAACGTCGAGCAATACTTGAAGAAGAACTGCCGGCAGCCCGCCGTCTTCAGCCACTCCAGCGCCGCCAGACTTTCCCCAACCGCCGCGCGCACCGGCGCCGTGCGCGACTTCAGCGCCACCACGACCGCGTCGGCCTCCGGCACCGGATCGCCGGCACCAGGCACGCCAATGAGCTGAACCGTGCGCATCCCGCCCTTGACCAGCATGGCCGCGAGGTCGGTCGCCCCAGTGAAATCGTCAGCGATGCAGCCGAGCAGTGCCATGTCAGGTTCCTCCCTTGGGCAGCAGCAGAGTGTCGCGATGGCCGATGCGGATCGCAAGCGCGCCGCCGAGCGCCTGCCGCATGCGCATCCGCCGCCAGTCCTCAATCGCCGCCTGCCGGGCGATCTGCCAAGGCAAAGCGGCCGCAGCATGCCCATTGACCATGTCGGCCAGCATCTCGATCGCCGCCCGCTGAATCCGCCAGTCCGACGCAGCGCTCATCACGCCAAATCCACGCGCCGCAAAAATCCGCCGCAACGCCATCGGCGCCTGTGGCCCGAGCGCGCGGCCCAATCCCTTCTCCCGCGCCTGATCCCGCCGAAACCCCGCGGCCACCACATGATCCGCCGCATGCCGCGGCAGAAACGCATCCCGCCCATCGACATTCATGCAGGCCAGCAGCGGCACCGTGAGCCGACCCGCCAGCACCTCCAGCCACCGCTCCGATGCGAGATCGAGCAACGCGCTGCACACCACCCCATCCATATCAGCCAACGGCAATGCCCCGGGCCGCGCCAGGTCCGCCACCACGGTGGCCACCGTCCACCGCCCGCCCTGCGTCACGATCTCCAGCACTCCGTCGCTCAGCCCCGCCGCATAGCCCCGCCGCTCCGCCCACCGCGCCGTATCGCGCAGCGCGCGCGCCAGCAGCTGCGGATCGGCATCGAGCAACATCCAGTGCTGCGCCCGCCCGATCCGCGGCGCCAGCCAGCGGAACAGGCTCCCGGTCCCCGCGCCAAGATCGAGCAGCCGCGGTCCCGCCGGCAACGCCCGCGCGAACCGCAGCGCCAACCCCGAAGATCGCGCCGCCGCGTCGAACGGCTCGCGCCGCGCCAGCCAGTCGCCGTCGAAGCTTTCGCTCACGCCAGCGCCGCCGCGAAGGCACGCGCCTGCTCCGGCCAATCCGGCAAGGTCTGCCCCACGGCCCAGGCCGCCTCCGCCGCGTCCGCGCGCAACGGCAGATCGAAGATCAGCCGCCGCAGCGATTTCGACAAGGTGACGACATCCCCCGGCTCGCACACCACGCCGGCCTCCGGCGTCACCAGCGCCCCCGCCGCGCCGCCACTGGTCACCGCCACGGGAATGCCGCGCTTGAGCGCCTCGGCGATCGCCATGCCGTAGCCCTCGTACTGCGTCGCCAGGGCAAAGATGTCGGTGCGCGCCCAGAGTTCATCGAGCGCCCCGTCAACCACCTCGCCGGCGAAGGTCACGCGCTGGCCGATCGCCAACACCTCCGCCAGCGCCTTGAGGGAATGGGCATGCACCCCCTCCAGCGGCCCGCCGGCGATGGTGAGATGCCAGTCGAGATCGAACAGCCGGGCCAGCGCCCGCATCAGCACGTCATGCCCCTTGCGCGGAATCAGCCCACCCAGCGCCAGAATCTGGCAAGTCGGCCCGCCCGAGCCCACACTGCGCGCCGCCGCCGACGTCCCCGGCACCACCACGCTGATCCGCCCCGCATCGACTCCGAACTCGGCCACCAGCCGCTCGCCGGTCGGAGTCGAAGTGACGATGATCCGCGGCAGCCGCGGAAACAGCGCCGTCTCGATTCCCTTCAGCGCCACGCGATCGCTTTCCGTGCGCCCGGTCTCCAGCGCCGTCGGGTGATGGATCAGCCCCACCGCCCCGCGCGCCACCAACGCCTCGGCCAGCGGCGCGAACGCCGGCAGCCCTAGCCCGTCGATCACGGGGATCGCATCCGCCGCCAGTCCCGCCCAGGCGGAAGCCGCCGCCGCGGTCGCCTCAGCGTCCGGCAGCGGATGCCGCCCGCCGATCTCCACCACATCGACCGCATGGCCGGCTGACCGCAGCTCGGCGATGATCGCGCGGTCATAGCCATAGCCGCCGGAGACGGTGGCGATCCGGCCGGGAACGACGAACGCGACGCGCATCAGCCGACGGGCCCTTCATAGGCCGCCCAGGCCACCGGGCTCTCGCGCAGCAGAACCTTCAGCCCGGTCACCGCCCTGCCGCCTGCGCCCATCGCGCCCTCGCGCAGCGCGTTCGCCAGCAAACTGAAAATGTGATGCGCCATGAACTCGGTCGTCGTGTTCTGCCCGGCGAGCTGCGGCTTCTCGTCGAGGTTCGAATAGTCGACGGTATCGAGGATCTTCCGCAGCTCGACCTTCGCGAGCCCAATGTCGATCAGCAGATTCAGATGATCCAGCTTTTCCGCGCGAAATTCGGCTTCGACCGCGAAGGTCGCGCCATGCAGCTTCTGCGCCGGGCCGAATTCGGCGCCCTTGAAACTATGCGCGATCATGATGTGGTCGCAAACGGTGAGGCTGTACATCAGGGGTCTCCGTAGGTGATGACATGGCACAGCCCGCCGGCGAGCAAGGTGGGCATGCGGGCGGGAAGGTCCTCGAACCGTGTCGCCGGTTCGAGCAGCGCGTCGCAGCCGGGATCGGCGAGCAGGCTGAGCGCGGTGGCCAGGCGCGCGCCAAAACTCCGCCGTCCCCGCATGGCGGTCGCGACGCTGCCGACCTGGGTCGAGACGATGCGCAGGCGCCGCTGATGGAAATGTCCGCCCAGCGGCAGCGCCGGCTCGCGATCGCCGTGCCAGCTCGCCTCGACGATGCGCGCCTCGAAGGCGGCGCGATCGAGCGCCAGGCGCAGCCCGGCCGCGGAGCCGGAGGCATGCACGATCAGTTCCTGCTCGCCCGGCGCATCATCGGGATGGACGAAGCGGCAACCAATACTTTCGGCCACCGCCGCGCGCGAAGGATCGATATCCACGACCGTCACATCAGCGGCGGGAATTGCCGCCAGCAGTTTCGCTGTCAGCATGCCGACGACCCCGGCGCCGATGACCATCATCCGCTCGCCGGCGAGCGGCGCCGCGTCCCAGAGGATGTTGAGCGCCGTCTCCATGTTGGCGGCGAGCACGGCCCGCGCGGTCGGAACACTGTCGGGCACCGGGATGCACATGGCGGATGGCGCGTTGCAGATGTCCTGGTGTGGATGCAGCACGAACACGCGCTGGCCGTCGATCGTGCGGGCGACCGCGCTGTAGCCGTATTTGACCGGGAACGGAAACGCTCCGGCCATCAGGGGCGCGCGCATGGTGGCGTATTGGCTGGGCGGCACATGGCCGGCGAAGACCGTGGCCTCGGTGCCGCGGGAGATGCCGGTGGCCAGCATGGTCAGGCGCTGCTCGTCGGCGGCTGGGTCGGCCAGAACCTCGCGGCGGATCTCCCCTTGGCCAGGCGCTGTGGTCCAGAAGGCGCGGGCGGTGGTCATGGCGCCGCCCGCAGGTCGATGTCGAAGAGCATGTCATGGCCGAGACGATGCGTGGCCCAGCCGAACTTCAGGCCGTCATCGGGCCGGCCAATGGGCGGCAGGGTGAAGGCGGGAATGCCGGAGCCGAGGATCAGCGGCGCGACCGTGACGTGCAGGCGGTCGAGCAGGCCGGCGGCGAGGAAGCGCGAGACGGTGATGCCACCCCCCTCGATGAAGATGCGCGCGAGGCCACGCCGGCGCAGCGCCGCGAGGACGGCGCCAAGATCGAGCCCGCCGGTCGTGTCGCGGCGGATCCGCACGATCTCCGCCGCGCCGATGCGATCGCCGCCCGGGCCGTCCGCCGCCGCGATCACCAGGGTCGCCGGGCCTTCGCGAAAGATCTTGTGGCCGTCGGCCAGACGGCAATCGGGGTCGAGCACCACGCGCACCGGCGAGGTGCCGTCGCAATGTCGTGTGGTCAGCAGCGGATCGTCGGCGCGCACGGTGCCGGCGCCGACCAGCACGGCGTCGAAGAGGGCGCGCAGGCGGTGGGTGTGCAGGATGTCGGCGGGGCCACTGATCCAGGCGGAGGCGCCCGAGAGGGTTGCGATGCGGCCATCGAGGGACTGGGCGATGCGGCCGAGAACGACGGGGCCGTCGATCAGGTTGCCGTACAGCGGGAATGCCGCCGCCGCGGCGGGATCGCGCGCGAGCAGCCTGCGCCAGTCCGCAGTCGAGATGGTGTCGTCATGATCGCCCGCCATTGGCTGCGGCGTAGCACGGGCGCAGCCTGCGGGGGTAGTGGCCTGGCGGCGATCAGGCGCGGGAGAGCACGGCCAATGGCCGGCGATCGCCGTCGGCCATGGTGCCCCGCGCGGTATATTGCGAGGCGCTGCCGCGTACGCGGCGGGTGGCGGTGACGATGGCGGCGATGATTTCGCGCTGTGCAGCCATGGCCTGTTCCAGCAGGGCGCCGTTTTCGCTGACGAGTGTGTCGATACGGGTGACCAGGTCGCGCGAGGGGGCCGCGGTGCGGGTGCGGCAGGCGGCGGCGTAGGCATCGATGGCGGCGGATTTTTCCGCCAGCATCGATGCTGCGCGCCGGAGATCCATCGCGGCGAGTGCCGCGTTTTCGCGCTCGAGGATCGTCACCAGTGTCTTGGCCGGCTGCGATTGAGGTGTCATGGCTTGGCTCCTGCGGCTTCCTGCATGCGCAGCATCTGATTGAACACGGGCACGGCGAGGCCGAGCCCGCCATGGGCGGCCATGTTCTTGGCCATTTCCTGGGTGAGCATCGGCTGCCAGGTCTTTTCGCCATCGCCGCCGCCGAAGGGGCCCTTGGAGGTGTCGACGGTGTTGAACATCGGCTCCAGCAGAGCGCCGAGGGCCATGGCCTCGAACTGCTTGGCCGTCTTCCAGGCCTTCTGGCCCTCGGGGGTGGCGAGCTTGGCCGGATCTGGCTGATGCGCGTTGGCGGAGACGACGCTGACCATCAGCGCACCTGCAACTCGGCCTGCAGCGCGCCGGCGGCCTTGATGGACTGCAGGATGCTGATCATGTCGCGCGGGCCGACGCCGAGGGCGTTGAGGCTGCCGACGAGATCGCGCAGCGTCACGTTGGCGTTGAGGATGCCGAGTTTCTTGTCCGAGCTGTCGTCGACCTGGACGTTGGTCCGGCCGACGGTGGTTGTCGTGCCGTTGGACAGGGCGCCGGGCTGGCTGACCTCGGGCGTCTCGGTGACGCGGATGGTGAGGTTGCCCTGGGCGATGGCGACGGTGCTGATGCGGACATTGGCGCCCATGACGATGGTGCCGCTGGCCTCGTCGATGACGACGACGGCGGCGCTATCGGGCTGGACGCGGAGGTCTTCGATGCGGGCGAGCGCCTCGATCACGTCGCGGCCGGCGAGGTCGACGGTGACGGTGCGGGGGTCGGTCGCGCGGGCGGGGCCGCCGCCGAGGGTGGTGTTGATGACGGCGGCGATCCGCCGCGCGGTGGTGAGGTCGGGGTTGCGCAGGCCGAGGCGGATGGCGGGCTTGGCTCCGAGCTGGTAGCCGACCTCGCGCTCGACGGTGGCGCCGTTGGCGATGCGGCCGGAGGTGGGCACGCCGCGGGTGACCGAGGCATTGGCGCCGCGGGCGTTGATGGCGCCGGTGGCGATGGCGCCCTGGGCGACGGAGTAGACTTCGCCGTCGGCGGCGAGCAGGGGGGTGACGAGCAGGGTGCCGCCGGTGAGGTCCTTGGCGTCGCCGAGGGCGGAGACCGAGACGTCGATCCGGCTGCCGGTGCGGGCGAAGGCGGGGAGGTTGGCGGTGACCATGACGGCGGCGACGTTCTTGGTCTGCAGCTTGGCTTCCTGGTCGCGGGTGTTGACGCCGAGGCGCTCGAGCATGCCGATCAGGGATTGCCGGGTGAAGACCGCCGAATCGAGCTTGTCGCCGGTGCCGTTGAGGCCGACGACCAGGCCGTAGCCGACCAGCTGGTTGTCACGCACGCCCTCGACGTCGGCGATGTCCTTGATGCGGACCTGGCCATGGGCCGGGGCGGCGCAGCAGAGCGCTATCAGGCAGGCGAGCGATGCGCTCAGCTTGCACAGGGTATGCAACTTCCTAAGAAAACGTAGGGGCTCGTCAATCATTTGCGGGCATGCTGGCAGGGTCATAGGTCCTTCAGGGCAAATCCCATGCCACGCAGAAATCGCAGTTTTCCGAGGCCAAAACCGACGATCCGCCCGGCAAATCCTGCCGCCCGGCAGGTCCGGCCGGGACGTGCCTGCCTGGGGAGGCGGGTATGAGCGGCGTCGGCCGCATCGGCGGCCCCGATCGTCTGGCGCCGAGCCGGGTAAAGATGGCCTCGTCCGGGTCGGCGTTCCAGGTGCCGGACGAGCCGGAGACGGGCACGACCACGGCGGCGCGGGCGACCACGGAGGTGGGGCTCGGGACGCTGCTGGCGCTGCAGGATGCGCCGGAGCCGCCGCAGGATCGCGAGGCGCGCCGGCATGGGCGGGATCTGCTGAAGGAACTGGCGGCGCTGCATCGGGCGTTGCTCGGGGACGCCGGCGATTTCAACGGGTTGCAGGCATTGTCCACCTTGGTGGAGAACGCGCCGGCCGACGCGCTCGACCCCCGGCTGCGCGATGTGATTGCCGCAATCCGGCTGCGCGCGCGGGTGGAGATCGCGCGCTACACGACAGATTCGTGATTCCGTAGGCATCGCACGACAAAAGTGCCGCAACCCCTTGGCGGTGTGTGATCGCCTCGTTATAAGCCGCGTCACCTTGCTCCCCGACGGACTGACGGGAGCGGCCGAAACGACGCAGGATCGCCACGGGATGATGGTCACACTGCCGCCTGACTACCGACCCTCGGACGACGAGGAGTTCATGAATCCGCTTCAGGTGGAGTATTTCCGCCAGAAGCTGCTCAAATGGCGGAACGACCTGCTGCGGGAAGCCGACGGCACCCTGGCCAGCCTGTCCGAGGGCGGCATTCACGAAGCTGATATTACCGATCGCGCCAGTGTCGAGACCGACCGGGCGCTTGAACTGCGCACCCGCGACCGGGCCCGCAAGCTGATCAACAAGATCGACCAGGCGCTGGCGCGGGTCGAGCATGGCTCGTACGGCTATTGCGAGGACACCGGCGAGCCGATCGGGCTGCGGCGGCTGGAGGCGCGGCCAATCGCGACCCTGTCGATCGAGGCGCAGGAGCGCCATGAGCGCATGGAACGCGTTCACCGCGACGACTAAGACTGGCCACCGCGTTACACTCTGTGCGCTTCCGCTGGCGGCTACCGCGCGCTAGCATGGCGTTCGACGTCCAAGACCCAACAACCGGGAGAACACCTCCATGATTCGCCGCCGCCACCTTTTGCAGGCATCCGCCGGCATTCTTGCTGCACCTGCCATCGTCGAGAAGGTCGGCGCCGCCACTGCCTTCGACTGGAAGCAGTTCAAGGGCCAGAAGATCGAGGTCAATTATCAGCTCTCGCCGCGCGCCGACATCGCCAAGGCCAGCCTGAAGGCATTCGAGGAGCTGACCGGCATTCGCGTCGGCTTCGAGCAGATCCCCGAGCAGCAGCAGCGCCCGAAGGCGGCGCTGGAAATGGCCTCGGGCCGGCCGAGCTTCGATGTGCTGCAGATCGCGATGCACGTGCAGAAGCGCCAGGTCGAGGCGGCGCACTGGATGGAGGACCTCAATCCGTACCTGAAGGACCCCACGCTGACGACGCCGGATTTCGACCTTGCCGATTTCTCCAAGCCGTCGATGGCGGTGGGCACGGCGGCCGACGGCAAGATGACGGCGATTCCGTATAACCAGGACCTGTTCATCCTGTTCTACAACAAGGCCCTGCTCGCCGAGGCCGGCTTCACGGCGCCGCCGAAGACGTTCGACGAGCTGTATGCCATGGCCAAGAAGATGACCGACCCGGCCAAGGGCGTTTACGGCTTTGTGGGCCGTGGCCTGAAGAACGCTAACGTGGTGCTGTACGACACGTTCCTGCTCGGCTGGGACCAGGAGACGGTGACGCCGGACGGCAAGACGCTGCTGACGGCCTCGCCAAAGGCGATCGAGGCGGCGCAGTTCTACCAGAAGCTGATGCGCGACTGCGGCCCGCCGGGCTCGGTCGGGTTCAACTGGAACGAGGCGCAGACCACGTTCATGCAGGGCCGCGCGGCGATGTGGATCGACGGCATCGGGTTCTCGGCACCGCTGCTCGACCCCAGCAAGTCGCGCATTGTCGATAAGGTCGGCTTCTCCGCCGTGCCGGCCGGGCCGTTCGCGCATAATACCGCGACGTTCATCGATGGCATTGGCGTTCCCGCCGGGGCCAAGAACAAGAAGGCGGCGTGGTATTTCTGCCAGTATGCGGCCAGCCAGGCGTCGATGAAGGAGATCCTGCGCTCCGGGGCCGGCACACCGCCGCGGTCGTCGGCGTATAACGATCCCGAGGTGGTCAAGAACGGCAAGTTCCCCAAGGATTGGTTCGACGCGACCTTGGCCAGCCTGAAGATCGCGCGGGCGGGCCTGCCGGTGATCGTGCCGGTGACGGAGTTCCGCGACACCATTGGCGTGGGGCTGACGAACATCGTGGGCGGGGCGGATGCGGCGACGGAGCTGAAGAAGGCGACGGAGACGTTCCAGCCGATCCTGGACAAGGCCAACGCCGGCTGAGGTTTTGGCCGGAGTGAGAGACAGGCGGGGCGGTCCAGGTTCGGGCCGCCCCGTTTTGTTTCTGAAGGATAGTGCCTGTCTAAATGTTTTGATATCGTAACTAAATAGACGAACGAAGGCTGTCCGGGTTTCACTCGCTCTTTCGTCGAGCGGCGATGCGGTCGGGCCAGATGGCCATGCCCTTGGGCTTCAAGCAGGACTTGAGGGCGCGCAGGAGGGCGCGGCGGGACCTTG
>Ga0164296_1001779_pt1 | contig 22223 bp, 25 predicted proteins | sample GEODES057metaG_FD_113533 | JGI IMG/M metagenome (GOLD analysis project Ga0164296, IMG submission 113533) | Dystrophic lake water microbial communities from Trout Bog Lake, Wisconsin, USA - GEODES057 metaG | ecosystem: Environmental > Aquatic > Freshwater > Lake | place: USA: Trout Bog Lake...
AAGTAATTCGTTCGAACGGTGCGAATGTACTAAAAACGAACTTTGAAACATTGTTTTTTTAAAGCTTCTTTCCTGAAAAACAATAATCCCATCTCAAAAAGTTCAATTGACATCGTTATCGTCATTTGTTCTTTTAAATTTTCCCAAACTAATTTATTCTTTAAATTTTTGTTAATGCCGCTGATAATTACAATTGTTTCTTCATTAATCAAAGTTGTTAGGCTTGTAAATGTATCCAATCTATCTTCCGAAGAAATATTAAACAATATCATTCCAAACGTTCTACCATCTTTTTTAATTTGTGAAAGTGAGTAAGTGGGATTTGGTATTATGACTGCGGCATTGTTTAGATGCAAATCTTTGAGTGTTTGTTTGGCTAGCATTGCCATCAGTTCGTTTGTTTCTATATTATAAACCTGATTGTTTTGGTTAGGCGTAGCTAAATAAGCTGTTGTGATGCCAAGCGATCCGCCTACCTCTAATATATAAGTAGGTTTGTAAAACTCAACCATCCTAAATAACAACTGATTGTATTTTGGATGTAATAAGCTTTTGGCAATCCTAGCAATACTTGTATCCAGTCCGTTATAATTGATTTTTCTTTTATCCTTCTTCAAGTCATCCAATATAAATTCTATTTGATTATAAGCATAAAAATGCCTCTCGTCATTCAGCACTTCGGTAATGAATTGATACACAAAAGGGGAGTGCGTGCCGTGACCATTGCTGTCGGCAGCTTCAAGATAGAATTGAAGTTGTTGTATAGCTTGTTGTAGTTTATCTATCATTATGCTTTGATATTATTCCTCGGCGAAATAACTTCTTTTATCAAATAAAAGAAATACTCTTTAAATAATAACCATACGCTTATCAGTCAATTAGAATGATTAACATGTCTTGTCACACGACAAGGCGGCTTCGTTAGCTACCGAAAGGGTGTTTCTACCTGCAAAATCTTAATTAGTAGCTATTAATTGTGCTTTATATGCTGCAAGTACAGATTTGTTTGCTGACGAACGGCTTCTTGCAACACATTAATCGGTTGTTTTTGCTAAAAAGGTGGTTTCATGTGCTACAAATAGGGCTTTGTCGTGTGACAAGACCTCTCCTGCACCTATTTATTCTCTTTCTGCACCTACAAATACCTCTTCGTGTGCTACTAATGGCCGTCCGGCAGGTAATATTGTCTCGTTAGCAGAACTAAATGTTCCTTTACTAGCAATAGTTACACTACCAACAAGCTACATCCCCTTATGTCGCTGTTATCTAGCCTGCCCCACACTTCAAAACTGCCGTCTTCATAAACAATACCCACATCATCAGTGGCAATAAAAGAACAACTATAGATATTGGCAAGGTCAATCACGTTTAAAACGCCCCTTCCAAACGGTTTTATACTGAGTGGGTCATCTTCTTCCCTTACAACTACTTTCATCCATGGGGGACAAGTGAATCTTCCATCGCCATTGGAGTAAGCCTGACTCAATAACTCTGTCATCCCATACTCTGAATGTACTTTTTCTACGCCTAATCCTGTTGTGATAATATGATGCACTTCCGATCGGGTTAGTTCTCTTCGCCTGCCTTTCATCCCACCTGTTTCCATAACGATTGTATGTTTCAATTGCATTGGATACTGCTCTGCGAAGTCTAGTAAGGCAAAGGTTACACCTATTAGCAAGGTCTTTTGTTGATTTAATTCCTGTTTTAATAAAACTTCTTTTAGTGATTGATAATCATTTAAATAAAATCCACTGTTTGGATTGTTGGATGCTTTTATCAACTCATCAACCATCATTACCAACGAAGAATTGTTTCGTTCCAAATAGGAGGGGAGCAGCCCGATGATGCACCAGTCGTTTATATCGCCATAAAATAACTCGAAAGCCTTAAAAAAACTTTGTTTATAGATAGATACATCCTTTACTAAATGCCTACTATTGATTGTTTGAGTGGTGCCGCTACTTTCAAAAACTGTTTCGGGCTCAAATTCAGTTGTAATGATAGTGTTGGATTTGAAAAAAGAAATGGGGAGGAAGGAGATATTAGATATGAGATATGAGATATTAGTTATTGGCGTGATTATATCATATCTACTATCTACTATCTCATATCTAATTTGGTTAACCCATTCCCTATAAACCTTATTGTGTTTTAGTTGGAACTGGTACACTTCGTAGGCAATAACATCGAAGTTTTCTGGTGTTAATGAAAATATATTGTTAATGATTGTATCTGTCACAAGTATTAGTTGAGTAATAGTGAGTAAATTTGGAGCAATTATTTTAAATATGAAAGCAAAAATAGTGTTACTGTTGGTATTGGCTATCATTGTTAACTCTTGCAACAAGAGTGGGTTTAGTACAAACCCTAGTTTGACCTTTGTAAGTGTTAATACAACTAGACTTGCAAACACTGGGGATGAACTTATTTTCACTTTTAATTTTACAGATAAACAAGGGCAGGTAGATACCCTATTTATGAAACGATGTTCTTTGGTTTGTTCTGATACTTCCAACAATGGGTTTATGTTAGCAAAAACGTATGATACCCTAATTATCCCTCCTTATCCATCAACAAAAAACCAAAAAGGGCAAATCACATTGAATTGTATTTACAGTGGCTCAACTGACAGCGGTTATATTAATCTAAATGATTGTTCAAACGTGTCAGCCACAGCATTTAAGACTGACACTTCTTACTTTCTTTTTTGTTTAAAAGACGCTGGTGGGCATCTTAGTGATACTGTTAAATCGCCCAAGATTGTTTTTGTAAATAATTAATCCCACAGTTTGTTATACCGCCTTTTCCGTTCCTTCTTTTTTGGAAACTACTTCTATGGGTTGTGTGCGGTGGCATTGTCTATCGAATCCTGCTTTCAATTAGCTGCACATCTAAATTCATTGGCTTATTATTCGGTCGTTTTCTCAGCAACTGTATTATATTATACGTATGCTTATGCCGATGAATCTACTCCAAATACTAACAATGAGCGCAGTAGCTGGTACGAACGAAATAGACGGTTTGTGTCTTATTCGCAGATAGTTTTTACTGCCGTTTTTGTGGTTGCAATGATTTTCTTTACAAGGGAGCTGCCCCTCTATTTGGTCAAAGTTCCTTTTTATTATTGGATAATACTGCTTGTTTTCCCATCTGTGGCGGTGTTGTATTACGGTGTTCAGTTAACTACCCATAAATATAATCTCAGGGATACCGGTTGGCTGAAGCCCTTCTTTATAGGGTTCGTTTGGGCGGGGGCAGTATCGGTTTATCCCGTATTGTTCTCTGACTTGAAAAGTGGAGAGCTATATCAATTGGGATTATTCAAAGTAATGTTGTTCATAAAGAATTTCATGTTCATATCGGTGCTTTGCATCATGTTCGACATTAAGGATTATGCTGCCGACCACAACCAACAGTTAAAGACATTCGTAGTACATTTAGGATTAAGAAAAACTATCTTTTACATCCTACTTCCTTTGTGCAGCATCGGTTTGGGTACGTTCTTCGTCTATGCTTTTGCACATCATTTCTCATTGCTCCGAATTGTTTTCAACACAATACCATTTATATTATTAATATTTGTTGCCTACTCAATGTCAAAACGAAAGAATATCCTTTATTATCTTGCGGTGATTGATGGATTGATGTTGGTGAAGGCAATCTGTGGCTCTTTGGGAATGATTTTAGGTAGTAACTTTTAGAAAATAAGTGGGTTCTTATTCGCAATAAGTGAGTCCTTATTTGCAATAAGTAAGTCCTTATTTACAATAAGTAAGTGCTTTTTTTGAATAGGACTCCACATTGAAGTCATTGGTAGTGTAATTTTTGGGCTGATTGGATTTGTATTTTATAATTATAAACAATAAAAAGGGCTATGTCTAAAGAAAAGAAAGGAAAGGAAAAAGAAAAGGTAGTTGCCAAAGCAAAGGCAGAATCGAAGGCAACAACAGAAGTGAGCAAACCTGCAACGGTGCTTACAAATGATGCGGTTGCGTTTTTGAGAAACTATATCAATACACCGTCGGCAGTGGGTTTTGAAAGTGGCGGGCAGAAATTGTGGTTGGATTATGTAAAGCCGTATGTGGATACACATTATGTGGATCCTTATGGAACTGCGGTTGGAATCATCAATCCGGATGCGCCGTTTAAAGTAGTGATCGAAGCACATTGTGATGAGATTAGCTGGTTTGTGAATTATATAAATGCAGAGGGATTGATTTATGTAAAGAGAAATGGTGGTGTAGATCATCAGATTGCGCCAGCAAAAAGGGTATTGATTCATGGTAAAAAAGGGGCTGTGAAAGCTGTGTTCGGTTGGCCTGCCATTCATACACGCCTTAGCAATGCTGAGAACAAAGAACCTGTTGCCAAGGTAGAAAACCTGTTTTTGGATTGCGGTGCACGCAATAAAAAGGAAGTAGAAGAACTTGGTATCCACATTGGTGCGGTGATTACTTACGAAGAAGGCTTTGACGAATTGGCGAATGGATATTATATCGGTCGTGCGATGGATAATAGGATTGGTGGTTTTATGATTGCGGAAGTTGCCCGTCTTTTAAAGGAGAATAAAAAGGAATTGCCTTTTGGATTATACATAGTAAACGCCGTTCAAGAAGAAATTGGTTTGCGTGGTGCAGAGATGATTGCCCGCAGGATTAAACCAAATATTGCCATCATCACCGATGTTACCCACGATACGCAAACGCCAATGATTAATAAAATAATAGAAGGCGATGTGGCATGTGGTAAAGGTCCTTCTCCTTGTTATGGCCCTGCGGTTCACAATAAATTGTTGAAAATTGTGGAGGATGTGGCAGAGAAAAACAATATCCCTTTGCAGATGCGCACTGTTAGTAGAAGCACTGGTACCGACACCGATAGCTTTGCTTATGCGAATGATGGTTGCCCAAGTGTATTGATTTCTATCCCATTGCGCTATATGCACACTACGGTAGAAATGCTCCACAAAGATGATATTGACAGCACGATACAGTTGATGTATCAAACATTGTTGACATTATCGCCCGAAACGAACTTGAGTTATTTGTAAGATTTATGAATTAATGGCTTTAGATAATGCCCGACAATAATCATTTATCAAAAGACCCGTGGGTTTCTTTGCGTTCATATACGGATGCACGGATTGCTTTGGGTAGAACGGGCGTATCTATCCCTTTAAAAGAAAACTTGGAATTCAGGTTGGCACATGCTTATGCAAGAGATGCGGTATATGGAAGTTTAGAACTAAAGAATCTTTTTGATGGATTGCAAAGTTGTAAACTTCCTATTCTTCATTTGCAAAGTCAGTGTAATAATAGAAGTGAATACTTGCAAAGACCAGATTGGGGGAGGAAACTAAATGATGCATCCAAGGGTATCATACAGTCAATGTCTAGCCAAACTTACGATGTAGCAATTGTCGTTGCAGATGGTTTATCAGCGGTTGCCATCAATGAACATTTGTTACCATTTCTTGAATTGTTGATACCCCTTTTGAATAAGAATAATTATTCCATTGCTCCTCTTTCTATTGTTCAGCAAGCGAGGGTAGCCATTGCAGATGAAATAGGAAGTTTGCTAAATGCAAGATTGACCCTTATTTTAATAGGGGAAAGACCAGGGCTTACTTCACCGAATAGTATGGGGGCTTATATTACTTACAACCCACAGATTGGACTAACTGACGAGCGTAGAAACTGTATTTCTAATATTCGCCCAGAAGGTTTGAGATATGAAATTGCAGTAGAGAAAATAATGTATCTAATCAAACAATCTATCAATTTAAAGTTGAGTGGTGTGACATTAAAGGATAATACAATTGGCATTGATAACGGTTAATTACTACCATTTGCCGATTATTGTTTCCTTTTTCACAAGTTAACATTTCTTAATTAAAACTTTACACGAAATTTGTATTAGAAAGATTAGATAAAATAATAAGTCATGAAAAAGATTCAAATAAAAAATGTAATTGCCCCTGCTATTGTAGCAGTTGCATTGTTTGTTGCCTTGTCCACAGTTTCCGCACAACACCACGGTGGAGGCGGTGGGGGTGGTGGTTCCAGAGGAGGCAGCGTAGGTGGTGGCGGTAGTAGCGTTTCGCATGGTAGTTATAATAGTGGTGGGGGTAGTGTGTCACATTATTCTGCACCTCCTAGTAGTAGTTCTCATGGTTTAGTTCCTTCTTCTGCTGGCAATAGAACTGTAACTGGTAATAGAAATATAAGTAGAGGTACTTCACCTACAAACATTGGGGTTGGTCAAGGAACTGGCGGGCGGGCGGCTGGTGGTAACTATGGTGGACGCTACGGAGGGAATTATGCTGGAGGTCGTGCTGGTGGAGTTTATACTACTCGTGGCGGTTATGGTGTTGGTTACGGTTATGGATATGGTTATCGTGGATATGGTTTGGGAATATTCAGCCCTTATGGTTTATATCCATTCTATCCAACACTTGGTTTGAGGATAGGATGGCTTCCTTATGGTTATTACAACTTTTATTGGGATGGTTATCCTTATTACTATTACAACAGCGTTTTCTACAGGAGAACCGATGATGAACAATATGAAATTGTTGCCCCTCCAATCGGTGCAAAAGTTAATTCTATACCTAGTGATGCGCAAGTTGTTGTGATAAATGGCAATAAATACTTTGAAAGCAATGGTACATATTACCAAGAAGAAGTAGATTCAAATAATCAAGTATCATATTTGGTAGTAGGTACTGATGGGGTGTTGAACCAACCAAGCACACCACAAACTGTATATCAGCCAACTGTTGGTGATGTTGTTCCTCAGTTGCCCGCTAATTGTGACGCAGTTTATTTGAATGGACAGAAATATTTTGAGTCACCTGATCATGTGTATTATCAAGAAGTGATAGAAGAAGGTAAAACAGCTTATAAAATAGTTGGAAAGTAGTTTTGTTTTAGTTGTTTGGTTAAAAAAGAAGCCGCCTTTTCAGGCGGCTTTTTTAAATACTTTAGCAGTTCATTATTTAAAATCATTAAAAAAGAAATTATGGAACAAAATAACACAGCATTATTAGTGATGGATGTGCAAGGTTCTACAATCAAACTTTTACAGGATAATAGAGCGCAACTTTTAAGCTCGCTAATAGAAGCAATAGCTAAGGCAAGAGCAAATGATATTCCTGTTATTTATGTAGTTGTAGGGTTCAGAAATGGATATCCAGAGGTGAGTTCGAGTAATAAATCTTTTTCTGCTTTAACTAAGAATCCATCAATGGGATTAGACACTTTAGAAGGTACAAAGGTTCATGATGCAGTTGCACCAAAGGATGGGGATGTAATTGTGACTAAGAAGCGTGTAAGTGCCTTCACTGGTAGCGACTTAGAAGTTGTTTTACGTGCATTTAATGCCAGAAATATTGTGCTTACAGGCATTTCCACTAGTGGTGTGGTACTATCTACTTTGAGAGAAGCTGCAGATAAGGATTTAGGTATCACTGTCCTTGCGGATTGTTGTGCAGATATGGATGAAGAAGTGCACCGTGTTTTGACCACTAAAATTTTTCCTCGTCAGGCAACTGTCATTACAGTAGGGGAGTGGTTGTAAATTATTACCTTATACCTACATGATTATGAATATCTAAAAGGGTATTTAGTTGTTAACTAAGCAGATGTCATTTCAGAAGCATTTTTCCTTAAGATAAAAAACTATTCTGAAATGACATGCAATAAAACAAGAAAGACTTGATGGATTTCCCTCAAGCCTTTCTTACTGAACTTATTATTAGTTATTATTTCGACTGATTGTAGGCTTTTACTGAGAACACACAATCTTCTATTTTCTTAACTTGTGTTTTTCTTTCCTGACCTTTTAGGGTAGAATTGCTAGGCAATTTGATTCTTTGGAAAGTAGTATCTTCTCTTTTTAAATCTTCAATAAGGGTATATAAGTTCTTACTTTTAATTGCAAAAGTTACGCCGTCTGCTTGTGTCTGACGAGAACTTAGCACACCAACCAATTCCCCTTTCTTATTGAAAACAGGACCTCCACTATTACCAGGATTTGAGTTCATCTGAATTTGATAACTTGACGTATCACCATTTAAACCTGTGTTAGAACTCAAATATCCTTGTGTGTAAGTAATATCTGTTTTTGGAAAACCGAGCGTAAAAATCTCCTCACCCAAATCGGCACTAGTTTTATTTATACTGTAAGGCAAAAACTTTATAGCTTTGAAATCTCCATCCTTAATTTTAAGGATGGCCAAATCTTGTTTGCTGTCAACGTAAACAATGTCTGCATTGAATTCGTCGCCGTCATTGTTTACAACAATTGCACTATTCCCTTTCAGTACGTGCGCATTTGTTACAATAAATCCTTTGCCATCAATCAAAAATCCAGACCCCCCACTGATTAAGTTTGCATTCTTGGGAAGCTTGCTTTTTACCTCGTTAATGATAGTTCCTTGTACTTGTTGATTCCTTTTAATCCCGGCAAGTTCTTTACTCAGTTGTTGTAACTGACCACTACCCAATACAGGTGAAAAATAAGTAAACAAACCACTAGTTACTAAAGCAATCGCACCACCAACAGAAGCTGCAATGGCAATATCTCTTTTGTATTTATGATACAATTGAACCAATTTGCCAATTGGTTTGGCAGGAGTGTTGCCAAGAATAGACCCTTGTTCCAAAACTTTATTATGCACTTCATTTAAGATGTGCTTAAAGTTTCTTCTATTCTTGTACATCTCCATTTGCTGTAGCAACATCGAGTGTTCAACAACCATCTGATCAATTTCAGGAGTATTCTTCCGCAATTGTTCAAAATAAGAAAGCTCGTCGGGCAACATACTTCCATCAAGATACCTCTCAATAGTTTGTAGTATTAAAATGTCATCGTTCATAATGGTAGAGATGAGTTAATCACCTATATTATATTGTGTAAAAAACAACTTTTTCAATCTCATCAGGCATTTATATTTCTGGTTCTTAGCATTGTCTGCATTGGTATAACCAAAGTCTTTTGCCAATGTTTGCATATCCAGTTCCTTTATATAAAAGCCTTCTAATAAACTCTTGCATGGTTCTCCCAAACTATTGAGTGCCCTATCCATGATCGTAAATTCTGCATTTCTCTTTAAATGCGTTTCAATATCTTCCTCAACAGAGACAGTCTCTTCAAGCCCGTCAATTTGATTAGTGTATTTGCCCAATTGTTGGAGCCGTTTAAGCCAGAGCCTCCGGCATATGGAATATACATACGTATTAAGTTTACAGGTTAAAACAAATGATTCACTTTGTGCTTTTTCATACAGTGCAATCATTGCTTCCTGAAAAATATCCATTGCATCATCATATGATCCATTATTGTTAGTAACCAAGGCCTGAACCATATTGAAATTATTTTTGTATATAATCTCAATAGATTTGGTGTCGTTGTTTGCTAATCCTTTCAGTAGTGTTTGCTCGTTAAATTCCGCTTTCACTGTCTATTAATACTGTTGTTTAAATAAAAGTAACCCAAAATTGGATAAAAAAAATAATTTTAAAAAAGTTTGTATTTACTGGGTTACCTTTTATGCCATATAGGTATTAACTAGTAATTCACTCACAAATTAAATAATTTAACATGAAAAAAGTATTGTTCGTTCTTGCAATCGCTTCTTTTGCTGCTTGCAAAAGTGGTGCTTCTACTACACCTGCTGCTGATTCTACAAAAGTAGATTCTTCTAAAGTTGTTACTGATTCTACTAAGAAGGATTCTTCTAAAGTAGTTGTTGATTCAACTAAGAAAGATTCTACTAAGAAATAAGCGTAAAACTTATTAATAGTTACCACAAGTTTTTGGTTAGCTTGCAACGTGGTAATTATGTAACTCTTTTTCATATGGCAAGCAATCGTTAGAGGTCGTCCTGTTTCTACAGGATGACCCTTTTTATTTTAAGAATATCCCCCTGTCAATTCAATTCTGTAATAAACTTCATAGTATCCACCCCATCTGCATAATCTGTAAGGCTTGGCTTCTGCGCACTGCCAGAAGCAATAAATTTATTGTTTACAATACACTGTATCGATTCGTTTACTGTCAGATTCTCCAATAACACTTTTTTATCGGTATAAAACTCATAGTTAACTTGGCTTACTGGCGAAAAAATCGCTTCGTTCTCTGCCAATATTATCGATCCGTTAGTCATATAGTATTTTCTACCCATCATTAATATTGCTAATTGGTAGTCATAGTTGTGTTTATACTTATGAAATTCAAAATAGTATTCATACTTTTTCAAAGATTCCAACAATGAAATAAAATCATAGCCAGTAGGCACATACAACTTCGTAACATTTCTACATCCCAAGCCAAAATACATTTGTATGTCGTCAGAAAGATTTGCTAAGTCTTCTTCACTTTCTGTTCCATCAAGCACGGCAACAGAGGTTCTATTCTTTCGGATGATATTGGGATATTTTCCAAAGTAATAATCAAAATACCTACTGCTATTGTTGCTGCCAGTTGCAATGTAGGCATCACATCCTTTTAAGTTTTCCTCAAAATGAACAAAATCACTTACTCTTTCATCCCATTCAACCAATTTACTTATTAAATGGTTGATTAAAATAGAGTCTTTAGAGGAAGCTTTAATAGTTTGCTTATACCCATTGATAAAAACACACAGAAAGTCGTGGAAACCTACCAATGGAATGTTTCCTGCCATCACAATACCTATGTTTTTAGGGCTTTGAGGATAGGCTTTTACCTTGTCATACAAAGCTATCCACTTATCAAGTAAATCTTCTTTCAAAAAATAGTTGGCAATATTCGCCGTGGCAGTATCTATGAATATTTTGGTAAACCAAGCATTCTCTCTTTCTGCCCTTTCTTTCACATTTACCCATTCTTCGTCCTCACTAATCAAATAATCACCAAGGGTTACTAACAATTTTATTCGTTCTTGTAAATTCATTTTCAAAAAATCAATTAAGTCATTTATTTTTACCGCCAATTAAATTCAAAAATACAGATATGGCGATTAAAATAACAGACGAATGTATCAATTGTGGGGCTTGCGAGCCAGAATGTCCAAATAATGCCATTTATGAAGGTGGTGTTGAGTGGGCAATTGTAGATGGAACTACCGTAAAAGGTAGTTTTGTGCTTCTTGATGGAACAATTGTAGGGGCAACTGATAAGTTTGCACCATTGAGTGTGGATGCTTATTACATCACCCCAAACAAGTGTACAGAATGTCAAGGTTTTCATGAAGAACCTCAGTGTGCAGCAGTTTGTCCGGTGGATTGTTGCGTGCCAGATGAATTGTATGTAGAAACAGTTGAGGAGTTATTGGCTAAAAAAGATAAACTTCATATTTAAGAAAATTTTTTAAAAAATTGTTCTGCGAATAAATTTTTATCTTACTTTTACGCTTCAATAATGTTGCTGTAAATGGCAACTTCATTAACGGAAGGTGATATTTCCTCCCAAAAAAGGTGAAAAACGAGTATAGTTTTTCACCTTTTGCATTTTATTAATCTTTCAAATCATATTATTCGTTTTTGTATTTGGTTGTAGATACTATATTTGTGAAGTCAATTAGTTCAATTTATAAAAAAATTATCTGTGGGATACGAAAACAATGACAAAAAGTATATTCCTGTTTATGAAAATAAAGTAAGGGCAGGGAAGAAAAGGACGTATTTTTTTGATATTAAAGAAACAAGGAATAGTGGATATTCGTTGGTTATCACAGAAAGTCGTAAAAGATTCGACGATAGGGGGTTTGATAGAACCAGCATCTATGTTTATCAAGAGGATATCAACAAGTTTACCAAAGGATTAGTCGAAGCGGTTGATTATATCAAAACAGAACTAATGCCTGATTATGATTTTGACCGTTACAACAACGATTATGAAGATAATGGTGAAGGCTACGTTGCCGAAAACACTGAAACAGAACCTGTAAAAGTTGTAGCCACTGCTGCCACAACAGAAGAAGAAATAACGCCTTCGGCGTCATCGTCTCTTAATACAGAAGAAGTTGATAAATGGTAGTTTTTATCAACTTCTTCTCTTGGTTTCTACTTATTTATCAGATACTTTAACTGTGTAGCATACAATATAATAAACAGCACGCATATTCCAATACCTATATATGCGCTTACACCTGTTGCAAAAAATCCTGTTCCTACAAAAAGTAAATACCCTACAAATGGCAACAATTCCCCTATCGAATAAGTATAAAATCCACTCTTTTTTAGCTTACGCATTTCAATAGCTCCATAAACACACAACCCGGCAGCGATGATTGTTAAAACTATTATGGGCAATTTGTTCGCATCTAATTTTCTATATAGTTCCAACGATTCGGGACTGTACATTTTCTTCACAAAGTCTGGCATTTTCTCAAATTCCGGCTTACTCACCATCTCTTCCATTTTAGTTAGGTTTTCCGCGCTTTTAAAATAGCTCCAAATGCCAGAAAGGATGCCAATTCCGCTACCAACAAACGTCAGAATTGTTAATACATTGATACCCGCAGGCAGTTTCTTTTCATCCATTTCGTTTTCAAATTCACTCATTGTTTTATGTTTTAAATGTTAATTAATAGACTAAAGATATAAATATGAATCAAACAAAAAAATATTTCTGTCAGCAGGATAAATCTTTTCTCACTTACTCGTGCCGAACCTAGCTTTTACTTCTGAGCCTATGCCTATAAAAGTGTGGTGATTGAGCGGAAATTCTAGGAATACATGTAATATACTCAATAAAAACAACGCATAGAAACCAATCCTATAACTAACAACGTACAATAGGATTGAAATAATCCATAAAACCACAATGGCCGTCATTCTTTTTTTGGGGACTTCATTCCACTTGATTACCGAAGTTTTAGAAAACCAATTTAAATAGTGGTAAGTGTATGCAAAAGCTATGAAACGCATAATGGCAACGGCTTTTGGGGCTGTATAAAAGGCAATGTCTGTTTTTTGCAAAGTGCCAAAACCAAATAGTTTATAGAGTGAGGTATTTAAATATCCAAACAAAGGATAGGCGCTTTTGCCATAATCGGTAACTGGCAGACCAAAATTTGAAGGGACAAAAACAAAAAAAGTAACTGCGCAAGCAATAAAAATAAGCAAAGAAATTATGCCAGAAATGCTCCTGGTTTTTAATGCACCAAACAAAATGAAGGCACCTGTAAAGATGAATACATGCACAATGGTAGGCGTCCAGATGGCAAATATTAAAAAAGGTAAGCTGTGAAAAGCATTGAAATTGAATACTATAGAAATGACAAATGCGCCCACTACCAACAGTAATTTTGTACTTTGCTTTTCTACAAATAAAAGGATGAGTGCATAAACAAATCCCGAAAAAACAATACTGGCAAAGAATTTATTGGGCAATGAAGTATTATCGAATTTTGCCACTGTTAGCAAAAACACCAATACAAGCAATATGATGATATCGTCTTTCGATTTGATAAAGTAGTTTTTCTTATCAAGCCACGATATTTCAGTAAGGTAATGCAATGGCCCCAGCACAGCATACGAAAACAAAAACAGCTCGAACGGTAAAATATATGCTGCCACCAAACTGATTAGCATCAAGCCTATGTTAATGTAATTTATCAAAGCTACCGATGGCGTTGAAGCATTAAGTTTTGCACTGGCAATCATTTATAATATGTTTTTTCATTGCAAATATCCAATTTATCTGCAGATGGAGGTGCTATAAACTAAGAAGCTGTTTGAGTTAATTATTTGATTAGGCTTTAAGTCCCTAAATTATCGGGGGAATCTTTTAAGCTTAGGCTACTGAAACCTAGTTGAAGGCTACAAAAATCTTGTTTATATCTTTTAAGCTGTAACCATAAACCCTAGATCTCGAACTTTAATCTCCGTAAACCACACTTTGGTTTCAGTAGTTTAAACTACTGTATTTAACTAAAATCTAGTAAGATTTGAACTTGGATTGCCACTATTTTATTTGAGGCGTTAAGCATTTTAGTATTGAGCCGATACAAAAAAAAGTGCGTTTGAGAGCGGAAAATAGTCTTTAAAGCTTTAGATATGGCTTCTAGAGCATTGAAATATTCTTCAAGAAATAATGTGTTTTACTACCACTTTCATGGTTTGGGAATGCGTTTGTAAGTTGGGAACGTATGGAGGGCTTTCCCTTTGCATCTCTTATATTTTCAGTTTAGTGATTGGCAACGTCTTTTTTGAAAGATAAGGTTCTGGGAGATGATTGTTAGCTAAATGCCTTTCAACAATGTATTATCTAGCCAAATATTGTTTTATCTCTTTACGTGAATCCCTTTCTTTTATGGTATCCCTTTTATCATGTTCTTTCTTTCCACGGCCTAGGCCTATCTCTATTTTTACAAGGTCCTTATCCGTAAAAAAAACTTTTAGGGGAACAATGGTAAGGCCTTTTTCTTTTATCTTGGCTTCTAGTTTCCTTAATTCTTTTTTGTGGAGAAGCAATTTTCGGTCATAAACGGCAATATGATTGTTGGTTGTTCCTAATTTATATTCAGCAATGTACAATCCACGTACCCATAGTTCGTGATTGTCAAACATGCAAAAGGCATCATTGAAGCTAACTTTGCCCTCGCGGATACTCTTTACTTCAGTTCCCATCAGTACTATTCCAGCCTCCAACTTATCCTCGATGGCATAGTTGAAATAAGCCTGTCTGTTGTTCATTTCTTTTGCCACACTCTGTAGTTATTAGATAGTAGATATTAGTTATTAATGCCTGTTCTGATACTATCTAATAACTACTATCTGTAATTTAATTTCTAAACAATGAAATCAACTGAGCTAATCTTGCTTTTAGGTCTTTTCTATCTAGTATAAAATCTAGAAAGCCATGATCTATCAAAAACTCACTGCGTTGAAAACCGGGAGGTAAATCTTTTTTAATTGTTTCTTTTATCACACGAGGGCCAGCAAAACCTATCAAAGCACCAGGTTCGGCAAAGTTTAAATCGCCTAGCATACCAAAACTTGCAGTGATACCGCCAAAAGTAGGGTCTGTTAAAAGTGAGAAATAGGGGAGTTGCGCATCAGCTAATTGGGATAGTTTGCCACTTGTTTTTGCCATCTGCATCAAGCTAAAAGCACTCTCCATCATCCTGGCGCCACCACTTTTGCTGATAACTAAGTACGCAAGTTTATTTTTAATGCAATAATCAACTGCACGGCTAAACTTTTCTCCCATCACACTTCCAAGGCTGCCACCAATAAATTCAAAGTCCATACAGGCAACCATCAATCCTTCGCCATTTACTTTGCCAGTAGCTACACGCATACTATCCTTTAAATCTGTTTTGGAATGTATGTCATCCAAACGTTTTTGATAACTTTTAAGATCGGTAAAGTGGAGCATATCCACACTGCGGATATCGTCAAACATCTCTGTAAATTCTTGATTGTCAAAGAGGATGTCGAAATATTCATCGCTGCCAATGCGGTGGTGATAATTGCATTTTGAGCATACAAAGAGGTTCTCTTTAAGATCGGAAGTAGTGGATATAAAATTACATTCTGGGCATTTGTTCCATAGACCTTCTGGGGTTTCTTTTTTCTCAGCAGTAGTTGTTAAGATGCCCTTTTTTCTACGCTTGAACCAACTTCTTCTCCCCGTTTCTTCTTGATGAGCATCTTCCTCTAAACCTGTAAAAATGTTATCCATATCTTTCTAATCTATGTCTTTCAGTGATAAAATATACTATTAGGAAGCCGTGAAGGTAAGGATAAATTTTAAAGGGTATCCCTTCGGTGATTATCCAATAATACCTTTCCTATTTAAAACAAAACGGCTGCTGACATCAATGTCAACAGCCGAACTATGTAAATTAACTAAAAACTATGCGTTTCTATTGATACAATTCAAGTCGTCAAATGCAATTTCCAAACGTTTGCTAAAGCTTTCCTCTGCCTTACGAAGCCATACACGGGGATCGTAATGCTTTTTGTTTGGCTTGTCTTCACCTTCTGGATTGCCTAGTTGTCCTTGCAAATATCCTTCATTCTTTTTATAATTTTGAAGGATACCGTCCCAGAAAGCCCATTGCAAATCGGTATCTATATTCATTTTGATGGCACCATAACTGATAGCCTCCCTTATTTGGCTTTGCGGACTACCGCTACCGCCATGAAACACAAAGAAAACAGGCTTAGGGCCAGTGCCGTAATGTTTTTGGATATAATCTTGACTGTTCTTCAAAATTTCTGGTCTAAGTTCCACATTCCCTGGTTTGTAAACACCGTGCACGTTGCCAAAAGCAGCAGCAATGGTAAACAAATTCCCCACTTTCCCTAACTCTTCGTAAGAGTAAGCCACATGTTGGGGTTGGGTATAAAGCTTATCGTTTTCAACATCGCTATTGTCCACACCATCTTCCTCGCCACCTGTAACGCCTAATTCAATTTCTATGGCCATTCCCAATGGTTTCATTCTTTTATAGAACTCTACAGAGGTATGAATATTTTCTTCAATAGGCTCTTCGCTTAAATCCAGCATGTGCGAGCTGAACAAAGGCTGTCCCTTTTCTTTATAGAATTGTTCGCCGGCATCAATCAAGCCACTGATCCAAGGCAACCATTTCTTGGCAGCGTGGTCTGTGTGCAAAACAACTGGCACACCATAGTACTTAGCTACATTATGAATATGCAATGCACCAGAAACACCGCCAGCAATATTTGCTTCGTAGTTACCGTTTGGCATCCCTTTGCCAGCAATAAACTGTGCACCACCATTAGAAAACTGGATAATAACAGGAGAATTTACCTTGGCCGCAGTTTCTAATACCGCATTTATCGTGTTTGTACCAATAGTGTTTACTGCTGGCAATGCAAACTCATTTTGTTTCGCATCTTGTAGTAGGGCTTCTAGTTCTTCACCGAAAAGAACGCCCGGTTTGTACTTCTTCATAATTTTATATTTTTTGTGTTTGAAAACTAGTGAGGCCGCAATATAAAGCATGTTTACATTCATCACTATATGATTAATGTCACAAGCCAACATTCGACACTAAAGATTCTTTAAAGAACTTATTGTTTGAATAGGATTTGCCGATTTAAAAACGGTATTCCCAGCAACAAGAACAGTAGCCCCAGCAGCAATGATTGTTGCTGCATTTGCAAGGGTAACGCCACCGTCTATTTCAATATCCACTGATAAATTTCGATCATTAATCAGTCGTTTCAGTTGCTTTATTTTCTCCAATGTATAAGGAATAAACGTTTGCCCGCCAAAGCCAGGGTTTACGCTCATCAAATTCACCAAGTGTATATCTTCTATTATATCTACTAGTAAATGGATTGGCGTATGCGGATTTAAAGCCACGCCCGCTTTCATCCCCAAGGCTTTTATCTGTTGAATATTACTGTGTAAATTCCTGCAAACCTCTATATGAACAGTAAGAATATTAGCTCCAGCCTTAGCAAATGCCGCTGCATATTTTTCAGGCTCTTCTATCATTAGGTGCACATCCAATGTTTTGGTAGTAGCTGTTCTTATGTGTTCAATAACAGGCAATCCGAAACTAATATTTGGCACAAACCTTCCATCCATTACATCCAAGTGCAGCCAATCTGCTTCGCTTTCATTAATCATTTTACATTCATCTTCTAGACGTAGAAAGTTAGAAGCCAACAAAGAAGGGGCAATTATTGCCATTATTATTTATTTAAATTAGGGTTCAAAAATAGATATTAATATCGAGGAACTATTGCAATCGTTTCAAGGCAGCTTCTGCCTCTGTCAATTCATTGTTTAAATCCAAAGATTGTTGGTACTTGGCAATTGCCTCTTTTTTCTTGTTCAATGCCTCATAGCACTTGCCTTGCCAATAGTAGGCATCAGCATATCTATTGTTTACCTCGGCCGCTAAAGCAAACACTTCGAGTGCTTTGTCATATTTTTTTGTATCATAATATGCATACCCTTTTTCCTGATAGGCATCCATAAAAGTATAGTTGTTATTGATGCTTTTATCAAAAAAGGAAAGTGCTTTTTCTTTGTTTCCAATGCGGGAGAAGTACACGCCAGCAAAGAAAGCAGTGTAAGCATCACATTCCCGCCCCAAATGCATTTCGTCTAATTGTTGGCAGATAGTCAATGTTTTTGCATCTTTTGTTTCGGCATAAAGGTTTGCCAATGCCAACAATCCATCTTGTGCAGGATAAATGCTGATCGCGGTATTATAGTACCTGATAGCACCAACTGTATCTCCGGCGTGTTCGCTAATCTGTGCCTTTTTAAACCAAAGCCCATAGTTTCCTTTATCATGAATAATCAAAGAATCTACTTGAGACAAAGCTTTTTTGTAATCGCCAATACTATCTAAGGCAGTAATGTAATTGAAGCGAAGCCCTACACTATCTGGCTTTTTGGAGACCTGGTCTGCCAAGTCATTTACATAAGCAGCTTTTACAGTCTCTTTATCGTTGGCTGTTGGGGTTTTGTCATTATTATTTTTGCATTGGGAGAAAAAAACAACAATAAGAATCAGATACCATTTAATCATGCTGCAAAAATAATGGCTTGCTACACTGTTGAAAACATTCAGTTGTCAAGAAGTTATACACTATGCTTAATTTATAGACAGTAATTTTATTGATATTCAAAAATAGTGAACTATCATTGCATCACTAATGTTTATCAAAAGCATTTATTTGAAGTTGTCTTTTGGGTAAATCGTATTTAAACTTAAAAAATTGTCATTATGAACGATGGATTTTTGCATGAAGGGTTATTGGGGCTGCATAGTTTACTAAGGTGGGCTATGATTATTTTCTTAATCATCAATATTGTAAGAGTAAATGTTGAGGCAGGTGAGCATTTCGATAAACTTGATAAAACATGGAGTTTAAGGCTTTTGATAGCTACCCACATAAATCTACTTGTAGCTATATATTTATACTTTTTTGGTCCTAATGGCTTACAGATTTTGGACGACCAAAAATATACAGCCAAAGATGTGATGGAGATATCGTGGCTTCGTTTTTGGTTGGTAGAGCATCCCGTAATGATGCTAACTTCAATAGTGCTTATTACCATTACCCATAGTTATTCTAAGAAGGATATTGAACCAAAGAAGAAGCACAGAACAATGAGTACGCTGTATATCATTGCGTTGTTAATCATATTGGCTGCTGTGCCATGGCCTTTCCGTGCTGAGAATATCGCACGACCAATTTTCAGGGCGTTATATTAATTGATTGGATTGTTTATAATAAAGTAAAAGCAGGCGCAAGTAATTGTGCCTGCTTTTTTGTTGATGTATCTAATAAAGACTTAGCTATCTACTCCCCAATTCAATTACTTCGCAGTTACTTATATTTTTACCATCAATAACAATCCTTATTAGCGTTCTTACTTGGTGCCAGCCATGTTTTCCTGCTGCACCGGGGTTTATGTGGAGGCATTTAAAAGCATCATCATACATTACTTTTAAGATGTGCGAGTGCCCGCTCAGAAATATTTGTGGGTGATATTGTTTGATCAATGCCTTGCTTGTAGCATTATATTTTGGAGGATAACCACCTATATGCGTCATCAAAATCTTTACTTCTTCACATAAAAAGAATAAGTGTTCTGGATATTCTTCCCTGATTATCCTTTCGTCTATGTTGCCATAAACGCCTTTTAATGGCTTGAATGCTTTCAATTTTTCTGCTACGGCTTCATCTCCAAAGTCTCCAATATGCCAAACTTCATCACAGTTTGCAAAGTGTTTAAAAACCGCTTCATCCAAGTAACTGTGTGTGTCTGAGAGTATTCCTATTCGAGTCATTTACATCTATTGTATTATTCAAAGTTAAACATTTACAATCTTTTACTTTAAACTGTTTTAAGGGTGCATAAAAGTTTTTCAATTGAAAGACGTGATTGGAAACTATTATGGGGTTTAAAACCTATAAAGGTTTTATAAGTAACACAATCAATAGCAAACTAATTTGTAACTAAACTTTCCCTTTTTTTACTAAATTTTTAAATAATCGTATCAATTGGTTAAAAACTCGTTCTTCATCGTCAATTCTGGAGTCTTCATGATCAAAGCTGGAGTCTTCACCATTAAAACTGGAATCTTCATCATCAATGCTGGAGTCTTCACCTTCAATTCTGGAATCTTCACCATCAAAAACGCGAACTTATCGTCAATTCTGGAATCTTCATGATCAATTCTGGAGTCTTCACCATCAAAGATGACTTCTTCATCAAAAAATGCGATTGCAGTATCTTTATGGTGTGCTAAATGTGTGTTTTTTAATAAATCAGAAAGGGCATTTGGGGGTAGTAAAGATATTTTATATGCCAAACAGATTATGCTTTGCAACAAAAAGGAGAAGAAATAAACACATAGCAACATAGGTACATAGAACAGATAGGTAATGTAGTTTTTCTATGTTCGCTATGTTCCTATGTCTCTAAGTGTTAAAAGAAAAAAGTAAGTGTTGCAAACCTGAATGTGATAAATATAGTAGAACCCCTGTACCAAAGCAACCAATTTGAATATTCTAAAAGTTTATTCCTATACTCAAATGGTTCATTTTAATATTCAAATGATTCATTCAAGTATTGAGATTCTATAAAACATCCTCGCAGAAACGCTATTTACTTTAGTTTTGAACGATAATTTTAGTTAAATATGGCATCATTTATTATTACTTGTCCTAAATGCAACAATCAATTTGAACCCGGCGATACAATGCGGGATGAAATAGAAAAGGAACTGCGTAGCAAAATGTTGGATTGGCAAAAGAAGAAAGACGAAGAATTTAAGGGTAAAGAAGCTAGTTATCAACAACAATTGCAACTGAAAGAAGAGGAGACTGTAAGATTGTTACAGAAAGAAAAGCAGAAGTTGCAAGCTGAATTGCAGGAATCAATCACCAAAACAATTGCTTCTGATTATGAGAATAAATTGAAACTATTACAACAATCGGCAAGCGATACTGAGGAAAAATTGAAAGAGGCAAGGAAGAAGGAACTAGAGTTTTTGCAAATGGAACAAGCACTGAAAACACGCGAGCAAGAACTGGAACTGAATGTGCAACTGCAACTTCAAAAAGAACGTGAGAAACTGACAGAAGACATTAGGAAAATAGAAGAACAACGGGTTGCCGCCAAGGAAAGCGACTACCAGATGAAGGTAAAAGAACTGGAAAAGCAACTGGAAGACCAGAAGAAATTGGCGGAGGAGATGAGGCGAAAATCGGAACAAGGGAGTACACAATTGCAAGGCGAAGTACAAGAATTGTTGTTGGAAGAATTGTTGCAAACAACCTTTCCATTTGATTCTATTGAAGAAGTTGGTAAGGGCATCCGTGGCGCAGATTGTGTGCAAATAGTGAGGAATAAGTTTGGTGTGGAGGCTGGTAAGATAATCTACGAAAGCAAGCGTACCAAAGACTTTGGAGGGGATTGGATAGAAAAACTAAAGAACGACATGCGCAATACAGGTGCTGATATGGCAGTGATAGTTACACAAGCTTTGCCTAAAGATATGGAACGCTTTGGGGAGAAGAATGGCGTATATATATGTACGTTTGGAGAGGTAAAGAGTGTTGCTTTATTGTTGAGGAATGCGCTATTGAAGATATTTGAAGTAAGGAAAAGTCAGGATAACAAGGGCGATAAGATGGCTTTGTTGTATGATTATCTGGTAGGAAATGAATTTAGTGAACAATGGAAAGCACTGCGGGATGGTTTTATGTTGATGAAACAAAGCATCCAAAACGAGCGCAACGCCATGGAGAAACTGTGGAAAGCAAGGGAGAAAACATTGGAAAGGGTATTGTTGAGTGCTGTGCATATAAAGGGTTCGATAGAAGGTATTGCAGGCGCAGATGCAGTGAACCTGAACTTGGCAGATGATGATGAGACGTTGTTGTTGGAGTAAGGATTTAGATAATAGATAGTAGATATTAGATAGTAGATATTAGATATTAGATAGTAGATATTAGATATTAGATAGTAGATATTAGATATTAGATATTAGATAGTAGATAGTAGATATTAGATAGTAGTTATTAATTGCGGACATATCTAATATCTAATATCTACTATCTCTTACTATCTACTATCTAAAAAAAGAGATTATGCTGGAATTTAATCAGAAGGATATTGAGGTAAATAAACCAAGTAGGAAGAAGCCTATTTATCCAATCAATTCAGACTTACGGAAGTATTTGGTGAAGTATGGACGCGAGGTTTATTTGCCAATACAT
>Ga0164296_1001782_pt1 | contig 22207 bp, 39 predicted proteins | sample GEODES057metaG_FD_113533 | JGI IMG/M metagenome (GOLD analysis project Ga0164296, IMG submission 113533) | Dystrophic lake water microbial communities from Trout Bog Lake, Wisconsin, USA - GEODES057 metaG | ecosystem: Environmental > Aquatic > Freshwater > Lake | place: USA: Trout Bog Lake...
CGGTCGCCGTTGTAAACCCAAGAGCCGTCTTCTTCGTCTTCTATGTAGTCACAGTCAGAACAATAATCGTAATTCGGAGCATCGGGAAACTTATCAGTGTCGTTGAGTATGTCGCACCAGTTAGTAGACCCATGCTGATTACGGATCTCAGGTTCATCGTTAAGCATCTCGACTAGCCTTCTGTGGTCTTGATTACGAAAAGCCTCACGAGCCTCAACCCCAAACGAATAGAACTCACGCCGTCTAGTCATAAGAGTTTCGTACGCACTGCGGGCTTCTCTATGGAACCTACTATGCTTCTCATCCTTACCAAGGTTGTTCTTGATAATGTACTTAGCGTGACCTAAAGCCTCTGCGATTGACCATATATGTGGTCGGGTCATGTGGTTGAGCATAATCCCATAGTAGCTACGAGTCATCTCCGTTGTCGCATTCTCACGCTTTAATTCCATAGCACGGATTTGTTCGGATGTATATGTTGGTACTGGCATATCTGTAACTCCTTCGTTTGTGTATGTAAATGTTGCTGTTGTTTGTGGTACTGTGTATATCATTGTTGGAGTGCCGTCTGTACCCCTAGTAAAAGTTAACGGCATAACCTACCCTCCTATTAGTTTTGTTAATAAAAATCTAACGATTTGCCCTCCTATAAATATGGTTGTGAATAATAAAAGAAGCCGACCTGCTAAATCAAATGCTCTCATCACATCTCTCCTTCGTGTAAAAATCGGTACTTCATGATGTCGTTAGTTGTACCATTCAAGCCCCAAAACCACTGATTAGCATGCTGGGCATACCGCTGTGGTCTGCGCTGATCTCTAAGCCACACCTTTACTAACGGATTACTCTCTAAGGCGGGGTGCGGCGGGATAACGGGCGTTGTGATGGGGGTGGTCTCCAAACTTCTGCGGGTGTGTAAAGCACCCCAGTCTACCCACAGTTTAGGTACCTTGATAACCCGATACGCCACGATCGCCGTATCATTGATGTCCTCGTCATCACCCCAGCTATAACGGTGCGCCAAATAACTCGACCTCTCGCCATTACGCAAGATGACTCTAACCATCGAGTCACGATCAACCCCTTCGGGTAACGCATTAACCCTTACTTGGTCGTCATACTCTAGCGGGTTGTGCCTGATGAAACTGTTAGGTATGGTGAGTGCCGTAGGGCGGGGTTGGGGTTGCGAGTTGTTGTATTCCAAACGCAGACGATACAGCTTATCGACCTCCCGCCAGTCGACATTTATTTCTTCGCCTGTTTCGACAGCTGGTCTGTCTAGTATTTCTCTAATTGTCATGTTAGTTATCCTTCGTTTGTTAGTGCTTGTTTACTTCTCGGACAGAAACCTGTCCCAATGTTTGAGTTGTTGGTCGTATTCTTCTAGTCGCTCCTTTCGTTTCTGTTGTGTCAATCTATACTGCGTTTCTAAAACCGCCAAGTGATCTAGGCGGGCTTGCTCTAATGCCCTTCTTTCGTCTTCCGTGTTCCATTTGGTCTGCCTTGTCTGTTTTATGGGGCAGGTTTCTGTCCGTCTTTTGTATGCGGAGTAAGTGCTTTTGGCTCGGTTCACTTCTTTATCTAGGCTCGCTTTTAGTGCATCGCGTGCTTTACCCCGTTCTTTTTGCCAGCGTTCACGCATATGGCGTGACCTAGTTTTATTGATTGCTTGGCGTTTTTCAGCTATTAGTTGCTCCCCTAAGTAGGGGTTAAGTCGTTTGTTTGTGATCTTGGTGCGTAGTTCCTTTAAGGTTAATTTGTTGAGTGGTTTGCGTTTTGGTTGGCATGATTTGCACAGAGAGCTGATGACCGTAGTTCCTGTTTCTACTCGCCTCTTTATTACATTACTGTATTCCTCTGCCGACATCCTTCGCTTAAACTCATCTCGCCCCTTAGTTTCCCCACATTTCTTGCATGTGATGTGGCTGGTTTTTTGTAGTCGTTTCATGTGGTGTTCCTCGTGTTCGGACAGGTTTCTGTCCCGTTTAGCCAAAAAAGTATACTAGTGTCCACTTCGCAGACCTATGTTGTCCACAGTAGTTGACGCCTCTGAAGCCCTGAGTATATAGGGTTTTTCCCAAAACTGACATAGCTGTCTACGGATTTCCAGCAATTTAAAGACTAAGAAAAAGCTAGACAAAAGAAAATGTCCACTTTATTACCCTTATATATATATATTAGGATATTAGTATTTATATATATATGTGTGCTGGGAATGTGGTAGACGCTTATAAACACAAGGGTTGCGGGCGTCACGCTAGTGTCCACTAGCTAAATAAACTGGACAATTACCAAGTGCCTAAATAATAGGCACTTGTCTAGATAAACGGGACAGAAACCTGTCCCAAACACCCTCTAATTAAAGCCAGATCAATCCACAACGGGCTAATTGGTCTGAGGTGAGGATCACCCAGCCTGCATCTTTTCCGTCTGCCTCAATGTGTTTACGCAAGGCGTTGGTGGCTCGCTTTAGGGACTTGAATGGTTGTAGCTTGCGGGTGTTGCCTATTCTGTGGATACTGCCCACTTCATTGCCCCTCTTGCGGCATACGACCCACACATTACTGCGGTTGCCTATCGTGCCTGTGGATAGGATTTGTTGGAAGGCGGTGTTTGGTTTGTAAGCGATAGATTTCATGGTTATGCTCCTTAGTTTGATGTGTTGATTAGGTTGTTTACTACATGGTTTACTTCTGTGGTGCTTAGGTTTAGTTGGCGTGCAATCGCTAGGATTGTTGAGCCTTGTTGATACAGGGTGATTATGTCTATTGCTAGGTCTTTCATCTTACTCATCAGTATTTCCCCTCTTTGTAGGTGTTGCGGTTAAATGTCATAAACACTTCGCCCATGGTTATGGGCTTATGTAGGTCAGGCTTAGCCTTGGTATCGGACAGAATTCTGTCCCGTTGTTGTCTTACTAATTGACGCATTTGTAGCTGTTGTGTTTTAGTTAGGTGCATGATGTTTCCTTGGTTTGACATAAATTTAAACTGCGTGAAAGCCTCGCTGGCACGATTACTTGGTTGATACGGCTTGCTCGACAGCCTTGAGCAGTTGGGATTTGGTAAACCCTGTTGCCTTGAGGTAGTTTGCCACTTGGTCAAGCGTGATCTTCTTCTGCTTGAATGATCCTGCCTTTGGCTCGGGTCTGACGATGTGGTTGCGGAATTGCTCTGTGCCAGCCTTGTAAGCGAGTTGATGTGTACGGCTTCTCTCATCTCTCGTTTGGGACAGAATTCTGTCCGCCTCTTTGCTCGTAATACCTAGCTTGCCCATGAGGTACTCATGTTGCCAATCGTGTAGCCACTCCTTCTGCTGTGTACTGTCGAGCTTGACATATTGCTCGTGCCACACTTGGCTCTCTGCTTGCGTGAGCCTGTCCTTTGCTCCCATGCCATAAGCGAATTGCTCGTATGTGATTGCCTCACCTTTATTAGCGTTGAGGTATGAAGTTGCTTTAGCTAATGTAGCCATGATGTGATACTCCTGTAAATAAAAAAGCCAAGCATATCGGCTTGGCAACGAATGAATAGATGTTCTATCCATGTAAACAGTATAGCTTTAGGGGTATGTTTCCCCCTCGTACTGTGGTTTTGCAGACCCCACCCACCCCCCACCCGACCTATTTTGGGGAGTGGTGACATGGTGACCGGATCATTGTTTCGTAACCGCACAGCTAAAAAATGTCAAATTGTGTAAAATTTTCTATAAAAATCAAGCAGTTACATGTCAAATCTTATACAACAAAACCAATTTTATAAGATACCCCCCACCTCAAAAAAATATTGCTGTAACCCTATGATTACAAAAGAAAAAACCACGCAAACATAGGACATCGCCACAACAAAACCGTATAAAAATGTGTAATAAACTACACAAATGTAAGAAAAAGTGCGCAAGTGTGTAAAAAAGTAATGTCAACAAAAGCGCGTATAGAGCGCAATACATGTACAAAATGTCAACAAAAATGCACATATTCCCAGAATATGTCTACAAAAACGCAAATACTACACATATCGAAACCCAACCTATAGGTACAAAAACAACCCGCGAAATGATACCTATAGGTATCAAGACAAACCCCAAATGACTCATAAAAGAAGCCTTAACCCCCATACGGACTCATTAATGAGTATTGTTGCAGTGCACAATAAAACAAACTAAAATAGGCATATATCAACGGGGGGTACCCCATAACTAAAAGGAAACGATATGTACGACGAATATGTAGCCGCGGTAAAGAAATGGATTGATACAGTTGAGGCTGTTGCGCAAGGTAACCAGTTTTGGCTAGACCACTTTATTTCTTCTTTAAAGCAATACGTAAAACCAAAAGCCAAATAAAAAAACCCCCGGGCGTTTTAAGTCCGGGGGCTAAACCATCACAACAAAGGAGATTTACGTACGACCCAAACGAAGGAGGAAAAGCCATACGTGCGCATAGTATAACGCAAAACTAAAAAAGTGTAATATACTACACACATTCGTGACCCCAACCACGCAACCAAAGGGAATACAGTTTTGTTACTAGAACACCTAGTTTCAGCAGATGAAGCCGATTTTACTCCTGACGTTCAGTCAGATGCTGGGGGCTTCGTACCTTTAGAAAAAATCAACGCGCCCCAAACTCTTGGAGCGCAAAAGCAAACAACGGACTGGTTAAATCAGTTTGCCTCCGAAGAAGAAGACCAAGAAGTCTTATCAAAAGCACAGGAACAACAAGTGGCCAACGCGTTTGCGGCCCTAACAACTAATTCCCCCGACGCAAAAAACCAACTGCTTAACTTACAAGCCCCAGAAGAAATTGTTAATGCCGTAGCTATGGTGACGGGGTATCAGTGGGAGTTTGTAAAGCAGGCCAACGAGCTACGTTCAATGAGCGTAGCAAAAATAGTAAAAGAAACCGACCACCCTGATGCCCGAATCAGATTAAAAGCTTTGGAGTTGCTTGGGAAGGTAACAGAAGTTGCCCTGTTTACGGATCGGGTTGAAGTAAAAAACATAGAAGTGTCTGATGAGGATTTGGAAAAGCGCATTCGGGAGAAGTTGGCTAAGTACATGGGCAAGGCTGAGGTGGTAGAAGTCGAGGAAATTGAAGTTGTAGAGAAAATTGTTGCGCCAAAACAACACATTGACGACGCCGACGAATGAAACTGGACTATTTAACCCCAGAAGAAGCGTTAGCTGCACAGATGGCGCTCAAAGACATGACGACTGTTGAGAAAGCGATGTTCTTAGCAGACTTAGAAGAGCAGGAAAACCGCGCCAGCCTTAAAAAGGCCCAGCAAGATCCGATTGATTTTGCAAAACACGTATATCCGGGGTTTAAAGTAGGGCCCCACCACCGCAAGTTGGCTAAAATTTTTGAAGACGTATTGGCTGGCAAGAAAAAACGGGTGATTATTAACATCGCACCGCGTATGGGTAAGTCTGAGTTCTCGTCTTATCTGTTTCCGGCGTTCTATTTAGGCCAGGACCCCACTAAAAAAATCATTATGGCTACGCACACGGCGGGTCTGTCTGAAGACTTTGGTCGAAGAGTGAGGAATTTAATTGAATCCGAAGAATATAAAGAGGTGTTTCCGAACACGGTTGTCGCAGACGACCAGAAAGCAGCAGGTAAGTGGTCGACGGGAGCTGGTGGTCAGTATTACGCTGTTGGTGTTGGCGGCGCTCTTGCCGGTCGTGGTGCTGATTTGTTCGTTATTGATGACCCCCACTCCGAGCAAGACATTAAAGCGAATAGTAGAGCTACCTTTGATAATGCGTGGAGCTGGTTTCAAACCGGTCCCTTGCAGCGACTAATGCCGGGGGGTGCGATCATTGTTATTATGACGCGCTGGTCATTGGTAGATTTAACTGGGCGGCTAGTGAACTTCACTATACAAAACCCGGAAGCAGAACCTTGGGAAGTTGTGGAGCTGCCAGCCATCCTGCCTAGCGGGAAAAGTCTTTGGCCTGAGCAGTGGCCACTCGAGCAGTTAGAAGCTAAGAAACTTCAGATGGACCCACGGTACTGGAACGCGCAGTACATGCAGAACCCCACAGGCGATACTAGCGCTGTGATTAAAAGAAGTGACTGGCGCATATGGGAGAAAGAAACCCCACCGGACGTTGAGTTTGTGATCCAGTCATGGGATACGGCGTTTGAAGTTAAGACCACATCGGACTATAGCGCCTGCACAACATGGGGTGTTTGGTACAACGAGGAGGAAGGCAATGCCCCTCAGTTAATTCTGTTAGATGCGTTCAAAGACCGGATGACATTCCCAGAACTAAAGGCTACGGCGTATAAACACTGGAAAGAATGGGACCCTGATGCGTTCATCATCGAGAAAAAAGCGTCTGGTGCTCCGTTGATTCAAGAACTTAGACGCATGGGTATACCTGTGCAAGAAACCAACCCAAGCCGAGGTAATGATAAAATCGCCCGTGTAAATGCGATCAGTGACTTGTTTGCCTCTGGAGCTGTATGGGCGCCCGACCGTCGTTGGGCTAAAGATGTGATTGAGGAAGTTGCCGCGTTCCCTGTAGGCGAGCATGATGACTATGTGGATACGGTATCTCAAGCCTTGCTACGCTATAGGCAAGGCGGGTTTGTAACATTAAGTTCTGATATGGCGGAAGAATCAGCGCAGTATAGACGGAAAAAAAGCTACTACTAATCAAAAACCAACATGCTAAACAACTACTACTACGTCTCCGAAAAAGTTATTCCACGTTCTATGTGCGAATACATCATTAAAACTACACCTTGGGATCAAGCGCACGATGCCAAAGTTGGGCGCGACCAAGAAAACCGTGTGGAAAATCCCACTCGTAAAACAGATATAGCGTTCCTAACGCCCATGAGCATCATTGGTTGCGTACTTCAAACCCACATAAACGCCGTAAATAAGATAGATTGGCGCTTTGATATTGATGGGGTAGAGGATATTCAGATAGCCAAATACCAGAACGGCGGACATTATAAATGGCATATTGATAGTTTTCCACCCGATAAAGCGAATAAACAGCGTAAACTATCGGCTATAGCATTCTTAAGTAATCCGGATAGTTTTGAAGGCGGTAATTTAGAACTACAAGTAAACCCTAATTTAAACCCAAAACTACCGCAAGGCAGCATTATTATTTTTCCTTCCGTCTTAGAGCATCGCGTTACTGAGGTGACTAAGGGTAAAAGGTACACAGCAACATGCTGGGCAACTGGTCCAGCTTTTAAATAGGACATATTATGGCAGTCGATAAAAGTTTATACCGTGCTCCGCAAGGATTACAAGAAGAAGATGGGCAACCCGATTTAGAAATTGAAATCGAAGACCCGGAGGCCGTTCATATTGGCATTGACGGTATGGAAATTGATATTGAGCCAGCCGAAGACCCAGAGTTTGATACTAACTTAGCGGAAGAAATGGATGAAGGCGAGCTAGAGAGTCTAGCTTCCGAATTAGCTGGCGATATTGATAATGACCTGAACTCCCGCAAAGACTGGGAGAAGATGTACAAAGACGGTATTACTCTGCTTGGTCTGAAGTTTGAAGAACGCGTAGAACCTTGGGACGGCGCTTGCGGTGTATTCCACCCAATGATCACAGAGGCAGTTGTACGTTTCCAGTCCGAAACAATTATGGAGACTTTCCCAGCGTCTGGCCCAGTTAAAGCGGCAATTATTGGTAAAGACAGCCAAGAAAAAATTGAAGCTGCGCAGCGTGTAGAAGAAGACATGAACTACCAGCTGACTGAAAAGATGCCTGAGTTCCGTAATGAGCATGAACGCATGCTATGGAACTTACCATCTGCTGGTTCTGCTTTTAAGAAGGTTTATTACGACCCAAGTATTGGCCGTCAGATTTCTATTTTTATTCCTGCTGAAGACATTATTCTTCCATATGGCGCCAGTGAGATTGCATCATGCTACCGTGTAACGCACCGCATGTATAAGACTAAGAATGAGCTGACCAAACTAATGTACGCTGGCTTTTACCGTGATATTGATGTTGGTGAGCCACAGCGTTTCCGTACAGAGATTCAGGAAAAGAAAGACAAAGAAACAGGATTTACTGCAACCCATGACGAGCGCTACGAGTTGTATGAGTGCCACGTCGATTTAGACTTGCCCGGTTATGAAGATGAAGAAGACGGAGAGAAAACTGGAATTGCTCTGCCTTACGTAGTTACATTAATTCGCGGCTCAAATAAGATTCTGGCAATTCGCAGAAACTGGAAAGAAGATGATGACCTTAAACTTAAAAGGCAGCATTTCGTACATTACCAATACATCCCCGGATATGGCGCTTATGGCTTTGGTCTTTTTCACCTTATTGGTGGATTTGCTAAGTCAGCCACTTCTATTTTGCGTCAGTTGGTTGATGCCGGTACTCTTTCCAATTTACCAGGTGGCCTTAAGTCTCGCGGATTAAGAATCAAAGGCGACGATACTCCTATCGCGCCGGGTGAGTTCCGTGACGTTGACGTCGGTTCTGGTTCAATCCGTGACAACATTCTGCCACTTCCTTACAAAGAGCCATCTGCAGTATTAGCTGGTTTGATGGATAAGATTATTGAAGAAGGTCGTCGCTTTGCGTCTACTTCCGATATGCAAGTTGCTGACATGTCAGCCAACGCACCAGTCGGTACAACACTGGCTATTCTGGAAAGAACGTTGAAGGTTATGTCTGCGGTTCAAGCGCGCGTGCATTATGCACTTCGCCAAGAACTAAAACTGCTAGCCGGTATTATCCGCGACTATACTGAAGAAGACTATAACTACGAACCAGAAGAAGGCCCTGTTTCTGCCAAAAAATCTGACTACAGTTTGGTTGATGTAATCCCAGTTTCAGACCCTAATGCAGCTACGTTGTCACAACGGGTAGTCCAATACCAAGCCGTTATTCAGCTTGCGCAATCAGCACCACAAATCTACAATCTTCCACAGCTCCATCGGCAAATGCTTGATGTTATTGGTATTAAGAATGCCGACAAACTTGTTCCTTTGGATGATGACCAGAAGCCCCGTGACCCTGTAGCAGAAAATATGGCTGCCCTTAAAGGTAAGCCGATGAAAGCGTTTATGTATCAGGACCACGAAGCGCACATTAAAGTCCACACTTCTGCTATGCAAGATCCGTTAATCATGCAGTTGATTGGGCAGAACCCGCAGGCGCAAGCCATTCAAGCTGCAATGGAATCACATATTGCAGAACACCTTGGATACGCTTATAGAGCTAAGATCGAAGCTGCCTTGGGCGCTCCGTTACCTGATCCAGAAGACGATATCCCACAAAGCCTTGAAGTTCAGATTTCTCGTTTGGTCGCCCAAGCTGCCCCACAAGTATTGGCCCAAAGCCAAGCTACAGCTGCGCAGCAACAAGCACAGCAAAATGCCCAAGACCCTGTTCTACAAGCACAGTTAATTGATCAGCAAGTTAAACAAGGTGAACTTGAACGCAAGAAAGCAAAAGATGCAGCCGATAATGCGTTCCGTGAACAAGAACTGCAACTTAAGGCACAGCAAATGCATAGTGAAAAAGTGCAAAAAGCTGTTGGCGTTGCTACAGACTTTATTGATAAGCAACAAATGCACCACGATACCTTCCGTACTAATGCTACACAAGGCCTTTTGAAAGTTGCAGATATTGCTCAAAAGGATAAGCACAAACAGATAGATACCGCGGCGGATTTGTTTAAGCACCAGACTAATCTTTTACAGCAACACCAAACCCCTGAAGGAGGCACTGAAGAGTGATCGATCTACTAACGGCTCAGTTCGTAGCCGCAATGCGTGACAAGTTGCGCACAGATATGAACAACTACACTGATGATTTGGCAAATGGTCAGTGTTCTAGCTTTGAGCAGTACAAAGAGCTTTGCGGAGTGATTCGAGGTCTAGCTTTCGCAGAGCGCCACTTACTTGACCTCGCTGACAAACTGAAAGAAGACAACGATGAGTGAAACCATCGCATTACCACCGGAAGGGTTAATCCTGCCACCGGGCGTAGTATCTCCAACTTCACAGGCGGAGCAAGCAGCAATGGACGAAGCAGATATCGCTAATGAGCAAGCAGCGAAACAACTACCTGATCCAAAAGGGTGGAAAATTTTATGCGCTCTGATTGAAGCTAAGGACGAGTTCGAGAACTCACTGATTAAAAAAGCAAAAGAAACTATGAAGATCGAAGAACAGACTTCTCCAGTTTTATTTGTTTTAAAGATTGGCGATCTCGCTTATAAAGACGAAACAAAATTTCCAACAGGTGCTTGGTGTAAAGAGGGTGATTTTGTTATCACTCGGGCGTACTCAGGAACCCGTGTAATGATTTACGGAAAAGAGTTTCGGATTATCAACGACGACCAAGTAGAAGCAGTTGTCGAGGACCCAAGGGGAATCACGCGTGCGTACTAGAACTGAATATCTTAGAGCTTGGAGAGCCGCAAACCCTGAAAAGGTTAAAGCGGCTAAACGAAAGTATTACTCTTCTGAAAAAGGTAAAGCACAAAAACGGAAAGAAGACGCAGCCTATGTAGCAGCTGGTGGTAAGGCAGCATATGAAAAACGTAGAAGTGCTAAACCGCTTTCTGAAGCTAGAAAACAAGCAAAACTTAGATACCAGCTAGTTCGCCGTAGTTTTGAAAAGAACTTACCCGAGTTTGACAGGCTAGTTCTTACTGAAGCAGTCGATCTTATGCGTAAACGCAGCGCTATTACAGGCTTTTCTTGGCATGTAGACCACATTGTTCCTGTGTCAAAAGGCGGTTTAAGCGTAGCTAGCAACTTACAAGTAGTACCCGCCGAATGGAACCGGCGCAAGTCAAACGTACACACCGAGCGTTATTTCGGTGCTTATTAAGGAGTAATTTATGGCACAAGAATTTAAGTTTCCAGATGAGGTGGATAGCGTAAATCCTCTGGATAATCCCACAGATGAACTGGATATTTCCGTAGAAGGGGAAGAAACAGACATCATTATTGAGGATGATACCCCCGAGAAAGACCGATTTGCCAAGCCGCTTAACCGTGAAGTTGAAGATCCTTCTGAGGAAGAAATCGAAGGCTACACCAAAGGTGTGCAGGGCCGAATCAAAGAACTGACCCATGCTCGCCACGACGAACGTCGTGCAAAAGAAGCAGCGGAACGTCAACGGGAAGAGGCTTTACGTTTAGCACAGCAAGTCCTTGAAGAGAACAAACGCTTGAAGCAGTACGTACATACAGGCGAAGTTACCTATCAAGATATGATGAAGACAACAGCAGAGAATAAACTCGATGCTGCGCGCCGTAAATTGAAAGAAGCACAGGAATCCTACGACACTGATGCCATCATTGCAGCTAATGAGGCATTGACTGAGGCTATGTTTGAAAAAGAAGCAGCAAAAAATTTCAAGCCAACCCCTTTACAAAACTACGAAACTCCTGTACAACTACAAACATCGGGACAAGATACACCCCAGACCGACGAAAAGACCTTGCGCTGGCAAGCAAAAAACCAGTGGTTCGGATCTCCGGGGTACGAAGATATGACAGCCTTCGCTCTTGGACTGCACCAAAAGCTAGTCTCGACGGGTATCGACCCTCGAAGTGATGAATATTTCGACCGCATTGACGGCCGCTTAAAAAGTGTATTCCCGGAAGTATTCCAGGAACCTGAAAGTCGCAAGACTTCGGAACCAGCTAAAAAGCCATCGACGGTTGTTGCTTCTGCTACTCGTACTACGGGGGCCAAGAAGTCAGTCAAGATATCCGCTTCGGCAGCAGCACTTGCCGATAGGTTAGGAATCCCCCGCGATCTTTATGCTCAAGAATACTTAAAACAGGAGGCCAAAAATGGCTAATACACGTAATCCACGCGAGATTGAAACTCGTGAAAAAACAACCCGCAACGTTTACATACCTTCTAGCGCATTACCTGATCCGACACCGGAACCAGGCTATAGTTTTAGATGGATTGCTACAGCAATATTAGGTCAGTCTAACCAAACAAACGTTTCAACACGTTTCCGTGAAGGTTGGGAACCAGTAAAAGCTGCAGACCATCCAGAACTAATGGTGCAAGGCAATGAAAACGGCAACGTAGAAATTGGAGGCTTAATGTTGTGCAAGGTCTCTACCGAATACTTGGAATCTAGAAAACAGTACTTTGATAATCAAGCAAGGGCTCAAATGGATTCTGTGGACAATCATTACATGCGCAACAACGATCCAAGAATGCCTCTGTTTAGCGAGCGTAAAAGTTCAACAAGCCGTGGTGGTTTTGGAAATGGCAGTAAATAATTTCTAATTTAAGGAGCTTTTTATGAGCACAGTATCGGCCCCGTACGGGCTTAAACCGGTCAGTTTGATCGGCGGTCAATCCTTTACTGGCGGAACAATCCGTGAGTATTTGTTGACCACAAATAATAGCGCCGCTATTTTTACCGGCGACTTGGTGCAGTTAGGCGCGTCTGCAGCTGGACAACCTACTGTTGTAGCTTCTACACCAACTACTAGCTCTGCTGGTATCGCTGGTGTTTGCGTTGGTGTTCGCTACCAGTTATCTGGCCAGCAACTCGGCTATCCTTTGTATGCTGAGTACTTGCCTGCTAATGCTGTTACAGCTGGCTACACTAACATTTTCATCCGTGTTATCGAAGACCCAGATCAACTCTACCAAGTTCAAAGCTTAGGTTCTGTTGGCTATGGCTCTATTGGTAAGACTGTTGCATTGGCAAACTTTGCAGCTGGTACAGGCGGCGCAACTGGTAATACAACTTCTGGTAACTCTTTAGTTGCATTGTCAGCTACTATCGCTAACACCAATGCATTGGCTGTTAAGATTGTTGACTTGGTTAACTCCAGCTCTACTTTCGGCGGCAATTTCCCATCTAACCCAGGTGACGCATATACCGACTGCATCGTTAAATTAAACTTTGGCGTGCATCAGTACTATCAGTCTGCTGGTACAACTAACTAATAAAGGAGCTAAATAATGGCTATTTCACGCTCGCAGCTCCTAAAAGAGTTGCTCCCAGGACTGAACGCATTGTTCGGATTAGAGTACAAGCGCTACGGCGAAGAACATAAAGAACTTTTTGAAATCGAAAGCTCTGAGCGTTCATTCGAAGAAGAAACCAAACTCTCTGGTTTCTCCGCAGCTCCAGTTAAGAATGAAGGCGGTGCTATTTCTTACGATACAGCACAAGAAGCATTCACTGCACGCTACTCACATGAAACTATTGCTTTAGGTTTCTCGATCACTGAAGAAGCGATTGAAGATAACTTGTACGACAGCTTGTCTGCTCGTTACACTAAAGCATTGGCTCGCGCCATGTCATACACCAAGCAAGTTAAAGGTGCTTCCGTTCTCAACAACGGTTTCAACGGTTCTTACTTAGGTGGTGATAACGTTTCTTTGTTCGGTGTTAACAGCTCAGGTACTGCTGTAGGTCACTCACTAGTTTCTGGTGGTGTTAACTACAACGCTCCTACAACTCCTGTTGACTTGAACGAAACTTCATTGGAAGCAGCTGTGATTCAAATCGCAGCTTGGACTGATGAACGCGGTCTCTTGATCGCAGCTAAGCCACGCAAGTTAGTTGTTCCTCCTTCATTGATGTTCGTTGCTACTCGTTTGCTCGAGACTAACCTCCGCGTTGGTACAAACAACAACGATATCAATGCAATTAAGAACAACGGCGCTGTTCCAGAAGGTTACACAGTTAACCACTTCTTGACCGACGTAAATGCATGGTTCTTGTTGACTGATGTTCCTAACGGTTTGAAAATGTTCGAACGTACTCCGCTGCAAAACAGCATGGACGGCGACTTTGATACTGGTAACGTTCGCTACAAATCACGTGAGCGTTATAGCTTCGGCTGGTCTGATCCACTCGGAGTTTGGGGATCAAGCGGTTCATTCTAATCGGAATGTTCCAAGTAAAAACCCGGCTCAAAAGGCTGGGTTTTTTTAAATTAGGAGAAGTAAATGGAAGATAATTTTCAAATTAAATCCAGTACAGTAGCTTTTGATGATGGCGCTGTTGCAGCTAAACCTGCCGCACCAGTTGTTGAAGCTGCCCCAGTAGTAGAAGCGCCAGCTGAAGAAAGCATTGTTTCTAAAGCTATCCATGCAGTTGAATCCGCATTTACCGTTGGTGATGCGCAAGAAGTATCTAAGTAATATCTGGCCCCACTTCGGTGGGGTTTTTTTCGTCATGGTGGTGTATACGATGGCAGTTTGCGCAAAGCACAATACACTTTTTTAGTTCTTCTTTTAGTTTAGTATGTTGCCCATTTGATAGGAAGCGGTGGATGTTTCCTTCTTTTTCTTCTGGATTTACGTGGTGAAAATCAAGAGCAGCTGGATGGTTAAAACCACATCTAGTGCAGGATAAAGTAGCCTTATATTGCGCCCACTCTTCCTTAAATTTTTTCTTTCTTTCCGCAGTGCGAGCCTTTATTTCAGCTTGGTTTTTTAAGTAGTGTTCACGGCTCCGTTGTTTGTGAAACTCTTTTTTTACGTTCTCGTCTTTGTACGGCATCTTGGTTTACCTTATATTTCCAATAGATTGCGTTACGATACGACCACTTGTTTGCGGGGGTATAGATTTTGAAACCCGCATTGATAAGCGAGTTTGATGACGCTGGATTGTTTGTTGTATCGGTAATGAGCCAATTCCATCCTAAACTCCTAGCCTGTTTGATTCGTGCAAGTATAAGACGTTTTTGTAAGCCGTGTCCAGTAAACCCATCCATCACACCAGCTCTACATAAGTAGCCGGTATCGGTCCATTTCGTCGAGCGTACCAGACCCGCAAAAGCGACAGGCTTCCCACATTCGGCATAAGCTATCCACCAATGGCCTCTCGTCGGTTCGTATGGTTGATCCGATGGAAGAATTTTTCTCTGGAGGAAAAGAAGGAGGCTTTGAATTGCTGGATCTCTTATGTCTACTTTTTTTACTGTGAATTTCATTTTTTATAGCCCCCCAAAATTATTTGTTGTTTTGTCTTATTTTACTTAAAAACTGTTGCACAAAAGTTAAAAACGTGTAAACTAGCACTAACTGGGTGATTGCTTATTCCGCCACTGCCCCAGCAGACGATGCAACGATTGGAATAGGCTCTTTTGCATAAGGAAACTTAACATGTCACGTTCTACATTTTCAGGCCCAATTCTATCGGGCGATCAACGTTTTGGCGCTTTGCGCGATGTCGGCTATACAGCTTTGGCACAATTCGCTTCTTTAACATTTACAAACACAACCGCTAATACTGCCGGTTATGCTGGTTCTTCTGGCCAATTCGTTGGTTCGAATGCTATCCCTAACAACAACGCTGTTGTTTACACACCTTCTTCTACTGTATACCCACCTGTAGCAGCTACTCCAACAGCTGATTCTGCTACTGAAGTTTATCGTGGTTTTGTAGCTTACCTGCCAATCAACAGCCGTATCGAAGACTTAATTGTTGATATCGGTGTTGTTCCTACGCAATCTGGCGCATCAAGCACATCGTTGTATATTTCCAACGGTTTTAATACCGGCACAACTCCACAGTACGGTTCTGTTGCGACTTTGGCTACTGGCCGTAACGCAATTACTTTGACTGCTGCCCAATTGGCTGCATGGCAAGCTACTACTGCTGACATTACAAACAGCCCAGAGCCAAGCTTGTTCTCACAAGTTGTGTTTACTTTTGCTATTAACGGTACAGGTATGTCTGGCGGCCCAACAGCTGGTCAAGCGTACATCACTATTCGTTACACACAAAATGACGGCAATATTGGTTCTACAACTGCTTACCCATACGGTAACTTTGACTAATTAATCCCGGGGGGTTTCGGCCCCCTTTTTAAAATTTAGGAGATTAATTATGACAATGCAATATGACGTTCGTTCAGCACGACTAACAGAGTCTGGCTGGATTGTTTCTGGCCCTACCAGAATTAAGGGTATTTCTATACGTGCCGGTAATGGTTCTAGTACTAGCCGTGCAACTATTTTTGATACAGCAGTAGCCCCAGTTTCTGCTACTTATGCGCAATCGGGTACAACTGTAACAGTAACATCTACAGCGCACGGCCTTACAACTGGCCAATCAATAGCTATTGCGTACTACCCAAATGGTTCTCAATTTTCTGCTACTAATGGAAACTATGTAGTAACTGTAACTGGCGCTAATACTTTTACAATTACCGACCCTAACTCAAATTCAATTGGTTCTGGTACAACTTGCATTTATGCAGTTGGCGGTAACTACATGTTCTTTTACGCTATAACTTCTGGTGACACATACCAAAATTACCTTGAGATACCGGGTGAAGGAATCAGGGCATTTCAAAAAGTTTACGCATATTTTGATAACACTTTAGTTAGTTCGGTAACGGTGTTTTATGGCTAAGAAAAAAGGCCCCTCTCTAGCTGTCGGTAGAGGCGAGAAGCTTCCAGTCTCGAAGGGGGCTGGTCTTACTGCTAAAGGTCGTGCAAAGTACAATAGGGAAACGGGGTCTAATTTAAAGGCTCCGCAACCTCAAGGTGGTGCAAGGCAAAAGTCGTTCTGTGCAAGGATGTCTGGTATGCCCGGCCCGATGAAAGATGAAAACGGTAAGCCTACAAGGAAGGCTGCTAGTTTAAAACGGTGGAACTGCAAATGAGCGATATAGACCCCATTTCTACAGCCAGAGAACTAGCAACCCACGCTAACGATATCCAACATTTACAGCTTGATATGGATAAAATGGTTAAAGAAATGCAAGAGATCAAGGAAGCAATTCAGTCTATTGAAAAGACCTTGGCTCATGCGCATGGCGGCTGGAAAACTATGATGATGGTAGGCGGTGCCTTTGCTTTAATCGGCGCTATCTTGGCAAATTTGTTTCAAGGTTTTTGGAGTAGATAATGCCTAGTGTATCTAAAAAACAACACAACTTTATGGCTATGGTGGCTAATAACCCCAAGATGGCTAAGAAGGTAGGTATTAAACCTTCGGTTGGTAAAGACTTTTTAGAAGCAGATAAAGGCCGTAGATTTGGTGTAGGTGGTAGCCCAAGCATTACAATGGGTAGTGAAGAAATGGTTAATAAACACGAGACTCGTATGGGTAGCGAATTTGGGTACAAGAAAAACGTTCCGAATATGCCACTCAAAAAGTACCAAGGAAAGAAAGAGGGCGGTATGATTGATAAAGAATCGAAATCAGAAGAGCGCATGGAAGAAGCTAAAGATAAAAAGCAAGACATCGCTATGATTAAGAAAGCGTTCAAAGAGCACGATGCTCAAGAACACAAGGGTGGCAAAGGTACTAAAATCACTCTTAAAAAAGGTGGCTCTGTAAGGGGCTGTGGTATTGCATCTAAAGGTTTAACCAAAGGAAGAATGGTATGAAAGAAATGGGCCCTATTGAATCTGGCATCGAGCCAATCAAGCACGAAACATTAGCTAAAGCTATGTCGAAACACGCATCTGGCCACAAGCCTCATGCAGAAGTTTTTGGTGAGCACGCTGCTGGTCATATGATTCACGACGACCACGTAGAAAAAATGTGCGGCGGCGGAATGGCCAAAGGCAAGTAATGAAAGCATCTCGCGGAATGGGGGCTATTGCCCCTAATAAAATTCCTAAAGATGGTAAATCAGCAGTGCTGCTTAAAAAAGGTGGCTCTGTAAAAAAGGCCGTAAAAAAATTCAGTGGTGCAGATGGGCAAAGTCAAGTTAGTTCTACTACTCCGGGAGATACAGTAAACTCTCAAATAGTGGCGCAGATTGATCCAGCATCAATGACACAAGCCCAGCGAGACGCATATAACGCTTCTTTAGGGCAGGCAGATTTTTATCAAGGTAAGAAAAAAGGCGGTAAAATCTCGGCGGTAAAACAAATGAAAAGGAAAAAATAATGGCTGGCTCTAGTATGAAACCAAGCCCAACCGGTACAGACCGTTTGGGTAAAGATGATGGCATGAAAAAAGGTGGTAAGGTTAAAAAGAACTGGATCGCTGATGCAATCAAGAAACCCGGCGCTTTGAAAAAAGAATTGGGCGTAGCAAAAGACAAAAAGATTCCGTCAAGCAAACTAGCTGCAGCAACAAAGAAACCCGGTGTCGAGGGTAAGCGGGCTAGGCTTGCGGAAACCCTAAAGGGGTTTAAAAAATGAGCATACTATCTTGGGTTTTAGGCTTGTTTAAAAAGCCCGTTGAAGAAGTTAGTTTTGAAGCAGCTGTTTGCTCGTCTTGGCCTTTCCCTGTAGAAAGTGAAAAGGCAGAAAAACCGGCAAAACCAAAGCGCAAGTATGTACGCAAAACCGCTACAAAAAAGCCCGCGACAAAACAACCGGCAAAAAAAGTAGCTAAAAAGAAAGCAAAATAATGCCTAGCCCTTTACTGTTAGCTTCACGAAAAGCAAATCCACGTAGCTCTGCAATGCAGACTGTGCAAACTGTACCTACTCCTACGTTGACTTCATCGCCTACACAATCAAAACCTTTAGCGGGCTCATCACCAACAGTTTCCCCAGCAGCTATGAAAAAAGGTGGAAAAGTTGCAGGTAAACTAGCTACACGTGGTTACGGAAAAATTAAGTAATGTCAACTACCCAGTACACATCAGGCACTACGTCGTTTAATTTAGATTTGAATGACATGATCGAAGACGCTTTCGAGCGTTGTGGTCAAGAGCTGCGTACTGGGTATGACTACCGTACAGCACGAAGAAGCCTAAACCTATTAACAATAGAATGGGCAAACCGTGGAATTAACATGTGGACTATTGAGCAGGGTACTATTAGCTTAGTGCAAGGCCAAAACACATATGCGCTGCCAACAGATACGATTGATTTGCTCGAGCATCAAATCCGCACAAACGCTAATAACACTTCAAATCAAACAGATATTACTATCTCGCGCATCAGTGTATCCACCTATGCTACGATCCCAAATAAACTCGCTCAGGGGCGCCCAATCCAAGTCTGGATACAACGTATGTCCGGCCAAACAAACGCCACTACGTACACCCTAGCAAGCGCAGCAGCAGCCACAGATACAACGCTCACACTTACTTCTACAGTAAACTTAGCAGCAACCGGTTTTATTCAAATTGACAATGAAGTAATTCTTTACGGCAACATTCAGGGCAATACGCTCAATGCTTGCGTTCGTGGTCAAAACAATACAACTGCATCTGCACATTCTTCCGGCGCTTCTATCTATGTTCAAAATCTTCCAGCGGTTACTGTTTGGCCAACGCCAGATGGATCTACCCCATATGAGTTTGTTTACTGGAGATTACGCCGCGTTCAAGACGCTGGCACGGGTGTTAATGTCGGCGATATACCGTTCAGGTTTATCCCCCCGATGGTTGCGGGATTGGCTTATTATTTATCTGTTAAGCTCCCGGGAGTAGACCCACAACGTATTCTGGGTTTGAAGCAAGATTATGAGCAGCAGTTCCAGTTAGCTGCTGAAGAAGACCGCGAGAAAGCCCCTGTTAGATTTGTACCCCGCAGGATGTTTTTGGGCGGCGGTTAGGGTAGAATATGCCTAATAAGTTTGCATCAGGTAAATATGCGATTGCCGAGTGTGATCGGTGTGCTTTTAGATATAAGCTGGTAGACCTTAAGATTGAAATTATCAAGACTAAGCCTTATCAGTTAAAAGTCTGTCCTACCTGCTGGGACCCTGATCAGCCGCAGTTGCAACTTGGTATGTACCCTATTAATGACCCACAAGCAGTTCGTGAGCCACGTAGAGACTTAAGTTATGTACAATCAGGCTTAGATGCTGACGGTTTTCCAGCTGGCGGTAGTAGGCAGATTGAATGGGGTTGGAACCCTGTTGGTATGAAGTATGACTTTGGTTTAACCCAAAATACTTTAGCGGCCAAAGGTGTAGTTAATAGTGTAACAATTAGTTAAGGAGCCAAAAATGGCAAGAGATACAGGAATTGAAAGTAAGGGCAAGACTAAGGGTAAAAACCTAGGTGATTCAGGCTCAAGTGTAGGCATTCAAAGCATGAAAGGTAAAACTGGTTCTAAGTCAGTAACCAACGAATCTTTGCTGAAGATGGGCCGTAATGAAGCTCGCATCGCCAATCAAATGGGGAAAAAGTAATCATGGCTAAGATGACACCAGCAACAAGCAAAAACAGCCCAGCGATTAAAGTCGGTAACAACAAGAATACGCTACCAGCTGAAAAGTACGCTACTCCACATGATATGAGCGGAAACCCAGTGAGCGGAGGATTACCCGCCGAGTCTACACAAGATGGCTCAAGCTATATGAACGATATGAAAATCTCTAACGGCAACGTAACTAAAGGCCCTTCAGCTGGAGTTAAAACTGACGGCATTAAGCAACGTGGATCTGGCGCTGCTACTAAAGGCTTCACATCACGCGGACCAATGGCCTAAGTGTCATATATAGGGTAAACCCAAATGAACTATACAACGCTTCTAAACACCATAAAGACATACACGGAAAACGACTTTCCAACTACGTCTTTTCTTGGTGCAGATGACTCAACTACTGTTAATGCGTTAAGTTCACAGCAAATCAATACTTTTATTACGCAAGCTGAAGACAGAATCTACAACACAGTTCAGATTCCAGTTTTGCGTAAGAACGTAACAGGTACTTTAACAGCTGCTAACCAATACCTTTCATGCCCAAATGATTTTTTAGCTACTTACTCAATAGCGGTAATTGATAGTTCAGGTAATTACACGTATATGCTAAATAAAGACGTTAACTTTATTCGTGAGTCTTACCCTAACCCGAGCGTGCAAGGCACTCCAAAATATTACGCATTGTTTGGGTCACAGATTTCTAGTATTAACGATTTGAGCTTTATATTAGGGCCTACCCCAGACCAAAACTACACCGCGGAACTTCATTATTTTTACTACCCACCATCAATAGTACAGGGCGTTATAACATCATTTAGTTTAACAACAGGCGGTTCTGGATACGTACCCGGTGTTTACTATAGCGTTGCTATGACAGGTGGACAGGGCACCGGATGCACAGCGGATATAAGCATTAATAGCTCTGGTGTTGTAACTAACGTAGCTATTGTGGAAGGCGGCTCTTTATTCAGCATAGGGCAGACTCTTAGTGCCCCTGCTTCTAGCCTTGGCGGAGTTGTTACTACTCCATTTTCTGTTACTATTAATACAATTAACAACGCTACTGGTACTAGTTGGCTTGGCGATAACTACTCTCCTGTGCTTCTTTATGGATCACTTGTTGAAGCCTATACCTTTATGAAGGGCGAAGCTGACATGATTGCACTGTACGATAAAAAGTACCAAGAGTCTATGAATCAGTTGAAACGCCTTGGTGATGGTCTGGAGCGTAATGATGCATACCGCCGTGGTCAAACTAGCTTACCGTATAAAGGTCTCTAATGGCTATAGCTCAAGGTCAGTGCACAGTCTTTAAAAAGAACTTGTTAAATGGGTTGGAGAACTTTAGCTCCACCTCTCCTTACGTCTATAAGATAGCGCTGTACAACAACACAGCCAACCTAGACAACACCACGCTCACATACACAACTGCGGGTGAAGTTTCAGGTGGCGGGTATACAGCAGGTGGGAATGTTTTAACCCCGCTTGCACCTCAAGGTGACAACAGCAACAATACGGCTTTTTTATCATTTACTAATGTGACTTGGCCCGGTTCTAGCTTTACAGCTAATGGTGCCTTGATTTACAATAGTACAACTAACGCAGCTGTCGCAGTTCTATATTTCGGGGGTGATAAGACTTCCGCTAACTTTACAATAACTTTTCCGGCGGATACGTCTACAACTGCCGTTATTTTGATTCAATAGGAGCAATTATGCATAAAGAATTTGGAAGCTGTGGCGATAGCGCTGTAGCAACATTACAAGCCAACGTAGCTATCCCTGAAGGAATGGGAGTTGAAGGTTATTGGCACGTTGAATGCCGTGATAAAGACGGTAATTTAAAATGGACTGAAGGTTTTCCAAACTTAGTTGTTGCCGTAGGTAAGCAGTTGATGTTAGATACCTTGTTAAAAGGCTCTTCTTATTCAGTTACTGGTCCGTATCTTGGCTTGACAAATGCTTCATTGACTCCAGCAGCAACAGACACCATGACAACTTTGGTTGGCGGTGGCAAAGAGTTTACTGCTTATACAGTCGGTGGTTCTGCAGTGCGTGGTACAGCGGTATTTGCTTCGTCTACTTCTACTGGCGCTACACCATCAAACGTAACTTCTTCTAC
>Ga0164296_1001784_pt1 | contig 22195 bp, 20 predicted proteins | sample GEODES057metaG_FD_113533 | JGI IMG/M metagenome (GOLD analysis project Ga0164296, IMG submission 113533) | Dystrophic lake water microbial communities from Trout Bog Lake, Wisconsin, USA - GEODES057 metaG | ecosystem: Environmental > Aquatic > Freshwater > Lake | place: USA: Trout Bog Lake...
AAAACCAACGTGATCGCCGGAGGTGGCATCGCACGAAGGCGTGAATCACGCGCCATAAACAACGCCTGTGATCGCCGGAGGTGGCATCGCACGAAGGCGTGAATCACGCGCCATAAACGACGCCTGTGATCGCCGGAGGTGGCATCACGCGATACAAGACACAACGCAGCCTCCAAACGACCGCCCACACGCAACCCGACTGCGTCAAACAGCCAGAGCCCGACCATGCAGACACACAGCAACCCATCCGACGCGCCCGCAATAGACCAAGCGGCCGTGATCGCTCGGCTGAAAACGCATGAACAGACCCTACGCACCGCCGGCATCAGCCGGATCGCGGTGTTTCATGCCGCCTTGCAGGATGATCGTTTCAATAGCGACGAAACAGGCCTGCTGCTGGAGGCAGACCCCACCGCACCCGTCAGCGCATACGCCCACTTCGCGCTGGAACGGCAAATCGAGGCATGGCTGGGCTGGCGTATCCCCATGATCGACCCCACCCTGCTGCGCAGTGACGTGCGAGAAGCCGTCCTGCGCGATGCAAAACCCGTCTTTTGACCGGCGCTCGACACGCCGGCCAAACCATCAGACGCGTGCTTAGGCACTGAAGCCCTGATCCCAGGGCTCCGGCACCATCATGTAATTGTCGCCCGACTTCACCAGATGCGCGAAACCAGGGAAATGCACGTGCATGCCGGCGATCAACTGACGATCGGCCGTGACCATGTCGAACACACGCTTGCGGGTCGCCGCCGCCGCGGCCGGATCGGTATCGAACGCCATCGTTACCTCCGGACGCGGCACCTGCACCTCAGGCACATGGATGATGTCGCCCCAGATCAACAAGGATTGATTGCCGGACGCGATCCGATAGCCGGTATGGCCCGGCGTATGGCCGTGCATCGGCACCGCGGTCACGCCCGGAAACACCTCCACCGCGCCATCGAACGTGCGCATCTGGTTGTGATACGGCGCCATCTGCTCCCGCGCCGCCGCGAAATACAAACGCTTCGCGCGCTCATCCGCTCGGCTCATCGCCCCGTCATCGCCCCAATGACGCGGCTCGTTCTGATGCACGATCAATTCGGCATTTGGGAAAAACTTATCGCCGGTTTTCGGGTTGGCCAGGCCCGCGGAATGATCCGGATGCATATGCGTCAGAATCACCGCTTCGATATCAGCCGGATTGACGCCCGCAGCCTTCAAATTCTGCTGCAACTTGCCCGCCGTCGGCAGCAGATAATCGCCAGACCCGGTCTCGATCAGCGCCAGACGGCCGGCGGAATACACCAGATAGCAATTCACCGACGTGCGACGGCCGGGCCGAAATGCCGCCGTCAACAGGCCGGTGGCATCGGCGGGGGCAATATTCTGCATCACCTCGACCGTGCCATCCAGATAGCCGTCGGACAACGCGGTAACGACGATGTCGCCGATCTTGCGATGATAAACGCCCGGGATCTGGGCGCTGGGAACCTGAACCATGTCGTTTCCTCCGTCTTATTGCGCGATATAACCGCCGTCGATCACCAATTCCGTTCCCGTCACGAACGAGGCTTCGTCCGAGGCCAAAAACAGCACACCATAGGCAACCTCGATCGGCTCCCCCAGGCGTCGCAACGGCGTCGCGGCGATTTTGGAAGCTCGACCCGCGGCATTCGTCGCGTTCAGCATCGGCGGCATATAGCCCGGATGCACGCTGTTCACGCGGATGCCCAGCGGCCCATACTTCGCCGCCGCCGCCTTGGTATAAAGCCGCACCGCACCCTTCGAGGCAGCATAGCCGGGATGCGAGTCGGCACTGCCGACAAATCCCATGATCGAGGAAATATTGACGATCGAGCCCTTGCCGTTCGGGCTCATCGCCTGTGCGGCCAGCTTGGTGCCCAGGAACACACCGGTGGCATTGATGGCAATGATCTTGTTCCAGCCATCCAACGCATCGATATCGCCGACGGAACTGCCACTGATGCCGGCATTATTCACCAGAATATCAAGCTTGCCGTAAGTCGACAGCGTCTGCGCGATCAGCGCCCGCCAATCCGCTTCCGACGTCACATCGGTGCGAATGAAACAAGCCCGCCCCTGCCCTGCCTGGATGTCGGCCACGACGGCAGCGCCGGCTTGATCGAGCACGTCGGCAATGACGACGATCGCGCCATGTTCGGCGAACAGACGCGCCATGGCCTCCCCCATGCCATGGGCGCCACCGGTAACGATGGCAACCTTGTCTTTCAGGCGCATCACATCGTTTCCGCTTGGAAGGCACGCAGATCGGATAGGCGATCGAAATCGGCGATCGAGGCGATCAGGGCGCCGGTGCGGTTGGTACCGAAAACCGGATCGACCAGGGCGGCAAATTTCGCCTCCAACCGCTCCCCTTGCTTGCCGACATCGACAGCAGGCACGCCGGAATCATGGCTAGCCGTCACCGAACGCCCGTCACGCAGTTTCAGCGTGATTTCGGTGAACGTGTTGGGGATACCGGTGCGGAAATCCAACGACACCTTGTCGCGCAGCGCCACCAAGACCGGGTCGGCGGCGACCTCTTCGGAATAAGACGACAGGCGCGCCGTATCGACGCCGGCCAGCCCCATCGCCGCCGTCAGACGCAGGGAGAATTTCGCTTCCAGACCGGTCTGCGGTGCGGGGATGTTGCAAATGCGATCGCACGCCTCTTCCAAGCGCATGTCGATCGTTTCGACATCGGTCGGGACAAACCCATGCGATTCCCGCAGCGTCCGCGCCGCATCGATGGCTGCATGAGTCATGTAGCACGAGGCATGATACTTGAAGAGGTTGTTGCAGATGTACCAACCACCGGGCGGCGTGTCGAAGGCGCGCTCGGGGTTGAAATCCGGGCTGTGCGTGCGGGCGAAACCCTGGCCGCACTCGATGATATCGGTGCGGCTGGTGAAACCCCTGCGTGCCAGTTTCGCCGCCATATAACCATGATAGGCCGCCTTGCCGGCGTGCAGCGGTTTGCACATGGTGCCGAACTGCGACTTCAGCCCCGCCGCCTGCGTGCCGGCGATCCCCAGCGCGCGGGCGAAGCCATCCGCATCCAGGCCCAGCAGATGGGCGCAGGCCGCGGCCGCCCCGAAAGAGCCGACGGTGGCGGTGCTGTGAAAGCCCATCTTGTCATAATGGCCCGGCGCAATCACCCGGCCGACACGGCATTGCAATTCATACCCGGCGACGAAAGCGGTCAGCACTTGCTGACCGGTGAAACCATATTCCTCGGCCAAGGCCAGCACGGCCGGCAGAATGGCAACCGACGGGTGGCCCGGCATGGCCAGGTTGACGTCATCAAAATCCAGCGCATGCGCCGCCGCGCCATTCACCAGCGCCGCCGCCGCACCCGACAGGCGCGTGCCACGGCCGATCACCGATGCGACCGGCGTGCCGCCCTGCTCCTGCATCTCGGCCAGCAGGATCGAGACCAGTTCGTCGGACGCACCGGCAACGGTGCAGCCGATGGTGTCGAGGATGCATTGGCGCGCCCAGATGCGGGCGGTTTCGGAAATGTCTTCATAGCGCAGGCTGCGCGCCTGTTCCGCCAGGGCGCGGGTCAGGCCTTCGCCGGTGCGGATATCGGAAATCGCGTTCATCGTTTCCTCCTTACTGTCTGATTGGCGGTCTTTGCGTGGTGGCCGCCGCTTAGCGCCCTTTGTAGACCGGTTTGCGCTTTTCGTTGAAGGCCAGGATACCCTCCCGCCGGTCATCGGTGGGGACCATGCGGTTATAGGCCTCGATTTCAAACATCATGCCCGATTGCAGGTCCATGTTCTGACCGTAATTCACCGACTGCTTGACCTGACGCGTGGAAATCGGCGCATTGCCGGCGATGACGGCGGCGGTTTCCAGCGCCTCGGTCAACAACGTATCAGCCTTGCAGATGCGATTGACCATGCCCCAGTCATAAGCGTCCTGCACCGAAAACGGCCGGCCGGTCAGCAGAATTTCCTTCGCCCGCCGCGGCCCGACGGCGCGCGGCAACGTCTGGGTACCACCGGCACCGGGCATGATCCCCAGCGTGACTTCCGTCAGCGCAAACCGGGCATGCTCGGCGGCATAGATGAAGTCGCACGCCAAGGAGATTTCCATCCCGCCGGCATAGGCAGCACCATTCACGGCGGCGATCACCGGCACCGGGCAGGCGATGATGGCCCGCACCATACGCTCGAAGATCAGATGCTGGTCCATCCATTGCTCATCCGTCATGCCGTTGCGCTGCTTCAAGTCGCCGCCGGCACAGAACGCCTTGGACCCGGCGCCGGTGACCACGATGCAACGCTGCTTGTTCGGTGCGGCGCAAAAGCCATCGAACACGGCCAGCAGATCAAGCCCCATCTGGGTGTTCATGGCATTCGCCACCTCTAGCCGGTTCAGCGTGACCAGAACGGTGTGCTCCTGCGGATTGGCGACGGTGATGGTTTCGTAAGTGGTCATTGTTCCAGAGCCTGCATGATAAGACGAAAGAAGGTGTCGGAAGCGGTCGGATCGTTCCAGCGCAACACGGCGACGATGTCCAGCGACGGGGCGATCCAGGTCACGTTGCCGCCGGCCCCACGGGCGAAGAAACTATCGGCCGGCGCATGTTTGTAGAGACGATTGTCGGTATTGAGCCACCATAGCAGCCCGTAACTGGGATTAAGCGCGCAGGGCGTAAGCGATTCGGCGATCCACGACTCCGGCAGGATACGCCTGCCGCCCCAGTCCCCCCGCCGCAGCATCAACAGGCCGATCCGCGCCTGATCCTCGGCATGGATCATCACGCCACCGCCCCAATGCGTGCCACCGGGCACCGATTGCAGCGTGCGGCCGCCAACCTCGACAAACGACGTGTCATAGCCATGCCACGCCCAATCGTTCGACGCGCCGATCGGCTGCATGATGCGTTCGGCGAACACCTCGGGCAGCGGACGCCCGAACCGGTGCAGCAATGCCAGGCTGAGCCGGTTGACCCGAACGTCGTTGTATTCCCAATGCGTGCCCGGCGCGGATAAAGGCCGAGCGTCGCCCTTGCGACCTTTTCCTTCGAGACCGAGGTTGCGGTTGCGGTCGATCATGTCGGACTTGCCGAACAAAGACCCTTCCCACTCCGACGTATTGGTCAGCAGATGGCGCCAGGTCACGCTGCGGTTCTGCGCGCTATCGAAACCGCCGTCATCGACAGTGTGGCGGATGGGTTCATCCAGATCGGTGATCAGCCCATCCATCACCGCAATGCCTGCCAGCAGGCTCAGATAGCTTTTCGCTGCGGAAAACGTGTAGTCGACTTGGTCGGTTTCGCCCCAGGACACCATCTTGAAGCCGTTCTTCAGCACCAGGCCATTCGCCGGACCGCGCGGGCGGATCGGGCCCAGGATGGCGTTATCCGGCGGCGCTTCGAAGTAGCCGCTTTCCAGATGCAGACGCAGATCATACGGCCAGGGGATTTCGTTCTCGCTGGCGAAATGGGCCGATTCTTCCAGAAATATCCAGTTCATCCCGGCAACATCGGCCGGCGCCTCCGGCCAGGCGGCGCCATGCGGCTTGGGCACGATAGACGGCAGCGTCATACGAACTGTTTCCTGGTGGTTTCCAACGGCGCGCACTATGGCCCCGAGCGGCTCCGGTGACCAGGGCCGCACGCGCCGGATAATGGGGGGCAGCACGCCCCCCTATGGCGCGAACGGATGGCGCGGCTGAACAGCCCAGGCTTGGCAACCAAAGGGACAACCAAAGGGGCAACCAAAGGAGCAACCAAAGGAGCAACCAAAGGAGCAACCAAAGGAGCAACCAAAGGAGCAACCAAAGGAGCAACCCGGCTGGGCAACTTACCGGGGGCAACCCGCTGGGTCTCTGGCCCGAGGATCACGCGGCCGGACCGCGCACGCGCGGGCACAGGCCGCGTCAGGGCGTGCGCGGCACGCGCCGATGCGGCAGGCCGAATGCAGCCAGCAACGTGCCAAGACCGATGGCAACCGCGCAGATGCTGAACCCGACATAGATGCTGCCTGTCTTCTGATAGACCCAGCCCACCATGGCAGGCCCGGTCAGCCCGCTGAACTGCGCCAGGGCGCTGATCATAGCGATACCCGCCGCCGCGCCACGCGCTTCCAGAAACACCGGCGGCAGTGTCCAGAACACCATGAACACCGCATAGCCATTGGCCGCGCCCAACCCAACCAGGATAGAGGTCGCCCACAGGCTGGACGACGCCAGCGGAAGCGCCAGATAAATCGCCGCCGCCAACAACCCGGTGACCAGAAGATGCCACCGCCGCTCCCCCAACCGGTCAGAGTTACGACAGACCAGAACGGTGAAAATGGCGGCGAAGATCCAGACGAAGACAAGGATATTGCCGGCCTCGGTCACCGATTTGGCGCCGACGTTGCGCAGCAAGGTCGGGAACCAGATCTGATTGGTATTCAGGAACGCCATGGTGAAATACGCCGCCACCATCACCCAGACGCGGCCGTTCTTCACCGTCTCCCACACCGTCGCGGTCACGCCGCTGGGACGATTGCGGCGATCTTCTTCCATATCCTCCCGGATCGCCTGCCGTTCGACGTCGGTCAGGAAGGACGCGTTGTCCGGCTTATCGGTCAGCACGAACAGCGCCGCCACGCCCAGCAGGATGGCCGGAATGCCGTCGATAACGAACAGCCAGCGCCAGCCGCGCAGCCCCAGCACGCCGTCCATATGCTCCATCACCAGGCCCGAAATCGCGCCGCCGACGATCCCCGACAGCGGGATCCCCACCAGAAACAAACTCGTCGCGCGACCGCGACGCTTATTGGGGAACCAGAAGCTTAGATACAGCAGCACACCAGGGAAAAACCCAGCCTCGAACGCGCCCAGCAGAAACCGCTGAATGTAGAACCACCATTCATTCTGGGCGAACATCATCGACACGATGACCGCCCCCCACAGCACCATGATCCGCGTCAGCGTCGCCGGGGCACCGATGCGCAACAACAGCAGGTTGGACGGCACTTCAAACGCGATATAGCCGATGAAGAAAACCGAGGTGATCATGCCGAAGACCGCTTCGGTCAGCTGCAACTCCTGCAGGAATTGCAGCTTGGCATAGCCGATGCTGACCCGATCGAGATAGTTGATGACGTAACAGGCAAGCAGAAACGGCATCAGCCGCCAGGTGATTTTGCGATAGACCGCGTCGCGGTCCACCCCTGCCGTATCGATCATCGGACGTTTCCTTGCATGCGTTTTATGGCGCAGGATCGGACGGCGCGCGCCGCGATGCAAGATGGCGTCGCCAATCTTCCAGCGTATCCACGTCTGACAACGTCCGCAGCAGCGTGACCCGATGGCGCTGGAACTGGCGCAGCGTGTCGGCCAGGGTCTGTGGCGTCGACCAACGCGTGCTGCCGAACAGATCACCCGGCCGGCGCGGTCCCAGACCGATCAGCCAGTAGCCACCATCCAGGGCCGGACCGAACACGGCCTGCGCGCTGCCCAACGCACGAAAAGCGGCGGCGATATCCGCTGCTCCGGCGTCGGGTATATCACTGCCCACCAGCACCACCCGCCCATAACCCGCCACCGCTCGGCCCATCCGCGCACCCAGATCCCCGCGTCCCTGGCCGATCCGGTGCAGGCCCGGGCGCAGCCTCAGCGGAAACCGCGCCTGATCCGGCGTCTGTGCCAGCACCACGTTCCAGCGCCCATCGCGCAGCAATCCGTTCAGCAGCGCCGTCAGCGTGCCGACATGAAAGCGCAGCGCCGCACGGGGACCGATATCCGCCGCCAGACGGCGCTTGACGGTGCCCAGGCGCGGCGCTCGGGCAAAAACGACGACGGTGTCCTTCATCCGTATAGCCGCCGGATCACATGCGGCGGCACACCGGCAAACCACAGCGACAGGCACAGCAGGTTGCAGGCCGAGCGCCGCACCCAGCCATGGCGCTGCCATTTGGCGGCAGAGGTTGTCGCGTCGGCCGATAAGGGGATGAGGCGTTTGCGGCCGAGGCGGCGGATCAGATCCACATCCTCCATCAGCGGAATATCCCGCATGCCCCCGACCTGAGCCAGAAGGTCGCGGTGGATCAGCAACCCCTGATCGCCATAGGGCAGCGCAAACACGCGGCAGCGCCAGGCGACCAGACGCTCCAGAAGCCGCGCGCGCCGGTCGGTGCTGTCCAACCGGAAACCAAAATACCCCGCCCGCTCCGCGCCTAACGCCATGTGTTCGGCGGCGATGGCACGCCAACCGGGCGAAAGGATCGTGTCGGCATGCAGCAGCAAAATCCACGGGCCGGTCGCCGCCGCGATGCCTGAAGCGAGTTGGCTGCCCCGCCCGCGTGGGGCGATCAGCAAGCGGATGCGTGACGACCCGCCGTCGGGCACGTCTTGGCCAGATCCGCCATCATCCCCGACGACTATTCTGATGTCATCAGAAACGATGTCGCCGCACCCGGCCACGCAAGGCGGCGTGGCGGGCGACAAAGCGCTGTCCATTTGGCCGGCCGCCAAGCCCGTCACCAGGGACTGCGTGCCGTCCGTGCTGCCGCCATCGACGACGATCACCTCAAGCCCCGCGCCCGGGTTGCACCCCAGCGCCGCCAGGGTCGCGGGCAAGGTGGCGGCGGCGTTCAGTGTCGGGATGACGATCGACAGGACAGAGGCGCCCATCCTGGCCGCCGGCGTGCTACCGGTTCGGCAGGGCGATCTTGCGGCCGCTGCCCTTGGGCGGTTCGGCCGGCGCCCACCGCCGGACCAAAGATTGCAGATCGGCGTATTTCTCCGCCTCAAACGGCGCGACCCGGCGGATACGCATATCGATGTGCAGCGCCAGCAACTCCTGCGCGCAGCAGCGCTGTCCGCTGGCGGCGTGGAACATCTCGTGGAAATAGTGCACGCGTTTGGCATCGGCGCCGAGCAACCAGGAGCGCGCGTAGAATTTTTCACCGAGGTGCAGTTCACGTTCATAGATCGTGTGGGTTTCGGCGGTGAAGCACGAATAGGGCGTGCGCGCGCGATAGTCGTTGCCGATATCGATCGCGTCGTAGAAGCGATCAGTGGCGATATCGAATGCCACGACATAATAGGCTAGGTTCATGTGGCCGTTGGAATCGATCCACTCCGGCCGCACCACGTCTTCGATTTCGGTCACATAGCTGCTCATGATGCGGCGCACCTTGTTGCCGAAGCGCCCCTCGGTCAAGCTGGCGCGCATGACGCCCCCTGTAACGATACGACACGAGGACGCGGACGGACTGCCGCCCGCGGCACGCCGAGCCTCGGTGCTGACGATGGCGATCGCGATTTCGGCCTCTGTCATGGCATCTGTCATTGCCAACGTCGCTTTGCCGACCATGACGCATGAGCTCGGCACGACCCCGGCGGAGGCAACCTGGGTGGTCAACGCCTATCAGTTGGCGGTGACGGTGACGCTGCTGCCGCTTGCGGCGCTGGGCGATATCGTCGGCTATCGGTGGATCTATCTGGCGGGGCTGGCAATCTTCACCACTGCGTCGCTGGCGTGCGGCATGGCCGGCACGCTGGAGACGCTGGTGCTGGCGCGGATCTTCCAAGGTTTCGGCGCGGCCGGAATCATGAGCGTGAACACCGCGCTGGTGCGCTTTACCTTCCCGCGCGATCAACTCGGCCGCGGCGTGGCAACGACGGCGTTGATCGTGGCGACCTCCTCGGCGGCGGGGCCATCGGTCGCGGCGGCGATCCTGGCGGTAACGAGCTGGCACTGGCTGTTCCTGATCAACGTGCCGCTGGGCATCGTCGCGCTGGGTCTGGCGGTGCGGTCGCTGCCTTATACGCCGTTGTCGGGCCACCGGTTCGACTGGATCAGCGCCTTGCTGAACGCCGCGACATTCGGGCTGCTGTTGGTCGGGTTGGACGGGATCGGCCAGGGGCAAAGCCGCCCCGCCATCGTCGCGGAACTCGCGGCCGGCGCGCTCGCCTGCGTCGTCTTCATCCGCCGCCAGCACGGGATGGCGGCACCGATGCTGCCGGTCGATCTGTTCGCCAAGCCGATCTTCGCGCTATCGGTCGCGACATCGGTCTGTTCCTATGCGGCGCAGAGTATCGCCTATCTGGCGCTGCCGTTCTATTTCGCCATCGGCGGCGGCATGTCGCAGACACAGATCGGCCTGCTGATCACGCCATGGCCGGCGATCGTGGTGTTCATCGCGCCGCTGGCGGGCCGGTTATCGGACCGCTACCCGGCCGGATTGCTGGGCGGCATTGGGCTGGCCGTGCTCACCGCCGGCCTGCTGCTAACCTTGTCGGTGCCGGCCGATGCGCCATTCGCCTCGGTGCTGTGGCGGATGCTGGTGTGCGGTGCCGGGTTCGGGTTCTTCCAGTCGCCGAACAATCGCTCCTTGATCGCGGCGGCACCCAGATCGCGGTCCGGCGTTGCCTCGGGTGTGTTGTCAACGGCGCGCCTGACCGGACAGACGCTGGGCGGTGTGGCGGTCGCGGTGATCTTCGGGCTGCTGGCGGGCGATATCCATGCCGAGGTGACGACGGCGCTGACCGCCGCGGCGACGTTTTCGGGCCTGGCGTGCGTGATCAGTTTCCTGCGGCTGCGACAAGGCTGACGGACGTAAGATCGTTCAAACACCGTTCGCTGCGGCATTGCATCCTGGCCGGCGCGATCCCCGCCGGTGGCGCGAAAACAACGGACCGCGCGTTGCCGCGCCAAACGCCGTCAGAACCGCCGCCCCACGCACAGGCGACGACGGGATCTAGCCACTAACCCTACGCTGCCTCGGACAACTGCCGCGGATGATAGATCGCGATGTGCGTCGCCTGGATCACCGGCGTCGTATTATTGGCAACGACCAGACAATCCAGTTCGACCCATTTGTGCCCCTTATGGGCATAATTCTTCGTCACCCGCGCCCGCACCGTCAGCGTATCGCCGACACGCGCCAAACCGAGGTTGCGCACCGTGCTGCCCATGTGAATCCACGCCGGAAGCACGACGTTTTGCGTCAGCACCCAATTGCAGCAGCGCAGCGTCGTGCCGGGGTGAATGATCCCTTCGCGCGCATAGATCGGATCCGTCTCCCGCAGATCATGCAGCGTCTCGGCATGCCATGCCGGCGTCGCTGCCAGCGGGTCCATGCCCAGCCAGTCGCCAACCCGCAGCGTCTGCTCATCGGCCACCGGGCGATCGCTGCGCGCGGCAGCCTCCCGGTAATCGGCCAGGTTCGGCGCGGGCGGTAGATCCGTGGGCAAGGACGCGCTGCCGGTCGCGCACAGCACGCCCAGACTATGCACGGCGATCGTCAACCCGCCGGCATCCTCCGCCGCCGTCACCTCGGCGATGTCCCCCTCATAGACCGGCTTGGCGAACTTGGCCTGTCCGATGCCGCGTTCCAGCCATGCACGCCCCCAGCGCGCCACCGGCTGGTGCGCGATATAGCCATAGACGTTCACGCCACCGACAAACCCGCCGCGGAAGCCAAATCGTTGCGCCGTGGCATCATCGTGGATCTTGTTTTCCGAGGCTTTGGCCGTGTTGACGGCTTCAACATGGTACGGGGGCAGCGTCATGGCCGTTTGCTCCGTGTTGTTCTTATCGCCCGCTTGTTACAGCGCGGGCCGATGGCGGCCGCGGCACCCCCGAAGGCGCCGCGACCGCCAGTCCACGCCGTGATCAGGCCGGCATCGCCCACAGGCCCACTTCGTAACCCGGAATGAAGTTGCGATTGTTCATCTCCGGATTACGGTTGACGAACACGCGATTGAACATCGGGTGACGCATGCTGCGCGTCTCATGCTCGATCCGGTGCAGCGGCTTGTTGGTGTCGACATCGACGATATCGAGGAAGCGATACTGGTGCTGATCGCTTTCCTCGCTGATCAGGCCGCGTTCCAACAGCTTCTTGTGCGGGCCGGAGAAGTCGGCCAGCGTGATCTGCAGGTGATGCCCGTCATACTCGGGCAGCTTCGTCTTGCTTTCGCGGAACGTCACCTTGCTTTCGGCCGAGGTGTTCACCCAGGCATAGGCGCCACGCTCATCGCTGGCAACGCCGGCGATGCCGCCGATGATCTCGCGATAGAAACGAGCGATGCCTTCCAGATCCGTGCCGGCTTCGATGTCGCATTCAACATACGGCATGCCGACGCGCATCGGGCCGAACTTCGCCGTATCCGGCTCATGCACGCGGATGCGGTTGCCCCACGGGCAGATGGCTTCCACCACGTCGCCAACTTGCTTGAAGCTGAACTTCGTGCCTTCCAGGAACTTCTTGGCGTAATCCAGACGGCGCATCAGCGCCTCCAGATCCGGCATGACCAGCGCCGTCGTGCCACGCAGCACTTCGGTGCCGCGCGTCGGCAAATGGAACTGGCCGCGGCCGACGTTCACCCACATATTCTCCAGACCCGCCATCAGATAAGGATCGCGCGTCAGGCCCAGGCCCATGATGTAGAATGCGACTGCCTTGGACTGATCCGGCACGCGGACGTTGACATGGCCTAGTTCGACGATGTTGCCGAGGTCTTCTTGGCTGCGGTCGAAAACCGGCGTGGCGACTGTATCCATCCCCTGTTACTCCTCATTGTTGCGGCTGGGCTGCACTATAGGCAGGGCTTGCGGGCTGGTCCATGCCAGCGGGACTTGCTTGACTGGTCACCCGCCGTTCACGATCAAAAGACTGCTTGGACAACGCCGCTTGCGACACACCCCAGACCGCCCGACGCGCATCGCCCGCCTTGCCACGCCGACGAAGCAAAACGGATCCGGCGTGCCCATCCGCACATGACACAAACCACCGCCCGGTCCGGCCTTGCCGCGCTGTTCACCAACACCGCCTTCTTGCGGCTTTGGGCGATCGGTTCCTGCGTCAATACGATGCGCTGGTTCGAGGTTTTGGCGGCAGCCTTGTTCACCTTGGATGTCACCGGCTCGGGCCTTGCCGTCGCCGTCGTCTCCGCCGCGCGCACCATGCCCATGTTCCTCCTCGGCGCCTTCTCCGGCGTGGTGACCGAATCGCTGAACCGCAAGCAAGTGCTGTTCGCCGGCCAGATACTGACCTGCCTTTCCTCCCTGACCGTCGCCATCCTCGCATTAACCGGCGTCGCGCGGCCCTGGCACATCGTGATGACCGCCACCGTCGCCGGCATCGTCTGGTCGACCGAAAACGCCACCCGCCGGCGCATGGTGGGGGAGTGCGTGGCCGCGAACCTCGTCGCCCGCGCCTTGGCGCTGGATACGATGTCGAACTCGGTCACGCGGCTGATCGGGCCGCTGGTGGCCGGCACATTGTATCAGCATTTCGGACTGGGCGGCTGCTTCAGCGTTTCCGCCTGCGTCTATGCGCTGTCCACCTACCTTGCCTCCGGCCTCAGCTACCACCAGGCAGCGCGCCGGCTGGTGCTGAGCAATGTCCCGCGGGAGTTGATGGAGGGTCTGCGCTATGTCCGCGGCGACGTGGTGATCGGCGGCGTGCTGGCCGTGACCGTGGCGATGAACCTGATGGGGTTCCCCTATAACGCGCTGGTGGCACCGATCGGGCGGATGATCTTCCAGGTCTCCCCCGCTTTGGTCGGCGTGCTGGCGGCAGCCGAGGCCTTGGGCGCGGCGATCGGCGGCTTCTGGCTGACCGCGAAAGAGCCCGAGGTCAGCGGCCGGGTGCTGATGGTCGGCGGCTCGATGCTGTTCATGAGTTGCGTCATCGCCATGCCGCTGATGCCGTCCTTCTGGCTGGCCTTTGCGCTGCTGACGCTGGGCGGCTTCGGGTCGGCGGCGTTTTCCAACATGCAGACATCGCTGATCGTGCTGCATGCGCCGGCACATATCCGCTCCCGCCTGATGGGGTTGCTGACCGTGTGCATCGGCATGGGCCCGCTGGGCATCCTGCTGATGGGCGCGATCGCCAATTTCACCGGCCCCTTGGTCGCGATCGATCTGGTCGCCTCGGTGGGCCTGGTAACGGTGACAGCGATCGGCGTGATCTGGCGCCGGCGGGAGCGCTTGGCCTGAAGCGCGTTCCGTTCCAGGTCCGCCTGACCCGAGACAAGCGAGCGTGGGGCGCTTGGCCCCAGGCGCGCTCGGACCCAGGAGCGCTCGGACCCAGGAGCGCTTGGACCCAGGAGCGCTTGGACCCAGGGGCGGTTGGCCCCGGGCGCGCTTAACCTGGGCGCGCTTGCCCTGGGCGTGCATGACCCGGGCACGCATGGCCCGGACACGCACAACCTAGGCGCGTCCGAACCAGTGCGCACTTAACCCGGGCACGCCTGACCCAGCGCCCGCCGAAACGGCCTACGGCAGCACGTCACCTTTCTGATACCGCCGCCACGCGCTCATTTGAATGGCGGAGGTCAGGCAATGCACCACAACCGGTTTGGTCTTCACCGCAAAAGCCTTGGCGATACCCTCGGCGACCTCTTCCTCGGTGCGGATCGTGATCCCCTCGGCGCCAAAGGACCGCGCCCAGGCAGCGAAATCCGGGTTGGTCAGGCGGGTCGCATCCATGAACTTGCGCTCCGGATAGCGCACATAGCTGTGCATGCCGATCGTGCCATACATGGAATTGTCCGAGATGATGATGATCGGCGTGCCGCCATACTGGCACGCGGTGGCGATCTCATTGCCCATCATCAGCGCACCGCCGTCACCCATGAAGGCCACAACCTGCTTGCCCGGCCGGCGCAACCCGCCCGCTACCGCCATCGGCATGCCCGAACCCATCGCACCAACGACCGAGGACAAGAACTCCTGCCCCGGCTTGAAGCTGATATAGCGGTGCAGATACGAGCCGAAATTCCCGGCGTCGGAGGTCACCACGGCGTCATCGGCCAGATGCTTGTCGACCTCGCAGACGACGGCGGCGAAATTGATACCGTCGGTCGTCGGCTCCCAGGTCTTTTCCAGCAAGGACAGATGGATCTTGTGCAACCCATCGACCCAGCCGCGGCGCTTGGCGGCATCGGCCGGCGTGGCGCGGGCCAGCAGACCCTTGATGACCTCATGCGGATCGCAAGGCATGCCCAGATCGGCGCGCCAGACGCGGCCGACCTCGGTCGAATCGGGCCAGATATGGACCAGCGGCAGTTGCGGCTGCGGTGCGGCCGGGAAGGTGTAAGACTGGCTGACCGTGTCGGTCAGGCGTTCGCCCAGCGCGACGATCAGATCGGCCTTCTTCATCTCACCGATCAGCGCCGGCGGGACGCGGATGCCCATATAGCCGCCGTAATTGGGATGATGCGCATCGAATAGCTGCGGCCGGCGATGCGTCGGGCAGATCGGCAGCACCCAGGATTCCGACAAGGCACGCAGATCGTCATAGGCCGATTTGTCATACAGCGTGTCCGCCAGCAGCGCCCCGCCGGCCAGGATCAGCGGCCGTTCCGCCTTGGCCAGCATCTCGGCCAAACGATCCAGGTCCTGCGTCCGCGGACCGGCAACCACGCGCGGGCGAGGCAGGTTCAGTGCGGCGTCGGTGGTGTCGTCGAAAATATCTTCCGGCAGAATCACCGCAACCGGACCGGGCGTGCCAGTTTCCGCCAAATGGAACGCGCGCGCGATGGCTTCAGACGCCATTTCCGGCTCGTTCACCTCGATCACCGATTTGGTGATGTCGGCCAGCAGCTTGGAGTAATTCTGCTCCTGCAACGCCAGCCGGCCGAAATCCTTGCGCTCCACCTGGCCGATCATCATCACCATCGGCGTCGCATCGTGAAACGCCGAGTGCAGCGATACCATCGCATTCGCCAAGCCCGGACCGCGGGAGACGATGCAGACGCCGGCGCGGTTGCGCAGACGGCCATCGGCGACGGCCATGAAGCCGGCCCCGCCCTCATGCCGGCAGACGATCATGCGGATCGAATTGCGTTCGGCCAGCACACTGGTCAGGCCGACGTAGGATTCGCCGGGCACGCAGAAAATCTGGTCGACATCATGCGCTTCTAGGCTGTCCGCCAACAGGCGGGCGACGGTCTGGGTCATCCTGGTTTGTCTCCTCTTGCGTTGCCGAGGAGAATAGGCGCGCGATCCGCAGGTGACCAGACCAGGCCCACCGACAGCACCGTCGAACCGGCCCCTGCACACCCCCGCCCGCGATGCTTTCGCCCAGCGCGTCAGCACAGCAGCGTTGACAGGCCGAAATGGCCTGCTAACAGCCCCCCATGCTCAGCCGTCTCTATACGCGTGTCATGATGCTCGCCGCGTCCCGCTATGCCACGCTGTGGCTGGCGATCGTCGCCTTTGCGGAAGCGAGTTTTTTCCCCATCCCGCCGGACGCGCTGCTGGTGCCGATGGCGCTGGCGAACCCGCGGCGGGCATGGCACTTCGCCCTTATTTGCACCATCGCCTCGGTCGCCGGCGGTGCCTTCGGCTACCTTATCGGCTTCACCCTTTTCGACCAGATCGCTCGGCCGATCCTGGCCGCCTATGGTTATGCCGCGGCCTATGCGGCGTTCCAGGCGAAGTTCCAGGACTATGGGTTATGGATCATCCTGGTGAAGGGTCTGACGCCGATCCCCTATAAAATCGTCACCATCGCCGCCGGCGCGGCGAAATTCAGCTTCGGCGCCTTCATGGCCGCCAGCGTCCTGACCCGCGGCGGCCGCTTCTTCCTGGTGGCGACCCTGCTGCACCTCTTCGGTGATTCCGTGCGCGTCTTCATCGAAAAACGTCTGACACTGGTCACCTCCGCCGTCGCCGTTGGCGTCGTCGGCGGCTTTCTGGTGCTGAAGTTTCTCTGACCCGCCGCTAGCGGTTGGCCGTCGCGCCGGTCCAGACTTCCCGATACAGCCCGACGATTTCCTCGGCCGAGGGCACGCGCGGGTTATTGCCCGGGCTACCCGACGCCAACGCCTGGGCCGCCATCAATGCCATCTTGCCGTTCCAGTCGGCTTCCTTGATGCCGTATTCCGACGGCGTCGGCACCGCCAGGTCGCGGTTCAATTCCTCCAACCCGGTTACCAGACGCGCGGCGGCGGCGGCATCGGAGTCGGTGGTTGCGGCGAAACCGATATGGCGGGCGACCGTGGCATAGCGCGCCTCGGCGCCGGGCAACGAAAACCGCGTGATCGCCGGCAGCAGCATGGCGTTGGACAGGCCGTGCGGCACATGGAAATGCGCACCGATCGGCCGCGACATGCCATGCACCAGCGCCACCGAGCTATTGGAAAACGCCAGCCCCGCCTCGGTCGCGCCCAGCATCATTGCCTCACGCGCGGCGGCATTGCGCGGTTCGGCGTAGGCAATGCGGATATTGGGCGCAATCAACGCCATCGCCGACAATGCCAGCGCGTCGGAAACCGGATTGGCGCGCTTGGAGACATAGGCTTCCAGCGCATGGGTCAGACTATCCACGCCGGTATCGGCGGTGGTGCGGGCGGGCACGGAATAGGTCAGTTCGTAATCCACCACCGCCGCCAGCGGCAGCGCGCCCAGGCCGGCGATCAGCATCTTCTCGTCCCGCTCGACATCGGTGATGACGGTGAATCGGGTGCACTCACTGCCGGTGCCGGCGGTGGTGGGGATCGCAATGACGGGCAACGCGCCCTTATCGGCGGCGAAGGGGGCTTTGTAGTCGCGCATCTTGCCGCCACCGGCGGCGAGAATGGCCATCGCCTTGGCGGTATCGATCGGCGACCCGCCACCGAAACCGATCAGGCAGTCGTAATCGCCCTCGCGCAACACGGCGACGCCGGCTTCAACCACCGTATCCGTCGGATCGGGCACGGTATCGCTGAACACCCCGACGCTTAGGCGGGCGGCTTCCAGCGGGTCGATGCAATGGCGCACATGACCCGATTTCACCATGAACGGGTCGGTCACCACCAAGGGGCGACGCAGCCCGAATTTCGCCAGCACGTCGGCGATCTGCTTCACGGCGCCGCCGGCAACCAGCATCAGGCGCGGCGAGGCAAAGTTCATGGTGAGGGCGGTCATGGCGATATCCTCCTGTCGACCGCAGGTTTAGCGCGCGGCGCGCGCCCCGTCACCAGGGGCGGACAGCCTAGCCCGCTTTGCCGCCGATCGCCCCCTGCACCAAACTGCTCGGCACACTCCCAGCCAGGCTATTCTGCGCATTGGCCAGCAACGCATTCTTCGCCGAACTGCTGACGCTGGAACCCAGCCAGTAATTCGCCACCTGAGAAGCCATCGCCGCCAGCGTGCCAACCAGAATAGACCCGAACTGCCCATCCGAAGCGCTGAGATGAGAGGTCAGCACAGACCATGTCGTCCAGCCGAACGCCGCCACGATGATCACCGAGACAACCACGCTGCCATAGGCCAAGCCGCTATGCGCCTGGGCAAGCTGCGCGGCCATGTCGCGCGCCGAACCGGTATCGGTCAAACGGGCCTTGAGGTCGTCCAGCGCGCCCTGACGAGCGGCATCCGCCTCGGCGTCGAGTTCTTTTTGCATCTCGGTATGGAGGTCGGCCAGCTTCACCGACAAATCACTGGTCAGGGCAGGATTGGCCGCCAGATGCGCCACCGCCGCCTCGGCCCCGCCGGGGGCTGTCAGGTCGGCGGCAGCGCCGACAACGGTCTGCACCACGGCGGCGACCTTGGCCGTCGTATCGGCGCCTTTCGATCCGAAGATCGCACCGGCAAGCTGCGGTGCCAGCGTCAGCACCAGGGGAATCAAAGCGGCAAACATATCAAGCTCCGAGAATATGATGGGCGGTTTGGCAAAGCAGCGCGCGTTCCGCCGCGTCTTGCGTGCCGCCATTGATGGTAATGGTTATTTTTTCTAACATTTCGGCGTCAGCAAACCCATTCAACCGATGCGCCGTCCAGAACCACGCCGCACTGTCCGCCGAACCCTGGCGCGTGCCCGCATGGATTACGGCGGTATCCAAATCCATCCCCATGGCATCGGCAAAGCGCGCGTAATTCTCCCGCCCCGTCAGTTGGATCAGACCGCGGCCGCGAAAGCGCCAGCCATCGCCCGAGGCAGCATCGCCATTGCCCATGCGATTGGCATAGACCGTATTGGCCAGGCGCTCGGGTTGCATCGCGCAGCTTGCCGCCTCGGCAGCGTCGGAGAAATGTGATGGCCAGACCACGCACAAGCGAGGCGCCGAATAATAGAGGTTCTCTTCCAGCACCCGGAACCCGGCACTTTCTACCGCGCATTGTCCCAGAAAAGCCGACAGGCGCGGGGCGGTCACGATGTCGGCCCGGTGCAGCGGGACCGGCAAAACCTGGCACCAGGCAGCGCGGTCGGCGGCGGTCAGATGCGGCGCGACGGCCGCCAACGCCTGATCGAGGCGGTTAAGACAGCCGGCGGCAGGCTTGCGCAACAGCAAGACCGACGCCGCGGCGGCCGGGGTCAATGCGGCGGACGGATCCGCGTCGGTAAGGCCGATCATATCGGCGATCATGAACACATCCTTCCTGACACTGCGCCGCGCCACACTGATCCGCACGCATCTCACTGATCCGCATGCACGAGACTGATCCGCACCCTGCCATCATGGCAGACAGATGCACCGGCGCGGAGCACAATATCAGGAAATTAGTCTTATTTCTTCCTTGATGTCAAGAATTTTCGTGCGAAATCGGCGCAAAACCGCGATTTCGCGGTCAGCTTCGCGTCAATTCGGGAAAATCTTCCTCGCGGAATTCTCCCTCCGCACGGCCGCCCGCCTTCGCCTGCGCCTCTTCGGCTTGGCGCAATTCAACCCGGCGGATCTTGCCCGAGATCGTCTTCGGCAAGCCGCCGAAACTAAGCCGGCGCACCCGCTTATAAGGGGCGAGCGTGGCGCGCAGATGGGTGAAGATGGAAAGCGCCGTCTCCGCCGTCGCCGGCACATCCGCCGCCAGCGCGATATAGGCTTTCGGCACCGCCATGCGCACGGCATCCGGCGCCGGCACCACCGCCGCCTCGGCCACCGCCGGATGCTCGATCAGCGCGCTTTCCAGTTCAAACGGGCTGATCCGATAATCCGACGCTTTGAACACGTCATCCGCGCGGCCGACATAGGTGTAGTAGCCGTCGGCATCCCGTGTTGCGACGTCGCCGGTGCGATAGGCCACGTGATTGCCGGTGCGTCGGCCAAGCGGGGCAAAGCTGCCGTCATCGTTCTGATAGCCGCGCATCAGGCCGACCGGGGCGGGATCGAGTTCGATGCAAAGCTCCGCCTCTTCCGCCGCCTGACCATCACCATCCAGCAACACGATGCGATAGCCCGGCGATTCCTGTCCCATCGAGCCCGGCTTCACCGTCTGGCCGGGGAAGCAGCCGATCTGCAGCGTCGTCTCGGTCTGGCCGTAGCCCTCCCGCGGGGTATGGTTCCAGACCTTCTGCACATGCTCGATCACTTCGGGGTTCAGCGGTTCCCCGGCAGAGCAGACCTCCCGCAGCGATGTCTGCCACCGCGCCATGTCCTCCTGCACGAACATGCGCCAGACCGTCGGTGGGGCGCAGATCGTCGTAACCTTGTGCTCGGTGATCGCATCCAGCATCGACGCGGCGTGAAACCGCGGCTGGTTGGCAATGAACACCGTCGCCGCCGCGTTCCAGGGGGCGAAAAAGCACGAATAGGCATGCTTCGCCCAACCGGGCGAGGAGATGTTCAGATGCATATCCCCCGGCTGCAAACCGATCCAATACATCGTGATCAGATGTCCGACCGGATAGGATTGGTGGCTGTGCTCCACCAGTTTCGGCCGCGATGTCGTGCCGGAGGTGAAATACAGCAGCAGCGGGTCGGTCGCTTTCGTCGGCGCATCCGGGGTGAAATCGGCCGGTGCCTGCAACAACGCCTCATAGCTATGCCATCCGGCCGGTGCCTCGCCCACGGCGATGCGCGTCACGCTGGGGTCCAGACCGTCGAATTTCGGCGCATCCGCACCGGAGGTGACAAGATGCCGCACCCGGCCGCGATCGAACCGGTCCTTCAGGTCCACCGGCGTCAGCAGAGTCGTCGCGGGGATCACGACGGCGCCCAGTTTCATCGCCGCCAGCATCACCTCCCACAGCGGCACGACGTTGCCCAGCATCAGCAGAATGCGCTCACCGCGTTTGACACCGAGGGCGCGCAGACCATTGGCGACGCGGGACGACGCGTCCGAGAGTTCGGCGAAGCTGCGCGTGGCCGCGCCGGCACCGACGATCTTCAGCGCCAGATCATTGGCATGCGTCTTGGCCAGTTCGGCATCGAACCAGTCCAGCGCGTAATTGAAATGTTCCATCTCCGGCCAGCGGAAGTCGCGATGCGCGGTGGCGTAGTCGGTGCGGTGGGCGAATAAGAAATCGCGCGCGGCCTTGAATGCCTCGGTGGACATGGAACGCTCCCTTTATCAATGCTGCCGGTTTCGGATTACTGACGACTATAGCGTCGGCGGAAGGCCCGCGAAACGCCGACCTTCCGCCGCCCGCTTAAGGCTGCATCGTCAGCGCTTTTGGCCGGAAAGCCAGCGGAAGACGACCGAGAAATCCTTGTCGGCGTCGCCCGCCTCCATGGCCTTTTCGTAAAAGCTCAGGGCCATCGCCGCCAGCGGCGTCGGCGAACCGGTGGATTCGGCGGCGGCCTGCGACAAGCGCACATCCTTGACCATCAGCTTGGTCATGAAACCAGGCGCATAGTCCCGGTTGGACGGTGCCGCCGGTGCCGGGCCAGGGGCCGGGCAATAGGTCGACAGCGCCCAGGAGTTCGATGTCGCCGTGGCACAGATCGCGTGCACCTTTTCCCAGTCCAGGCCCAGCTTCTGGGCGAGGATGAAACCTTCGGACACGCCGACCATGTTGATGGCCAGCATCATGTTGTTGCAGATCTTCACCGCCTGCCCGGCCCCGGCGCCGCCGGCATGGAAGATGTTCTTGCCCATGCCTTCCAGGATCGGCTTACCGGCGGCAAACGCCGCCTCCGACCCGCCGACCATGAAGGTCAATGTGCCGTTCTGCGCGCCCAGCGTGCCGCCAGACACGGGGGCATCCAGCATCGTCAGACCGGCTTCCTCGGCCGCGGCGGCGACCACGCGGGCGCTGTCGACGTCGATCGTCGAGCAATCGATCAACAGCGGCTTGTCGTCTTTCACCACGTCGATGATGCCGCCCTGGTGCAGAAACACCTCGCGCACATGCTCCCCCGCCGGCAACATGGTGATGACGACGGATGCACCCGCCACCGCCTCGCGCGCCGAGGCGGCGACATGACCGCCGGCCTTGGCCAGCGCGTCCAGCAGCGCGGGGTTGAGGTCATAGCCGGTGACGACATGCCCAGCCTTGACAAGATTGGCCGCCATCGGGCC
>Ga0164296_1001785_pt1 | contig 22191 bp, 20 predicted proteins | sample GEODES057metaG_FD_113533 | JGI IMG/M metagenome (GOLD analysis project Ga0164296, IMG submission 113533) | Dystrophic lake water microbial communities from Trout Bog Lake, Wisconsin, USA - GEODES057 metaG | ecosystem: Environmental > Aquatic > Freshwater > Lake | place: USA: Trout Bog Lake...
GCGTCCTTACGATACGTTGGCCAAGCGATATGGCGTTAAGATCGTGAAGGATTGGGTATCCAACATTGATGGCAACACAAAAACACTGCAACTAAAGTCAGGTAAGGTACTGCGCTATGACAAGTTGGTCTTGTCACCAGGCGTATCTCTGATGATGGACTCGATCGAAGGCTTAGCAACTGCGAATAGTCTTGGCGTAACTATACAGGCCTGGAAGGCTGGGCCGGAAACACTAACTTTGCACAAACAAATTGCTTCAATGAGAGACGGTGGTGTCTTTGCTTTGAGTATCCCTGAAGCACCATATCGCTGCCCGCCAGGACCTTATGAACGAGTGTGTCAAGTTGCCTCTTATCTAAAAAAATATAAATCCAGATCAAAAATAATCGTACTCGATGCAAACTCAGATATTGTCTCCAAAGGAAGCTTGTTCAAAAAGGCTTGGGCGGACCTATACCCAGGCATGATCGAGTATCGACCTACTCACAACGTGATCTCTGTTGATGCAAAGGAAAAGACTTTGAAGTTCGACATCCAACAGGATGTTAAAGCTGACGTTTTAAACGTTTTACCGATGATGCAAGCTGGCAACATCGCCAAGCAGGCGGGCGTGACCAATGCAAACGGTAGATGGGCTCACGTTGATTTTCTTAGCTTTGAGTCGACAGCTGTTAAAGACATCCATGTGATTGGCGATTCCACTCAAAATGCTCAATTGATGCCAAAATCTGGGCACATGGCAAATCAACACGGTAAAGTCGCCGCGGCGGCGATCATTGCTCAGCTGCGCGATTGGCCCGTGAACCAGCATCCAATGCTAACCAACACCTGCTACAGCTTTATCGATGCTAAACAGGTTGTTCATGTTGCGAGCGTGCATGCTTACGATGCTAAGGAGAAAACTTTCAAAGTCGTCCCTGGTTCAGGTGGGTTATCACCTGAACCGTCCGTACTCGAAGGTTTGTACGCGTGGTCTTGGGCTAGAAATATTTGGTCTGACTTATTGGGTTAGAGGACTAATCGGCCGACCGTTGATTGCGAACTAATAGACCAAATTTTTCCAATCAAAGCTTTTACTTCTGCCGGACTCGCGGCACCAAGATAAGTCCCAAGACGTAGCGCTTTATCTTCAATTTCTGGTCGTGTTAGTGTGTTGCCCGGATCACCCTTGGGCTCATCCACTCGGCCTGTGAAAGTACGTCCATCGTGGGTCGTAACCGTTACTTTGCCTATCCACCTCGCTGGGTAGGCGGTGTCGACTTCTTCATCCAATTCCATGACGACTCGATCTCTAAACTCTTCAACAGCCTTGTCTTTAAGAGCGCGATCAAAGTTCGCCAAATCAGCAGAATTGCGCAGTGCAATTAACGCCAGAACTGTGCCCATAGAGAACTTAGATTGGTGCACAGTTTGAGGATCAGTCACTGGTCCCAGAACATCGATCGCACCCTGATGAACGTGCGTAATGACGGATTTGATGTCAGACGCTTTAAGATTGTTGGTTCGCATAGCTGCTTGCAGTGCATCTGCAGCAGGATGGGTATGACGACATGAAGCATGATACTTAAATGATGTCTCTGGTAAGGCCCACCGCACGCCAAGACGATCGACTATTTTTGCAGGATCCGCATCGGTGGACATGCCTGCCGCCATCCCCTGTAGACCCTCGAGTATGCGGCGCGCACCCGTAAATCCATCGCGAGCAAGATATGCCGCGGTCAGGCCACTGGCGGCTGCATGGGCGGTGTGAAGTTGTTTAGAGTCAGCCGCATCACGCAAAAATTCCCATAATCCAGCGGCTTGCGTTCCTGCCGAACCAATCGCGTGCAGCATCTGATCTGCATCAAGTTTTAAGAGACGACCTACCGCAACCGCAGCCGCGACAGTACCGGCTGTGCCGGTTGTATGGAAAATTTTGTAATGCGAGCGCCCTAAAAACTCACCAATGCGAATGCCCGCCTCGTAAGCAGCCACTGATGCGGTGATGAATTCCTGTCCTGAAGCGCCAATTGCCTGAGCGACTGCTAGGGCTGGTGGAAAAATAACGGCGGCAGGATGAAATACAGAGCCATTGTGCACGTCGTCTTGTTCGACCACGTGAGCAGACGCGGCGTTGCACATTGCTGCAAACAGTGGTGATGTCAGTCTGCGCCCAACATAGTCTTCCGATTGGCCATCGCTAGGACCCATTGCTTGAGCAAATTTGGCGACGGACTTCACGGCTCTCGCACTAGAGCCGGCAAGAATGGATGCCATCGTATCAAGCAATAAATCTTCGCATCGACGAACGACATGTTCGGGGATGTCCTTGAATTGTAAGCCCGCTGTGAAACGAGCTAACTCAGAACTTGGGTGAAGCACTGTAGCTGCTACAGGTGTGTGTAATGCAGTCATTGGCATCTCTTTCTTAGAATGAGCGTGGTAGGCCGAGCACATGTTCGGCAACATAGGACAAAATCAAATTGGTCGAGATTGGAGCAACCTGATAAAGGCGGGTTTCACGGAACTTGCGTTCGACGTCGTACTCGCATGCGAAACCAAAACCACCGTGGAATTGCAAACAAGCGTTTGCCGCTTCCCATGACGCGTCGGCAGCCAGCAATTTGGCCATGTTGGCTTGTGTGCCGCAAGGTAACTTAGCGTCAAATAACCGGCATGCTTCATACCTCATTAAACTCGCCGCTTCGACGTTGATGTGTGCCCGAGCAATTGGAAACTGAACGCCTTGATTTTGACCGATAGGGCGACCAAAAACGATGCGGTCCTTGACGTATTGCGAAACTCGATCGATAAACCAGTAACCATCACCGATGCACTCGGCTGCGATCAGGGCGCGTTCTGCATTCAGACCATCGAGAATGTATTTAAAGCCTTTCCCTTCTTCGCCGATCAGATTCTCGGCGGGAATTTCAAGATTGTCGAAAAAAAGCTCATTGGTCTCATGATTTACCATGTTTAGGATTGGTTTAACCGTGAGGCCATGCCCGATTGCTTGATGTAAGTCGACAATGAAAATCGACATACCCTCTGACTTCTTGGTGACTTGCTCGAGCGCAGTCGTGCGAGCAAGCAAAATCATTAAGTCTGAATGCTGGATTCGAGATATCCATACCTTCTGGCCGTTGATGACATACCGGTCACCCTTTTTAACAGCCGTAGTCTTAATCTTTGTAGTATCAGTACCTGTCGTTGGCTCAGTCACGCCCATTGATTGAAGTCTCAGTTCTCCCGTGGCAATTTTGGGCAGATATAAGTCTTTTTGAGCTTTGGAGCCATGACGCAGCAGTGTCCCCATGTTGTACATCTGACCATGACATGCACCTGAGTTGCCGCCGCAACGGTTAATTTCCTCCATGATGACGGATGCTTCAGTCAAACTAAGACCCGATCCACCGTATTCTTGAGGAATGAGAGCTGCCATCCAACCCGCTTCAGTGAGTGCATTGACGAATTCCTCGGGATAGGTTCGGGCTTCGTCGATTTTGCGGAAATACTCATCCGGGAACTGCTTACACAAGTCGCGAATTGCATCGCGAATTTCGGTGTACTGCTCAGCGTGAGACGTCATGGTAGCTTATGATTGGGTTTTTGATGTGTGCAATGTGCCTGATTACGGGCTAAATGCCAATTGATGTTTGGTTAACCCCGACTTTTTAGTTAACAAAGATTGTCGGTTTATCCGGCCACAATCCACTGCAGAACCCATGGCTAATCATTTTGACCTGACTGATTTACAACTTATCGTCAACATTGGCGACGCAAGCAGCTTGACGCGCGGCGCAGAAAAATCGCACCTTTCCCTTCCGGCGGCGAGTAATCGCGTAAAAAATCTTGAAGAACATTTTGGCACTCGGCTATTTCATCGCAATAGCCAAGGTGTCACCCTGACGCCCTCTGGAGAGGCGTTTCTAAGACACGCTCGCCTTGTTTTGAGACAAATAGAACATCTTCGTGGTGACATTCATGAGTACGCACGTGGCATTAAAGGTCAGATTAGGATGGTTGCCAACACCACAGCCATGACTGAGTCAATGCCCGCAGTGCTCAGCCGCTACTTAGCATCGCACCCAGACGTAACTGTTGAATTGCGAGAGCGTCTAAGTTACATGGTGGTCAAGGCCGTCTCGGAGGGCGCAGCTGATATCGGTATTGTCGCGGGCCAGCCTGCAGGCTTCGATCTAGAATATATCCCCTATCGGGAAGACACGCTTGTGTTGGTCACTCCAAGTGACCACCTGCTTTCGGGTGAAAACAGTGTGGCGTTTGCCGATACATTGTCTTACGAATACGTTGGCCTGTCTGAATGGAGCGCGATACATGCGTTTCTTATTCAAGCCGCCGATAAACTCGGACATCCATTTAGATTCAGAGTAGAGGTGGGTAACTTTGAGACAGTCTGCAGAATGATCGAAGCAGGGGTCGGTGTGGGCGTCGTTCCGGAGCGTGTTGCTAAGCGTTATGCGCAGCGCCTGAATATCAAAATCATACAATTGTCCGATGAGTGGGCGCTTCGCAAATTACACGTTTGCGTCCGTAATCTCAATGCGTTGCCTGGCTTTGCGCGTGACTTTGTCACGATGCTGATCGACGACGCAAAGAGTGCTTAGGCTTTTATGTTAAACAAAATCGTTTTAGCGTCCGGCAATCCAGGCAAATTGAAAGAGTTTGCTAGCTTATTTGACAGGGTCGGGATTGAGTTAATTTCCCAACGTAGTTTGGGTATTCCGGATGCTGCTGAACCACACGTAACTTTTATAGAAAACGCCATAGCCAAAGCTAGGCACGCCAGTTCACTCTCAGGTCTTCCAGCGCTAGCTGACGATTCGGGCATCTGTGTTGAGGCGTTAGATGGAGCACCTGGGGTACATTCGGCTCGCTATGCTCAACCTGTCTCTGCGAAAGAGTCAGTAGACAGCGCAAACAACGCAAAGCTTATTAATGCGCTGCGTAACTTGAGCAATCGTAGGGCTTGTTACGTAGCAGTACTTGTATTGTTGCGAAGCGCAAACGATCCGCAGCCTCTTGTTGCCGAGGCCAGTTGGCATGGCATCGTCATTGATCAGCCCAGAGGCCTAAACGGATTTGGCTACGACCCTTATTTTTTGTTGCCAAATCTCGGATTGACCGCGGCCGAACTTGACCCCAAACAAAAAAATAACTTAAGCCATAGAGGGCAGGCATGTGAAGCGTTATTCAAAAAGATGGCTGATGCCGATCTAATCAATACGCGTGCGAAAAAATGAAGCGCGTCATCCCCATCCAGCCTGTGTTGGCGTCGTCGGTAGGCATATCACCAAGCAAGCAGGGATCAACAAACTTATTGTCAGCTTTACCACCACTGTCGCTGTACGTTCACATTCCATGGTGTGTTCGGAAATGCCCATATTGCGATTTTAATTCCCATGAACAAATTGGGCATTTGCCAGAAGATAGCTATCTTGAGGCGCTCGCCGCGGATCTTGAGCAAACCCTGCCGTTGATTTGGGGAAGACATATCCACACGATATTTATCGGAGGAGGGACGCCGAGCCTATTGTCGCCCATGGCAATGGATCGGCTCCTCGGCATACTTCGAAGTTATCTCAATATTTGGCCTGACGCGGAAATCACGCTTGAAGCGAATCCAGGCACCGTCGACACAGAACGATTCAAAGCGTTCGCTGACAGCGGCATTAATAGAATCTCCTTAGGTATACAGTCATTCAATGACAATCACCTTGTAGCGTTGGGGCGGATCCACAATTCATCTCAAGCGCTCAAAGCAATTGATATCGCTGGTCAACACTTTAAGCGGGTTAATTTGGATTTGATGTTTGGATTGCCAGATCAAACATTGGCCGAGGCTGTCGCTGATGCTAAGCGTGCACTGAGTTTTGGTACTGAACACTTGTCAATTTATCAATTGACCATTGAGCCCAACACGGTTTTTGCAAAATATCCCCCAAGTACACCTCAGGACGACGCGTTAATTGATATGGAAGATGAGATTGAGGGGCTTTGTGCTGCAGCAGGTCTCTTTCGCTATGAAGTGTCAGCTTATGCCATGGCTGGAGCACAAGCAAAACATAATTTGAACTATTGGGAGTTTGGCGACTATGTCGGCATTGGCCCTGGCGCTCACGGGAAAATTTCTTTCCCAGATAAAATCGAACGATTCGCTAAAAATCGCAGCCCCGATTCCTGGATGAGTCTTGCGATCCAGCGAAATGGATCACACATTGCCGAAACGAGAAGACTGTTGGCGCACGAATTGCCATTTGAGTTCATGCTTAACGCGCTGAGGCTTAAAGACGGCGTGCCATCCAAGTTGTACACTGAACGAACTGGTCAGTCGCTGCAAGAGATAGACACAATGCTAAAACTTGCAATGGATAAGGGCTTGTTAAAATCGTCCTCCGGCAAGCTTCAAGCCACAGCCTTAGGCTGGAGATTTTTGAACGACCTACAGGCACTATTTTTGTAAATGCACCACAATGAAGCTATATTTACCTATATATGCTTTTTTTTGGTGCATAAGCGGTCCGGTTTTGGGCATTTTGACGTAGAAAATGTCTGGCACGAATGTTGCTTTGGTACTCGCAGAGTATGTTCGCATGTCTGATGGTAGCAAGCAGCAAACTATTAACTGAAACTTTTTAACTCCGGAGTCAACTCAAACATGAGCACCCCTCAAGACGTTATGAAAATGATTGCCGAAAACGAAGTCAAGTTCGTCGACTTCCGTTTTACGGACACCCTGGGCAAAGAGCAGCACATATCGGCCCCAGTGAGCCAAATTGACGAGGGCAAGTTGTCCGAGGGTCAGGCATTTGACGGTTCGTCAATTGCTGGCTGGAAAGGCATTGAAGCTTCAGACATGATGTTGGTTCCAGATATGGACAGCGCTCGTTTGGATCCTTTCCGCGAAGAGTCCACGTTGATTTTGACCTGCGACGTCATCGAACCATCAGATGGCAAAGGTTATGACCGTGATCCTCGCTCGCTTGCAAAGCGTGCCGAAGCCTACCTCAAGTCAAGTGGCTTGGGTGACACCGCCTTTTTTGGTCCAGAGCCAGAGTTTTTCGTTTTTGACGGCGTCACTTGGGACGTCAATATGTCGGGTTGCTTCGTCAAGATCAAGTCTGAGGAAGCGTCTTGGTCCACCGGAATTGAATACGAAGGCGGCAACCTCGCTCACCGCCCGCGCGTCAAAGGCGGCTACTTTCCAGTACCTCCTGTAGATTCTTTCCAGGATATGCGCTCTGAGATGTCATTGATTCTCGAAGAGTTGGGCATTCCTGTTGAGGTTCATCACCACGAAGTGGCCGGCCCTGGTCAGATGGAAATCGGTACGAAATTCAACACCTTGGTCAAGCGTGCCGACTGGAACCAGACCTTGAAGTACGTTGTTCACAACGTTGCACACGCGTATGGCAAGACAGCTACGTTTATGCCAAAGCCAGTCGTTGGAGACAATGGTTCGGGCATGCACGTCCATCAATCTATCTGGAAAGACGGACAAAACCTTTTTGCAGGTAATGGCTACGCTGGACTGTCAGATTTTGCTCTGTACTACATCGGCGGCATTATCAAGCACGCACGCGCGCTCAATGCGATTACTAATCCAGGCACCAACTCCTACAAACGCTTGGTTCCTCACTTTGAAGCTCCAGTGAAGCTGGCCTATTCATTCCGTAATCGCTCGGCTTCGATCCGTATTCCTAATGTACCCAATCCAAAGGCACGTCGTATCGAAACCCGTTTCCCTGATCCACTGGCGAACCCATACTTGGCTTTCTCGGCCTTGATGATGGCTGGTCTTGACGGTGTCCAGAACAAGATTCACCCCGGTGATCCTTCTGACAAGAACTTGTATGACTTGCCTCCTGAAGAGGATGCAAAAATCCCAACAGTATGTAGCTCACTTGAGCAAGCACTGGATGAACTGAACAAAGACCGTGAGTTCTTGACTCGTGGTGGCGTATTCAGCGATTCTATGCTCGATGCATATGTCGAACTGAAGATGCAAGAAGTGCAGCGCATGCGCACAACGACGCATCCTGCTGAATTCGACATGTACTACAGCCTGTAATAGCTGACGAACATTGGGGTCGGACCGTCCGGCCCGACTCCCATGACTTCCGTACAAGCCTTCGACCTTCTCGCTACGACGGTATTGCTGTTAAATGCGTCTGGAGAGGTTGTTGAGGCTAATTCAGCGGCAGAGGATATGTTTGGGCGGTCAAGGCGTCACCTTATCGGACAGCCTGCCGCCCATCTTTTTGATCTCGATATTGCCCTTGAGCATTCAATTGATCAAGCGTGTCGTGGCGAGGTGCCAGACTGCCGGCAGTTTGCAAATCTGAGGCGCGGCCCCGACTCGGTTGAAGTTGCAGTGACATCACTGGCTTTGATTAATCAATCATGGGCTGCATTAATTGAAGTTAAGGATGTAGAACAACGGGTTTTAGTAGACCGGTCTATACGGCTGGTTGATGAAATTGAAACTCAACATGAATTACTACGTAATCTCGCGCATGAAGTTAAAAATCCGCTAGGCGGCCTACGAGGTGCTGCACAATTGCTGGAGGCGGAGCTACCGGACCCGGCGCTAACCGAGTACACGCGGGTGATTATTTCCGAAGCAGATCGTTTGCAAGCTCTTGTTGATAGGCTTGCTGCTCCGCAACGTATGCCCGTTCAGTGGCAATTAATTAATATCCACGAAATCTGCGAACGAGTATGCGCATTGATACGCGCAGAATTCAGAGAGATCGCAATTCAACGCGATTACGATGCTTCGATGCCCGAATTGAGGGCTGACCCGGCCCGTTTAATGCAAGCTTTACTCAATGTCGTTAGAAATGCAGCGCAAATTCTGGCGCAAACGCCGAGTATTCAATCGCCACACATTACTATCCGCACGCGTATCGCTAGGCAAGTTTTATTGAGACATAAACAACACAGAATGGCCGCGGTCATCTCTGTTATCGATAACGGACCTGGCGTTCCACAAGCACTTCAAGATCGAATTTTTCACCCACTGGTGACCGGAAGAGAAGGCGGGACGGGGCTTGGCCTAAGTCTTGCTCAGGATTTCCTGCAACAGCATGGTGGTGTGATTGAGTTCGATTCGAGACCTGGTCACACCGAGTTTCGTTTGTTATTACCTTTGGAGTCCTTATGAAACCGGTCTGGATAGTTGACGACGATCAAGCGATCCGCTGGGTGCTGGAGAAGGCCCTTGCTCGCGTAGGTATGGTGACGCGTAGCTTCTCGAATGCTAAAGATGTTTCGTTCGCGTTGAAAGAAGAGTTACCGTCGGCACTCGTATCCGATATTCGCATGCCTGGAATGGATGGGTTGACGCTTCTCAAAGAAATCAAACAGAAGTACTCGGCGCTACCTGTGATCATCATGACCGCATTCAGCGATTTGGACAGCACGGTGGCTGCATTTCAGGGAGGGGCGTTTGATTATCTTGCTAAGCCTTTTGACATCAACGATGCAGTAACTTTGATCACTCGAGCAGTCAATGAGCCTGGCGCTCACGATGATTCTGCCGAGCCAACTGCAGATGTGTCTGCTAATGCATCGGACAAAGGCATGTTGGCGCAATCGTCATCCGTAGCGATGCAGGAGGTATTCAGGGCTATTGGACGCTTAGCTCAATCTAACGTAACTGTGCTGGTCACCGGCGAGTCCGGTACCGGCAAAGAGCTAGTTGCCAGGGCACTTCATAATCATGGGATGCGCTCGAAGGGGCCATTCGTAGCACTCAATACCGCAGCCATCCCCAGGGATTTACTGGAGGCTGAACTCTTTGGACACGAAAGGGGTGCATTTACTGGAGCTAATACTTTAAGACGCGGAAGGTTTGAGGAAGCGGCCGGAGGCACGTTGTTTCTTGACGAAATCGGTGACATGCCGTTTGAATTGCAAACACGATTACTGCGCGTGCTATCTGACGGCACGTTTTATCGTGTTGGTGGAGCTCAACCAGTGCGCGTTGACGTCAGAATTGTCGCAGCCACTCATCAACCACTCGAAGAAAGAGTGCAACAAGGAAGGTTCCGAGAGGACTTATTTCATCGTTTGAACGTTATTCGCTTGCGACTACCTCCTTTGCGCGAACGACGTGAAGACATTGGTGAACTGGCAAAGCACTTCCTCGCTGTGAGCGCCCGCTCCTTAGGTGTACCACCCAAGAGGCTATCGGATTCGGCCCTACATACGCTCGCCCAATTTGATTACCCAGGTAACGTGAGGCAACTAGAGAATTTTTGTCATTGGCTCACAGTAATGGCGCCGGGACAAACCATCGGCCCCGATGATCTACCACCTGAGGTTCGTGCTGCGAACACTCAGTCGTTTACGGGTGAGCGCAGGCTCGCTTTGGCTGAGGTAGCAACTAGTTGGCAAGAGCTGTTAGCAATAGATGCAACAAGGCGCTTGTCGAATTCAGAACCGGACGTGTGGTCGACGTTGACAGACCAGTTTGAACGCACCCTCTTGCAATCTTCATTGGATGTTTGTCGAGGGCGGCGAGTTGAGGCCGCTGCCCGATTAGGCATGGGAAGAAACACCATTACTCGCAAGTTGCGGGAACTTGGTATGGATCCTGTTACGGACACAGTCGAGCCGCAGGGCTAGCGTTAATTTGCTTACGATTTTCGAGCAAATAGAACTCTAATCTGTTAGTTTTAAATTTGGCTATTGAAAGGTAAAATTCAATAGCCATTTTTATTGTCAACAGGACTCAACATGACAAAAACAGTTATCCATACAGCCTCTGCACCCGCTGCGGTAGGGCCATACTCCCAAGCGATCGCGGCTCCGAGCGGCAAGACCGTGTATCTGTCAGGCCAGATAGGTTTGGTACCGGCAACTGGAGAAATGATCTCAACGAGTTTTGAAGATCAGGTTAAACAGTCGTTTGCCAATATGACTGCAGTCATAGAAGCTGCCGGCGGCAACTTGTCCAATATTGTGAAATTAACCTTGTTTCTGACCGATTTAGGTCAATTCTCTATAGCGAACGGCATCATGGCGGAGTTGATTCCTCAGCCTTTCCCTGCGCGCTCGACAGTTGGTGTAGCCGCGTTGCCAAAGGGTGCATTATTCGAAGTTGAAGCAGTTATTGTGGTTTAAACGAGGGCAAGGTAAATCACAATGGGTAATTCCCGATCGCCTTTAGTTGATAGTAAAGGCGATCAGCCTCGTCGTTCCCCAACGACCCAAAAGTTTGAAAAGCTTGGGTTGTACGGCGCAGTTGATTTTGTCATGCACCTACCTATTCGCTACGAGGATGAGACGAGGATTAGCTCAATAATTGATTTACGCCCTGGAATGAGTGCGCAAATTGAAGCTTCAGTTATTAAATCAGACGTAACGTATAGGCCCAGACGACAACTGACGGCGACTGTGGAAGACGAGACAGCATGCTTGAACTTACGTTGGCTGACTTTCTACCCCAGTCAGCAGCAACAGATGCAGTCAGGGAAACGTTGGCGTATTCGAGGTGAAGTAAGAGCTGGTTATCACGGTTTAGAGATAATTCATCCACGGATATCAACTGTAAACAGTATCTTGCCATCGGTGCTGACGCCAGTGTATCCAAGCACAGATGGCCTGACGCAAGTGAGTATCCGTAAGGCAGTCAGTGCCGCACTAGCAGCAACCACACTTGAAGATACATTGCCAACGGATTTGATCTCTCGTTTAAGCTTACTGCCATTCAATGAGGCAGTACGGATACTTCACAGTCCAAGTCCAGACGATGATCAAGAAGCACTGCTTGCTCATACACATCCAGCCTGGAAAAGAGTGAAATTTGACGAGTTGCTTGCTCAGCAGCTATCTCTTGCCGCGGCGCGCGACGCACGTCTTAAGCTGCGTGCAAAGCCTCTTGCATCGCAGCTTGCCGATTCGAATTCATTGGTTGCTCGTCTCGTTGCCTCGCTTCCATTCAAGCTCACCAAATCTCAGTTAAATGTTTTTCAAGACATCGCTGCTGATCTCGCCAAGCCATATCCGATGCATCGATTGCTCCAAGGTGATGTCGGTAGTGGTAAAACCATCATCGCAGCGCTCGCCGCGCTGCAAGCGGTCGGAAGCGGTGTTCAAGTAGCCATCATGGCGCCCACAGAAATTCTGGCAGAGCAGCATTTTCAAAAGCTAACATCGTGGTGTAAACCTCTTGGTGTTGAGATATGTTGGTTGACTGGCAGCCTAACTGCAAAGGTAAAACGAGATGCGCATAATCGCATCAAGTCTGGGCAGGCTCGACTTATTATCGGCACGCAAGCAATTATTCAAGATGGCGTCGAATTTGAAAACCTGGGTCTCGCGATTGTCGACGAGCAGCATCGATTCGGTGTCAACCAGAGAATTACATTGTCCAAAAAGGGTCAAGGGTTAGCGAACGGCGACCTTATCCCCCATCAACTCTCGATGAGTGCAACGCCCATTCCACGAACATTAGCGATGACATTTTTTGCCGATTTAGACGTGTCGTCAATCGTTGGCCTGCCACCAGGGCGTTCGCCTATCGTGACTAAACTTGTCTCAAACTCAAGACGCGGCGACATTGTGACTCATATCGCGCAAGCTGCAAAAACGGGGCAGCAAACTTATTGGGTTTGCCCCTTAGTTGATGAGAGTGAAACGCTAGAGTTGGAGACGGCAATACAAACATTTGAAACGCTGTCTGAACAGTTACAAGGCATCGCAGTTGGACTTGTCCATGGTCGTTTGAGTCCAGCAGACAAAGCTGAAGTCATGACTGATTTTCGTGAGGGTAGGGTACAAGTGCTGGTCGCCACAACAGTAATTGAGGTTGGCGTGGATGTCCCGACAGCATCTTTAATGGTTATCGAACATGCAGAGCGGTTCGGTTTGGCGCAACTACATCAACTTCGAGGGCGTGTGGGTAGAGGCCAAGCTAAGTCCGTGTGCGTCTTACTTTACCAAACGCCATTATCTGAAATCGCCAGAGAACGCTTAAGGGCAATGTTTGAAACACAGGACGGATTTGCGATAGCTCAGCGTGATCTTGAACTGCGAGGCCCTGGCGAGCTACTTGGCGCGCGACAATCTGGAGTTGCGCTATTAAAGTTTGCCGATTTGACTGAAGATAATGATCTAGTAAAGATGGCGAAGGAAGTCGCTATCGAATTAAGAGCTCATTCACCGCAAGTAGTGGAAAAACACGTGTCGCGGTGGATGCGAGGCAGGCAAGACTTTCTGCGTAATTAGCGAACGATCCAATTAGGAAGCAAGCAATGACATTAACAGAGTTGAAATATATTGTTGCAGTTGCACGTGAACGCCATTTTGGTCATGCAGCAGAGGCTTGCTTTGTTAGCCAACCAACTTTATCGGTTGCCATCAAAAAACTTGAAGATGAGCTCGGAGTTTCCATTTTTGAACGTGGCGGCACAGAGGTTGGTGTAACTAATATTGGACAACAAATTGTTTCTCAAGCACAGAAAGTACTCGAAGAAAGCGCCAATCTGAAAGAGATAGCTCGGCTGGGTCACGATCCCTTAGCCGGTCCGCTCCGAGTCGGAGTCATCCACACTATCGGTCCGTATTTGCTTCCAAAATTAGTACCTAAGCAAATTGAACGTACTCCTCAGATGCCCCTTATTTTGCAAGAGAATTTCACTGTCAGATTGATTGAGCTTTTAAGACAGGGAGAGATTGATTGCGCAATTATGGCTTTGCCTCTGCCTGAAGCTGGGCTTTCTATCCAGCCGTTATACGATGAGACATTCGTCGTAGCCGTGCCAGTCAATCATCCGTGGGCAAGTCGTAAAGCTATCCCTGCCAACGATCTAAAACAACAAACAATGCTGTTGCTTGGCGCTGGGCACTGTTTTAGAGACCAGGTGCTTGAGGTTTGCCCCGAATTATCGAGGTTTTCTGCTGCCAGTGAGGGTATTCAACGAACCTTTGAAGGTTCATCTCTTGAGACTATTCGGCACATGGTGGCTGCTGGCGTGGGCATTACCGTCATGCCTGCAACCTCAATTCAAGGCAGCGACAGAAACAGCAAGTTCATGAAATATATACCTTTTGAAAAGCCGGTTCCAGATCGCAGGATCGTACTAGCTTGGCGTAAGAGTTTCCCAAGGGTGGTTGCAATGCAAGCACTTGCTGACGCCATCTACGCATCAGAATTGGAAGGAGTAAAAATGCTGACTGATATGCCTATCCAGGATTGATCTTAACGTCATGCTCAAACACAAATTAATACTGTACGGCTCACTCATTCGTATCGACAAACCCATCGGCATCTTGCTTTTGCTATGGCCAACTTTATGGGCGCTATTTATAGCGTCAAACGGTCTGCCTAGTCTGCATCTGCTGCTGATATTCTCAATCGGAACCGCCTTGATGCGATCAGCGGGTTGCGCAATCAATGATTATTTTGATCGCGATGTTGATCTGCATGTCAAACGAACCGAGGGGCGTGTGCTTACGAGCGCATTGATCACCCCGAAAGAAGCGTTGGGGGTTGCTGCTGTTTTGGCTGCGGTGTCTTTTTGTTTGGTTTTGCCACTCAATAAATTAACAATTGAGCTTTCATTCGTGGCGCTTGCACTTGCCGCCACCTATCCACTATTCAAGCGTTTCTTCGCGATCCCTCAGGCGTATCTTGGCATTGCGTTTGGATTCGGTATTCCAATGGCTTTCGCTGCAGTTAACGCTGCCATTCCTTTAAATGCTTGGCTCATGCTTTGGGCAAATATTTTTTGGGCAATTGCTTATGACACAGAATATGCCATGGTAGACAGAGACGACGATGTTCGGCTGGGCCTGAAGACCTCTGCAATTACATTTGGCAAATTTGATATTTTCATCATTGCGCTTTGTTATTTGACCACGCTTGTTTTGCTGGCTTGGGTAGGGCATCGACTAACCTATCATTGGCCATACTGGCTGGGACTGATGTCGGCGGCTGTCATCGCGCTAGTGCATCTGTTTTGGATACGCAATCGAGAACGCTCGGCCTGTTTCAAAGCTTTTCTGCATAATACGTGGTTTGGTTTTGCTGTCTTTGTTGGTATTGCTGTTCAAACTGTTGTTTTACCCCTGTTTAAGTGAGTAATTAGACGATGTCAAATTTCCCGAAGATCGCCATGATTGGTGGCGGCAATATGGCCAACGCACTTGCGTCAGGCTTGCTTTCACAGGGCTGTCCAGCCAGTCAGGTTCATGTGGTTGAAATTGCGGACTCGTTGCGGGCTCAATGGCAGGCGAAGGGCGTTGGGACTGCAAATGCCCCCAGCGAGCTTCTTGCCATGTGCGATGTATGGATATTTGCCGTTAAACCACAGCAGATGCGAGAGGTGGTTATCTCAACCTTGCCATATTTGCGTCCGAATACCTTAGTTATCAGCATTGCTGCAGGGATTTCTATCGAGTCGCTCTCTATCTGGCTAGGTTCTAAGGACAATCCCTTTCTTCGGATTGTTCGCTGCATGCCTAACACTCCAGCGCTAGTTGGAGCAGGGGTCACAGGACTAGCTGCTACCTCGGCGTTGGGGCAAACTGACCGTGCGCTAGCGACTAAATTAGTTTCGGCAGTTGGGGAATCTGTATGGGTCGAGAGTGATGCCGCGATCGATGCAGTAACCGCTCTTTCCGGCAGCGGACCAGCATATGTGTTTCTCTTTCTTGAAGCGCTCATTAGTGGAGGCGAAAAGCTTGGTTTAAGCACCGAACAATCGAAGTCGCTGGCACTGGCCACCTTATCTGGGGCAACCAAACTCGCATCGCAGTCATCGGATTCTCCAGCCGTCCTTCGTGAGCGAGTGACATCTAAGGGTGGCACCACAGCAGCTGCCTTGGACGTATTTGCGACTAATGATTTCAAAGATATCGTGGTCAAGGCAATGCTCGCGGCTGATTCCCGTGCAGCGGAACTGTCTGCCGAATTTGGGCGTTCGTAAGCTTGATCTAATATTTCTTCGCTCAAGTGTCGGAAACGGTTAACATCGAAAAATAATCTATAGGAGAGTAGTACACATGAATCGTCCATTTCGTATTGCAGTTCTACCTGGTGACGGTATTGGCAAAGAGGTCATGCCAGAAGGTTTGCGAGTTTTAGACGCTGCAGCAAAAAAATTTGGTTTAAAGCTCGAGTACCGTCACTTTGATTGGGCGTCTTGCGACTATTTCCAAAAGACCGGAAAAATGATGCCAGATGATTGGAAGGCGCATCTGACCGAATGTGACGCAATATATTTTGGTGCAGTTGGCATGCCAAACATCGTACCTGATCACGTATCCCTGTACGGCTCACTGCTCAAGTTTCGCCGCGAGTTTGATCAATATATCAACTTGCGTCCCGTACGATTGTTCGACGGCGTACCGTGTCCATTAGCAAACCGCAAAGCAGGCGATATCGACTTTTTTGTCGTACGTGAAAACACCGAAGGAGAATATTCGGCCGTCGGTGGCAGGATGTTTGAAGGCACTGACCGCGAGATCGTTTTACAGGAATCGATTTTTACCCGTACCGGAGTTGATCGCGTTCTTAAGTTTGCGTTTGAACTCGCAACCCGTCGCGCTCGTAAACATGTCACTATCGCAACTAAGTCAAACGGTATTGCAATTAGTATGCCTTACTGGGATGAACGCGCCGCCGAGATGGGCAAACAATACCCACAGATTAGTACTGACAAGCAGCACATCGATATTTTGTCGGCCCGTTTCGTACTGCAACCTGATCGTTTTGACGTCGTTGTGGCGTCGAACTTGTTTGGTGATATTTTGTCTGACCTTGGCCCAGCGTGCACAGGCACGATTGGCTTAGCCCCATCGGCAAACTTGAATCCCGATCGTAAATTCCCTTCATTGTTCGAACCTGTCCACGGATCTGCACCGGATATTTATGGCAAAAAAATTGCCAATCCTGTTGCAATGATCTGGTCTGGCGCTCTGATGCTTGAATATCTTGGTCGTGGTCTGCCCGATGCAGAGCAAAAGCCATTCATCGATGCCCACAACGCAATTGTTAAAGCAATCGAGACTGTTTTAGTGCAAGGCCCCCATACACCGGATCTTGGAGGTAAAGCCAACACTGAACAGATGGGCGAGGCAATCAGTAAATTACTGGTTTAAAAATATGAAAGTGAGATTAGGCGTAGCAATATATTCACGCGCCTAATCCCCTTAACTCGCCGCTCGTGGAGACAAACAATGGCAATTAAAGGAGCGGATAGTGACCGACGACGGTTTGTCGTCGGGGCTTGCGCCAGCTTATTGACTGCGCAATCATTGAACTCGTGGGCGCAGCCAACGTACCCTAATCACCCGATAACTTTCATTTGCCCTTGGCCAGCAGGGGGTACGGCAGATGCAACGATGCGGGTACTTTGCCAAGTAATGGCTCGACAGCTTGGGCAACCGGTTGTTGTCGAGAATAGAGCAGGGGCGGCCGGTATGATTGGTGCGAAAGCGTTAGCAAACGCTAAACCAGACGGCTATACCATCGGTCAGATTGCCCTGTCCGTCACCCGATTCTCGCAATTGGGCACGATCCAAATTGATCCGCTTAAAGATTTGGATTATCTCGGGATGGCCTCGGCCCAAACCTTCGGGATCGTAGTTTCCCCATCATCGCCCTTTACTACAGTCGAGCAGTTGGTTGAATATGCTAAAAAGAACCCAGGCAAGCTGACCTACGCTACATCAGGTATTGCGGGTCAAACACATGTTGGAATGGAAGAGTTTGCGCAAGCAGCTGGCATATCGTTAACCCATGTCCCATACAAGGGCGGCGCACCTGCGCTGCAAGGTTTGCTCGGTGGACAAGTTGACATGATGGCTGACTCGAGTTCTTGGGCCTCACTAGTAGAGTCAGGAAAACTGCGATTGCTTGTAACTTGGGGCGCCAATCGGCTACCTCGCTTTGGATCTGTACCGACATTGAAAGAATCAGGTTTTGGCGTGGTTAACGACGCACCTAACGGTATCGCTGCGCCAGCTGGTTTAGATACAAGTATCCGACAGAAATTGATTGATGCCGTGTCCTACGCTGTTCATAGTCCGGAGTTCAAATCGGCATGCGACAAAATCGACGCGCCTGTTATGTATTTAACGCCCGCAGAACACACACAATATGTAGTTGATAATTACAAAAAAGAAACTGTGTTGATTGATAAATTGCAATTAAAGAAACTATTAGAAAACTAGAGGACACAAGAATGCCTGACTATACAAACCGATTTAAAGCGTCTCTGAAAGCAGGGCAGGCAAATATAGGTCTGTGGATATCAATCCCTGATGCATTTACTACAGAAATTTGTGCCACCGCTGAGTTTGACTGGATGCTGCTCGATGGCGAGCATACGCCCAACGACGCACGCACTGTGTTGTCGCAGTTACAGGCGCTCGCTCCTTATCAAACTCAAGCCGTAGCACGACCAGCGATCGGTGACACCCACGTAATTAAGCAACTGCTGGATGTAGGTGTTCAAAGTTTATTAATTCCTATGGTGGATACAGCCGAACAGGCTAGTGGATTGGTGCAAGCAGTCCGTTATCCTCCTCACGGCATTCGAGGCGTAGGTTACGGGAGTGCTCGCGTTTCTCGTTGGAGCTCACGCAAAGACTACGTTAAGACTGCAAATGACGATGTTTGTTTGTTAGTACAAGTTGAAACCGCAACGGGCCTGTCTAATCTTGAGTCAATTTGTCAGGTAGAAGGCGTCGATGGCATATTTCTAGGCCCATCCGATATTTCTGCAGCTTTGGGGCATTTGGGTAGCCCCGGGCATCCGGAGGTCGTTGCTGCCATTGAAAAGTGCATTGCTACGATTTTGAAGCATGGGAAGGCGGCAGGCATTCTCACTCCCGATCGGACGCTTGCTAAGCGCTATCTTGAGTTGGGTTGCACCTTTGTAGCCGTTGGAGTTGACGCGAGCATCTTGGCACAAGGGGTGCGAGAACTAAAATCAGCCTTTAAACCCTAACCACGGCAATAGATAAGTCAGTCGACCTATTGCTACTATGTTTAGTTGGCGTTAACGATAGATTGATTCAGACCTCTTAGTAACGCAAGTGTGGTCTCGCAACGCGGCACTTGCAGGTCATGTCGCTGAGCAAAGCCCACAATCTGGCCAAGAATTGGTTCGACTTCAAGCGGTCGATTCAATATGACATCTTGAAGCATAGAGGCCCTGTGCGAACCGGGTCTTTTTGACGGTGCGACGAGCGCGTCTAAATCAAGCTCTGCTGCGATATCAAATCCAGTAGCTCTAGCGACAGTCAGTGCCTCTAGCATCATTGCTTTCATATGTGCTCGGGTGGGCGCATCTGCCGTTAGTTCCGATGTAGGTAACCGTGTAAGCGCTGCCGTTGGATTTAACCCAGCGTTAATGATAAGTTTTTTCCATACGTCACTACGGATATTTTCGCTAGCAATCGCAGTCATACCTGCATGAGTAAATAGAGCAAGGACGTCTCTTAGTCGCTCAGAACTTGTATCGTCCGGCTCTCCGAATATCCAGCGATCGTTCGGAGCCGCTAGTACGACCCCAGGTTCAACTATTTCATTAGGGGAGTAAATTACGCATCCAAGCGTTTTGGTCCTTAAACGATCCCACAAATGACCATTGGGGTCGAGCAGCGGCAAATACGTATTTTCTGATTGTCCCAAGCCTTGATTCCACCACCAAGGAATGCCATTAATTGCAAAAACTACTACGCCATCGGGTTTTAAGAGATTGGCTACACGATCAACAATGGTGGCCAAGGAATTTGCCTTTAACGTCACAATCACCACATCTTGCTGCGGCAGTGTGGCCGAATCTGACGTTGCTTGAACAGGATGTCCGGCGTAGGTTCTGTCGGCTTGATGCAGTCGAATACCATGGCTTTGTATGGCTTTAAGATGCGGGCCGCGCGCGACTACTGAGACTGAATTGTTTCCGGCAGCAATGAGTTTGGCGGCAAGATGTCCGCCGACGGCACCAGCTCCGTATATACAAACGTTCATGGCAATCTTCTTAAAAAGTTAGATTAATAACATACTTTACATAATATACATTATGCGACATTTACTGATGCGGTTATCATCAAGAATCCGACTTGTCGTATCAATTGAAACGTTCGTATTGTAGGATTCTCGTCGGTAATATGTAGGTTTTGATAATTAGGAGCATCAATGCAACGTCTCGATGACATCGGCAAACTCATTCTCCGGCTTGCACTGGGTGTGTTGATACTGATGCACGGCTTAGCCAAGCTCATGAATGGAGCAACTGGCATCATTGCGCTGGTCTCTGCGAATGGTTGGCCGGCATGGATTGGTTATGGCGTGTTCATTGGCGAAGGACTCGCGCCCGCGCTCATTATTCTCGGTGTGATTACACGCCTTGGCGGCCTGGCGATTGCGGTGAATATGACGATTGCAATCTATTTGGCTCATAGCCATCAGCTTTTTGCAATAGACAAAACGGGCGGTTGGTTGCTCGAACTGCAAGGAATATATCTTTTCTGCGGACTGGCTGTAATGTTGCTCGGTGCCGGTAAATTCAGCCTTGGCGGTGCTCGTGGCAAATTGAATTAACGAGATGGACCAAGCCTAAATCCCAGTAGGCTTAGCTCCTGTTCGTAGTCACTTTTTGCATCCGCTAGGCACTGGGCTTTTTTGTCACTCGCTACGCTGCTGTTACACGCATCTACGGCCATTTTATAAGCTGCTGCAAGTTCTTTTCTGGAGGTGGCGTATTGCTCTTGCAAAGTGACATCTTCTTGCGTCCAACGTGCAGGATCGTCGTTCGAAGAGCTGCTATTTTGGGCGTGACTAACATGCGCTAGTAACACAGTGGCTGCTGCGCAACATATATGTTTTAAGCTAGATCGCATACTAATCCCCTTAATCGTTAGAAAATTGCTACCCTCACACCGTAATTACCAAACAGTTTTCAGTCAAGCGCAAGCTTAAGGATTTCATGATGAAAATCAAACTCTTTCGAACATTCACATTTCTTTCCGTATGTTGGTTAGCCCTGTTCACGACGGTTTCACAGGCTGAATTAAAAGTCGGTGCCACTGCCCCACTTTTCTCGGCTCCAGCTGCATTAGCCGGTCAGTCTTACGACTTTTCCTTGATGACCGCGCTCAAGAAGGGGCCCGTTGTTGTTTATTTCTATCCTAAGGCATTCACCAGAGGATGCACGATAGAAGCCAACCTATTTGCTGAGGCTACCGACAAGTTCCAGGCTTTAAATGCAACTGTCATTGGTGTTTCTGGCGATGCTATGGAGACATTGAAAGAATTCTCCATGGGGCCGTGTGGCGGCAAATTTGCTGTTGCATCTGATGCAGATAAATCAATCATGAAATCTTACGACGCAACCATGACTATGGTGCCGGGTGTGGCGGATCGCATTTCATACGTCATTACGCCAGATGACAAAGTCCTCTACGTTTATAACAGCATGAGCCCGGATCAACACGTGGCAAACACTCTGGCAGCTATCGAGCAGTGGCAGCATGGCAAAAAGTAACAAATTAATATGGTTTAGAACTGACCTGCGGGTACACGATAACCCTGCCCTGTATGCCGCCGCGCAAGCAGGACCGACAATTGGGTTATTTATCGTCTCGCCCGGTCAATGGCGCAAACACGGAGATGCAGACGCTAAAGTCGATTTTTGGTTAAGGGCATTGGTAGCGTTGCGACAACAGCTTGCAGCGATCAACATACCTTTAAAATTGTTGGTAATCGATAAATGGGATGAGGTCCCTAACGCGTTAGTCGAGTTTATACACACCTATGATGTCAACGAAATTCATTGCAACCGTGAACACGGTGTTAACGAGCGTCGTCGTGATCGTGCTGTTTACAAATTACTAGCAGAACATGGATGCACTTTAACAGGTCATCATGGCTACACGATGTTAGTACCCGGCAGTATTAAAACGGGATCTGATAGCTACTACAAAGTGTTTACGCCCTTCTCCAAGGCATGTAAAGCCCGATTACGCGAATCACCCTACTTCATTACACCGTGCCCGGCTCCTCAAGATACACGCCACTTGCCTGAAGCTGACACTCTAATTACACACTTGGAGGGATTTGACTCACCCTCAGATGAAATTAAACGACGGTGGCCGGTAGACAGCGACGCAATTGAAGCGCGGATGGAATCTTTTGTTGATCAGCGTATAAATAACTACAAAATTGATAGA